>Ga0209990_10003708_pt1 | contig 11071 bp, 4 predicted proteins | sample NOAtaG_6_FD_187304 | JGI IMG/M metagenome (GOLD analysis project Ga0209990, IMG submission 187304) | Freshwater lake microbial communities from Lake Erie, under a cyanobacterial bloom - NOAA_Erie_Diel5S_2200h metaG (SPAdes) (version 2) | ecosystem: Environmental > Aquatic > Freshwater > Lake ...
TGCAGTTGTCACTTGAACCGTTGTTCACTTGGGCGGCGGTCACCGAGGCGGTGCCGGAAGCGCTCAGGTTAACCGATACGTTCTGGCAGACAGCCGTAGGAGCGATGCCATCCACAACCATAACGACACCCGAACATGAAGATGAGTTACCGCTTTGGTCCGTGACCGACACAATCACGTTGTTGGCTCCCAATTGCGCACAGCCAAAAGTTGTTTGACTAGCGGTAAAAGAGACGATTGCACAGTTGTCGGTCGGCAAATTGGATGGAGGAGCCGGAATAACTGCTTGACCAGCAGCATTCAATGCAACTGTCACGTTTTGGCAGGTGATGCTCGGCGCAATCAAATCCACTACCGCGACGTTAGCAGCACAGGTGCTGCTGTTGCCGTTCACATCGGTCACGGTAAGCACAACCGGATTGATACCCAAATTGGCACATGAGAAACTACCATTGCTGAGTGTGATCGAAGCAATGGAGCAATTGTCGCTGGATCCATTGTTGACCTGGGAGGCCGCAACACTGGCTAGGCCCGAAGAATTCAGACTGGCCGTCACACTCTGGCACACTGCGGTAGGCGCGATATTATCCCTTGTGATGACAACATCGTCCTGTGTGTCCGGACAAACACCATTCGGCAAGGTCCAACGGAAAACATTCGCTCCGACGCTCAAACCAGTGACGGTTGTGTTGGCAGCATTGGCGTTGGTGATGATTCCTGAGCCAGAAACCAATGCCCAAGAGCCAGGGTTATTTGCAATTGCATTACCGGAAAGAGTGGCCGATGTACCGCACACAAATTGGTCAGGTCCTGCATTTGCTGCCTGAATTTGGTCGACAGCGATGGTCACGACGTTGGAAAACCCAACAGTACCGCGACAATCCGAAGCGCTTCTCCTGAAGAAAGTGTTTGCTGTCAAGGCACCACTAGAATAGCTAGCTGACAAGGCACCCGAAATTGGAGCCCAGTTAACACCATCCAAAGAGGACTGCCATTGATAAGATAAAGGACCACCAAAGCCACCACTAGCTGCAGTGACATTGGTGATATTTACTGATGAACCAGAGCAAACAGTCGTTGAAGTACCAATGGAGCCACCGTTTACAACCGGCGTGCTAATGTCTTGGTAGAGCAAGCTTCCTGAATTCAACAAATAACCACGTGTATTGACCGAAGAAACCCAAGCAGAAACTTCAACATAATAAGTTCCCGAGGCAGTGGGGGTGTAATCGATTTGGCTCTGAAGGACAGCCCCAAGGTCATCATTGTCAGCGACCAAGGTGAAACCGTCAGAACCAAACAAGCGCAAATAGGTATCCTCAGTTGTTTGGCCAATCGTGCTGAAGCGATAGGTGCGGCCAGCAGTCAAGTTGACAGACCATGAACGAATGGCCAAGTTGGAATATGGAGAGGTGGCGGATGCACATCCGGGAGAAATCGAACTTGCTGTTCCGGTATATTTCCAGGTCCAATCCAAGGTAAGGCGGTGACGGTTACCCAAGTTTCCAGAAGTTGCGCTGACGTAACTGCCGTTGGATGGAAGTGAATTCTCACGTAGGTAGACACCACCAGGAGAACCATTATAGCGGCAGTCATCGCCGCCATAACGGGTAAGACCCAAGAATCCACAGCCACCATCACTGCCCGTGAAGGTACAACGGTTTGTCCCACAATTACCATCAGAGTCATCCTCCCATGCATCCAAGAAGAAACTCATGAAGTAGGCATTGTTGGACCTCGATCCTAATGGGGTGCCTCCGCCATAGTTACAATCACCATTGTTGTTACAGGTCATGCAGGAAGAAAGAACCCTCGTGGCATTGACGTTGTCAAAAAAACCAGCAAAAGCCGTGTACTCCTCATTACCAACCTCTTGGCAATTGGTAACAGGATTCAAATCACCGAATTCCGAAGAAAATACATTGCCAACCCTGACCGTGTAGGAAACATCGGCCAACTGGGCCGAAAGTAGCATAGGGAACACCAACAAGGTGGCGAAAGCCCAAATGGATTTTTTAATTCTCGTTTTCATAGCATGGACCCTCATGGATTGGACTTGATGAAGTTGAACACATAAGCCAAGGCGTCTCCCTTATCCTCCGAAGCCATTTTAATTGTCATGCGACCAGCATTATGCTCCATAAGTGTCAAATAAAGTTTTTTGCCGCAGGTGGGACATTCCTCATTGCCCATGGTCCATGTGATGTTGGAACCGTTTCGCTCTTCAAGGCCTCTGTAAAAGACGCCCTTCAAACTTTCGAGCTTGAACCCTCCCTTACCATCGTAGGCTAGAATGGTTTTCCCCGGAACAAAATCGGCTTTGACGGCCGATTCTTCAGCAGAAACAAAGGATTTATCTCCGGTATTGTCAACCAAAGATACCGAGGCCATGACCCAAATCTCACTTTCCTCGAAAGGAATTGCGACAGAACGGTCAAGTGATTCCACATTACCCTCAACGATGTGACCGTCGCGGGCTGTGCTTCCAGCAGACATGAAAACTGACTCATTTCTGACTGTTTCCACTTTTCTGCCACCACCCGCCGAAACAGGTGTTTGAGCATTCAGTCCTGACCCCAAAGCCAGGAAGAATAGCGTTAACAATGTTGTGTACCTCAATTCCATATTATTTGACTTTTGATAAATAGAATGCTTGGTTGTTGACCGTACTTAACGATTAGTCCAAGGCACAATAAGGATATAATAGGTTTGATTGCTCCATAAAGATAATCAACGTGTTTTCAGACACTTGTAGGCAAAAAATGTAAATTGTGTAGGAACCTCCCTACACGTCATTTCCCGACTTGGCACAAATTTCGGGCTTCAGGGGAATGCAATCCGGCGGATTTGCTCCTGTAGACGAATCGAATAACTACATCAATATTTGGATTCAGCCTAGATGTACTACCATCAACGAATCACCAGTTTCCGGGTTGACTTGGAGCCGTTGCTCAAAAGCGACAAGGTATAAACACCACTGGCCAAGTTGGTGGTCGAAAAGCTTGACTTGAAAGAATAGCCCCTGCATTCCAACTTTTCCCTTTTTAATTCCCGCCCTGCCAGGTCTGAAAGCACCAGTTCCAAGGTACTTGGGGAAATCCCATTGACCTCTACCATGAAGAAATCAAGCGCCGGATTGGGGTAGATGCTCCAATCTACTTCCCAATTGGAGGACAACCCTACTGTGGAAGACAGATTAACGTTATCAACATAGATGTTATTGCCGTAAGCGTTGACGTTAACGAAGGCGATTTTAACGGTCTGACCAATCCAAGTTCCCAAAGAAATGGACTCATTCCTCCAATCAGAGGCCTGTGCAGGCGTCCAACTAGCGGTGCTCGCACCTGTCGTTGCCAAGGTCGGACCCGATTTATCATATCCCGATGGAAGCCATGTGATTCCACAGTCAGTCGAAACAAGTACCTTCAAACCATCGGCGTAGGCGGCGCTGTACTCTGCGTAAGCCACGTCAAAGGTCAAGGTGGCGGAAGTGCTGTTGGTCAGGTCAATCGGTGGTGTGATGAGATAATCCTCCGCACCCACATTGTTGTACGTGAAATTGTCAAATTTCGCAGCATCGGTAGATGCACCGTCAGATCCGATGACTCCGGTTACTTGTTCCCAAGTGGTGCTTCCAGGACTTTGGATTGTCCAACCGCTTGGAGTGAAGACCCCACTGAAATTCTCCAATACAGGCGGTGTGGTTCCACTCAAAACCGTGATGTAAGCGGTTCGAGAGAAAGTTGAACTGCCGAACGAATTCCCTGACGTGAGACTAACCGAATACGTGCCAGGACTGTTGAATGAGACCTGTGGATTTTGACTATTGGCATTGGTACCTCCCAAAAACGTGAATGTGTTGGGGGCAATGGCCCACGTCCAAGAAGTAGGATTGTTGATGCTGAGGTCCGCGAATGAAACGGTAGAACCTACGCAAGCAGTTAGCGGGGAGGCAGAAAAAGAAGTTATGGGTGCGCTGTTGGCCTCTGATACCACAATGTCGTCCAAGGCCATGTCACTGGCAAAATCAGACCCGGTCACTCCGCGCCAACGAATGTTGACAGTTTTCCCAACAAAAGGCGTAAGGTTTGCAGAGGCCTGAATCCATTGGTTGCCTTGGTTCCCGGATACAACAGGCACGACGTCTTCATACCAGATACCATCGGCAATGACATCAACGTGTAGGTCACCCATGTTGACTCCATACAAATGGTACCAATACGAAACCTGTGGATTGGAGGCGGTGGTGAGGTCGATACATGGACTCAACAGGTAGGCCGACTTTCCTGTACATCCGCCAGAGGCTTCTAGGTAAACGTATTTGCCAACGGCCGTTCCAGGATTGTGGTCCAAATCGGGTCCGGTACCATTGGAAGGAGTCCCTCCGGCATCCACGCGCCAATCGATGTCATCCTCCAAGGAATTGGTGGCATTGATCCAGCCACTACCCAGGTTACACACGTCGGATTCACAGTTGGAGCCTGTACCGCAGGCAGTGAACGATTCGAAATCCTGGGAAACCGGCAATGCAGCAGCTGTGGATGCAAATACTACCGTCGAAACGGAGTTGGTGTCGTTGAATCGGTTGCCATCCCCGGAAAAAGTGGCCCAAACCTCCAAGGAATAGGTCCCGGCCGTGGCCATGTTGATTCCGGATGCAAATGTATGGACTGCGTCGCCCCCGGATGCGATTGGACCCGACAAAACCTCGCTCACCGGCACACCTCCATTGACCCGGTAAGAAACTGGGATGTTCAACGCAGGAGCCGCCCCTTGATTTTTTACCCTGATGGTTACAGGTGCACTGGCCGAACCCTGGCATAAAGGAATGCTTCCTCCAGTAGGGCTAATCACCGAATCGACCGCCACGTCAACCGGAACTGTGCAGTTTACAACCCCGCCGCTGTACTCCAAGGCAACCATTCGTTTGCCCAATCCGCCATCAGAAGTACGCGATGCTACGCTGAACCAATGGGTGGAGGAGGGATTCAATCCATACAACGTCGCACTTGTTCCGTTTGTGACGGTCATGCTATCCATGAAGGAAGTCCCTAGCCTGAACACCTGATAGGAGTTGGCCCCTGAAGCTGCCGTCCAAGTCAATCCAATCGAGTCCGGACAAACATAGGAAACAGCCAGATTGGTAGGTCGGGCCACAATCGTGAAGTTGGCATCACTTGCGTCAGCCAATGCTCCGGAAGTTACCCTCACACGAGCAGAGCCCGTCACAACGGCGGGAATGGTCCAATCGAAACTGCGATTGCTGGAAGAAACCGAAGTAGCCAGGGAGCTCCAATTGTTGCCTCCATCAGTAGAGTAATCCAAATTAAAGGTTCCCGTGTTGCCATAAGCATCCCACCTGATGGTCTCGACGGTGCCAGGAACGAGCCCCTCCCCTCCCACAGGATAGGTTAGTTCAACGAAATCTTGAACAAACTCATAAACAACATGATAGGATTGTGGACCAAAGGGAACGGAGGTGCCTGTGACGTTGAGGGTGGTGGTGCCCGGCACAGGATTGGTGATGGTCACTTGCTCCACATTGTTCAGGTTGTCGGTGCCTCTGACTGCATTGGCATTGAGAACTGCAGCATTGGCGGTCGGATCCAATACCCAAGGCTGATAAAGTGTGCCATTTTGAAGCGTGATATCCAGATTGTTGACCAAAGCCGTGGTTGAGGATGGATTTCCAGGGTAATCGGCCCAATAAACCATCGCCCGAATCTCGGTAGTACCAGCAGGTACATTCAAAATGTGGCTTCTAGTTTGTCCTTGGGAAACTGAATCTCGAAAGTGGCGGTTTTCCTCTAACACACGAACGGCCCGCAAAGCGTTGATTTGCCCCCATCCATGTTTGTAGTCGGGGCCAGGATTGCCCAAATCGTGACCCGTATTGAGAATGCAGGCTTTGATGAGTGCAGATTCAGGATTTTGCCCGCCATGAAGGGATTTGTAGGCCTGATAAAGCTGGGTGACACATCCGGCTACGCTTGGAGAAGCAGCGGAAGTACCGCCTCCCACTTGATTGGTGTTGGGGGAGTTGGTCGACAATTGGTCCGTGCCATTGGCACAAATATCAGGTTTGATTCGGCCATCGTCAGCGGGTCCGCGGGAACTAGAGTTGTCCAAGATGCCCATCGGAGTCAAATTGCCACAGGTGATGACCGACTTGGCTGCTTTGTACCCCCCTGTGATGTTGCCCCAACCTGCCCCGGCTCCATATCCATGATCCTGGGTTCCAGCATTGCCTGCAGAAAACATGTGAAGCATCTGCGGATTGTTGTAAATCTGGTCGTCGATGAATTGGGCATCCGTAGAGTAAACACCTCCTTGCCCTTGGCTGTAAGAGGTGGAAGTGAGGACCATTCCAAAGTTGTTGAAGTGTGTCAGTGCGTCCACAATATGGGGATAGCCTCCAATGTCCCAATAATGGAGATAGGCGCCTGTGGCATGCCCCCTGATTTCAGGGTCACGGTTGCCAGCTCCAAACAAAATTCCCGCCGTCATGTCACCATGGGTTCCATTGTTGACCGTTGTATAGCTCGTGAGTCGACCTGTGTAATCGATGTGGGGACCGATGGCTCCATCGTCTGCCAATCCGATTGTAACACCTGTACCGTCATAGTGCCTGCCTGCTCCGTAGTCGGAATTCAGAACATTGGAACGGTGAAGACTGCGTCCTTTCACGTCGTCGGGAGTAGGATTGGGGGCCGCACATTCAACGTATTGGACATAGGGCAGACGAATGAGGGCATCTATTTCCGAACGGGACAACCGCAAGGCAATCCGCCCAAAACCTTGACCGTGGCCTTCCACCTCATAACGAGACTTCAAATCATCCCAAATCTGTTCCGTGGAGACATCACCGTAGGTCCTGATTACAACTTTCAAACGGTTGCCCTCAATGGCCCAATCGGGAATATTTCCTGAAAACAACTCAGTGGAAAGTTGAAACCTTCTGTCGGGGTGCATCCAAGCCCTGATGCCCTCCACCTGGGTCCAATCCAAAGACTCGGGAACGGAAACCAAGTAGGTATTTTGGGGATAGTAATCCAAAAAGAGAATGCCCAAGGCCTCGTAGAACCGCTTTTGGGAGACATCCGGAATTTGATTGAATTGCAAAAGGATTCGGGAGCGTCCTCCAAAAACCCTGTCCTTGATGATATGCTCACCCTGCACCAAGGAAGAAGGATTGCCTGAAAGGCAAACATCTCCGTTGCGAAGTTTGACCAGCACTGGACCTTGGGCTTTCAATAAAGTGACGAGAGCCACCAAACAGAAAACCAAAACATACGGAACCTTGGTTTGAACGCGCATAACAATCTATTTAGCCAACAATCCATCCTCCGGACTGCATCGGTCTAAATTTCCGTTTTTTTCTCCAATGTGTGCTTAGTATAAATACCGGAAGATGAATGTGAAGGGGCATGATTTGAATGCAATGTGTCAATCCGGACAATTCGACACTGCTCGGCACGAAAGGAACAAGTTACAGAAGTCAAAATCAGCTTGGAATCATCATCGGCCTCATTTGAATTGTATGATCCAATCATCTACCCATACGGCCTTCGCACTGGGGTTGTACAAGTAAATCTTCATCAGGTCGGCCTGTTTGAATTCAGGCCAAGTCTTCCAGGCCACTTTGACTGGCACCCATTGACTGGTTCGGTTGGTGAATCTTTTGACGGATAAGCTGTCCCACATGTAACTCACCGAATCTCCCGAAGCTTCGAATGCGATGGCGGCAGCATGATCCAACGCATCTTGGTACAACCAAAAGCTAACTTCAACGGAATCCAATTTTGTGGAGTCCAACTTGTCCAGACCAGAAGTCCAAGTCACACTGAAGGGTTCTTTTCCTCCCACCATAGACGACATGGACCCGCTGTGTGACCTTTGAGTGGTGCAAGTATGCATTTGGGACCACTTGGTACCCCCTTCAAAATCATTGGTGAAACGACTCAAACCACCCTGCTCGAACTGCAAAGACTCCCTCCAGGCCGAAGGATACTGCCGCTTCAAACTCAAAGAAACCAACCGGGCGACTTTTCTTCGTCCAAACTCGTTGTAGTGTTCGGTTGTCCAATCTTGGTCTAGGAAGCATTCATTGGGCAGTGAGTCTAACAGATTCACCACATCCACGCCTTTGTGCCGGTATCGTCTTGTGAGCCAATCAGCATTGGATCTCATGAGATTGGCCAAGGTGTCTCGAAACAATTCCTCAGCCTTTTGGGTGTTTTCGGGGAGCAAATTCAGGGTGAGGTTCCATCCCCGCTCGTTGCACAAGCCTACCAAGGCATCCAGATCGGCAATCCGGGGGTGTGAAAGTGTGTCTATTTGGAAAGCATATGCCTTGAGGTAATGGGTAGCCAACACCAGCTTCCTTTTGCGGTCAGGATTGGTTTCCTTTTTGATTTTCAGGGCCAAAATGGAATCCCATTGATGTACATTTCGGGGTGATTGTGCTCCCCAGTCGGGTAAGGGTTCGGTTTTCCACGCATTTTGGGTCAATTCCAATTGATCTGCCTCCGAGTTCCGATTGTACTGCCGCAACGTGAGCATGAGTTTTCTCCACAAAACAGGTCCCTGGCCCAGCAAAACCATTTTCTTGTCCAATGCAGGTGCTTGCTTGGCAAAGACCCACTGCGGTGAAAATGACCTTAGATTGAGGGTAACCACCACAGATTTGGGTGATTTACCGCACGGTATGTTCTGAAGGATTTTGACATAATGGCCTGCATGGGCAGCAGCCTGGGTGATTCCGATGGTTTGAAGTCCCGGGAAATGGCGTTGAAGGAATTCATGGATGGAAGACTTGTCGAAGTCGAGGTCGCCATAGGTAACATTGCTAGATTCGCCCAAGTAGAGGATGTCTGCCTCCCCGGCTTGTTGGATTTTGTCCCAATCCGGAAAGGCCTCCTTGACCTCCGCCGGAAACTGCAACCATCCGTACAAAAAATTCAATGACAGCAGCATGAGGGCAAAAAGACCCGATTTGAAGGCGATGGTTTGGAGCTGCTTCATGAGTCAAAATTGAAAGTAGATGAATGCAACATCTTCCTGCGAGGAAAAAACCACGATGCCATAGGTCAATGCAGCGTAAACCAGCCACCGAAATGGTGCGGACCAAGCATCCATCCAAACATCAATTCTTCTGCCTTGGAGTTGCCAATCCGCGATGAGCACCACCGCCAATGCCAACCAAGCAATCCACTCCACTTCCAAATTCAAACAATCGGAAGGGAAGGAGGCCAAGCCGCCAACCATGAGTTTCAAATTGGACCAGTTCATGCTTCGGAATGGGATCCACATCAGGGTGGTGATGGCGAAAACAACCAATATCCGGATGCCGTTCAGGGAGCGACTGCCTGAAATCATAGGAATTGATGGCCCCCAACTTCCTATTGCCTTTTCCAAGATGTAAAGCAAGCCCCATCCCAATCCCCAAGCCAAGAAAGTCCAATTGGCTCCGTGCCAAAAACCGCTTAAAACAAACACCATTAAAATGTTCACTGCCAAGCGGGAAAAAGCCACGCGACTGCCACCCAAAGGCAAGAAAACATAATCCCGGAACCACTTTCCCAAAGAAATATGCCAGCGTTGCCAAAATTCAGCTATCGAACGCGACAAATAGGGCTGTTTGAAGTTTTCCATCAAATCCACCCCCATGCATTTGGCGCTACCCATGGCCACAAGGGAATACCCCATGAAGTCCCCATATATCTGAAAGGAGTACAGGAAGCAGGCCAAGGCCAGACTCCACCCGTTGTAGGCGGATGGGTCCGCATAGACAGCGTCCACGTGGGGAGCCAATCGATCGGCCAAGACCATTTTTACAAACAGTCCAAACAAAACCAACCTGAAGCCGTGAGACAAGTTGCGGTAGGTCAGGACTTGATTGACTCTCAATTGGGGCGCCAAATCCGAGTACCGTTCAATAGGACCCGCAACGAGCTGAGGAAAATAGATCACAAACAATGCGAAATGTCCCAAGTGGCGCTCGGCTTTCACATTCCCGGCGTAGACATCCAACGTATAACTGAGGGTCTGAAAAGTATAGAATGAAATGCCCACCGGCAAAATCCAACCCAAGTGTCCCAAATCGGTCCCACCCATGAAATTGATGGTGTCGATGAAGAAATCAGCGTACTTGAAGGAGAACAGCATTCCAAGGTTGGCGAAAAGGCTCAGGCTCACCAGGGCCAACTTCCGATTGGGATGGTTGCTTTTTTCCATGAGGAGTGCCAATCCCCAATCCAATACTGTGGAAATGGCCACCAAAACGGCAAAAACCGGCTTCCACCACATGTAAAAAAGATAGCTAGCCAACAGCAGGAGAATCCATCTGAAACGGGTTGGAAACAAATAATATGCTCCAACCACCAGCGGAAGAAAAAGAAGGAATTCAGCGGAGTTAAACTGCATGTATCGGCCAAAGTGGTAGCGAATGCCTTGGGTCAAACCGCGCCGCAAGGGCGGCTGGGCCTGAAGTGACTGCTAAGTTAGTCAAAGTTGCAAGTGCTTGAAAATTGCGATTCAGGTTAAAAAACAAAGGCCACACCGTATGGTGCAGCCTTTGAGTTGGGCACGAGAGCCCTGTTTGGAAGAGATTACTCTTTCGTGAGTTTTTTGGTGGTAACGCCGTTGGCATTTTCCACTTTCACGAAGTACATCCCTTTGGAGAGTCCGTCGAGGTTGCCTTCGAAGGTGTTCATCTCGGTAACATCGGAGAAGATGAGCTTACCTTCCATGGACATCACGCTGATTTTGGTGACACCGCTGAGGCCTTCGCTGAGGCTAACCACAAAACGACCCGTTGTCGGGTTGGGGAACACGGATACGAGGCCATCGATGGCTTGGTCGTTGCTCACAGCGTTCGGGTCGAGGTTCCATGATTTGTCCAAGCCAGAACCGAAGTTGCTTCCGGTGAGGACCACGTTGTTTTGTGGGTCTTTCACGTTGAAGAATCCAGGGCCGTATTGGCAGCAGATGCCGTCGCCGTAGCTGTCTTCGATGATGAAGCTTACACAGCCATTGCCGGTGAGGCTGACGTTTTGGTTGATGAGCTGAC
>Ga0209990_10003720_pt1 | contig 11049 bp, 10 predicted proteins | sample NOAtaG_6_FD_187304 | JGI IMG/M metagenome (GOLD analysis project Ga0209990, IMG submission 187304) | Freshwater lake microbial communities from Lake Erie, under a cyanobacterial bloom - NOAA_Erie_Diel5S_2200h metaG (SPAdes) (version 2) | ecosystem: Environmental > Aquatic > Freshwater > Lake ...
TCCATACTCGGCAAAGACCGCCCGCAACGCCACCTCGTCATCGAGCGGCGTGACCAGGGTCTCCGCAGCCACGTTGGCGGAGACGCCGGCGCTGGTCGCCGCGGCAACCCCGGCCAGCCCGCTTCCGGCCTTGACCAGCAACCCATCGGCATGGCCGTGATAACACCCCTCAAACTTCAGAATGCGGTGGCGTCCGGTCGCCGCGCGGGCGACGCGCAGCGCGCTCATGACCGCCTCAGTCCCCGAAGAGACAAACCGCAGCTTCTCGACCCACGGCAGGCGTGAAGTGATGAACTCCGCCAGCTCCAGCGAGTAGGGCTCGCAGGCTCCAAAGCTCCACGCCGTGTTGACCGCCGCCTCGACCTCCCGCGCTACATCCGGATCGCGATGTCCGAGCAGCAGCGGCCCAAAACTCTGACAATAGTCGATGTACTCACGCCCATCGACCGACCGCAAGGTCGCCCCCTGCGCACTCTCAAAGAAGATCGGCGTTCCACCGACACTGCGGAAGGCGCGGACCGGACTGTGTACTCCGCCCGGCGCCACCCGCAGTGCCCGCTCAAAAAGTGCTTCCGAAGTCGTCATCTCTTCATCTCCTGTCCTGCCTAACGGGCTTCTCCTGCCTATCGGCCCATCGACTTCGCATAACGCGCGCCATAGGTGATGATAAACTGGGCGCCGGCCCGCTTGAAGACATGCCATGTCTCAAGCAGCGCGGCCTCGAAATTGGTCAACCCATGCTCAGCCAGAAGGACCAGGCCCGCATACTCGCCACTCACCTGGTAGGCTCCAACCGCTCGACCAGTCTCCTCACGGATCGGCGCAATCAGGTCGACCGAGGTCATCCCCGGCTTGACCATCAACAGATCCGCCCCCTCCTCCGCACAGCGCACACTCGCGGCGAGCGCATCGGTCCGGTGACGGACATCGATCTGGTAATGGCGCCGGTCACCAAACTGGGGCGCGGAATCGGCGGCGATCCGGAACGGACCATAGAAATTACTGGCAAACTTGGTGCTGTAGCTCATGATCGGGACCAGATCGAAGCCATTCTCATCGAGCCGCTGACGAATGCGGGCGACGCGCCCATCCATCATATCGCTCGGGCTGATCCCATCCGCCCCGGCCTCAGCAAAGGCGACCGCGGCGCGGGCCAGCTCTTCGAGCGTCGCCTCGAGGTCGATCCGCCCCTGCCCATGGACCGCACAATGGCCGTGGGTCGTCGATGAACAGAGGCAGGTGTCGATCCAGAGACAGAGATCCGCGCCAAAATGGCGGCGCAGCGCCCGGATCGCTTCCTGTGTAAATCCATGATCGAAGCCTGCCTCGCGCTTCCCCGCCGGCGAGGGAAAGAGCAGGAACTGGGTCACCCCGGCCCCGAGGTCACTCTCGACCTGGCGGACCATTGATTCGATACTCTGCCGCCGGGTTCCCCGCAGTCCCGGAATCTCCTCGTCGTCCCCCAGCCCCTCGACCACAAAGAGCGGCTGGATCAACTGGGCGCGATGGAACTCCGTCTCGGCACAGAGATCACGCAGGTGCTTCGTGGCCCGCAATCGCATCAATCGCTTGTTCATAGACTCATCTCCCGCCGCCACTGCTCTTGATCGAGAAAGACGTGCGGCTCGATCCCGGCCTCGACCAGCGCCCGGTAAGTATTGCCCGGACCACAGAAATGGATCTTCTCACGCAACCACGGGGCCCGGGCAAGAGCCAGCCGAAAGTTCGACCCACTGGTCCAGAAGAGATAGTCGTGGGCTTCCGGATCGAGCTCCAGCGCCGCGCCGCTCTCGACCAACCGGTAGGTGGCGAGGGTTCTCATCTCGTCGCGGCTCCCCGCCTCGTCGTGCGAGAGCTTGACCCACTCAAGGGATCGGCCGGCCAGCGTCTCGATCGACGGCAACTCCTGCTCGCCCAGCCCCTCCGCGGATCCGTTGACCCAGACGCCACGCCGCGCCAGCCGCTGCCACGTCCGGAGCCCGCTGGTCCAGACAATCTGGTCACTTCCAGTACCTGTCGCTCCCCCGGCCGACTCTGCCAGCCATCCCTCCGGCAGCGCATCAGCCCGCGCAATCCACCAGGCCAGTCCGGGCGGCGGAGGCTCAACGGGCAGGCTCTCCCGCCTGAACCACCGCTGATCATCCCCACTGTGGGGCCAGAGCCGGTCACCGGCGATCCGCGGCGGCCGGGGCCGCGCGGGCGTAAGCTCAGTCCGCGACACGTCCCCACCCGCCTCATCGAGTCCGCGGACCACGGTGATCTCACCATAGGGGCGAACCAGAACATTGACGCCAATCGCCTGGTGGCAACCTCCACCGTGCGACCTGAGGATCTGCCTCTCGCGCTGGACGGCACGAAATGTCGCCGCGCAGTTGATCTCCCCGAGCAGCTGCCGCAGATCATCCCGATCGCTGGCGATCTCGATCGCCAGCGCACCCTGCGCCGGCGCGCTCGGACTCTCCATCACCGGCAGGACCATCCAGCGACACTCTCCCAGCGCCTCACGCAGCGCGGTCCGCGTCGCGGCATACTCGTCCTCCCCGGGTCCGGCCGCCTCGAGCAGACGCTCCAGCGCCGCGCGGGCAAGGATCAGCCCATCGACATCAGGTTGCCACATCTTCCGCACCCGCGTCTGCATATTTCCGCGGACCGGAGTGAAATCTATCGTGGATATGCTGGCGGGCAGGGCCTCTTTCAGAAAGCCGGGCAGATTGCGGATGCGGCGTGGTGAGGAGGTGAGAATGTTGATCCGGCCCGTCGCGGCGACGACCGGCCAGCGGTCTTTGCGCACCAGAAGAAGATCCTGGACCGCGGCCCGCGGCAGGGTGGCGACGACCGCCGTCTCCGGTCCGGTGTCGACCGGCAGATCCTTCCAGGAATGGACGACCAGGTCACACGCGCCACGAAGCAACTCCCCGCGCAGATCCGCGGTGAAGACCCCCTTCTCCGGCATCTGCCAGAGTGGCTGATTGAGGTTCTGATCACCCAGCGACTCTCGAAAAAAGAACTCGATCTCCAGCCCTTCGAAACGGGCCTGCAGCGCCCGGGCAACCATCTGCGCCTGCAGCCGCGCCAGATCGCTCCGTCGCGCGGCGATCTTCAGGCGCACAGATCCTCCCAGCCGAAGGGGCGGCACTGCATTTGTTTCAGATGCTGCTCCGCGCATATCCTGATCTCCTCGCTGGCCACCGCCGATATCTCCGCCGCCCGGCGCCGCTCGCCCTCGAGCAACGCAAAGAACCCGTGCAGATCGAGCACCTCTCCGGTCATTCGCAACGGATCCCGCTCAGATTCACCACGCAGGTCGAGCGTTCGCGCAAAGTCGATCCCCTGTCCATCAACCCAGCCGACGATCTCTTCCGCGGCGAGCGGCGCTGCGACAACCAGTGCCGCCGCCGTTTCAACCGCCACCAAACCTTCGGTCAGACTCGCCACACGCAGACCGGCGTGCTCAGCCTGTAAAGCTTCGGCCGCCTGGCGCGAGCGGTTGACGACCGTCACCTCGGCCTGGGCCGACAACCAGGGCAGCATCTCCCGAACCAGCTTCCCGGCGCCCAGAAAGACCACCGTCGGAATCCCCTTCAGGTACCGTGCGGCGAGGCTTCCATAGGACTGACTCCCCTGATCATGCAGAAACTGGTGGCGAATCCGCTTCGCATCGGTCAGCAGATCGTTGGCGAGCTGCTTCAACCAATAGCCCCACGGCGTCTCCGGAAAGTCGGTCTTCGCGCAGAATTCGCGAAACTGCCCCATCACCTCCGTCTCACCGATAATCGGGGAGTGGAGACCACAGACCACCTCGAGCAGAAAACGGTAGGCTTCAACACCACGGTAGACCTCCTGCCCGGGGCGGAGATGCCCACGGATCAGACTGAACTCTGCGCCATTGAAGATATTAATCTGGCGCAGGCAGGTCGCCCACTGGACGCCGAGGTTGTACGCCGGGATCGTCTTGCCGGTCGAACGCTTGGTATTGATGATGACCATTTCGCTTATCATAATGGCCTCATCGTAGCCAGTTCGCCCCCGGGAAGTGTCATCGATTTGTCATCGATGAGAGATTTCTAAAATATTTCTTTCATTTTCGATCGGCCCCGAGTTGCTGAAGAAACTCGGGCGATCGTGAGCATATGTGCAGACCGGTGGAGAGCGGAGGCCGCCTCACCCGGGTATCTTCAGACTGGCCTCAAAACCGGCCTCGCCGATCAGGCGGCGCAGCTCGTTCTGCTCTTCGCTGGTCAGATGGCGGCGGGGCGGACGAACCGGACCACACTCGATTCCCGACCAGCCGAGAATCGTCTTCAGTGCCCCAAAGAGGGGAAAGCGGAGCGTCAGGGTGATCAACTCATTGATCCGCCGCTGGGTCTCGCGGGCCTCCGTCCATCTGCCGGCCTGAGCATGGCCATAGACCTCGAGGAAGAGCTCCGGCACCAGATTGTAGAAGCTGCCAATCCCGCCATCCGCCCCCATAAGCAGCCCGGCACAGAGCACCTCATCGTAACCGTTGAAGATGATCGCCCCGCTCCGTTTGACCTCCGACAACTTGTACAGGTCATGATCGGTAAACTTCAGTCCGGCGACATTAGGGAGGGCACAGAGTTCGAGGATCTGCGGGATGGTCGAGAAGGAGACTCCACCGACCGGCATGTAGTAGATGACCAGGGGCAGATCGGTCGCCGCAGCCAGTTGACGGTAGTAGTTCCGGACATCTTCAAAGCCATAGGGGCCGGACGGCGGCAGACTGCTCACCGAGGTCGCGCCGTGTTCGGCGGCGTGTCGGGCCAGCTCGATCGCCTCGCTCAAACAGGCGGCTCCGACATGGACCATAACCTGCTTCCCCGCCGGAGTCGCGCTGAGCACCCGCGCGGCGACCTCTTTGCGCTCCGCCACGGTCTGGAGCACTCCTTCGCCGGTCGTTCCACAGACGTAGAGCCCTTCGACACCGGCGCGATAGAGCCGATCGACAAGCTGGTCACAGGCCCCGGGACTGAAACGGCCCGATGCGTCAAAAGGGGTGACCAGCGCCGGCAAGATTCCACCCAGTCTCTTCATCTTCTCTTCTCCCAATTGTCTGCGCCCTCACTCAGCCACTCGAGATTGAAACTGGCGAGCCGCAGGGTCGTCTGCCGAAAGAGATCGGCGCCCGGTTTGACTGCTTCATAGAGACAGTAGATTGTCCCATCCGTTCCCGTGGCGAGGTCGCTGTAACCGCTCCAATCCGGTTCGATCGTCCGACTGACCGGCCAGGTTTGCCCCTCATCATAGCTGAGCCGGACGGTCAGATTGCGCCGCTGGCGACTGCGTCCCGGCTCCGCGGGTGGCTTGGCCACCGTCAGACTGGCCGGGTTGGCGAAGAGGATCCGGTTGGGACGCCGCCCTCCGCTCAGCCGCGTCAGGCTCGCCATACAGATCGGCTCGGCCAGCTGGTGGTGGAACTCCGGGGGCGACCATCCGGTTGCGCCGTCCCGGCTGTATGTGACCATCCGCCGGTGGACCTTCGACTCGCTGCGCGAATTGAAGACGACCCGCCCATCCGCCAGCTCAAGAATGGCCGCCTCGCTGGGGTCGATGAGCGTCGCGGAGCTGCGTCCGGCAAACTCTCCCGCCCGCCAGCTTCTCCCGCCATCGTCACTGTAGATGACTCCATTGTTCGATGGATGATGGGCGCTCTTCCCGGCGGAGGTCGAGAGCCAGACCGGCACGACCAGCCGTCCGCTCCGCAACTGGATCCCGTGACCCGGTCCGGTCGCGATGACCCGCCAGTCGTACTCCGCCCGCAACCCCTCGAAAGCGGCCGTGATCTCGACCGGAGCGGAAAAGGTCCGTCCGTCATCGACCGACTTCATGTAAAAACAACGGGCGTACTCGAGACAGAAGAGGAAGTGGACCACTCCCGGGCGGCGATCGACGATCGCCACCGGGTTGTTGTAGGTCAGTCCATCGAGATTCTCCGGATTGGCCGCCCGCTCACGCGCTGCCGCTGGATTTCGCCGGGCATCGCTGACCGTCGCAATCCGCCGCTGGCCATCCCACGTCCGGCCGCCATCGGTCGACCGCTTCAGGACGATATCGATCTGATCCCAGTCACCGCGGCCGGTCCGGCGCGCTTCGGCATAGGCCAGCAGCGTCCCCCGACCGGTTCTCACCAGTCCGGGAATCCGGTACGAGGCATAACCTTCGGCTCCCGCCGGGAAGAGATCGAGCTGGGTAAAGCGCTCCGTTGCGGGCGCTCCACCCAGCACTGCTCCGCCACTCAGGTATAGAAAGTCCCTGCGGCTCAACTCCATCACTCTTCTCCCGTGCGCTTCCCTCAGGCGGGAAAGATGGTCTCAAAAAAGTTGCGCGGCAACTGGTCGAGCGTCTCGACCGTCCAGTCCCCCTCGAGGCGTGGATGGGTCGTCCGGACCGCGAGGGACTTCATCCCGGCGCGCCGCGCCGCCTCGATTCCAGCCGGCGCATCCTCGATGACCACGCACCGCTCGGGCGCGACCCCCGCCTCCTGGGCCGCCGCCAGAAAGACATCCGGGTGCGGCTTGCCATGCGCAACCCGGTCGGCCGACATCACCGCGTCGAAAAAGTGGCGCACCGGATGAACGGCGAAGATTGCCTCGACATTGCCCCACGGGGCCGAGGTTCCAAGCGCCTGCCGCCATCCATCCGTGCGCAGATTGGCAAACCACTGCTCCACTCCGGGCAGCAACCCAATCCCCTCCGTCCGCACCAGGTGGCGATAGGCCTCCTCCTTCGCCAGCGAAAGCCGCGCCACCTCGCTGTCGCTCAGATCCGGACTCATCCGCAAGCGCAGTATCTCATCATTGCGCCGTCCGAAGTCCGACACATACTCCTCATAGGTGATCGAGAAGTTCTCTGCCGCCATCAGCACCTTCCAGGCCTCCCAGTGGTGGGACTCCGAATCGATGATGGTTCCGTCCAGATCCCAGATCACCGCTTTCATCAAACTCATCGGTTGAATTACCTCGATTCTATTTCTCAGTTGGGGTCAGTCGGCGCAAAATCAGATAGCCGAGCAGACCGATCGGGCCAAGCAGAAAGGTGAAGAGCAAGCACGGCACGACCTTCCAGTGGGCCAGCCCGGCCCGCTGCGAATCACGCAACTCCCAGGCGCCGATGAAGAGATCGAAGGCGAGGTAGTGGATCCATCCGGTCAGAACCGCCCACTCGCTCCGGAAGAGCTTCATCAGCTCGGCGAGGGATCCAAAGCCACCCTCCGCATCGCCAAAGGTCGTCACGATGAGGATCGTATAGCCCGTCGCCAGCAGCCCCGGAAGCAGGCCGGAATGGACCAGCTTCCCGGTCCAGCGCCAGCGCGGCCCGAAGACCAGCAGAAGCCAGCCAACCAGGGCCACGTTGTTGACAATCAGAAAAAGGATCTCTGTATTCTTCATCTGCGTCGCTTGCCTCCTTTCGAGAACCGGTATTCTACTATCCAAATCGTCTCAGGTATACGAAACCACACCAATAGTTCAAGATTCCCGCCCTGGGGTACCGGGCAGATTCAGGCGCCCAGATAAATAGGGCCAGTGGGACAGGGCCTTGCAAAAGACCTGCCCCGGGGCGCGCCACACCCCAAAATTGACACTTCCGCGAAGCTCGTGATAGGTTCAAAAACTGTGGACAATCCAGCAAACAGAGAAGAAAAGATTCCGGACAACCTGCGCCAGGCCATCCGGCGCCACGGACTGCTGCGGACCTGGATTGAGTACCTCATTGCGGCGACGGTTCTTCACGGTGCGACGCGACTGCCACGCCCCCTCGCCCTCCGCTTCGGAGCGGGAGTGAGCTGGGTGGTGTGGCGGCTGTTGCCGCGGCTGCGCCGGTATGCCCTGATCAATCTGCGTCTGGCCTTTCCCGAGAAGAGCGAAGCGGAACGGGAAGAGATCGCCCGTGGGTCGTACCGTTCACTTGGGCGTCTGCTGGCCGAGATCAGCCAGTTTCCGCGGCTCAATCCGCAGAATATTGGCGAGCTGGTCGTCTACGATGGACTCGAACACTATCTCAACGCGCTGGCGACCGGGCGCGGGGTGATCTTCCTTACCGGCCATATCGGAGCCTGGGAGCTCTCGGTCTATGCCCATTCGGTCTATGGCTATCCGTCATCATTCCTTGCCCGACGGATCGACAACCCGCTTATCGAACGGATTGCTGAACGATACCGGACGATGTACGGCAACCGCAGCATCGACAAGCAGCACGGCGTCCGCGAGGTGATCCGCACCCTCAAGTCCGGCGGAGTGGTCGGGATCCTCGCCGATCTGAATGCCCTCCGCGAAGAGGGGGTCTTCTGTGACTTCTTCGGCCATCCGGCCTCGACGACGATCGGCGTGGCCACCCTCGCCCTGCGGACGGATGCGGTCGTCCTCCCCGGCTACCTGACCTGGGATGAGTCGACTGGTCGCCACACGCTCCATTTCGAGCCACCAGTCGAGACGGTCCGGACCGGCCAGCGCGAGGTCGACGTGCGAACCAACACTGCCCGTTACACGAGTGTCCTCGAGAGCATCATCCGCCGTTATCCTGACCAGTGGCTCTGGATCCACCGCCGCTGGCGGACCCGTCCAGTGGGTGAACCGGAGATCTACTGACACGCCCATGGCTACTGGGACCACACTGGGACCACTGGACCACGCCTGACCTTGCCTGACGGTGCCTGATTATGATCGAAGAGAGAGTTGCAACACGAAGAATAATGGTCGTCACCGGTGAGGCCTCGGGTGACAAACACGCGGCGCGGCTGATCAATGCCCTGCGGGAACTGGCCCCGGGAGACGAATGGGAGTTCTTCGGCTCGGGAGGAGACGAGATGAGGGCGAGCGGCGCCAGGACGCTCGTCGATATCCGCGAGCTGGCGATCATGGGCCTGCTCGAGGTCATCCGCGCCCTGCCGCGCTTCTGGCAGGTCTTCCGCCACTTGCGGCGTGCGGCGCGCGAACAGCGCCCGGAAGCCGTCATTCTGGTCGACTGGCCGGAGTTCAACCTGCGCCTCGCGAAGCGGCTCGCCAGGGATGGTCACCGCGTCTTCTACTACATCAGTCCGCAGATCTGGGCCTGGCGCACCTACCGCATCCGCACCATTCGTCGCTACGTCGAGAAGATGCTCGTCATCCTGCCCTTTGAGAAGAGCTTCTATGAAGAGCACGGCGTCGCGGTCGAGTATGTCGGCCACCCGCTGCTCGACAGTGTGCGGGTCACCAGGACGCGGGCCGAGTTTGCCGCGCCGTACGGGCTCGACCCGGCCCGACCAATCATCGCCTTCCTGCCCGGGAGCCGCCATTCAGAGATCCGCTACATTCTGCCGCCGCTGCTCGAGACGATCGAGCAGCTTCGGGCCGAACATCCCGAGTGGCAGTGCATCCTGCCCCTCGCCCGCACCCTCTCCCGGGCCGAGGTCGGCCTCACGCCTGGCCTGACGCCCGGACTGACAATAGTCGAGAACGATACCTATAACGCGCTTGCCGCCGCCGATCTGGCGATCGTCGCCAGCGGCACGGCGACCCTCGAGACGGCGATTATCGGCACGCCCCTCATCGTCGTCTACCGTGCCTCGGAGCTCAACTGGCGGATCTTCCATCCGCTGATCCGGGTTCCTTGGGTCGGCATGCCAAACCTGATTGCCGGCCACCAGATCGCTCCGGAACTGCTCCAGGCAGATTTGAATGCCGATCGGCTGACCGCCGAGATTGGTCAACTTCTGACCGATCCGGCGCGGCTCGCCGCCGTGCGGGCCGAGCTGACCAAAGTGCGCGCAGCTCTCGGGACGGCCAGGGCCTCGATGCGGGCAGCCACGGCGATCCTCAATAAATTACGGGAGAAGAAACAATGAGCCGGGTTTTGAGAGTCAGTCTTCTGATCATCCTGACGACAACCATGGCCGCGGCGCAGGTGCGTGAGATCCCCGCGCCTGCCGGCGTCGCCAGCGGCCAGCCCAACCTGACCGTCGCCCGCCATGGCCAGGTCTATCTGAGCTGGATCGAGCGGCTGCCCGCGGGAAGATTCTCCCTCCGCTTTGCGACACGCGAAGGTGAGGGTTGGTCAACTCCGCGGGTCATCGCCGAAGGAGACAACTGGTTCGTCAACTGGGCTGACTTCCCGTCAATGGTGGTTCTCCCTGACGGGACCCTCGCCGCCCACTGGCTGGTCAAGAGCAGTCCGGAGACCTTCGATTACGATGTGCACATCGCGCGCTCCTTCGATGGCGGAAAGAGCTGGGAGAAGCCCTTCATCCCCCATCGCGATGGCGTGCGGGCTGAGCATGGCTTTGTCTCGCTCTTTGCCGCTGCTGACGGCAACCTTGCCGCCGTCTGGCTCGATGGGCGCGAGATGAAGGCGGGGACTGGCCATGATCATGGCCATGGCGAGATGACCCTGCGCTACGTCAAGATCCAGCGTGATGGAAGCCTGACCGATGAGGCCGTCCTCGATGGGCGGGTCTGTGAATGCTGCCAGACGGCGGTCGCGGTCACGGCAGACGGGCCGGTCGTCGTCTACCGTGACCGCACTGTCCCCCGTCAGGGCGAAGAGAACGAGATTCGCGACATCTCGATCGTCCGGCTGACCGACCATCGCTGGAGCGCCCCGCAGACCGTCTCCGCTGATCGCTGGGAGCTCTCGGGCTGCCCGGTCAATGGTCCGGCCATCGCCGCCCGGGGCCGCCAGGTCGCCGTCGCCTGGTATACCGCTGCCGGCGCTGCTCCGCGCGTCAAACTGGCCCTCTCGGGCGATGCCGGAAAGAGCTTCGGCAAGCCGCTGACCATCGATGATGGCCAGCCGATCGGCCGCGTCGATCTGCTCATGCTCGATGATGGGAGCGTGCTGGTCTCCTGGCTGGAGAAGGCTCCCGGCGGTGGAGCGCTCCGCCTCCGGCGCATCGACCGGCACGGCAAGGCGGATCAGGCGATCACCATCGCCCCCTCCGGCACCGCGCGCTCCAACGGTTTTCCACAGATGGTCCGCGCCAATGACCAGATTCTCTTTGCCTGGACGGCTGCGGGAATCAGAACGGCCATTTTCAAGCTGCCATAGAATCTGCGC
>Ga0209990_10003724_pt1 | contig 11041 bp, 6 predicted proteins | sample NOAtaG_6_FD_187304 | JGI IMG/M metagenome (GOLD analysis project Ga0209990, IMG submission 187304) | Freshwater lake microbial communities from Lake Erie, under a cyanobacterial bloom - NOAA_Erie_Diel5S_2200h metaG (SPAdes) (version 2) | ecosystem: Environmental > Aquatic > Freshwater > Lake ...
ATGGGAGGTATAACTGTCCTGCGGAAAAAGCTCGAAATTTGACGTTTTTGAGTTTACCTGTGCTTTCGATTTCTTGCACTACTGCTAAAGCTCGCATTAATCCTAAATCAGTGTTAGAACCGGGTACGAGCATTTTAACAGATTGTTTTCTGCTGGCAACCGATTCGATATTTTTATCGAGATTACTTGTCTTTTGTATTCCCTGTCCGTCCGTGTGTCCAATTACTTGAATAAAGTCGATTTCTCTGTCTTTGGTAATGGTTTCGATAGCGGGAATAATGCGCTGACGAATATAGGTTTTTAAAGCGGGGTTTAATTCAGCACTTCCTGACTGAAATTTGAATTTTCCTGATTTTTCATCGATAACTATCGGGGTTGCTGTTTGCAGTTTTCGGTTAGCTTCCTCCAGTTTACTGATGAGATTATAGGACTGAAAAAGTGCCAAGAGGAGAAATAAACTCAGAATCATGAAAGCATTGGACATTAAATCGGTAAATGCGGGATAAACATCCACCGATTTATCTTCATCTCGGTAGTAGGTACGTCTAGACATAGTTACTTATATGTTGGTGAAGTTATTCAAATAGGGTGTTAATGTCATCCTGAACATTTTTTTGAGGAGGATTAGGGATTGTCTCAAAAAGTTTTTCTATCTTATCCTTTAAGTTAGAAAATTCAGACTGAACATCTTTTTGAGGAGGATTAGGGATTGTCTCAAAAAGTTCTTTAAGTTCTTCCAACTTCTTATTTAACTTATAAATGTCATCCTGAACATCTTTTTGAGGAGGATTAGGGATTGTCTCAAAAAGTTGTTTAAGTTCTTTCATCTTATCCTTTAAGTTAGAAAATTCAGACTGAACATTTTTTTGAGTAAGATTAGGGATTGTCTCAAAAAGTTTTTTAAGTTCTTCCAACTTCTTATTTAACTTATCAATGTCATCCTGAACATCTTTTTGAGTAGGATTAGGGATTGTCTCAAAAAGTTCTTTAAGTTCTTTCATCTTATCCTTTAAGTTAGAAAATTCAGAACTCATTTCGCCAATTTTCTCCAGTTCTGCTAAACATTTGTGAATTTCTCCATAGATGTGTTCAATCATTTTTTGATTCGATTTATTTTCCTTAGCGATAACTTTCTCTAACTTATCTCGCAAAGATTCTAAGTTAGCAGTTAATTGACTGGTGTTGGTGTTCACTGCGTTAATTACTTGAGAAAAATCTGATTTAAGGCTGCCAAATTGATTGGCTGTTTTCTCAATAGATTGGGAAACTGCTTTTAATTGTTCTGAGTTCTTAGTTAATTTATCATCAACTACCATCCCTAAGTTATTGCTTAAAAGGTTTAAATCAGACTGTAAGCTTTCCTTGACTTGAGTAAGTTGCTCTGTCACTGTATCAATTAACTGAGACAAGTTAGCATTAGTCACATCGAGATTATTACTAGAGCGCTCAATTGCATGAGAAGCTGTGAGGATTTTATCGGAGGTTTGGGAGAGTCTTTCATCGAGACGATTGATAAGTTGGTTTCCTAATTGTTTCGACTCGGAGTTAAAACTGTCTTGATAGGTTTTCACGGTTTCGATTAATTTTACTAATTCTCCCTGAATGTTGGATAACTTTTCTTGTTCGGTGACTGAGCGTTGCTGATTCTGTTCTAGGATTTTCTCAGAGACTTGAGTAAGTTGCTCTGTCACTGTATCAATTAACTGAGACAAGTTAGCATTAGTCACATCGAGATTATTACTAGAGCGCTCAATTGCATGAGAAGCTGTGAGGATTTTATCGGAGGTTTGGGAGAGTCTTTCATCGAGACGATTGATAAGTTGGTTTCCTAATTGTTTCGACTCGGAGTTAAAACTGTCTTGATAGGTTTTCACGGTTTCGATTAATTTTACTAATTCTCCCTGAATGTTGGATAACTTTTCTTGTTCGGTGACTGAGCGTTGCTGATTCTGTTCTAGGATTTTCTCAGAGACTTGAGTAAGTTGCTCTGTCACTGTATCAATTAACTGAGACAAGTTAGCATTAGTCACATCGAGATTATTACTAGAGCGCTCAATCCCATGGGAAGCAGTGAGGATTTTATCGGAGGTTTGGGAGAGTCTTTCATCGAGACGATTGATAAGTTGGTTTCCTAATTGTTTCGACTCGGAGTTAAAACTGTCTTGATAGGTTTTCACAGTTTCGATTAATTTTACTAATTCTCCCTGGATGTTAGATAACTTTTCTTGTTCGGTGACTGAGCGTTGCTGATTTTGTTCTAGGATTGTCTCAGATTTTTGATTCAAGTCAGTAATTTTTATTCCTAACTCAACCATAGTTGTCATGGAACGCTGGAAGTCTTGAGTTAAAGAAGCTAGAGATTGAGTTGATTGGTTTAAATCAGACTGTAAGCTTTCCTTGACTTGAGTAAGTTGCTCTGTCACTGTATCAATATTATTACTTAAGCGGTTGACTTTTTTGGTTGACTCTTGGAGATGTTTATAGAGAGCAATTAAGACGGTGGGAAAAATAACCAAGACTAGAATTAAAAGAATCAGATAGGGAGGAAAAAGGTTAAGTAATGCCATGATAGTTATTGGATACCTCGAATTGTGGTTGATAGAGAGAGTTGGGGGTGAATGTTTCCTCAGATAGCTGGGGAAACATCATTAAGATTAATAAATTTTATCATTCATCAGTAGTGCTAACCTCTCCGGGTAAACTGGGTTGACTACTGTTATTGTTTGTTCCCAGTAAAGTTTGTTGCTTTTTCAACGATTAAACCCATGATTGCTTTATATAGCTATAATAATCTCACTCCAGAAGAATATCTTCAGTTTGAAGAAACCAGTCTCATTAAACACGAGTATATCGATGGACAAGTTTACGCCATGGCAGGGACGAAGGATACTCATAATATTGTTTTGGGGAATATATACACAATTATTTGTAATCATTTGCGGGGTTCCGATTGTCGAGTTTATTTTGCCGATGTGAAAGTCAGATTAGAAAAACGCAATCACTTTTACTATCCTGATATTCTTGTCACCTGCGATGACAGAGATAGAGAAACCGCTACCTACAAAAGGTTTCCTAAATTGATTGTTGAAGTTCTCTCCGATTCTACAGAAGCTTTTGACAGGGGGGATAAATTTAATGATTATCAAACTCTAGAAAGTTTAGAGGAATATGTCTTAGTCAATAGTAAACACCAACGAGTAGAAACTTTTCGACGGGGTGAACAGGGTTTATGGATTCTGCAAACCTATCAGCAAGAAAGTTTTAGTTTGCAGAGTATTAATCTGACGGCATCTCTTCGGGATTTATACGAGGATGTCACCCTAGAAACGGTTAATGATACTCCCCAAATTCCTTAAAAACCATGATTGCTTTATCTAACTATAATAATCTCACCCCAGAAGAATATCTTCAGTTTGAAGAAAAAAGTCCCATTAAACATGAATATATCGATGGACAAGTTTACGCCATGGCAGGGACGACCGATACTCATAATATTATCGGACTTAATTTCACTTTTATCACACCTGCGATGACAGAGACGGAGACAGTTTATTGGCTCGCTTTTGAGCCGCTGCGTTCCAGGGAACCCAAACAGAAGAGGATGCTTGTCTGATGCTGTCCTCCTCCGTTGCGTCGGCAATCGCTAACCACGCCTGAAACTCAGGATCGTTTTCCAGTTCGTCATCATCAAATCAGTCCTCTGGGGGATGGGGGATTGAGAGGTTCATTGACATTTGAGGTTGAGCTAGAGATAGACATAATTTTATAGGGGGGAACAGGGGACATTAGAAAACGGGTTTCTCGAAGAAACCCGTTTTCTGGGTTACAGATGATAGTTTATTTGGTTTTTCGTTACTTGGTATGATTCTATATGGAGACATAAATCGACTAAATCCTGATCTGGTAAGAGATTTAATTGATTAGTTCGCTCCAGATCGCAAACAATTGACAAAAATCGCAGTAATGTCTGTTTCTATAAGGGTTTCATCCCTTATAACCCTGTCCGTTGCATAAGACAAACCGAAGAGCCGTTTATTCATCGAGTTAAAAAAATTTTACGGAAGACTGACTATCAGAATTTTTGTGCTAAAAATAACTTAACTAAAATGTCGGGCTAAGTAAAGCCAAGATCGAGTTAGAGGTAAAAATGACAGTCATTCAATTTGTTATCGAAGGTCAAGATGCCAAGTTAGCCGCTACAGAGTTAGTAGCGATTAAGGGCATTCAAGGAAACTGGAAAACTGATGAAACAAACAAAAAAGAAGGGACAATAGCAGTAATTGCTAGTATTATAGGGATAGTCGGGGGAACACTAGCGATCGCTGAACAGATTCGTCAATGGTATCAAGAATATACCAAAGAAAAAAAAGCTAAGGCAATAGATAAAGTGCTTATTGTTTGCGATGGTCAACGATTACTACTAGAAAATGCTTCTATTGAGCAAATTAATCAAATTTTAGAGAATATTGCCCAAAAATAAATGCAATCCTTATACATAGAGCTAAGACCGATAGATAAACAGCGCATAGAGCTACGCTATCATCACGTTGAGGTAAATGAAGGGAGTTATGAGCCGCAAATCGTTGATATTTCCAGTATTCAATCCCTCATTGCCCAAAGTGAGCGTGATTTTTATGTGTCATCTTTTCCCGACCTAGTCAATATTGGTCAACAACTCTTTATCTTTTTAGACAGTCCTGGGAGGTATTTAACAAGAGCCATGGAAAGCTGTCAAGAAGACGGTTTAATTTTAGCCATTGACACGGGAAATGGAGATGAAACAGGGATTAGACTGTCTCATTTACCCTGGGAAGTTCTTCATGACGGTTCTTACTTTCTCGTGGACAGACTTGCCCCTTCTGTTGTTCCTCTGCGTTGGACAAAAAGTAAGGTAAAACCTCGTGAGCCACAAAATAGAGCTTTACGGATTCTCTTTATGGCGACCTCCCCTGAACCCCCCATTGAGCCAATTTTACAATTTGAGCGGGAAGAAGCGCAGATTTTAGAGACAACGCAGGAAATTCCCCTTTATTTACAGGTTGAGGAAAGTGGCTGTTTAGATGAGTTAAATCAACTGTGGAGACGCTATCAGCAAGATTATTTTGATATTTTTCATCTTACGGGTCATGCTTCCATAAACCAAACCGACAAAAATCACCCTTTTCCCTATTTTGTAACGGAAAATCCGGACGGTACACGGCGTAATGTCACCGCTCAAGAGATTGCTAAGGCATTATATCCTCGTTTTCCCCAATTAGTTTTTCTTTCAGGCTGTCGCACAGCGCAAAATGGTAACGAAGGCACATTTCCCTCAATGGCGCAGGAATTAATTAACCAGGGAATTAGATCCGTTATCGGTTGGGGGTATCCCGTTGCAGACATTAGTGCTACCAAAGCTGCCTCAACCTTATACTCTGAGTTAGCGGCAGGATATGATCTGACTCAAGCGATTCATAGCACTTATCGGAAACTGCGAGAAGATAGCATCCCTGATTGGCATTTTTTCCGTTTATATATTCGTGGGGACTGTCCAAATGAGATGGTAGTTACTCAAGACAGTTTAACCTTTCAAACAACTCAAACCCTTAAAATTGAAGACTTATTTCTTGATCCCAATCATCCCAATAGTCCCAGAGTGGTAACAAGGGAAAACTTTGTGGGACGACGGCGTTCGCTGCAACGTTGTCTGAAATATTTACGCAATCCGCCAGGGATCTTAATTCATGGCATGGGCGGTGTGGGAAAAACGACGTTAGCGCAACGATTACTAGAGCGTTTAACAGCTTATGGGATTTTTAGCCACCATCAGCCTGAAGAGCGTGAGAAATACTATGATATTGTTTTTAACCATCGCCAGATTGATCCCGATAAACTTATTCGCTCGTTACAAGATATCGCCAGTAATGCGGGTTTAGATATTTTGAAGGGGGATTTGCCTTTTGGTAAAAAATTGACCAATTTTTTTAAATTTGGTTTAGAATCACCAGGACAGTCTTTTATATTTGTTTTAGATGATTTTGAAGTCAATTTAGAACCCAATGCGAATGGCGAATATATCCTTAAGTCGGACGCAGTGAGAACCTTAATTCCCTTATTGGGAGTTATTAGAACAAATGGGCTGAATCATCGAGTGATTATTACTTGTCGCTATAACTTTACCTTAGCCGATGAGAGATTAAATAATCTGCTGAAAAGGGAACAGTTGACCGCCTTTGAAGGGGAAGATTTACGCAAAAAACTCGACCGTTTAGATGCTTTTAATAATAAATCTGATATTTCAGTTGATTTACAGCAACAAGCGATTAATTTAGCTGATGGAAATCCTCGTTTATTGGAGTGGTTAGGAAAGGTCTTAATTTCTAGATTGGTGAACCATCAACCGCTTTTTCAAGAAATAGCTGATAAAACGGGACAATTTCGCCAGAAAATCACTGCACAAACTTTAGAACAACCTGACGAATTACGCCAACGTCTTCAGCAACAAATTGAAGATAAAGTAAGGGAATTTCGGGAAAATATTCTCGCTAAGTTACTTCTCGAACAACAATCTCAGGATTTAAGGAGATTATTATCTTTAGCATTGGTTTTTCGTCTTCCTGTTCCTCGTCCTGCTTTTGCGAGGGTTTGCCAAGTTATTCCGAACGCGGGTAAACATATTCGCCGTGCTTCGGATTTAGGATTATTAGAAGTAACGCCAGAGAAAGATTACCTGAGAGTTCCCCGTATTTTAGAAACTTTTCTCGATTTTCCTGCCGATAATGAAGGGATTTATCAGACCGCAGCCCGTGCGCTTTATCAAAGTTGGTGGCCGTCAAGTGATATCTTAACAGAACCAGAACAAAAGGAAATTTATCGATTAGCGCGTTTAGCCAAGGACATAGAAATAGCGGTTGAAGTAGCTGTTACTTTAACCAATCAATGGCTTCTTAAAGGACGTCATACAGAGATTAAAACCCTTTGCCAAGAGGTGTTAACTTTATCTCAAGATTATCGTATCTTATACAATCTCGCTTATGCAGAACAGTTTCTAGGGGGGATGAAAACTGCCAAAACTTATATACAGGAAGCGTTTAAACTCTGCCCCCGTGAGGATGAAGAAAAAAAGGCTTTAATTATTGCTTTTTTGGCTTCGTTACTCAGCATGGAAGGAAATCTATCTGCGACAAATTATTTATGTCAAGAAGTTGAAAAAATGAGCAACACAAAAGGCAAAGCAGAAGCCTTAGGTGCTTTAGCTGTGTTGAAAGGTACAGAACAAGATTTTGAAAAAGCAGAAAGCTATATCCAACAAGCACTAGATATTCATCAAAGATTAGAAAATGATATGGGAATTGCTCAAATATTTAATTATTGGGCAATCGTTAAAACAGGACAGGGATTAATAGATGAAGCTTTTTCTTGCTATCAACAAGCGATTGATCAATTTAGAAGTTTAGGGAAATTACAAGAACTGGCTTCTACTTTATTATTTGTTGGTGGTTTACATTTACTGTTAGAACAGGTAAAAGAATCTACAAGTGTTTATCAGGAAGCGATTAATCTGGTTCAAAAAATCGGAGAAAATGTTAATAAACTTCAATTTTTATTTGCATCGGGAATCGTCGCTGTCAGTCAAGGCAATATGGAACAAGGACTGACTTTTTTACAGCAAGCTCTAGACTTAGCCCAAAAAGAAGGTAATAATCTTATTCAACCTTTCCTTTTGGTGATGTTATCCTCGATTTATATAGCTCAAGAACAATATGCAATGGCAGAAAATACCTTGCTAGAAGCATTGAAATTAGCAAAACTAACAGGCAATACAATATTACAAATTCAAGGATTATACCTATTTGGATTAATTAAAGCACAAAAGGAAAAGTGGAATGATGCGCTAATTATTTTTCAAAAAGGGTTAGCTTTGTGTGAGTCAATGGGAGCTAAGGGAAGAAATGTCTTTAATATCTATAAACATAAATTTTTAATATTTATTGGATTTATATATATAGAAAAAGAAGAAATTAATAGTGCTGTGAACTGTCTAGAGCAAGCATTAGCTATGTTTGAAGAAATAATGGATATAGAATCACAACTTCAAGTCTTATCTGCTTTAGGAGAGCTTGAACTTAACGATGAGACTTTAAACAAAGCAATATTTTATGCAGAACAAATTCTTAACATATATGAATATATTGAAGACAATAACTTAAAATTAGATAATGACTTAAAATTAAATATTTTATTGACGACTGGCAATATTTATCTCAAAGCTGGTGAAAAGAATTTAGTTACGAAATGTATTGAAAAGGCAAAAGAACTTTCTGAAAACACAGAAAATATAGAAACACAAATTGAAATATTTTAGGCACTATCTAGTTTAGCCAAACTTGAATATGATGAGAGAAATATCAGCAATGCAATTTCTTATTTGCAACAATCTCTAGAAATTGGTGAGAAAATTGACAATAACTGCTTGAGAATGGTTGCTTTAGTTAGAATTGCGTATGTGTATTCTGTGTATGATGAACAAGAGAATTATACACTAGCTCTTGAATACCTACAGAAAGCTTTAACTTTATTCCGAACCCTTGATAAGGAAACAGCAGAAATAATAGAAAGAGATTTGGAGATTAGTGAGGATTTGTTAATAGAAGGGATTGAAGAATTACAAAATGAGCAGAAAGGTTTCAATCAATCATCAGATTTTAGATTGAATCAATTAGATATGAAAAAAGATGTCAATAATAAGATAAGTCCAATGATATCATCTAATTCTTTGACACCGAATCAAAATCGTTTTAAACAAATTAAAAGATTGGGTTATAACAATCCAACATTTGAGACAATTCCTACGACAATCACTTGTCAAAACTGTGGAAAGTCTTTAAGTTTAGAAGATAATTTTTGTTCCCGTTGTGGAACTAAAAGATCATTAAGTTCTGAGGAATCATTCGCTGAGATTATTGAGAGAAATTCTTTAATTTCAAATAAAAATAACATTGACATAAACAATAGATCTGATAACTTTGGTTATAGTCTAGGTGTTTTTATTGATGAATTTGTAACTGAAGGATTGATTGATATAAAAACAATAGCAAAAAAAATACCACTTACCTTAATTCATTCTGAAACTCCTCTAAGACGATTAGATGAACCAATCTTTGAAGAAAGTCATTTAATTGCCAATCAGCAGATTTTTCCCGTACAAATTTGGTGGATGAAAGGCTCTCAAGGAAGACGGTATATGAAAGAACAAGTAATTGAAGTTCCTAATTATTATCCTGATGCTAGGTATAGAATTGGAATGCGAGTTAATTCTCTTAAAGTTCCCTATTTAGTGATAGAAGAAATCGGCAGTTCTATTTGTGTTGAATATAAATTAAGCAACTTGCTCGAAAACTGACTAACTTGGTCTATAAATACTATTATGGTGTTTCCCACTCTCATAAGATAGACCCTATTGACAACACGGGTCTATCACTTAACCACCTAATCCTAATTCTCGTCTGAGCAATTGAATTGATTTATCCCCAATATAATTATCACTACAGATAATTTCTGGCAGACGAATTAAATCCGATCGCACTTCATTAATCATATTTTTAATTAAAGTATAACTCGCTTGATCACTGATAATTGTCTGGGAAGTTCGAGCTAAAACTTTTAACTTATCCGTTTCATGAATTTGGGCAGACATAACTAATAAATCATCGCCCCGTAAACTATGAATTAAAATTTCGGCCACCTTAATAATACCGGTGCTAATACTGACAATCCCCAAGCGGCTATCGGTGGGTAATTTTTTGATTAATGCCAATTCCTTGCTGTAATCGTAGATATCGATGGGAATGACTCGCAGGTGAAAAGGAGCGGCAATTTCCTCCGCCACACTGATAAAATAGCGACTGGTGACAACAGTGGCAGATTTAGTATTGGCTAAAACTTGGGCTAAATCCTCCATTGCCACTAATTGGACGGGAATTTTGAGGGATTGCTCTAATTCTCTCAACATTAGTTCTCCTGCACCCAAATCGTGACGGGGAATGGTGACAAGAACTTGAGAACTACACTGCGATCGCCAATCAATTTCCGCCAGTAATAACTCGCGAATTTGCTCTAAAGTTAAACCTTGAGCGAGAAAACCAGCCAAACTCTGGCGAATTAGTCGGCCTATTTCTGGATTTTGTTCCAATAGGGGTGAACCCGATAAATTATCGTTTTCATGCCCGCGAGCCTTGACATAAATCCCCGAACCTGCTATGGATTCTACTAACCCATCGTCTTCCAGTTGTTGATAAATTTTACTTATCGTATTACGGTGTAATCCCGTGATCATAGCTAGTTGACGGGTGCTAGGTAAACGATGGCCCGGTGGATACTGACGAGAGGCGATAGCGAAGCGAATTTGGTCAAATAATTGCTTAGAGGCGGGTATTTCACTGTCTGGCTGGATTTGGAACTGCATCGGATCACTTCGCTCACAAACTACTTTCGCTGATGCCCATTCTATCATTAGACCCCCTGCAACAATCGGACATCTTCACCGATCTGAGGGGTTTCCGAGGCAGTATTCAGGAGCCAGAAGCAGCAAAAACCAAGATATTATTTATTTAAACCAGAAAAGCCACTTTTTTGCTGAAAAATAGTTAAAACAATCATTTTAATCCGTCCCCGAAATCCCACTCATGGGGTAGATAGTCAACAGCTGATTAAGGGGATTGATCCTCGTGGAGAAGTTTTAAGCGATCGCTCAAGGTTTTGGTTAAGCGGACAGTTTCCCGTTTTAGCGAATTTTGTTGATAATCAAGCACATTAATCCCTTGACCGATATTTACTGTCGCTTCGCTTCCCCATCCGGGGTAAGGCTGATTATAACTAATGCTTACCGGCAAAATCTTGATATCGGCATCGGGTTTGATAGTCTTAACTTCCAATGCGATCCGCGCTACCCCCGGTTTAAGAGGATGAACCACTCGATCGCGACAGATACCCCCTTCCGGAAAAATCGCCACCATTTCCCCCGCGGCCAAAAGTTCGACGCTATGGACCAGACTACCCATAC
>Ga0209990_10003726_pt1 | contig 11037 bp, 13 predicted proteins | sample NOAtaG_6_FD_187304 | JGI IMG/M metagenome (GOLD analysis project Ga0209990, IMG submission 187304) | Freshwater lake microbial communities from Lake Erie, under a cyanobacterial bloom - NOAA_Erie_Diel5S_2200h metaG (SPAdes) (version 2) | ecosystem: Environmental > Aquatic > Freshwater > Lake ...
AAAGAACAGCCTAACCGAAAAGCAAGAGATAACGCTTCGTGACTACATGACTAAAATTAAGCTAACCGAAAACCAAGCGAATGAGCGTGACCGATTGGTGGCTAAACGCGATGCACTACCCGAACTATCAGAAACTGCAAAAACGCTTGTAAAGGATTATTTCAATTCATTGGTTCGTGGCACTTCAAAAATGCACCTATCGAACAAGTATGTTGAGAAAGGAAAGCAACTTGAAAACATGGCTTTGGCACGCATCGCAAAGGTGAACGGTTGGAATGCACCGCTAAATGCTAACAAACTTGGCATTGAGTTGAGTGACAAATACGGATACGGACACCCCGATGCAATCTACACAAACACACGTTTTGGATTCGATGCAAAATGCAGCTTTTCAGATGATACATTCCCACTATTCGCAAAGGATTTGAAAGAGGCAGCGAAAAGTTCGTTTAACCGTTATGAATGGCAAGCAAAGCGTTACGCAATGATGTCGGGGTTTGATCATTGGTACGTTTGTTTTTCACTTGAAAACACACCTGAACCGCTTATTGTTAATGAAGCGTGGAAACTTTGGAAAGAAAGCGGGAACGAAGGACAACCAGATGAATCATTCATTGAACAAGTGCGCGAAATGCACAACTTCGACCATTTACCAGATTGGGCGCGAGTTAAAACGTTCCGAGTTGACCTTACCGAAAGTGACATTGAAAAGGTAAAAGAACACGTGACACTCGCACGGAATTACTTTGACGAGTTGAAAGGGCAGTATGTTTCATTTGTGGATTAATAAAAAATCGTATATTTGTTACATAGTAAAGTTTAGATAATGACATTGCCTCACTTCAATAGTGGGGTTTTGTTTTTACAAAAAGTTGTATATTCGTGGTATGAAATAGCAAACCCGATGAGCGAAAAAGAATTGATTTTGAATAAAGTTGCCGAACACCATGCGATGTGGGTGCGAATTATTAAGACGTTTGGCGAATCGGATTACTGCGAGGACTTGGTGCAAGAAATGTACTTGCTCATGCACAAATACGGTAAAACGGAAAAGGTGCTAAATAAAGATTCTGTTAACATTCCATACGTTTACAAGACCTTGCAAAACATATTCATTCAATTCAAAAGGCAACAGGATAAAATCAAAAAGGTTGACATTGAAACAATCAGAAACTTACCAGAACCGCCTTGCGTTGTAGAGTACATTCAAAAACAAACGGAGATTTTTTACGCCACACAGGAGCAAATAAAACAGCTTGATGAATACGAGCAACATTTGATAACAATTCACGTCAAACACGAAAAGAGTTACCGCGATATTCAAGAGGCAACAGGGATAAATAAAGATTACCTTTGCAAGGATATGAAAGCGATACGATCAAAATTCAGTGACATCTTAGAAGATTATCAGGACTTAAAAAACGGAGATTTAGAACTAATATAAAACAACTATGAAACACACACTAAAACTATTAACGAACGAGATTGAACTGATCAACGAAAAGTTAAAGCGATACAGGAAAGAGAATCGAGAGTTACTTGAAACTGTTGGAAGTCTTAAAAGCGAAAACGAACAGTTAAGAAACGATTTATTTAAGCTGTCAAACTTCAAGACAGAAAACGAAACGCGACTAACCGAAACGATTGAAGTGTTAACAGAAGAATTAAATACAGTTAAAAATGGGTAGACCAAGAAAAAAGGCTCAGGGATTGGGAGATACGATTGAGCAAATAACCGAAGCGACAGGGATTAAAAAAGTAGTGAAAGCATTGTTTGGTGATGATTGCGGATGCGACGAACGCAAAGAGAAACTGAATAAGATATTTCCTTACAATAAGATTGAATGCCTTGAGGAAAATGAATTTAACACGCTTACCGAAATTATCACGGCTGGTAAGATTTCATTTTCACCAAGCGAGCAGCAAAGACTTTTGAAAGTGTACAACCGAGTGTTTAACGTCAAACAATTACCGACTACTTGTGGCGATTGCTGGCGCGAAATTATTAAACGATTGAATAAAGTAGTAGAACAGTATAAAAACGAAATGAATGAAAACAATTAAACTATTAATCGTATCGGCATTAGTTTTGATGTCATGCGAAAAGAAAACGAAATCAACAGGGTGTGATTGCATTCAAAAGCACTACGCAAAAGAGGCGCAATGGAACGGTGTTAGCATGCAAGTTGTATCTGTTTGGAAATACGACAGCGAGGAAGTTTCAGAGGATTGCAACAACGACGGGAAAGTGATAGAAAAGACCACGAACACTTACTATGTAATTGAGTGCAACTAATGGGCAAACACGAAAAAGAACAGCGTAATTACAGGCGCAAAGCAATGCGTAATATCATCCATAACATTGAGTTTGAAAAGATGGTGAAGGAGATGAATGATGAGGATACATACACACTCAATCATCCTAGTTTCAATAGTGAAGATGGATTAACGCTTACTGGATTACATTGGAAAAATTTACTTAAACTTTGGCAAAGTGGGACGATTAGTTAACTAATTTAAACTGATTATGGATAACAGAAAAAACAACAAAGGTCAAATAGGTAATAAAGGCGGGCGACCAAGTAAAGCAGAAGAACAGAAGCTAATTGACAAACTAAGCCCGCTTGAGCCACTAGCACATGCCAAGTTAAAAGAAGCGATTGAAGGTGGTAAAGATTGGGCGGTTAAGATGTATTTTGAATACATGTACGGAAAGCCTAAACAACAGACTGATTTAACAAGTGGTGGCGAACCTTTGGAATTCTCACTGAAAGATGTTATTAAGTTTAAATAAGAAGTACATACCATTATTTGAATCTGAATCGAGATACTTTGTAATAACAGGCGGTCGAGGTTCTGGTAAATCTTTTGGGCTTAATGTAGCCTTACTTATGCTTACATTTGAGCGTGGACATGTTATATTGTTTACTCGTTACACGTTAGTGTCTGCTCAAATTTCTATTATTCCAGAGTTTATTGAAAAGATTGAACTAATGGGATTAACTCACAAATTTCATATTACAAAAGATGAGATTGTGAACCTAGACACAGGAAGCAGCATTCTTTTTAAAGGAATTAAAACAAGTTCAGGAAATCAAACAGCAAACCTTAAATCATTGGCAGGTGTTACCACTTGGGTGTTAGATGAAGCAGAGGAATTGCAAAGCGAGGAAACTTTTGATAAAATTGATTATTCAATACGTAAAAAAGGAATTCAGAACAGAGTTATTTTAGTGCTTAACCCAACTACAAAAGAACATTTTATTTACAAGAAGTTTTTTGAATCTAACGGGGTTAATGCTGGCGAAAACACAATAAAGAATGGAACTACATACATACACACAACATACTTAGACAACCTCGAAAACCTTTCTGAAAGTTATGTTAGCAACATTGAGAAGATGAAGCTAACCAAGCCTGAAAAGTTTAATCACGTAATTCTAGGCGGTTGGTTAGACAAAGCAGAAGGGGTTATATTTAATAATTGGTCAATAGGTGAGTTTGTTAATTGTGGCTCAATTGTTTTTGGTCAAGACTTTGGAAGCGTTGACCCTACAACATTAGTGAAAACATCAATAGATAAAAAGAACAAGAAGATATACATTGAATTGTGTTATTACATTAGTGACCTAACCCCTACAAAAATTGTAGAGCTAGATAAAAAGTTTTGTGGTGATGCTTTGATAGTTGCAGATCATGCAGAAAGTTTAACGGTAGCTGAAATGAAAGCTAACAGATTAAATGTAGTTGACTGTATTAAGGGGGCTGGTAGTGTTAACGATGGTATAAGACAGCTAAAAGATTATGATTTGATAATTCATCCTGACAGTACAGAACTAATAAAAGAGTTAAACAATTACAGATGGTTAGAAAGCAAATCAGAAACACCGCTAGACGCGTTTAACCACGCTATTGATGCGCTTAGATACGCTGTGTCTTATCAATTAAAAACACCAAATTACGGACAATATCACATTTATTAATATGAAAGTAGAATTAGTAATACCAAGCGGGTTGCATGAGATAACCTTGCAACAGTACCAAGAATACGTGAAGCAAACGGAGAAGTTTGCAGACAATGAGGAAATGATGAAGCTATGCGCAATTAGCTGCTTTTGTCGCGTGCCTTTGCAGTACGTTAGGCTAATGAAGAAAACAGACGTAGATTCTATTCATGATGCTATCGCTGGTTACTTCAAAGAAAAGCCTTCAATGCAACCTATCATTGAGATAGGCGGTAAACGGTTTGGATTCATTCCAGAATTGCAAAGTATGTCGTATGGTGAATACTTGGATTTGGATGCGAACTTTAAAGATTGGTCAACCTTTCACAGTGCAATGGCTGTAATGTATCGACCGACAAAGACAATCAAAAAACAAACGTATGAAATTGAAGATTACGAAGGTAGCGCGACTTATTCAGAAGTTATGCTACACGTTACAATGGACGTTGTATTTGGTGCTTCGCTTTTTTTTTATCATTTAGGCAAAGACTTACTCAACGCTTTAGCGGACTATTTAGAGAGCGAGAGCAAGAGGTTGAAGACTTTAGCGAAGCAACACAATTCGGACAACGATGGGGAGCATATCAATCAATCTATGTACTCGCTAAAGGAGATCTTACAAAGTTTGATGCTGTTGCAAAAGAGCCACTATTTAAGTGTTTCACCTATTTAGAATTTGAAAAGGAAAAAGCAGAAATCGAATATAGACGAATGCAAAGACAAATGAAGGCGGGAATGTAACCCGCTTTTGTTTTATACACATTAACCGAAATCCTATTTTAAAAATAAAACGATGTCATATTTTCACGTTATAAACACAATCAAAGATGCGCTACTTTTAGAGCCGTTTTGCAATACGGTAACGGAGGGCGACCTTTACGAAGTTGATCTAAAAAAGCAGACTATATTTCCACTATCACACATCGTTGTAAACAGTGCATCATTTGAGCAAAATGTAATTCGTTTTAATGTTTCAATAATCGCGATGGATATAGTTGACATTTCAAAGGATATTGAATTTAACGCGTTTAGAGGGAACGATAATGAGCAAGACGTACTGAACACTCAACTGCTTTTACTTAATCGCGTGTATGAGCGCATTTCGCGTGGTGACATTTACAGTGCAAACTTTCAGATTGATGGGGGTAATTCATGCGAACCATTCAGAGAAAGACATGAGAATAATCTAGCAGGGTGGACTATGACAATCGATGTGCTTACACCTAACGAAATGACTATTTGCAACGTACCTAACTAATGGATAAAGAGGAAACATATAACGCTTTAAAACGATTTCAACAGTACGTTGTTAGGGAATCTCGAAGCAACCTTAAACGGATGAAAAAGAATTCGTCTAATAAACTGTATCAATCAATTAAGGGTAGCGTAAAGGTAAACGCAAACAGTTTTGAGTTAGATATTCAGATGCTGCCTTACGGTCAATTTCAGGACAAGGGTGTAAGCGGTAAAAAGAAAAAATACAACACACCGTATTCATACAAGGACAAGATGCCACCAGCGCGAGTGTTTGATAAATGGGTAGTGCGTAAGGGCATCGCACCACGAAACGAAAAAGGGCAATTTCAAAACAGAAAGGGGTTGTCTTTTGCAATTGCTCGCGGTATCTACATGAACGGAATTAAACCGAGTTTGTTTTTTACCAAGCCGTTTGAAAAAGCGTTTAAGAAACTTTCGCCAGAATTGGTTGAGGCTTACGGTTTAGACGTTTCAGAATTAATGGAATTTACACTACCAAATTTATAATAACATGGCTAGAATTTACGTGCGTTCACCGTACATTATCGAAATAAACGTACCACTACAACAGTCTACAAGTATCGAGTTGTTTATTTGGAACGGTACAGGAGCAGCACCCGCTTCACCACAATACACACTTTCAAAGAACGTACCGAGTGCAAACAACGTACAAACGCTTTACAATATTTCAAACTATGTGCGCGAGTATATTGCACATTCAAGCGTTCAAAGTATTTACAATTCAACCGCTGCAACACCTACAACACAGTGGTGCAATGTTCAGGTAGTTAAATATTCTGACGGGGTTTTGGTTGGTACTGAATCACACAACGCTTTTGACGGTTACGGGTATTATTCAGAAGGCTCAAACTTCGATAATGGTGTTAGTTCATTAGACGATGGAACGTATTACTATTACAACATAGGAGTAACACCCGTTACGAATCCTTTGTACTATGCTGGATTTTTCCGTGCTAGTTCAATAGCATTAGGGACTGTTGTTTATACCAATTTAAGAACGGGAGCAACACAAACAACAACGAGTTTTAATACACCTTATGACTACCCTTGCGTTTACGATACATGGTATGCAGACGGGAATAAAGTTGAGGTTAAAAATTCAGGCGGTACTGTGTTAAACACCTTCTACTTTAGACCGATTACAGAATGCCGTTATGAGGTTGTAACGTGTGATTTCGTAAACAAGTCAGGCGCATGGCAAAGAACGTTTTTCTACAAAGCATCTTCTGAAACGCTTGAAGTTGATAATGCAGAATACAACCTAATACAAACCGATTCGCTGAATTATTCAATCTATGAAGGGCAAAGACAGGTATTCAATGCAAACGGTAAAGAGTTCATCCGCGTTAATACAGGATTCGTAAACGATGACTATGCAGAAGTACTTAAACAGTTGATGTTAAGCGAGCGTATTCTAATCAACAACCAACCAGCGAAAGTGCGTACAAAGTCACTTGAAAAGCAGAAACAAATCAATACCAAGATGATTAATTACACATTGGAATTCGATTATTCATTCGACACAATTAACAGCGTGGTATAATGAAAAGGAGTGTACAAATTAGGATTGAGGGATATTTGCTTGACTTATTCGACGATGAAAAAATTAGCGTTTCTTCATCCGTTCAGAATATTTCAGATATTGCTTTTGTATTTACCGATTTTTCGCAGTCGTTTACCGTTCCAGCATCGCCTAATAATAATTGGATATTTGAGCATTTTTATGAATCCGACGTTGACGGTTCTATTGATTACCAAGTAAGGAGAATGGCTGTTATTGAAGTTGACTTAACGCATTTTCGTTCTGGGAAAATTCAACTTGAAAAGGCGAATGTAAAGAACGGAAAGCCGAACTCTTATTCAATTACTTTTTACGGTGACGTTATCAGCTTAAAAGATGCGATAGGTGAGGCAAAACTATCAGATTTAGACTTCACACCGTATGCACACACGTATAGCGGTGCTGAGGTTTTAACGCGCATTCAATCGGATAACTATGCGGTAACTTACCCACTAGTAAGTTCATCTCGTTTATGGGATTACAACGGAGCAACAGCCGCAAATAATATCGACACAACAGGCGGTGCAATTTCGTTTACTGAACTATTCCCTGCAATTAAGAATACCGCAATTTTAGAGCGCATAGAAAACGCTTACGGGCTTTCGTTCATAGGTAACTTTATAACCGATCCGCGTTTTGAACGTTCGTTCCTGTATTGTAAAAATGCACAAACGTTTCAGTACACAACACCCGCGCAACAGATAGATGTGCTTACGGTTTCTGGTGCTTTGGCATCTTCAATAAACACAACCACAAACGAACTTACTGTTGAGTACCAACCAACAACACCGACAAACCAACCAATAGCGAGTGGTATTCACCAGCTTACGCTAGGGATTCAAAACGTAACCGTACCTAGTGCTATTTACTACATTGATGTTATTGCTAACGGGAATATCGTTTCCACTTTGAGCGGTTCAGGGAATGCGCAGTTTACCGTTTTTCAAATCAATAATACACCGTCATTAGATACTGTTTACACGTTCAACATTCGCACTAATCAGGCAATGTCCTTAAAACCTGTTTTAATTTATCAGGTTTACGGTGCTTTAGTTGGTGGTGCTGCTTATCAAAATTCATGTATTGGAAACTGTGCCACACTTACATTCACAGCGCAAATGAACGTGAATCAGTATTTACCAGACATTAAAATATACGATTACCTTTCGGGCTTGCTGAAAAAGTTCAACCTAACTATTGAACCGCAAAACAGTACGACGTTTAGATTATTGCCTTTGGAGGATTGGTACGGGGCAGGGCGCATTTACGACATAACGACACACACCGATATCGACAGCATTGACATTGAGCGCGTTAAGCTGTACAAAAAGATTGAGTTCTTGCATGAAGAAAGTGAATCATTCATGAATAAGGAATATAAAGAACTGTTTTCGATTAACTACGGGGATTTGTCATATGTGTACCCTTATGACGGTGCGGATTACCAGATAAAAGTACCTTTTGAAAATATCTTATTTCAACAATTTACAGGAACAAATTTACAGGTTGCCTACGCACTTAATCAAGACTTTCAGCCGTATATTACCAAACCGATAATCTTTTACCAATACGAACAAACTACGTGTTCACAGTGGTACTTCTACAACGGGGTTTCAAATGTTGCGGTTACTGATTACTATCCACTTGGTCAAGACTTGTATTACAATAATTTGAATTACTCATTGAACTTTGGAAACGATGTTAGTTCGTTGCTATTGTTCCCAATTACAAACGGGCTTTTTAACACGTACTATTTCAACTATCTAAACAACCTGTACGATCGTAAAAACAGGCTAACCTACGTTAAAACGGTTTTACCGATTTCGATTTTAACCGCTTTGAAACTGAATGACCGTTTAATTATTCGAGACAAGCGTTACATAATCAATGAAATGAAATCTGACCTTACAAGCGGTCTAGTTGAATTTACCTTGCTTAATGATTTACGGGATGCTTGTGGAAATAATACATTCAGAGCCGAGAATATAGGCGGTACAGTTGATGTAAACATAACACTACCTAACGGAGTTGCAAGCGTTTTTGTAGACGATACAGGGACAGGATGCACGGTGTCACCTGACACATTCACAGCGGATGGTGTTTGTACGGTTACAGTACCTGCGAACGCTTCACCAATTTATTTACGTATTACAGAAGATGGAACGGCACGAATCCAAGAAGAAGGTGAGCAGCACCGAAACGAGGAAGGCGACAACCTGAATTACTTAATTCCTGTCACATACACCTATACAAACGGTGAAACATACACTTGTTATATTATAATCTCACAATATGATTAATATACTTTTAGAAATACTCGCTTTAGATGATTGGCACGGGAAAAGCCCATACATCGACTTTGCAAAAGGTAGTCACAAATACCACACAACCGCAAAGGAAATCTACAAACAAAAGGTGCGAAAATTGCACGCTAAAAAATACGCGTAATGGCTGATAAAAGAGTGATTGAATTAGAGGTTAAGGACAACCTTAAAAGCGTTAAGCAACAATTTGCAGAGGCGAAAAAGGAACTTCAACAAATGGCAGCCGCTTATGGCGAATCTTCTTCACAGGCTATTGCAGCGGCTAAACGTGCAGCGGAGTTAAAAGACATTATCGACGATACAGGTGAGGCAATTAAGAACTTACAAGGCGGTGGAGCATTTACCGCTTTAGGCTCATCGTTGACTGCAACTGCTTCTGGATTCAGTGCGGTGCAAGGTGCTTTAGGTTTGGTTGGTGCAGAGGGTGGAAAGGTTGAAGAGGCAATGCTTAAAGTTCAAAGCGCAATGGCTTTGGCTCAAGGGTTGCAAGGATTAGAAGATGCAGGACGTTCTTTCAAAGCGTTGGGTGCTGTTGCTATGGAAACATTCAAAGGCATTCGCGGGGCTTTGCTTGCAACGGGTATTGGTGTTTTTATTGCCGCTGTTGGTGCTTTGGCTGCGAATTGGGATAAAGTTTCAGAGGCAATAGGGCTAAACAACAAACGACAACAAGCACTAAACGAAACTTTAGAAGATTATCGCAAAGGCGCGCAGGATGCTATTCAGAAAACGCAAAAGGTAAAGAGTGCTTTTGATTTAGCGAAGTCGGGCGTAATCTCAAAAGAGGAAGCACTTAAAACCTACAACGATACACTAGGGGATTCACTTGGAAAGGCAAAGTCTTTAGACGAAGCGGAAACGTTGTTTGCTAAAAAAGCGGATGCGTATGTTTTGGCACAAGCTAAAAAAGCACAGGCTAATGCTTTGTTTGCTTTAAGCGCGCAAAAGATGGCTGAATCTCTTACTGTTTCACAAGAGAATAACACTAGCGCGATTGATAACATTACAAGTGGTTTTTTGTTTTCAATTGGTCAAACCCAAAAAGGTTTAGAGGATATTCAGAAAGCGCAAGATAAAGGGACTAAGAAACGAAAAAAACAATTGGAATCTGAAGCAAAAGATTTCCAAAAACTTGCTGGTGATATTTTAAAAGAATCAGAAAAGATTGAGAACGCTAATAACATTGCCGGTGAATCTGCTGTTGAAATGGCTGAAAAGCAAAAAGAAGCAGCACAAAAGGCAGCGGATGCAAGACGTGAAGCATTAGATAAAATCCGACAAGCAGAACAGGACTACGCAGACAGCAAACTTTCATCGGATGAATTAGAGATAAAACGCACAGAAGAAAAGTATGCAGAACTTATTGCACTTGCAAAGAAGTACGGACAAGACACGGCTATACTAGAGCAAGCCCGACAAGATGCGCTGTTTAAAATTCGCCAAGAGGCAATACGCAAAGAGAATGAAGATATGCGTGCCGATATTGACGCGCTTAAAAACCGTAATACGGAAACCAAAACGATTGAGATTAAGCAGAACGATGATATGCAGAAAATCAATCAAGCGGGCATTGATGCGTATTTATCAGCAAAGAAAAAACAAAAAGATGAAGAGGATAAGCTAGATGAAGCTAGACGATTAAGAGAGGAGCAACGAATACAAACAGCTCAGAATGTACTAAGTACTATTTCATCCTTAACTGAACTATTCGCAGGTAAATCTAAGAAATCTGCTGAACGTGCATTTAAAGTGCAAAAGGCGGTAAACATTGCAAGTGCTTTGATTGATACCTACAAAAGTGCAACGGCTGCTTATGCTTCGCAGTTCGTTCCTGCTCCAGATCCAACTTCACCAATTCGTGGGGCTATTG
>Ga0209990_10003728_pt1 | contig 11036 bp, 11 predicted proteins | sample NOAtaG_6_FD_187304 | JGI IMG/M metagenome (GOLD analysis project Ga0209990, IMG submission 187304) | Freshwater lake microbial communities from Lake Erie, under a cyanobacterial bloom - NOAA_Erie_Diel5S_2200h metaG (SPAdes) (version 2) | ecosystem: Environmental > Aquatic > Freshwater > Lake ...
ATATTCGTCTGCCTTTTCATCAATTTTTATTACTGCTATGGCTCCATAAACATTGTAGTTTTTGTATTTGGGAAATGCTTCTTTAAATCTTGCTAATAAGTAGCTCAACTTAATTAAAAACAAAACTCTCAGTTTGGTTTTTAATTAAGTTGAGCTACTTACTTCCAAAAATCGCTTCACATTGCGAATTTCTAAATGGGAAATTCTAGCAGCAGCAGGCTTGATTAGGTTTTCGACAAATTCTGCCCATCTGCTGGTTAGTCCCCCAACTTGTTTGTTAGTTTGCTCCATTTGTTAGTTTGTTCAATAGTCTTTCGGAGTTCCGCCATTTCTAGTTCGGCTTGGTGCTGATATTCTTGGCGTTGTTGTTCGCTTTCGCGGAAGAGAGCAAAGATATCGTATAGGGTGATAAGTAGCTCAACTTAATTAAAACCAAAACCGAGAGTTTGTTCCGCCCGCTACGCGGGCGGAACAAACTCTCGGTTTTTAGTTTACTTATGTCTAGCTACTTAGTGTTGTCGGACACGGTATTTATAGGATTAATTGTTGTGTAAGTATTTTAGCAATTAAGCTAGGATTTTATGATCGCCTAAATCTCAAAATCAAACAGTGATCGCCCCTCACCACAACAAAAACGATCACCTATAGTGGTTTTCAAATGAGTGTGTTACGAGCATCACATTCATAAAACCAGCCAAAGAAGTCAGATTCAGAAACAGAATTGAAAGCGAGAGTGATAGCCTCATGAAGCTGCTCAGCAGTTCTCGGAACAATCGAACGCAGAATAGATTTGACTTTAGACCAAAACATATCAATCGGTGATAAATCAGGAGAATATGTGGGTAAGAAAATCAGTTTAGCGCCAGTATGCTCAATCGCAGTTCTGACCTCATCGCTACAGTGGAGATTGAGATTGTCCATCACGACGACCATCGTATCGTTTAGCTGAGGTACAAGTACCTCAGTCACATAAAACAAAAAAGTTACCGCATTGTTACTACCAAAAATTGATAAAGCCGCAATTACACCCGTAATGGAGATCGCCGCGAATCCTGAAGGATTACAACGCGCAGTCACTGTGCAAAGATTAGTTCACAACTGGGTGCGTCCTCATAGGGGCTTAAGACTCCAGCTATGGCGATTGGGTTATATGATCGCCATAGCTGGAGTTGCTTTCATTGTGCGGCTTTCACTACCTCACGTCTTAACTGACCAGTGCCTGATCGCATAATTTTTGTGTTTCGATATGTTTCGACATCATAATCACCCAAAAATTTTTGATGTTAGAGAACACAAATTTATTTGCGCTTAGGATGCACTTAGAGCATGATTGAGAAATAATCGCTCTATTATCCGAGGATCTCCGAGGAGAAATTATGAATTCTACATATAAAGCATTTTGGCTAGAAGCAGGCGATCTCGTTGTGATTGACCAGACCCAACTTCCCTTTAGCCTAGTCACTAAGACCCTCAAAACTAGCACTGATGCTACACTTGCCATTAAAGATATGACCGTGCGTGGCGCAGGTGTAATCGGTAATGTGGCTGCCTTTGGTGTGTACCTTGCTGCTAGAGAAAGCAAAGGGGATCTTGACAAGATTAAAGAACTTTCCGCTGTGATTCGTCGCGCCCGCCCTACTGCTGTCAACCTGATGTGGGCAGTTGATCGCTTACTCTCTGTATTAGAAAAAGCCGCTACGAAAAAACTTGATTTAGTAGAAGTTGCCCTTAAAGAAGCGATCGCTATTGCCGATGAAGATGTAGTTGGTACGCGCAATATTGGCAAATATGGCTGTGAAATAATTGAGGCGATCGCCAAAACAAAGCCCAATGGCGAACCCATTAATATTCTTACCCATTGCAATGCAGGATGGTTAGCGATCATTGATCGTGGTAGTGCCTTAGCACCGATTTATGAAGCTCATGAGAGGGGAATTAACATTCATATATGGGTCGATGAAACCCGTCCGCGCAATCAGGGCGCGAATTTGACTGCATGGGAACTCGGACAATCGCAGATTCCCCATACATTGATTGCTGATAATACGGGGGGGCTATTAATGCAATATGGCAAGGTCGATCTCTGCATCGTTGGAACAGATCGCACCACCCGTAGTGGTGATGTTGCTAATAAAATCGGTACATATCTCAAGGCTCTTGCCGCTTTTGATAATCAGATTCCCTTCTATGTGGCTCTGCCAAGTTCTACTTTTGATATGCAGATTTTGGATGGCGTGAAAGAAATCGCGATCGAAACTCGTAGTGCTGATGAAGTTCTCTATCTGCAAGGTCTACAGGATAACGGTGAAATAGGCAAAGTACGTGTTGCACCTCTAGAAACTACTGCTTTAAATTACGGATTTGATGTCACACCTGCCCGACTAGTCACAGGATTGATTACTGAGCGTGGTATTTGCGATGCTAATGAAACTGCGATCTCTGCGATGTTTCTCGATCTCATTCCTTAGATTAGTGGTGGTACTTTGTGCCACCACTAACCGATAAAAACTTTTCTATTGTCTGATAAGTTTTACAGGTTGATCATCCGCTTGTAATGTCTTGCCATCCGACAACAATGTATAGGATTGAGTTGGGAATGGTTCATTGGGCTTTTCTCCATTCAAAGTTTCTACTTGAGAAACCACTTTTCCGTTAACAATTCTCACTTTACCCGTTGTTCTAATAGTCTGTACCTCACTTTTAATATTGACAGTTTCCAAGGTCGCGACGAATGAGCCATCGGGATTAATCGTCCATTTCCCTGAGATTGATACAATTCCTTCTTTCCTCGCATCTTCCATCACTTGAGGCTCTAGAACAACTCGATAATTACCTGTGATTTTAACAACTCTCCGTTGAGATTGCTTTTCCTTGAAGCGAGATATCTGTTCAGAGGCTTGGATTGATTGACAAGGGAGAAATAGACCACAAGTAGTTATTGTGAAAGCCATTGAAGCGATCGCTACATAGCCAAGAGAGGTGATTTTTTTAGCTTTATTTGAAAAAAACGTATTTTTTGTCATCGGACACCTCGCATAAATTTATTTGTTTAGCCGTAGTCACTCAAATCAAATGCAAGCCAGCACTAACAAGATTGAAAGGGCTTAAAGGAGATGGAAATCTTCGATTTCGATAACATCGCCGATCGCTGCCATCGTCATTACATCATCACGAATCTTGGCAGTAACACTTACTTTCAAACCTTCCTGTAAAACCTCTTCAGGGGCAGGTTGCCAAATCTCATACTGCTCATCGGTATCCGTAACAATCGCCCAAGCGCCTGTACCAATATCGATATATTCCACAGTTCCCTTAATTTGAATGTTCATTTTTTCTAGAAGTTGTAAATTTTTTCAGCAGTCTTGTATCGCAAGGCTGCTGAAAGTTTAAATGGTTGCAGTTTCGGACTTAATCGATAGATAGGCACAGCCAAAACAGAGGATAGCATTGACACTAAGAAATGCGATCGCAGGTACTCCATCACCAATCCACATCATTTGTGGCGCTAACACTGCGCTTGTAGCTAAACAGACAGAAGTGCCAATTGCCGAACCCATCGCAAACCATTTCCATTGCGGATGCCCCAATAAAATAACTAATAAGCCCAGTGGCAATAGGACACTAGCTGTAATCGGATTGAGCGCATTGGTATTAGAAAAAGCATTACCTAACTCAGGGAGCGAACTTCCTGCAATGCGGAATGGTAGTTGCGTAATGTCAAATAAATAGAAGCCACGCAAGAAAAATAAACCTGCACCACCAAAGAAAACACCATTAGAAAAAGCCCAATTCCATCTGAATGGTAGCCACCGATTAATCAACCATGCCAGTAAATAGGAACCAATCACCATAATTAGCTTCGGAATCAAAGCGATCGCTCCGCCATCAATCCAAAAACGAGGACTTAAATAGCCATTGTCTCTTGCCCAGCGTAAGAAATCAGGAATTCCCAATTGTCCTTGCGAAGCTAAGTTTACAGCCGCCGCCGCATTTAGCTGACCTGCGCCAAAGTAATTGAGCGTATCATCAGCAACCTTGCTTGCAGACTGTTTGAGAATTTGCATTACTTTCTCTGGATCTTTCACCCCCGAGGCTTCGATGAGAGCAACGACACCCGCAACGTGTGGAGATGCCATACTGGTTCCCTGAAAAGAGCGAAATACGGATTCCTTAGTTTTTGGGTCAATCGTATTTTGCAAAATGCCACCTGATAGATCGCCTTTTTCTTTATTCTTACCCCTTGTGATCGCACCTCCAGGTGCTGAGATATCGATACCTGCTCCATAGTTAGAATAGGGAGCTTTTTCGCCAGTGGAACTAGTTGCGGATACAGCGATTACTTTAGGATAACGGGCAGGGTAGAAGGCAGCATTGCGGTTCGAGTTGCCAGCCGCCGCCACGATTACCACACCTTTTTTGTAGGCATAGTCGATCGCCTCTTGCATGAGCTTACTTTCGCCACCACCACCGAGGCTCATATTAATTACATTTGCGCCATTATCTGCCGCGAAAATAATCGCCTCAGCAATATCGGAAATAGTGCCGCCCCCTGATGCTGACAGCACCTTAAGCGGCATGATATTTGCTTCATAGGCAATTCCCGCAACACCAAAATTATTATTCGTTGATTGCGCGATCGTACCTGCTACATGGGTTCCATGCCCATTATCATCACTAGCATCTTCGCGATCGTTGACAAAATCATAACCCTTAACAAAACTAGTGTTCTTTAAATCGTCAACTTTGCTTACACCTGTATCAATGACGGCAATAGTAATACCTTTACCTTTAGTCTTTGCCCATGCCTTCTCAACATCGATCGCCTTGAGATTCCATTGATCTTTATACATTGGATCATTAGGAGTTGTGCCGCCAAAAAAGTCTATGGAATAGACATAGTTTGCCTCGACATATTCCGTCAGTTCCTGTAGTTCCTTTGATTGTTTTAGCTTTTCGAGGACTTGAGTATCCCCCTTAACAATATAAAGGTTATTTCCTTTGGAAAAGGCACTATTAAACTTCGGATCAATACCGTATTTTGAGGCGATCGCCTTCAATTCGCGATCAACCTGAGCAGGCGATAGGCTATCGCGAAAGTTTAATACCATAGAGTCAAATTTACCTTCGACTGCTAAGCCTTGGTAAGTCGACAATGCCCAAAACAAACCTGCAACAAACAAGCAAGCGAGTATAAATTTTTTCATAATTCCAAAACCCTCGATCCCAAGTCCCTAGTCACTATTGCTATCATATTAGCTATTTTCCTTTTGTCTTATGGCGCTTTGCGAAGACTTAAAACCTAGAAAAAATTTGAAATTGTTACTTGTCATTGCTTTCAAATTTCTTTTGAAAGCAAGCAAAATGAAATGACCTAGATGATTCAGAGAGTATCTCACTCTCTATGCAAATAATCTACTCTCTAGTTTTGGGCTTTACAGCCTATTGAGGATTTAAGTAGTACAGAAATATTTTGAAAGTGTTGCTTTGCAATACATTCAAAATATTTCTGAGTTTTAAGTAAGTGCAAAGCGCTGTAATTATGCCGAGCTACTATGAACTAACTAGTACCTGACCTTGATCAATTTTAGCTGTGTAAGTTGTTAGTGGCTTCTTCGCAGGTTCTTCCAGAACTGTACCATCGGGAGCAAACTTAGCATCATGACAAGGACAAACATAGACTTTTTTGTCAGTTTGCCAATTCACTTTACAACCGTTATGAGTACAGGTGCGGCTGACTGCTAATAGACTATCCTTGTTTTTCGGATCCCGAACGATAGCTATTTGTTTATCAGAAGTGATTAATACACCATCCTTATCAAGCTGAGCAACAGTGCCGATCACTTTAAAATTTTTGCTAGGGGCAGCAACGACACTTTCAGGTGCGGACTTAGTTGACGCAACTGATGTAGAGGGAACTGATGTGTTGGGATTGGAATCAGTGCAACCTAGCAATGACGATGGAATTAAACTCACCAGCCATCCTAAGCCAAACCAAGAAAGTAACTTACGGCGATCCATATTTTTTCTCTATAGTTCTCTATATCGTTGTCAAATGTGAGGTAGAAGCTTAAACGGCAAAAGTTAGATCCTATGACAAAACTTTTTGGGAGTTTTTGACCTAGTAAAGTAGGAGTTTGTTTCCCCTCTCTACCTCGCTATCCTAGCCCCAATATACCCTAGTCCCTAAATATCAGCATTCATGCCGTATACAAATCATCACAATGTTGCTATATATGACTAAGTTTTACTAAAATTCAAATATTATCCATGTACACATTTTTCGAGCAAGTCAAGCATCAAGATATTAAGACGGATGCTCAAACCCAAGTCAAGCTGAGTACTTACTTGAAGTTTGCGATCGATCCTCAAACGCTTGGCTTATTAGAAAGTGAATTTACAAAGGAAGTGTTAACAATTAAAGCCTCTCATGTTATACCAGTGCCGAATAAACCATCTTGTATTTTAGGAATTTTAAGTCGGCATCGTCGTGTTTACTGGGCAGTTGATTTAGCTATGCTTTTAGGCTTTCAGCCCCTAGATCCCAATATCCGTCTCTATGAAGTGATTCTGATATCTTTACAGGATCTTTCACTTGCTTTAATTGTTCCTGACATTATGGGGGTTGTTCGTCTGCCTAGCAATAATTTTGAGAATGATACTTTCGCACTCCCTGAAACATTAAAACCCTACCAAAAGGGCTATATTCGTGATGAGAGTAAAGAAAGTATGGCTTATCTACTGAAAGTTGAGCATATTCTACAGTCAGCAATTTTACATTCGTAGTTTGATAGAAATAGACATAGAAAATGATGTACTTCATTTTCTATGTCTATCAAGTTTCTATGGCTTTATATTCATCGCTCCTAAAATTCGATAGAATAATTTAAACTTGGATGCTCCTTAGTACATAATCATGCAATCACTTCCATGGAATCTTGTCGTAATGTGCTCATTGAATTTGTTTATAGGGAAGCTCATGCTCAAATCCAGAGCTTAGGCAGTGGAATTAGACATAAGTATAGTGTCAATGAAGTCATAGCCTATGCGTTAAATCGCTTGCCTGCGATGTTTGCCTCAACAGATGTCGAATTGCAGCAAAAGCGGCAGGAATGTCTGTTGATGCGAGAAAATATTACAAAAATGACTCGCCAAGCCTTGATAGCAGTGTGCAGTGATCCCTTACGTCAACCGCAACCTCTAGCAGATATTGAGTTAGCTAATGCTCCCTATGCTTTATTCTGTGTTCAAGAATTACTGGGTTGGCAAAATCTCATGTGGTGTGATGTTCCTAAAGCTATAGAAGAAGCTTTAGAAAATGCGATCGCTAAATATAACTTTGAAAATCTGCCTCCAAAGTTAAGTAAGTATGGGGCATTAGGAAGAAGACAGATAAATACTCAAATGACTGATGATACTGCTCAAAAATGTAGTGTTGCTTCTGAATCAAAACAAAGTGAATATGATATCTATATGATTGAATCTAATCATCTTGTGCATTCTCTAGAAAGACTTGTGATTAGAATAGCTCAAAAGCTTGCTCGAAATTTTCCACCTACGGAACTAAAGTTTATTCGTTTAGAAGATGTACTGGCGCGGACTTTAAATCAGTTACCACCGTTATACTCAACTTCGGAAAAAGGATTAAATCATTTACGTAATTATGCCAAAATGAATATTGTCTCTGAAGTAACGATTATGGTGCATGAGGCGATGCTAGAAGTACGGAATCTGAGCTATCAGAAGATCAATCCTTTAATGTTCCATCAAATTCGTCATGAGAGAGAACATGCCTTAGTCGCAGTCAGTAAGTTATTACTGAATCGCGATGTGAAATGGCAAAATTTGGCGGAAGTCGTAGCTCAGTCTTTAGAACAGGCAAAAATGGGAAACATTTGTTGGGAGAGATCATCTTCTAAAACCTCTGTACCAGCCAAAGGGGGCTTTGAAAAGCAATTTATGTAATCCTCATGGACGGCGGAAAGCGCTAGCCATTATCTACTCCTAACGCTCATTGTGTCAAAGTGAGATGCTCGCCTATAACATAGAGATCAATGTAGGCTTAGCCTCTGATCTGTTCAATATCGTAGATGTTTAGGAAAAATTCATGAGTGATTGCTTAATTCGCGCTATTGCTGCTGATGCTAGAGTCAGAGTTGTTGGTGTTAATGTCACCAAATCGATTAATGAAGCCCAATGTCGTCACCACTTGTCTGCTGTGGCAACAGCCGCCCTAAGTAGGGCGATGTGTGCGAGTTTGTTGCTTGCATCAAATATGAAACAGCCCCAAGCTAGAGTCAATGTAAGGATTTCGGGAGATGGCGGGTTAGGACTAGTGTATGCAGATGCTGGTTTTGATGGTACTGTGCGTGGATTTGTGTCTAATCCCCATTTCGATTTGCCAACCCTTGTCGATGGTCAACAAAATGTGGGCGGGGCGATCGGTACGACTGGTTTACTGAAAGTGTTACGAGATGTTGGTTATGGTGAACCCTATAGCAGTACTGTTGAATTAATTTCGGGAGACATTGCAGAGGATGTGGCTTGGTTTCTGGCTTCCTCAGAGCAAACTTACTCTAAGTTAATGCTAACGGAAGTAATCGACGAAAAGGCGATCACTGATCCCAGTTCTGGTAATAGTCCTGTGAAATTTGCGGCGGGTATCTTGCTGCAAGTCATGCCTAAGGCAGCTTTGCGGGCGGCGAAAACTTCTAATTTTTCTCAGGCAGATTTGCTGAATCAATTAGAGGCGAAAAGTGATATCAATCAATTTAAGGATCTGCTGACACAAGGTAAGGCTCTTGAAGAAGTAATGACAACAATCCTTGGTGATCTCAATCTGGAGATCCTGCCGATGGGTAAGGAAGTGCGTTTTCATTGTCGATGCACCCTTGAGCGGATGTTGGCAGCGATGAAAATGTTTGGTGAGGAAGATTTGCGATTAATGATTGCAGAAGATCATGGTGCTGAGGCTACTTGTCATTTCTGTAGTCAGGTTTATCACGCAACGACAGATCAGCTAAATAATTTACTTAAGGAATTACAGCTTGAGGCAAAGGCTTGATTTTTAAGAGTGCTTATTTGGAAATAGGGGAATTCCTATGTGGGTTGTTCCAACTTTGTTTATATATAGGACTTACGCAAATCGAACGAATTTATTAGGATTGAGGTAGATGTAGTGCGGGCGAAGCCCGCACTACATCTACCCAATGCGTAATTCCTAATATAGCAGTCTTGATTTCGACTCCACTCAGCCATCGGTTTATGGATAGCTGAGCTTAAGATTCATTTAAAATCTACAGGGCTTTACAGCCTATAGAGGCTTTTGAGTAGTACAGCAATATTTTTGAAAGTGCGGCGAAGCGTCACTTTCAAAAATATTGCTGGGTTTTAAGTTGTATAAGTCCTTTTGCATAAGTACTAAGTAGCTAGACATAAGTAAACTAGAAACTGAGAGTTTTGTTCCGCCCGCTACGCGGGCGGAACAAAACTCTCGTTTGGGTTTTAATTAAGTTGAGCTACTTAAGTCTTAACTACGGTTCTGCAATAGGTCTATTTGGCTAGATTTTGATATCTCTACGGGTGATTCGACCATTAGGAGCATCAATATAGCGCGGCAAAGTACTCTGATCGACAACCTTGAGCTTATCCATATCGTAGGTTGTATAAATCGTTTCCGCAGTATCTACCTTAATATCGATGACGGAAACAGTCCGATTTGGTGCAATTGCACCGCTCAAAAGTCGGCGCGGTCCATCACCTAAAACACCTGCATTCAGAAGTTCCAATTTCCCTTTATGGGCAGGATAGTAGGCGTGATCATGACCACTAATGTAGGTGTGAACATTGTACTTCTCAAGCAAAGCTCTTAAACGATCTGCATCATTTAGGTAATTACCAGCTGTCTCGCGTCCCTTTGCAACTGCATAAAGTGGCAAATGCCCCATCACAATGCGTAGCTTCGCCTTTTGAGATGCATCACTTGCAAGACTTTTTTCTGCCCATTTCATCTGATCTGTTGGAATCTCCGAGGTAGATGCATCCCAAGTTAAAAAGAAAATATCATTTTGGGTAAATGTATAGTTGAAGGGAAATCCTGAGCGATCAACAAAGTTTAAATTCGCATCATGTTTAGGGTCTTGCCAATACTTCAGTACAGCATTGCGATCTTTCTCAAAGGTTAACTTTCCACCAAAGGATGAACCTGATGCATCATGATTACCAATTGTAAATCCAAAGGGAAGTTTTGCTTTACGGATTGGTGCAGCAATATGTTTATCAAAGCCTTGCCACATAGCTTCTATTTCTGAAGGTTTGAGGGTATTGTCTTGTCCTGCCACCATATCGCCGCCACATAGCACTAGGTCTGGTTCCCAATCTGGCACAAAGGTGATTGCCTGTTTGACCTGAGCAATATAATCTGTCGAGCCATAGGCACTATTAAGATCGCTAATCAGGACGATCCGCACATCACCTCGCGTAGGGGCATATAGCCCTTTAGGTGCAGGATTTAGTGATCGCGTTACATTAGTTTTGGCTGGTTTAGAACTATTTGCTGTAGTTGCTTGGGGTTCTGTGAGGGTATCCGCTTTACTGTTACGACTTAAAATTCCTGAAACTGCCGCACCACCAATCCCGCCTCCAAGAGCTAATCCACCTAATATCAATAACTGCCGCCGTTTGATTGCCATAGGAAATAAAACATCTACTTGCAGCAATATTTTATAGTGTTTATAAGGATCGCTGACATCGAGTAAGATCCTGCTGATTTAAGTAGCTAGACATAAGTAAACTAAAAACCGAGAGTTTTGTTCCGCCCGCTATGCGGGCGGAACAAAACTCTCGGTTTGGGTTTTAATTAAGTTGAGCTACTTAGTAATCATTTGAACTGGGATTCTAGAGACAAAATAAATACAAGATTAATGGACTTACCACTCGTCTACCATCCCAATTACGTCGCACCGATCACTAACACCCATCGCTTTCCGATGGAGAAATTTCGCTTGCTTTACGAGATGTTGATTGCTGATGGAGTAGCT
>Ga0209990_10003729_pt1 | contig 11034 bp, 10 predicted proteins | sample NOAtaG_6_FD_187304 | JGI IMG/M metagenome (GOLD analysis project Ga0209990, IMG submission 187304) | Freshwater lake microbial communities from Lake Erie, under a cyanobacterial bloom - NOAA_Erie_Diel5S_2200h metaG (SPAdes) (version 2) | ecosystem: Environmental > Aquatic > Freshwater > Lake ...
AATTAGGGGATGGAAGATAGGAATAGGACTGATAGGACTGATAGGACTGATAGGATTTTTTGTCAGATCGATCCAAGCGCTCTGCCGGTCTTACCGGCTCTACTGGTCCTACTGGTCCTACTTGTCTTACTAGCCCTACTAGCCCTACTGGTCCTATTGGTCCTATTGGTCCTATTGGTCCTATTGGTCCTATTGGTCCTATCGGTCCTATCAGTCCTATCCGTCCTCTCGATCCTATCAGTCCCATCACCCACCCCCTGCCAGTCAAGTCAGTTTAAAATGCGATTGACCTGACGCCTGATCAAACTACCTTCAAAGAGATGAGCTGGGCGAGTGACGATCCGGATCAGTAATGCTAAATTGATCAGCACCGGGGTTGGCAAAGCCGGATACCCCGGCCGCAAAGAGGAGATTTGATCGACATGGATTCATACCAACCAACCGAACGGACCACCCTGAAACGGCGTCCACAGCGCGGCGCCTTCGACCGTCCGACGGTCCACGCCATTCTGGATGCCACTTTTCTCTGCCACGTCGGCTTTGTCGTCGATGGCCAGCCTTATGTGATACCAACCAGCTACGGGCGGGACGGCGACACCCTCTACATTCATGGCGCGGCAGCGAGCCGCATGCTGCGCGAGCTGGCGACCGGCATTCCCGTCGCGGTGACGGTGACTCTGCTCGACGGCTTGGTCCTGGCCCGCTCGGCCTTTCACCATTCGCTCAACTATCGGTCGGTGGTCATGCTCGGCACGGCCAGTCTGATCGAGGAGCCGGCGGAGAAGATGCGGGCGCTCGAAGTGATCACCGAGCAGATTGTGCCCGGGCGGTGGGCCGAGGCGCGGATTCCCGATGAGCAGGAGCTGAAGGCGACCACCGTGCTGCGCTTGCCGATCGAGGAGGTCTCGGCGAAGATCCGGACCGGGCCACCGATCGATGACGAGGATGATATGAAGCTGCCGGTCTGGGCCGGGGTGCTGCCCCTGACGGTGGTGTCCGGCGCGCCGGTTCCTGATCCACAGCTGTCCGGCGGGATTCCGCTGCCAGCCTCGGTGGCCAATTTCGGCAAGATAGAAGAAGTGGAGCAGTCATGACCAAAGCAGAGAGAACAGAGCTTATTGCCACTTACGCGGCTGGCGCTGCCGAGGTAGCGGCGGCCCTGGAACTGATTCCCCCGGATTTGTGGACAGCGCGTCCACTGCCGGGAAAATGGACGGCCGCTGAGATCGTTCATCATTTGGCCGACAGTGAGATGACCAGTGCGATCCGCCTGCGGCGCCTGCTGGTCGAGGATTGCCCGGCCATCCAGGGCTATGACCAGGATCTGTTCGCGACGCGACTCGACTACAATCGACGTCCGGTCGCCCCGGCTCTGGCGGCCTTTCAGGGCGCCCGGGCGGCAACCGTTCCCCTCCTCGAAACGATGACCGACGCCGACTGGCAGCGCGAGGGAACCCACAGCGAGCACGGACGCTACACGGTCGAGGGCTGGCTGCGCATCTATGCTGCACACGCGCGCAACCACGCCAATCAGATCCGGCAGCTGGCCGCAAAGCTGGTTCCGGCGGTCGACGAGGATCGAACGAGCGGGGGCCTTTGACGATGCGTGAGTGTGAATCGATCGAGCTGGTGATGGGCAGCGGAGAGGTTGTCCGTGGTGACTACCATTTTACCCCCGGCCGGGCCGGGACTCCGGTGGTCGTCTTCGCCCACGGACTTGGTTCCGACCGGAGAGGAGAGAAGATCGGGGCTTTTGAGGCAGAATGCGCTCAGCGTGGATGGGCGCTCGTGGCGGCCGATTTTCGCGGACATGGCCAATCAGACGGGACGATGGTCGAGCTGAGCGGCCCGCGTCTGCTCGAGGATCTGGCGGCGATCGTCATTTACGCCCGCCAGCGGGCCGGCGGGCCACTTCTCCTCGTCGGTTCGAGTATGGGCGGGTGGACGGCGGCCTGGCTGACCATCGCGCGCCCCGAACTGGCTGAGCTGGTCGATGCCTGTGCGCTGATCGCCCCGGCGCTTCGTTTCTTCGACTGGTTGAACCTGGGTGCGGATGAACGGGCCGCCTGGCAACAAACTGGTCGCTACCGCCTGCAGACTCAGTACCTCGACATGGAGCTGGGCAGCCAGCTCCTCACCGACGCCGCGCAGTATCCATCCGCGATGCTGCTCGAGCAGTTTGCCCGCCCAGCGGTGATCTTTCACGGGATGCGCGACGAGACCATCCCCTATCAACTGAGTCTCGACTTCATCGAGCGGGCCCGCGAGACAAGATTGGAACTGTACCTGAGTCGGGAGGGGGATCATCGTCTCATTAACCAGAAAGCGGTCATGGCCCGTGAGAGTTGCGATCTGCTCGCCCGATTTGCTGGCCTGACGGTTGCCACAACTCTTCATTAAAGACCAGCCTTCAGATTGGCCCACTCGATTTTCGCTCCGCGGTCGGCAGCGTGAAGAAGAAGCGGCTTCCTCGGCCGATCTCACTCTGACAACTCACCTCGCCGCCGTGAAGCCCGATGATGTGCTTGACGATCGCCAATCCCAGACCAGTGCCCTTGAGGCCGGTCTCGGTGCTGGTATGCACCTGGAAGAACTTGTCAAAGACGCGTGGCAGCGCTTCGGCCGGAATTCCACTTCCGGTGTCGGCGACGCAGAAGCGGACGTACTTCCCGAAATTTTCGGCGGAGAGGGTGACCTGGCCGCCGTGCGGAGTAAACTTGATCGCGTTGGAGATGAGGTTGATCAGGACGTGCTCGATTCGCCGGCCATCGCAGTCGACATCCGGCAGACTCGGGCTGATCTGGTTGCGCAGAATGACCCCTGACTGGGCGGCATAAGCGATCAGCTGTTCGATCACCTCTTCACCCATCGAGCGGGGAGAGATCGCCTCGCGGTGGAGTTTCATCATCCCGGCTTCGATCTTCGAGAGGTCGAGCAGGTCGTTGACGAGGTGGCGGAGCCGTCCGGCCTGGGCGCCGATCTGGCGGATGTGCTCAGCCTGCTCGTTGGTCAGTTCGCCGTAGATGCCGGTTTCGAGCATCTCGGTGATGCCGCTGATCACCGTCAGCGGCGTCCGTAGCTCGTGGGTGACCATGGAGAGGAAGGCGTCCTTCATCTGGTCGAGTTCACGCAGCTGGGCGTTGGTGCGGGCCAGCGCATCGTTCATCGCCAGAATCTCTTCCTGCGACTCTTCGACCGTGCGCATGAAGGTCTCTTCGACTGCGGCCAGCCGCCGTCGCAGCAGATCACGTTCACTCCGCAACTGCTCGTTCTCGTTTGCCAGATCGGCCATCGACTCAGGGGCCATCACTTCACCCTCTCGACTTTACTCTCTTCGTGCACTGCCTGGCCGACTCGCCCCGGCAGCGCGGAATCAGCGGGCAATAAGGAGGTAGGTATTGCGGCCACCGACCACCTCCGAGAAGTCCTTGTGGTAGATCGTCTCGAGACGACGGATCCGTCCGATCCGGGCCGCCAGCTCTCCGGTGGCCAGAAATCCATCTTCGGTGTGGGAGATGGCCCAGACCGGAATCGACTTCGCCTCGCTGAGGAAACGGGTGATCAGATCGAGATAGCGCTCTTTCGAGAGAACGCGATCGCCAAGCTTTCCGTGCTGGCTGCTCACCAGCCGCTCCCAGGCCGCCGCGTCTCGCTGCACCCAGACCTCGCGCCACTCTGCGGCCTTTTGACTCCAGGCGGCCAGGCCACCCGGGCCGGGGAAACGGACAAACATGGCATCGGCGCGCAGACCGTTAATGAAATCGAGCGCTTCGAGGTTGGTGCTCTGATTCCGGCGGCCATTGTCGACGACCCGCCGTTGCTGCTGGCATGACCGCCGAAAGACCAGCGACAAGGGTTGCCGCAGCCCGATCGTCCGGGGGGTGAAGGACCGTGCATACTCACCGACCCGCAGTCCGTGGGCGATCGCGAGAGCCCGCGTGTAGGGCGAGTCGAGTTGGTCGATCCGTTCCCGCAGATTGTCGAACCAGACCGCGTCGATCTCTGACCAGTAGCGGCTGAGGGCCGGATTGTGCAGCTGGTGGCCGGGGACGTAGATCTCATCGAGCAGCTGATCGATCTCTTCTTCGCGGAGCGTCTCGCCAGCATTCTCAACATATGCCCGTGAGATGGCCGCCGCCGATTGGCAGAGATCGTTCGAGTAGACCTCTTTGCCCCAGAACTTGAGATACCAGTCAAGATTGGCCGCGCCGGCGAAGGGAATCGCGATCGATGTGAACTTGAGCCGGCGGAGAATGTTCAATTCAAAGCCGAGCCAGCGGTTGTTGATTGGGTCCATAACCTGATAAACACCTGATGCATAGATTGGCGGCCCGGCGAAGGGCCGCGGATGGCGGTCGATCGACCTAGCGGGGCTGGGCCTCCCCGGGCGTCTGCGTCTCCTCCGTGGCGACCTCCCCGGGTGAATCCGGCGCCTCCACGGCTGGTTCATCGGTCGGATCTTCTGTGATCGGGATGACCGGCTCCGGAACGACTGGCTCCGGCTGTGGCGTGACCTCACCGAGGGTGGGCGACTCAGCGGGGAGATCGCTGATCATCTCATAGACAGACTCTTCTCCCTCCGTGTCGACTTCGAGATCATGGGCAACGAGGAGCTCCTCTTCTCTGGCCCGTTCAGTCGCGAAGAGATCGAGGAGGGTCTGCACAACCAGCGGGTCGAGCTCGACCCCGGCCTGCTCCGCGATCATCTCTTCGGCATCGACCGGATCGAGCGCGGCGCGATATGGGCGGTCTGATGTCAGCGCACACCAGGTATCGGCAACCCGCAGAATGCGCGCGCCCAGTGGGATGGCCTCGCCCGCCAGGGCATCCGGATAGCCCTCGCCATTCCAGGCTTCGTGATGCCAGCGGATCAGCAGCTGCGCCTGCCGCGGCAGGTTGAGCTCGGCCGACTGCTGCTCGCCAAGGATGGGATGGCGCCAGAGGTCGAGCGTCTCCTCCCAGCTCAGGGCGTCTTCGCGCAACAGGTAGTTGCGCTTCATCGTCCGCTCGCCAAGATCGTGGGCGAGGGCGGCGAGGAGCAGCGCCGTCAGATCATGGCCACGCAGATCCAGCTGGTGCGCCAGCGACTCGGCCAGCCGGGCCACGGCCATGGCATGCGGTTGTGCATAGCCTTCAAGGCGATCGATCTCGGGCACAATCTTCATCAACCGGTCGGCGATCGCCTGGTCGGCAGGTGGGAACTTGAGCGGCGGTTCCGGCGTAAACATCGAACTCTCACTTTCTCAATGGATCAATGGATCAATGGACTTGACTCTCTCTTGTAGGGGTTCCCGCTCGAAAAATCAAGCTGCGCGGCGGAACCGTTGTTTGACTAATCGGGCGGCTGGGGGCATCCTTCAACATTGACCGATAACTCACTGCGATACTTATCGCCTCCGGCCCAGACTGGGCCATCGCCAGACTGGGCCATAAATGGACGGCGACCGATCATCAACCAAGTCCGCGGAGCCAGGCTGGTTATTCCGGCTGGCGTCTCTGGCCGGATCCTCGGGCAGGCTTGTCTTGTAGCTGAGAGATTGGCAAACCCGGGCGAAACAGAACTTCCCAGGCCCAACGTAATATAGCAGTAAGGATCCCCCTGTTTCCAGGTTGGGATCCTGTTCTGAGGCGGGGCCTGGTCGCGCAGCGGTCGCGGAAGTCTGACTGGCGACCGGGATCGCCGAAGGAGTGGAATGTTGAAGGGATCGTCTCTGCCGATCATCCTCGTCATTGCTGGGGGAGTCCTCTACCACATCTCCCAGAAGTCGATTGCCCGCACCGCCAGTCCCCTGGCGGTGGTGATCTTTGCCTACTCGCTCGGGATCATCCTCTGTCTCATCGCCGGATGGCTCGACCCGGGGCTCCGTCCGGGATGGCTCTCGCCACGGCAGATCGACTGGGCCGTGGTTGGGATTGGCGCGGGAGCCGTGCTGATCGAGGTTGGCTTCATGCTTACTTACCGTTATGGCTGGGATCTGAGCGTGGCCTCGGTCATCACCAATATTGCGACGGCGCTGGTGCTGCTGCCGGTTGGCTCGATCTTCTTTCATGAGCGGATGACTCTGCGGACGATGATGGGCGTCATCTGCTGCCTGGCTGGTATCATGCTGCTCTCCCGGCGTTAGGGGCGGGGCGATTGTTTCATGAAAAAAGTTGTCATCGTCTGGATACTGCTCTCACTGATCTGGGGTTCGACCTGGATCTTCATCAAGCTGGGGCTGCGTGAGCTTCCACCGCTGACCTTCGCCGGGTTGCGCTTTCTGGTGGCCAGCTTCGCGTTGGCGGCGATCGTTCTGCTGCGCGGAGTGCGCCTGCCCCGCGAGCCGCACCAGTTGTTCTGGCTGGCCGGGACGGGGATGATCTCGATCACCATCAACTATGGCCTTGTCTTCTGGGGAGAGACGCGGATTCCTTCGGGGCTGGCCGCTGTCCTGCAGGCAACGATTCCCGTCTTCGGCATCGTCATTGCGCACTACCTGCTCCCGACGGAGCGGCTGACCTGGCGCAAACTGGCGGGGATCGTGACCGGCTTCACCGGCGTCGGGATAATCTTCTTCGATCAGATTCGGATCGATGGAAGAGCTGGTCTGGAAGGGAGCCTCGCGCTGCTGCTCAGCTCATTCTGTATTGCGAGCGGAAACGTCCTGATCAAATCGAAGCTGCAGCGCCTCGATCCGGCGGTGATCGCCGCCGGGCAGATGCTCTGCGGATTTCCGCCGCTCCTGCTCGCCGGTTGGTGGTGGGAGGGCAATCCGCTCGCCTTGCGGTGGACGCCGCTCTCCATCTTTTCATTGTTCTACCTGGCCCTGGTCGGGTCGGCCGTGGCATTTCTTCTCTATTACTGGATGGTTGCCCGGATCGAGGTGACGAAGACGATGCTGATCTCGCTGGTGATTCCGGTTGTGGCGCTCATCATCGGCGCCGTGACGGTCGGTGAGCAGATCACCCTCTCGATCCTCCTCGGCAGCCTGGCCATCCTCTCCGGGATTGCCATGATTCTGGTCAATGGGCGAACGAGGTAATATTGTCAGAAAGGTACGAAAGGGAGGTCACGATCGTGAAGAGACAGAACATATCCGCATGTCTTCCTGCCGCAATGGTCCTGGTCGCGCTTCTCGGTCCGCTGGTCGCTGGCTGGAGCTGGACGAGGCGTCTGCCGCCACCGCCGACCCGGCTGACCCGGCTTGCCTTTGGATCCTGTGCGACCCAGGATGATCCGCAGCCAATCTGGAAGCAGATTCTGGCGGCCAATCCGCAGCTCTTCCTCTTCATTGGCGACAACATCTATGGTGACACCACGGATATGGAGGAGATGCGCGACAAGTACCGTCAGCTGGCGGAGATACCAGAGTTTGCCCGACTGCGGCGAGCCGTCCCGATCCTCGCGACCTGGGATGATCACGACTATGGCCTGAACGATGGCGGGGCCGAGTTTGCCCAGCGCGAGTTGTCGCAGAAAGAGTTTCAGGATTTCTGGGGAGTGCCGGCGGGATCGCCGCTGCGGAAACGGGCGGGCGTCTACGATGCGGCGATCTTCGGACCGGCGGGAAACCGGGTCCAGATCATTCTTCTCGATACGCGCTACCACCGCAGTCCGTTGAAGCGGCGGCCGGAGGGGATGCCCGGGGTGGGACGCTACGTGCCCGACGAGGCGCCGGAGAAGACCATGCTGGGGGATGAGCAGTGGCGCTGGCTCGAGGCGCAGCTCCGTCAGCCGGCCGAGTTGCGGCTCATTGCCTCGAGCATTCAGGTGGTGCCCGAGGATCACGGGTGGGAGAAGTGGATGAACCTGCCCCGCGAACGTGAGCGGCTCTATCAGCTGATCCGGTCGACCGGGGCCAATGGGGTGATCTTCCTGAGCGGCGATCGCCACCTCGCGGAGCTCTCGATGATGGATGGCGGGGTTGGGTACCCGCTCTATGATCTGACGGCGAGCGGGCTGAACAATGCCTCCCACGCCTGGCGTCCGTATGAGGTCAACCGCCACCGGGTCGGGACCATGAACTGGGGGGACAATTTCGGACTGGTGACGATCGATTGGCGGCCGGCCGATCCGGTCATCTCGCTGCAGATCCGAGATCTTGATGGCGACATCAACATTCAGCGAAAGATTCGGCTGAGTACGCTCAAGGGGCGTTGAGCCGGTGAGAAGGAGAAGGGAATGATCGTGTTGAGACGTCTTTCGATGCTGTTCTTGATGGGAATCCTGATGGTCGCGCCGCTCTGGGCCCAGGTCCGGGAGTTTGCGCCGGGAGCGCGTTACGATCGTTCGATTCCGACCCTCAGGCAGGTTCTTGGCCATGAGCCGGGAGAGCGGATTACGACACCGGAGCAGATTGGCCTCTACCTGCGCGCGCTCCACGAGGCGGCGCCGAATCGGACGCGGCTGATTCGGTATGGCCAGAGCTGGGAGCGGCGGGAACTGCAGGTGCTGGTGGTCGGCAGCCCGGAACGGATGGCGAAGCTCGACGAGGTGAAGGCCGGTCTGAAACGGCTCGCCTCCGGGAAGGCGTCCGATGTTGAACAGTTGGTTCGTGACCTGCCAGTCGTCGTCGCCCTGATCCATGGGGTGCACGGCAACGAGATCTCATCGGGCGAGGCGGCGCTGCAGGAGGCCTACCATCTGCTGGCAGCCCAGGGCGACCCGGTGGTCGAGCAGATCCGCCGCGAACTGGTGGTCATCATCGATCCGCAGCAGAATCCGGACGGTCGGGCACGATTCGTTGCGCACAATCTGCTTGGGCAGCGTCTGCTCGGTGCGGCTGCCAGTCCTGATCCGGAGCCGCTGGCCATCGAGCATGACGAACCGTGGCCGGGCGGGCGGAGCAACCACTATCTCTTCGACCTCAATCGCGACTGGTTTGCGCAGACTCAGCCGGAGACCCGCGGGCGCGTCGAGCTGTTGCTCGACTGGATGCCGCAGGTGGTCGTCGATCTTCACGAGATGGGTGGTGACTCGACCTACTATTTCCCGCCGGCCGCTCCACCGCCCAATCCGTTTCGAACGCCGGCCCAGACGGCCTGGTACGAGAAGTTTGGTCGCGCGACGGCGCGGCGGTTCGATCAGCGGGGTTTCGAGTACTTCAATCGCGAGGTCTTCGATGCCTTCTATCCGGGTTATGGAGTCTCGTGGCCGACGGCCCAGGGAGCGCTGGGGATGACCTTCGAGAAGGCCTCGGCGCGCGGCCTGGCCTGGCGTCGGCGCGATGGGAGCGAGTTGACCTATCTCGACGGGGCGGTCGAGCATTTCACCGCCGCCCTCGCGACACTGGCCACCGCCGCGCAGAATCGCGAGCAGTTACTGCGAGACTTTGCCGAGTTTCGCCGGACGGCTGGTCAGGGGCCGGTCCGCGCCTACCTGCTGCCGGCTGATCAGGGCGATCCGGTCCAGTTGCGCCGGCTCGTGCGGCTTCTGCTCCGCAACGGAATCACCGTCGAGCGGACCGAGGAGCCGTTGCGCCTCGAGGATCGCCTGCTCCCGACCGGGAGCTATGTCGTTCCGCTGCCACAGCCCGGTGGTGTTCTGGCGCGCAACCTGCTCGATCCCCAGGTCGGCATGAACGAGGCTTTTCTGAAGGAACAAGAGGAGCGCCGGCGGCGGCGTCTTCCCGACCAGATCTATGATGTGACGGCGTGGAACCTGCCCCTCCTCTATGACCTCGAGTGTCTGGCCGTCAGCGCCCGACCGGGCGGAAAGCTGACCGAGCTGCGGCTCGAGATGCTGGGGCGACCATCCGGGCCGCTCCCTGAGTTGCCGGAGGCCACGGTTGGCTACGCAATCAGGTGGAGTCCCGCGGCCGCCGCGCTGACCATTGCCGCCCTCCGCGAGGGGCGCCGCGCAAAGTTCATCCCCGGCGACCTGCAGATCGACGAAGATGGTCCGGACGGGCCGAAGACGCCGCTCAGCTTCAAGCGCGGCACGGTCATCTTCCGCCGCTCCGACAATGATCCCCGTCTGCGGACGAGCCTCGCCCAGTTGGCGGCCGAACACGAGGTGGCCGTAACTCCGCTCGGGAGCGGGTTCGTCGATGAGGGCGTCTCACTGGGCAGCAATCAGGCCGTGACGCTTGCGCTGCCACGACTGCTGCTGCTTTGGGATGCCCCGGCCAACAGCCTCTCGGCCGGCTGGTCCCGCTTTGTCCTCGAACAGCGCTACGGGCAACCGGTGACGGTGGTCCGCACCGCCACCCTGGCGAGGCTCGATCTGCGCCGTTTCGATGTGCTGGTCGTCCCCTCAGGAAACTATGCGGCGGCGATTGGCGGAGATACACTGCGCCGCCTCAGGGACTGGGTCGCCGCCGGGGGGACCCTGGTCACTCTCGGCGAGGCGACACGCTGGGCGACCGCCGAAACGACGGGGCTCCTCGAGACGAAGACCCTTCTCCGCGCCGCGGCAGCGGAGTCGGAGCGGCAGTTCGGCGGTCTGCCCTCCCGTTCCGAGAGCGCGGACGCCTATGAACGGGCCATTCAGCCAGCGCGCGAAGCGCCGGAGAACGTCCCCGGCTCGATCCTCCGCGTCCTCCTCGATGAAGACCACTGGCTCTCCGCGGGCACCGATCTCGAGATTCAGGTCATGGTCGACGGTCCTCGACTCTTTGCTCCACTGCGGCTCGATAAGGGAACGAATGTGGGAATATATGCGGGGCGGGAGAGGCTGCTGGTGAGTGGCCTGCTCTGGCCAGGTTCGGCGGCGGCCATCGCGCGCACGCCCTACCTCTTCCATCAACCTCTGGGACAAGGCCAGGTGATTGCCTTCTCCGAGGATCCAAACTACCGGGCTTACACCGAGATGACCCAGTTCCTGTTTCTCAACGCACTGCTGCTTGGTCCGGCTTTTTGATCCGGACCGGGCGGCTACTTCGTCTTGCGGTCGTCGCTGCCGGTGGCCCAGGCCAGCCTCTCATCATCAGAGAAGGGCGCGATGTCCCCCGCCGTCAGGGCGTGCGGAGTCGCGGGGACGGTGCTCTGGTGGACTGGCAGGTCGGAGGATTGGGTGGAGACAGCCAGACCCATGATGAAGATGGCGATCAGGGT
>Ga0209990_10003734_pt1 | contig 11024 bp, 15 predicted proteins | sample NOAtaG_6_FD_187304 | JGI IMG/M metagenome (GOLD analysis project Ga0209990, IMG submission 187304) | Freshwater lake microbial communities from Lake Erie, under a cyanobacterial bloom - NOAA_Erie_Diel5S_2200h metaG (SPAdes) (version 2) | ecosystem: Environmental > Aquatic > Freshwater > Lake ...
GACGAGAGCCTCGCGCTCGTCCTTCATGCCGCGTTTGCTGACGGCTTTGATGAGGTGCAGGTGATCGACGACGATCCAGCGGATGCCGTGCTGGCGCTTGGCGACCTGCACCTGGCTGCGAATGTCGGCCGTGGAGATGGCGGAGCCGTCGGAGATGAGCAACGGAGCCCGCTGCACCTGCCGCACCTTGACGGTCATGGCATCTTGATCGGCTCGCGAGAACATGCCGGTGATGGCTTTGCTGGTGTCGATGCTGGCACCGCCGAGAATGATGCGGTCGTAGAGCTGGACGCTGCTCATTTCCGCGCTGAACACGAGGCCGGGCACGTTGCGCTCGACGGCGAGGTTGTGAATGAGCGTCGTTGCCATGGCGGTCTTGCCCTGGCCGGGACGGCCGGCAATGACGACAATCTCGCCCTGCGCATCATCGAGGCCGTGGACGGTTTGATCGAGTTCCAAGATGCCGGTTTCGAGGCCCATGATCTTGCCGCGATTGGCAATGGTCTGCTCGGTGCGGTCCACCCAGTCGCTCACACCGCGGGCAGCGAGAACGGGGCCGGTGGAATACTCGCCGGAGGCCTGCAAGGCCTGCACGCACGCAAAGATGCGAGCTTCAGCACGCCCAATCACAGCCGTCACGTCCTCATCGCTCTGCTCAGATCCGTGTGCATAGCACTCATCAATGTTTTGAGCGCTGGCATCAATAGCCTGCCGCAGTGCCCATTTTTCCCGCAGGATGCCGACGTAGTGCGGGTAATGCGTCGGGATGGGAACGAACGTGTAAAGCTCTGTCACCGCCACTCCACCGCCGATCAAATCGAGCTTCTTCTGGTCCCGCAGCCGGTGCGTGATGGCGATGGGCTCGACGGGCAGGTTCTTGTCGAGCATGTCGAGCATGACCTCGAACACGAGGCGGTTGCATTCGTGGTAAAAAGCCTCCGGCGGCAGCTTGGCACGCACTTCCGCGATGCGCTCAGGATCTTGCATCAGGCAGGACAGCACGCCTTTCTCGGCCTCGTCAGAGAACGGCAGGGCTCTGTTGATCCGCGCCAGCCGTTCCTCGGTGGTCAGCGGGCGGTCTTTGGCAGGTTGGTCAGTCATGCGGCCTCCTTCCCATGCTGGGCGAGCCAGCGGCGGACTTGTGCTTTGTCACTGGCGACCATTTGCGGCCAGCCGGGGACGGTGCCTTCCCAGCCATCACCCCAAAGGGCGGTCATGGCCTGCTCGTAGCCTTCCGGCGGCATTTCCACCGTCAGCGGCGGCGCTTCTTTTTTCGCGCCAAAGCCATCGGTGAAGGCTTGGAAGGGTGTCTTGCCGCGCAGATCGCCCCCGCGATCCTGCTCCTTGGCGAGCCAGTTGGTGACGAACTTCCGCCAGTTGCTCTTGCGGGCCTTGGCAGGGTTTGCCTTCAGCCACTGCTCCATCGCGAGCATCTGTCGCCGAATGTCACAGGCCGGGTAAGCGCCAGCCAGTTCGTCCATGAGCGTGTCTGTGAAGCCCGTCCAGCCCGTGTCCGGTGACCAGGCCAAATCTTCCACCGCCGCCCCCCTTTTCTTTTTTTCGCCAGAACCGTCTGGGGTATCGGCGGCGGAGCCTTTGGGATCGTCGGCAAGCGGCTCAGCACCGTCAGGTGCGAGCAAGAGTAGATTGGTTGCTGGTTGTTGGTTGTTGGTTGTTGGAACGTGCGCGCGAGGCATTGCATTCGACTCTGCATTTTGGATGCGTTCGCTATGCGTCTGCATTGCGTCTGCATTGCGTCTGCTTTTCCAGCTTTCGTCCGCGGCCTTCTTGGCTTTGGCCTGCTTGTCGCGGAAATCAGCGATTTCTTGCAGCACGCGTTTCTGCGTCCAGCCGGACTGCTCGCGGGTGAAAAATTCATCGCGAACGGCAAGCACGGCCTTTTGTTCGGCCTTGTCGAAGGCTCCGCAGAGCCGGAAAAGCACCTTTTCATCCTCGGGCAGCGGCTTCTCGGAAGCATAGCACCAATCGAGCATGAGGGTGAATGCGCCATGCTCCAAGATGGACAGATGCCGGGTGTCCTTGGCATAGTCGCCGATGTGTCTCCAATACTTGTGCATCAGGAAATAGGTGTGAAGTGTTTTTCCAGCCAGGCGCGGCTCATGACGCCGTGGCCGCCGGTGTCGAGGTTCTCAAAATCGACAGTGCCGCGGGTGACGTAAGTGAGGCAGAGGCGCGTGCCCTGGGCATCACGCCAGATGGCACGCACGACCGGGACAGCGGCGGTGCCAGCACCTCGAACACGCGCCGGTTTTTTTTGATCATGGCCGGCCACGGCAGGCGTCCGCGATACAGCGTCTTCCACAAGGCTCGCGGCTTGACGCCTAGATTGGCGGCGGACTGCTCCACCCAGGCGGTGAGTTTCATGCTTCACAGGCTTGGACCTCCTCTTTGAGTTCACGGGCTTCCTGCAAGGCCTCTGCAATGTTTTGCTCGGCCAGTTTGGCTCCGGCTTTGCGGGCGGCACGCAGCAACGGCTCGTAGGCATTGCCCGCGTCGCCGCGGAAGGCAATGCGCCCTGCCATGTCGATCTCAATGGTGGCAACGGGCCACGGCTCGGAAATGCCGGTGTCAGCGTTGGGACGGTAGCGCATCACCTGGACGGCGGCAGCAAGGGGAATAGGTTTGGAGTCAGGCATAGGGAAGAAAGTCAAAGCAGGTGGCCGTGCGTGCGCTGGATGCGGGCGGCGTCTTGCCGCATGCGCTCTTCACAGGCCGTGATGGCATTGGTGCAGGCTATAAGACCGCATTTGGCAACGGCTCGCTCCATAGACAGAGTAAGGCGCTCGGTGTCGTTCACGTCGGGATCGGGCAGCAGGTCGTCGATGACGCGGATCTGCTCGCTCCATTGCTCCTGCTTGGCGCGGAGCTGGAGCAGTTCATGCACGGGCCGCTCACGCACGGCAGCCGTGGCGGGTGCGGTTTCCCAAAGATTGGCGGTGGCTGTGCTCATGCCGCGCCCTCCTTTTTTTTCGGAACGTCCTGCCAGCCACAGGGCTGCTCCAGGCAATCGTGAGGCGTCGGCAGCCAGCACTGCGGGCATTTCCACATCGGAGCCGGACCTTCAAACACCAGACCGCCGCCCTCTTTTTTTGTGCAACCCAAAACCGTCGGCAACACCAGTGTGCTCAAATCGACGCCCTGAGCCACCGGCACGATCACCAGCCCGCCCGTCTTCAGGTCACGGCCCAAAATCGCCCCCTGCTCGGTCAGAGCAACGGCATGCACATTGGCAAAATTTTGTGCGCGGCGGAATCCGATTGTAGAAGCGTGCGCGGCTCGCGGCCTCGACCCCCTCCCCCCCTCGGAAACAACGCCCCGACCGGCAGCCAGGTCGCCGGGCATGCCGCCTGCTTTGTGGCATGAGGTGTGACATGATGCCGCTTTTGCCTCATTTCCAAGGGAAACCGCCACATTCACAGCAGATTCCGCATCCGCTGGCACCGCATCATCAGCCCCATCGGCCACCCGATCCAGCCCGCCTGCGACCTGCTCGACCGCCGCGCCCATTGCGGAAACTTCCCCCGTCACACAATCCATTCCGGCAGCCTCGCGGCCAGCCTCAGCACACACATTGCGCCCGTCGATTTGCACCACATTTGTCAGCGTCCTCATTGCGCCCTCCCTTCCGCTTTCAGGAACTTGATCAGCGCTGACTCCGGCACCAGCGCCGACGCCTTGCGAGCCAGCCCCAGCTTCACCACCGGCAGCCGCTTCCGCTTGATCCAATCGCGCACCGTCTCCTCCGGCTTATCCAGCATCGCCGCAACCGTGGCAACAGAGTAATGACACTCAACCCGCCGGGCCAAAAAAAGAAAAAGCGCCCGCCCAGGAATGCGCCACGCGCCGCCCTGGTGGAATGCCCCGCGAATCACGCCCGTTTGCGCCCAGCGAGTCACCACCGCCAGCGGCGTGTCGATCAGCGCCGACACCTCCGCAGCCGTCCAGGTGCCCGCTTGGAGCACCTGCGCCACATCGAGGGCCGACACGTTGAGACTTCGCTTTGCCATGGTAGGTCAGAAAAAAGAAAGGGGGCGCTCACTCGCCGCCGGCATCGCCGCGGCCCTCCTGATCGCGTTTCCACGCGGTAAACTCCCGCAGCTCAAAATCCTCCCGGCTCCAATCCTGCGCAGGCATCACCGCAAACCACACCGCCAGGAAACCCAGCGCCAGCAGCCCCAGCATCAGGCAAACAAAGACCGCCACACTCATGGCCGACCTCCCGCGCTTAAGCTTCGGAACTCCACCCACGACCGGCACACGCCGCCGCACGACTCCCGCACCTCATAGGCACCTGTCGGCAGCATGGCGCGGCGGTGGTCCCTAATCACCGCCGCGCCAGCGTCCTCAACCTGCCGCCTGCCCTTGCGCAGTGCGGCGGAAATGCGTTGCTGCAGATCCGAGATCACGCCAGCGTCGCAGCCCTCGCGGCCTGCGCCTCCCGTTTAGCGATCCCGGAAAGCAGCAGCTCACGCCAGAGCAGCAAATCCTGCCCAGCCAGGCGGCCAAAGGTCAGCGCATCCCGGCGGCACAGATTCGCCGCCCACACGCAGCCAAACCGACCGCGCCGCATTTCACGCCGAGCCTGCGCCAGAGCGCGGCCCATCTCACGCAGCCAACGCAGGGCCCGCAGCAAAAAAGAAACCGCCAGGCCCAAAATCACGCCGCCGTCGCCACCTCGCGGCCAGCGCCTCCCGTTTCGTGCTTCTTCATGCTCGCCGCAAAGCGCGTCTCCCACTGGAGCGCAGCCTTTGCCACCTCCGGGTTACTATTGTGGCGGCGCACCTGCTCGCAGGTTTCCTTCAGGGCTTCCAGCACGATCAAATCGGGCGCAGGGGGCGGAGTGTCATCTTGTGGCATATCTGCAAAAAGTAGATTTCATCGCATAATTGAACCAATCGCCTCCAAACGTCAATCTCAAAATGAAAACATTATTTTCCTGCAAATAATACTTGCACGCATTAAATCACGCTATAATCTCCCCTCGTGCTCATCACCGAGCACCGCGCCGCAAACGCGAATCCCTCAGATCCACATCACAAACACAATACTCGCCATGACATCCGCCCTCGCCATCCGCCCGCAGTCCGCCAAGCGCACCGACCGCAAAACCCGCAAAGAGCCTACCGCTGAGCAGAAAGAAGCCGCCGCCGCCCGCCGCGCCGCTATCAAACAGCTCTGCGCCATCGTCAAAGCCCTGCCCGTAGAAAAGCGCGTGCTCCTCGCGTCCTCCTACGGCATCCGCAACCCTGAAGGCCGCGAGCTCTCGCCCTTCAATCAATGCCTGCTCGTGCATCAAAACAGCAGCGTTTCCATCGTGGGCGGTTTCCAGCAATGGAAGAAACTCGGCCGCAGCGTCAAGAAAGGCGAGCGCTCCCTGGCAATCTGGGTGCCCTGCGGCAAACAGGCCGAAACCGCCAACGACGCCAGCGCCAACCCTGACACCGAAAACGACCGCTTCTTCATCCTCGGCAGCGTCTTCGACATCACGCAAACCGAAACCGACGACGAAAAAGCCGCCCGCAAGCAGCGCGAAACCCTCGCCCTGCCCGCTCCGGCCTTGGCACTCCCCGAGCACGCCGAGGCCTTCGACATCGAAGCCGAAGTCATCAGCACCGAGCCCGCCACCATTCAAGACGAGTTCACCCTTTGCTAAACCCTCACGGGGGCCGCGCATCCCTCACGCGGGCAAACTTTCCACCTTATCTCGCCATGAAAGAAATGATTTCCAAATTCCCCGGCACCTGCTGCCAGTGCTCCAAGCCCATTGCCAAAGGCACCCGCATCAAATGGAGCCGCCAGCGCGGCGCTCTTTGCACTTTTTGCGCTTATCCTGAAACCCGCCAGCACGCCCAGCGCGGCCCGTGCTGGATCTGCAAAAGCCCCGAAGGCCGTTTTTGGTCCTGGGGAGCGTTCACGCCTTTCTGGTGCCCCGAATGCCATGCCAACGAAAAAGCCAAGGAGCAAGCCCGCTATCAAGACGCCATCAAGCGCGGCCCTGATCTGACCGATATGCTCTACGAAGACCAATGCGCCGCCGCCTGCGGATTCGGCCTGTAATCTTTAACCCTTCACCCTTCCCTCATCCCATGTCCTCCGCTCAATTCCTCCGCCACAAAGTCACCGGCATCAAATACCTGCGCACCGCCGCGGGCTCCATGATCCCCGTTGCCGATCTTCCGCGCCTGGCCGGCAATGATGCCACCTTGCGCGGCATCCAGGTCAAATGCGAAACCTGCGAAACGTGGCACCCCTGCCACGCCATGCACCCGCACCGCACCGGCTTGGAGTGCTCCGCATGCCGCGCCACCGCCGCAGCCGCCGCCAGTCCCGAGTCACAGCACGCCGCCGCCATGCGCAAGGCCGCCGCCCTGCTCCGCCTCGCCCAGTCAGACAACCCGCACGAAGCCGCCCTCGCCGCCTCCCGTGCGCAGGAAATCATTGACCGCTACAAGCTCAACCTCGCCGCCCTCGACGATGCCCCCAGCGAAGAACCCGCCGAAGAAATCCGCAACTTCAAAGACGATCCACTCGACGAAGGCGGCCTTTGGAAAGCCCTACTGGGAAAAGCCGTTGCCACCGTCAACCAATGCCAGGTTTACACCTGCGCCGGCCACGTTCACCTCATCGGCCGCCCGTCCGATGTCGCCATGGTCCGCCCCTTCTACGCCTACCTTGCCGGAGAAATCGAGCGCCTCGCCAGCCGTCACTGCAAAGGCAATTCCCGCACCTACTGGAACAATTTCCGACTTGGCGCCGTGGAGACAATCAACCAGCGCCTGAAAGCCTCCCTGGCCGCCACCGTCGAAACCGTCAAAGCCGAAGCCCTCGCCGCCGGCAATGAACGCGCTCTGGTCATCGTCCAAAACTCCCTCGCCCTGCTCGAAAAGCGCAAGCAAGAAGTCGCCGAATGGACACGCGCCAACATGAACCTTCGCAACCGCACCGCCCGCCACAGTTACAGCCACGCAGGCCGCGAGGCCGGCCGCGCCGCTGGCCATGGCGTCAACCTCAACCGCTCCGCAGGCGCTCTCAACAGCACCCGCCGCGCCCTCGCGTAATCGCCATGCACTCCCCCGAAATAACCCCCGAGTTCATGCAGCGCCTCGCCGCCCTCTTGGACGGCGAGGCCATCGCCCGCCCGCATGCCGAAAACGACAAGCGCCCCGTCATCCGGCTCCATTCGCCCAAAGTCCTCCTGTCCGTGAATCACGCATGGCACGCCCGCCCCAAGTGGCACGCCAGCGTCACCGATTGGGACGGGCGCCACATCCACGGCAGCCCCAGCGCCAATTTCACCGGCAGCCGCCCCGTTGAAGAAATCGCCGCCGACCTCCGCCGCCGCGTCCTAGATCCCGCCCGCGCCCACATCATCAAGCACGCCGAAACCGCTGCCGCCGTCGCCACCCGGCAGCAGCTCGTGCGGCATCGCCTGTCACAGCTCGAAGCCATTCTAGGCCCGCAAAAACCAAACTATCACAACACCTTTGCCGCCCTGCCCGGCCTGCGCATCGCGCACCAGTGCAATCTGGAAGACAGCAGCGGCCCCTGGCCCTCTTTCGAGGCAGAAATCCGGCTTCACAGCTTCGAGGCCATGAAAATGATTGCCCACATCATCGCCGAAGATCACCGCCTTCACGCCACCACCCGCACCGCCTAACCCCGTCAACAACGTCAACCAGGTCAACAACGTTACCCACCCAACAAAAAGCCCCCGACGGCCGCAAACCGCCGGGGGCTCATCACAAACAGCAGCCACTCACGCAGCCGCCATGATTCCCCAGCCTACCACCAAACCCACCGCCCGCAAGCCCGGCCGCGGCCGCCCCGCCCTCATCGAGCCCCGCCGCACCACCCTCCCACGCGTCAGCGCCAGCGCCCACGCCCGCCTCCACGCCTACGCCCAGGCCCACCAAATCACCCTCGCCGACGCCCTCCAGGCCGCCATCCTAGCCCTTCCAGACCTTCAAAGATCCACGGCCTCAAACCCACCCAGCAAACCCACCGCCAACAAAAAATTGTTGAAAGCAACGCAAAAATGACAAATACTCCAGTCTCATGAGCTACTTATCCGTCCAGGTCGAGGACTATTTCGCCACCCACTCAGAAATCACTGCCAGCTCAGTCGAAGCCAAAGCCGGGCTCAACCGCGGCACCATCGACAGCATCCGCCGCGACGCCCATCCGCGTCCCGAGCGCTTCGGCCAGCTCCTCCACGCCGTCGATGACGACACCGCCCGCCGCTGGCTCATCGCCTACCTCCGCGACGACTGCCCGCCCGCCTACCTTCCTCGCCTTGAAATCACCATTGCCGCCCTTCAGGGCACCGATCCCGCCGAGCTCCGCGAAGCCGTCACCGCCTACACCACCGGCCAGATCGACACCTCACCCGCCGCCGTCCTCGAAGCCTGGCACCGCCTCCAAGCAGCCATCCAGGCCGACACCTCCTTGGCCAAATGGTTCATCAAAACCGTCAATCTCATTTTAGGGGAGCCATGAACGAATGAAGCCCAGACACGGGCAAGAAAAAGCTATGAATGCAACTACGACTCCCGCGCCCGTTGTCTGCGGCGCTCTTGTTCGGCCTTGGTGGATACGCCCAGGATGGTCGCATGAGATAAACGAATGTGCCTGCTGCGGGCATACCATGCAACTATTGGAAGGTCGAGAGTGGGCGGATGAACCGGAAATGAACTTATGTGATCCATGCGCTCAAAAGAAACTTTCCGAGGCATGGTCTAAAATCTCGGCGCTAATGGAGGTCGTCACCACGGACCACGAATCAAAGGAAACATTCATTGCCCGAGTGCGCTCGATTCTTGGGCCGAACGTATAAGCTATGGCAGCGCCGTCTAAACCTCCGAAATCCACAACCAAGCGTCGAGGCGCTTGCCATCAGCGTTTTGTTCGGCGGTCACTTGGTTATTGTGTCCTTGTCCACTGGGCCGATTCTGCTGCACGCCCAGGCTGGAATGATGTGGACCAGAGCGGTCCCGCCATTATTGCCAGCGTCGGAATCTTGATGCGCTACACGGAGGCTGCCATCGTGCTCGCGATGGGCATTAGCACCAGCGGGCGATGCCATGAGCAAATCACCATCCCTCGCGGATGTATCACGCATGTCGAGCAACTCAGCCCGACACCAGTCGAGCCAAACGACGTATGAAGACCCGAACCCAAACAATTCGGCAACCGCAGCTTGCCACTAGCGCCGGAGTGCGGCGTTTCTGGAGCCTAAAAATCGGCGAAAAATTCTTTTTTGAGAACGTGCTCTATATCAAAGTATCTTGCTTATATCGCCGCACTCCCATTGGAGGTATGTATCTACTCACGCTGCCGTGGTGCAACGTAAAACCGCTTCCGCCTCATTCATCCGCGAAGCGGATGAACGATTAAGCTATGCAGCGCCGACCCACAGCATCGACCTCGCAGCAGACTCTTCCGGCGTCTGCATCGGCGGCTGGTTCAGCCGGTGCGAAAACTATCGAAATCACCTGCGGAGCCATCACACACATGGACCAGCTTAGCCAACATGGATCATGGCAAGACGAAGTCGATGCGCGATACGCTCTGGGTGAGAAGCAAAGCTACTGCGCAGTCTGCCAACTCTGCCGCTGGCCAGAAGAACAACGGACCTGTCCGCACTGGAAACCGTCGCCAGAACTCGACGCCTACTACGAAGAACAAATAAAACTATGAAAACAGGAATCGAACTCATCGCGGAACAACGCGCCCGCCAAATTTCACAAGAGGGATGGACGGCAGATCATGACGACGAGCATAAAGACGGGGAAATGTCTGGCGCTGCTGCCTGCTATGCAATCGCAGCAAACGAACTGTCAGCGCGCACTCCTTATCTCAACAGTCCCAATCGGTCTTTGTGGGCGTGGGAGATGTTTTGGTGGAAGCCAGGCAAATGTGCCATCCGCTGTCTTGTAAAAGCGGGTGCGCTCATTGCTGCCGAGATCGACCGCCTTCAGAGGCTGAATGACCCAAGCGCAGGCACCGCCGACTAAAAATCAATCACCACCCGCACACCATGTCAGCTACACCGGAGCAAAAAACCATTGAAGTCCAGACCGCCCAGGCGGTTGACCCTGCCGCGATTTGTTCGGCTTGGTTGCCTCTTCTCATCGCTAACGGCTTTGATGAGGCGACCGCTAAAATCCTTATTCATGTCGCCGAGCACCATCAGGCCAGCCAACTTACCGCATCGCAAGCCTACCGAGTGAGATCGGTGGGCAAAGTGAAACTTGCTAAACTACGAAAGATTGGAATTGTTGAATCCGGCGAGGTGGAATGGGAACGCACTACTCGCAAATGGCGACGAGAGAAAGCCAATGAGATTGAGGCTGAGATCACAAAGGTCGAGAACTGGAAGGCATCAACAATAGCACAGGCTGACGCCAAGATGGCCCGACTCCGCAAGGAACTCGCTGAGTTGAAGCCGAATGAGGCGGCTCTTCATCGGCCCCACGAAGTGGGGTCCGTTGCAAGGGCTGGTTCATCCGCGAAGCGGATGGGCCAGACCGCCGCAACTGAAGAGCCGCCTCATTCATCCGCGAAGCGGATGGGCCAGACCGCCGCAACTGAAGAGCCGCCTCATTCATCCGCGAAGCGGATGAACGCGGAGCGCAGCGGACCGGCTGCCCAAGACGAACCTTAACACTGCAACCCAACTCCAGCCGGTTCGCTGCCGCGTCTGGTTCACAAACCAACCCACGACTATGATAGACCCACACGAACGCGAAGTGACCGGCATCGACTGGTCCAAACCATCAGCAGATCCACACAAGCTCAGTCACCGCATCCCTGGATGGGATGAAATACCTGAAGAGTTCCGAGAATGGGGCGAACCAATCGCCGCCGACTGGAGCGCCCGCGAAGGCATCAATGAAGCAGAGGCGAAATGGCACCTCGAATACATCAATAACTCGTGGGAATACGCCGTCGAGCACAAACGGGCTGCGCTGCGGTGGCTGCACTCTCTCTGGTTTGTGAACGAC
>Ga0209990_10003738_pt1 | contig 11018 bp, 8 predicted proteins | sample NOAtaG_6_FD_187304 | JGI IMG/M metagenome (GOLD analysis project Ga0209990, IMG submission 187304) | Freshwater lake microbial communities from Lake Erie, under a cyanobacterial bloom - NOAA_Erie_Diel5S_2200h metaG (SPAdes) (version 2) | ecosystem: Environmental > Aquatic > Freshwater > Lake ...
GTCCTGCTGTTCATTGTGAATAAGGCAGTGTAAGAGCATGCTGAGACGCATGAAATACCTTGTAGCACTTATAGTATATTTTACAGGACATTGTTTTGCCAGTAATTAGTTTCTAGCCTTTACTGGTAATGCTGTTCATTGTCAATAAGGCAGTGTAAGAGCGGACATTGTTCTTCCAGTAATACTTTTTTTTGCCACTATTTAGTTTCAATCATTTACTGGTCATGCTGTTAATTGACAATAAGGCAGTAAAAGAAGTATCAAGGAATGACTTGTCTTGCTTTTCATGGACAATTAGTAGGTCTATGGTTTCTTCCTACTAATATCATGGTAATTAGGTCATTCTAGTACTTTAATATCATTACTTTTAGTACATTACTAATAATATTCTTTTAGTAATGAAGTAGTGAAACGAATACTTATTATTCGCCAGTAATTAGTATCAAGCATTTACTGTTCATGTTTTTAATTGACTAATTAGTTAGTGAATTATCTATATGGCTACCTTAAAGAAATTTTTCAATTATATCAGTAACAAATTTACGAGCATGGCTAATAACATATATGGTACTAGTACTATGGTTTCTTCCTACTAATATCATGGTAATTAGGTCATTCTAGTACTTTAATATCATTACTTTTAGTACATGACTAATAATATTCTTTTAGTACTGAAGTAGTAAAACGAATACTTATTATTCGCCAGTAATTAGTATCAAGCATTTACTGTTCATGTTTTTAATTGACTAATCAGTTAGTGAATTATCTATATGGCTACCTTAAAGAAATTTTTCAATTATATCAGTAACAAATTTACGAGCATGGCTACTAACATATATGGTACTAGTACTACAATAGATAATGTCACATAAGATAACAACAATTCATTTCTTACTTATTTATTAGTTTTATACCAGTATACTGGGTAAAGGTAATTGTGTTACGGTAATACATGGTAAAAAAGGGAAAAACAATCTCGGTAACATATATTGACTGTACCATTTAAGCAGCAATATATATATATATTTAAACAAACCATTCATATGAAGTGGACAGTGGGACCACCTAATGCGGACATACAATTTGAATTTTCCGATGAAACAACCGCACATTGAAGATTGTGTAGATGCACTGTATGTTAAAACTTTGAGAATTCAGAACGAAACCTAATGGGCAAGCATACTCCAATTGTTGACAAATCGATTCAAAAGCGAACTCATAACATCATCTCGAATTGATTTTAATTTTCCAGCCCAATTATCCGTCCACTGCATTATTGATGCACCACTGTTTGGTTTTGATTCCATCATTGCCAGTTGGGAAGCATACCAACACGTAAAAAAGGCACAATTATGTAGATCCTGCTGACGCTGAATAGTGTTATCATTGTAGTGATTCCATACTTTCCAGTATGGAGGATTCCCATACAGTGCCGGAAACCATTTCATGAGAACACGACTTACATCATCATTCTCACCATCGAGGGAATCATATAAGTCAATGTCGTGTAACATGAAATTAATAACGGCCAACATCCAATGATTGTTATTTATATTCACTGGGAGGAACAAAATTGACAAATCATCCATCACTTTTTTACTAAGGATCCTCTGTAGCTGACAGGCATCAGCATTTTCTGGCTGCATATTATGGGTATACCAATAACTATACCCAAAACAAATGCTCGGTGATCCAAATTTTTCCTCAAGCAAATAAAAATAAGCATTAACTACCTCATCTGTAATCCATCTCTCATTTAGAAACCGACTATAGTCGCCAAAGGATATCTGGAATTTGTCAATGGAAAATGCAATAAACTTATTGTACGAGCCATCAACATACTTTGATTTCAGTAAATACTTTAGCCTTTCCTCAGGAGACAGGGGAGCTAGGTCTTTTGCCAATGAATCCACATAACATTTTCTATCAACCGTTTCTGGATCTTGTTCGTCATCATTGATTACAACAATCTCTTGGCCCCCGCGATTCACTAAGGAACTACAAACGAGATCATCAGTTAAGGTCGCATTGGTGATGCTAATTGCATAACCAATTGATTCTCGGTTGTCAGTACTCTCCTGATACACTGACAATGTTAATATAAATTTAGAAAGATAACGTGTTACAAACATTAGGTGTAACAACAACTGAACAGTAACACACGGTCAATGACTTACCATTAACATCCATACCGCAATGTTTGATTGTGGGGGCTATTTTAAGGGGACTGCCTACGAGGTCATTACTTGAGGTGGTAATCGCAGTGCTGATTTCCTGGTCATTTGGTACACGTCGTGGCCGTGGCTTGAACAGAAACCCTACTGCGTTTAATTGTTCGTAACGGTCCAGTTTAAGAGTTCCATTGCAATATTTTTTCCTTTGCTCCTTCACCCAGTTATTCAGCTTCGGGTAAAGTCGTATACTAACGATATGCTTCTTTTTAGGGTTGTTAGCAGCATACTCTAACCATTGCTGAAACATATATTTCCATGGTCTCCGCGTAACTTGCTCATTTTTCTTCAATTGAGATGTCTTTTTGTGCAGAAAACTGTTTAACTTCGCATATAGAGATGCAAATTCTGCATGACGTTGGACTACTGTGTACTGATTACTTTGCAATGCATTGTCATACTTTGAAAGCAATTTTTGTATCTTTGCCGAATATTTGACACACAATGCTCCTACATTATCACGAGGACTGTCCGCGCAACCCTCATTGGCAGATTCCGATAAATCAACTGATATTTCCAATTCAGAATTGATATTATTTCCATCAGATAACTCAGTGGAATTGACTATCATCCCTGTCAACGTACCATTTACAGGATTTAACGTTATTGCTGACGTAGGTGTTGTCATGGCTTAATCTGCCTAAACAGTTAAGAAACTAAATGGATAAGAAATATCTTGACAGAACGTGCTACTAGCTACTAGAGTAGCGCAGAATCGCACTACTCAATGTACTAGTACTACACAAGTCACAAGCGCCAGTACGCCAAAATAAAAATTACCTACATTTCATTCTGTGGCGTTTCTACCGTCTGTCACGTGTCACGTTAAGCACAGTACGAAGTTGTTATGCTTTAAGAGCATCCGATACTCCCTAACTATTTACATTTCATATCATTCCATATGTAGTAATGTCTTCCAATTCTGCACAAAGGTTGTCCTTGTCCTCATTCCAGCTTGCCGACTTACTTAACCGCATCGGTTTAACTAACGAGCAGTCAGCCAATTTCATGACACTGAGTGGTTGTCGCACTGTAGATAATTTATGCTGGTTATCGGAAGCATTAATTAAATACTGGGTTCCCGAAACATGTATCCTAGCACTGTACGGACTCCGATACATTACAATGTGCTCAAAAGATTTGTCAGAATTAAGTGATATTAACAGTGATAAGGCTATTCTGTATTATCAGAGTAAACAACCTAGACATGGATTGTATAATGAACTCAGTACACCACACATGCCTATATCTAAATCTATCTTTCATACTAGAAAACATGATCATGAGACATGTCCCTCACGAAAGCAATGGAGGTCCAATGGTAATTCTTGGTTTCACCGACCACCCAACATTGATAGTTGCCAGTGCGATGCAAACCCCCTTTGCCTTGTTTCTATCGGAATTTTCCCCCCTCGCACTATGACATTTGCGGAATGTATTTCGGGCCGAAGTCGCCGTAAATCAGTGATTTGTGCTATGGATGTCATACGTAACTATATAGCAGTATCTATCGTTCCTCACTTACAAGTGATGAATGCAGAAATGCCATCGGAGAGTAATGCGGAGACACTATTGGAAAGACTCAGGCAATTTCATGACCCCATGGTGTATACTGAAGAGCAAACTAGTGAACAGGATAATACAATACAGATTGCACTTCCACCTGGAATTTATAATTTGGGCGCAACGTGTTACTTAAATTGTCAGCTACAGTCTCTTTTCTCTATCATTACCTTCAGAAGGATGGTTCTTCAATGGACGACACCAACGAATGGGGACAACAACGACGAATCTAATATCACGGCACGAACGAATGGGGACAATGATGACGATTCGAATGGGGGAAACGGTTACAATTACAATATTAGGTTGGCAATGCTGGAGTTGCAAAAAATTTTCTTAACGATGCTCACAGGATGCGCCTCAGTCATTGATATAAAAAACTTTGCTAATATTCTTCAAATTAACGTGGATAGACAAGAAGATCCTACTGAGTTTACAGAACGGTTCCTCCAGAAAATTCAACAATATTTTTTAGAATGCGATAGAAATAGCGCTGTTATCCAAGAAATCTATGAGTCGACTTTAGTAATTTCTACACAATGCAATGAATGTGGCCGCATTTCATCACGGAATGACAATATGCTCCAATTAAATTTACATATTCCGTCAGGAAACTGTAAAACACCTGATGTACAACAGTTGTACGATTCCCTTTTTCGTCAAGAGACATTATCGGGAAGAAATTTGTACGAATGCGAATCTTGCAAGAAGAAGACAAAAGCGACTCAAACCACGAAAATATCTAAGGCGCCACCGGTGTTAAACCTACACCTGATCCGATACAAGTGTGGTAAGAATCAAGCCCCCAAAAAAATTACGAAAACGGTTAACTTAAGTAAGTTTTTAGAAGTAACGGAAGACATTGATGGTGGGCAAACACTAAAGAAGAATTACACATTATGCAGTGCGGTAAGTTTATCTGTCAATTTTTATTAATAGAAATTATTAATTCCATATCACTCTGCGCTACATTCCGATCTGTGTTTTGTCTCTGTTGTGCAGTTGAGGCATATAGGTAATTCATATAATAATGGTCATTTTGTAACAGAAGTTATGGATTGGACAACAGGTCGTTGGTTTAAATGTGACGATAATGAAGTTCAATGTATGAATCCTTTCCCAATAATAACCAATACGACAAGCGCCACTGCTTCTACCAATACCAGAAATGCCACTGCTTCCGAAAGGGATAACCGAAAGAAGGTTCGAGAGAACAAACATGAGTGTGGCGACATATGCTTTCTAGTTTACGTTAGAAACGATTATCTGGGTTACCATGCAGGAAAGCAAATTTTAGAACTGCAGCCGATTGTCCACTTGCAACCTGAAAGACAGTAAGTTATGTAATCTAGTTTATTATTATTACATTTCTACTTTACAATAACCCCTCACATCCTTCCAATTTGTGTCACTAATTCAATATGCAAAATAGGCCTATTGGTGAAGCAGTAGAAGAACTACTATTTGACTTGTATTTTGAGGAGAATGGCAAATGTGTAGATTTATGTTCCTGGTCTCCTAATGATCGTCAAGACGACTACTTCTGGGTAGACATCCGATGGCTGCGGCATTTCCTACGTCAACTCGCTTCCTTAAATGACCCATGTATTTCAGGAGTAGACCGACAACCTATGTTTACTCCATCAAATACATCAAGTGCTAAATTGGTTAAAGCCAAGTTTTATGGGATTTTATGGAAATTATTTACGAAGAAGAATTTCACTATTCCGTATCTAGGTGACGGGGTAAATTTTACGAATGAAAACATCACTAGTTTACGCAGGGTTATTACTGATATACCTGTACCTGTATCTGTACCTGTACTCCAACGTATACCTCCTGAGGTAGTTAATCGTCCAAGTTCACATGGTGCTACACCCGGTCCAGAGGTAGCTCAATGTCCCATTGAAGCTAACATTTCTTCACAAAGTAGTATCATCAACTTAGCATGTGACACATCAACAAGTACAGTTGATATTAATCGCGAATCACCATCAATCACAATGAACGGGTCACCTCTTGTGTGTAGTGTTGATGACGAAAGTAGTTCTACATCTGAAGTACTACTTGAGCAACATGACGACTCGGACATATTAAGGTCAACACATCAAGACGCTGTGTTGCAACAGGATGCAGCACCAATTATAACAACTCAAGAAGCAATGTTGCGACAGGTCGAGGTACCTATTGTGGGTACAGACGTGGGTGTCACCCAAAGCCAACAACACCAGCCTTCAAATAGGTCAACACGCAATAGAAAACGTAAGAACACGTTTTCTAGGGGGATGTCCCAATACGAACCAAATATGTCAGCCACGGCAACAAACAATCTAAGTACGAGGATGGTAGTAGGCCGGGGTGTGATGGGTGATGGCCAGGGAATACCACAACATGAACCGCAGCGTTTTCCCATGTTAGCCAACAATATGATTACGAACCGGGCAGGACACCGTGGAATATCTCAACCTGAACTTCAATTCCCCAATCAGAACTACTGTCAGGCAACCAATCCTATTAATCGTAATTTAGCACGCATAGGGAATACTAATAATACTCCCTCAACTATGGGTGTTGGCCAGGGAATACCACAACATGAACCGCAGCGTTTTCCCATGTTAGCCAACAATATGATTACGAACCGGGCAGGACACCGTGGAATATCTCAACCTGAACTTCAATTCCCCAATCAGAACTACTGTCAGGCAATCAATCCTATTAATCGTAATTTAGCAGGCACAGGGAATACTAATAATACTCCCTCAACTATGGGTGATTATTACTATGTTGGAGACATCATGCGCAATGGTATTTGTCTTGGTCAAGGTACGAATTGCAGTTGCATGGTAACTATGCCATTCATCTCGCCGGAAACATTGATGGCACGCAATGCAAATCCCCCCACTACAATTGAAGAGGAAAGGGAGTTTTGGGATCGACATATCGCTGAAATGGACGAAAGGTATGGCCAGGAACTTGAGCAAGAAACACGATTATTACGTATTCGTTTGGAGACCATTCGTCGAGGAGTAAGTGACAAAAGGAAACTTCTTGACTACCTAAATCGGAGGATAGGGTTATAAGGAGAATCCTTATGTACAATAAAAACTTTCCTAACCTATGACAAAGCTGATGACTCTGGGAAAGACAGTAAAGCTGCTTATTGTTTGCAGCACCTATTTTTTGTTTCGTAGATCGGTCTATCCTATAAAAGTTTCGGTATACAAATTAGATTTAATAGTATCACACAAATTAAATTATATACTATAGACGCACAACAAGGGAAAGAAAGTATGACTGATGACTGAGCTCAGTGATCATAAGTCTACCACAATGTTATGACAAATGTTTTACTGAATAATATGTAGTACCCCACACAATATGTTCTATTGTGTCACAAAAAATATATATGTAAATCCCCAAGGTGATTTAGCTTTCCCTTGGTATGGCGGACTGAATCTGTTTGATGTTACACTCTATACGTTGCAGAGCTAGGTGAACATTTTCCTCCTTAGAATTCCAGCTGGAGAGAAGATACTCATTAACCAATTGAACATCTTTCACCACCTCTGCAGTTAATTGTATACAGGTATCTCGTGAAATGACATTTGCTGAATTGTCGCTATTGCATTTGTGTGTTGTTGCACCAATTGAAGCTGCTGCAACTGCACTACGCGGTTGAACTAAAATGATACCATTACCTAATGCCTCATTGGAAGAAGCCTCACCTTCTTTGTTGTTGTCGATACTTGTGCGTATGGATGAATTGGTAGAACTGAATGTCGATATGGAAGATTTAATTGAAGTTGTATCATTTTCTGTTCTTCCCTGAATCCTTACTTCATTATCTTCATTATTCTCCAATTCCACGCTTTCTATCTTACGCTTTTTCTTATATTTTGTTGCACCGGGAAGAATTTGTTGGAAAAACATATGTGAGTCACATTTGTAATCCGTCAACATTAATCGGTAAAAGTCTATGAAATCTTTGTGACAATTTTGCTGCAGAAATTCTTTATATGTCCATGGAATACCTGTACCAGGCGGTGCATTACCATCAATAGTAACTTGCTTGGAAAATTGAACTGCAAATCGTCGCACCACAGTATGGCGGATGACATGAATTGGTAAGCAAGCTGTTTTGTTGCTTTCAGTAGTAAAGGTATCCTCATGGATATCGCTAATGATATCATCACTAATTTCCTCCAAGTTCTCATTAAGATTAGGAGCATCTGCTGCAATAATACTCTTAAGCCGCATGAGATAAATCATCCAGTTGAAGATGTTATATTTGGAGTAACATCCATCCCTACGTTGTTGGGCATTGATTTCCCAACTCATACCATCATCATATGGGTATAAACCAATATATTTCGCGATAGATATCGCGCAAAATACTGCATATTGTTGACAACAGCGCTTGATCTTAAAGTCATATAATGTCTTAGTAGGCTTCATTGCATTACACACTTCATCTACCTCTGAAGGAACATCTTCAATTGTTTTCCAAGAATTAACGTCTTGAAACAGTTTTATCAACATGTGGGTGAATTCATTCATGGACTCATACACTTTAAAGGAGCTCCAGATTTCAGGATGAGGCAAATTGTGCTTCAAGGAACTATGTAAATGATCTTTCTTGTAACCATCCTTTATAAGGTTCAGAATGGAAAGTAACTCACATGGGTTACTAATAAAATCCAGTAATAGAAAAACTGGGACAAGAAATTTGTCTAATTTCTCATCTTCGCGAAATATCGTTTTATAGTTCTTCTTTGTTGTAAAACGCTCAAAATACGTTTTACCCTTGCTGTATTCAGTCAAAATATTGTTAGATGTATTTGGAAAAAAAACACGTGCCACTGCATCCCTTAATTTCTCCTTGATTTTTACCCAAGCCACAACTGGATTGTCACTATCTCCACGACTTTTATTTTTAATATTGGAATTTGTGCATTGGAGAAATTGCTGTTGAATTCCGCTAACATTACCTACCTCCACGGTAATCAAACTATCTCTAAGTAATTTCTGTATGCAACAGAGCACCCTAAGGTGGTATATAAAAATATCATTGATTAAGGAATAATATATTAATACTGAAAGTTCCTGTACTGTGACAGCACCTGTTCAATAGAGGTTACTTACCTATGGTATGGTTCGTTAGGAACTGTTGCTTTGTCTTTGTCGTCAATCAAAAAAGAATGTGTCTGTAGTGTATGTAGTAAAACATTCCCTTTACTAGCTTCATCCAAGTGATGTAACTCATATAACATTGATTCTTTATTGACGAGCCAGGGTGTAAGGGCAGTTACATCCTGAATAATGTATCCATCAATGTAGTTGTCATCAATAATGTCAGTAGTATCTTTTCTGCCTAAATTATACTCGTGGAAGAGAAATCGGCAGTGCCTGTGATTTCCATCGAAGAAAGCACAGCAGTAAGGGAATACCTTTTGAAATAGGTAGGTTGCACATAGTTTGGAATTAGTACTTCTCAAACAATTTGGGATAAGAATGTTTGGCTCCAGCGCTTTAATTCTGTCTATTAAATCAGTGTAATCCTTCTCATCGTTGAAATCATTATAATTGTTGAACAACATTTCCAGTGTTAAATACAACAACATGGATGTATTCTTGCTTTTGTTAATATTACTAATCATACGTTCTCTGGTGGAACGAGGATCCTCTGGTTGCCATCTTAACAGTGAGTTTGTGTCTGTTAGTATTCTCTTTGCACATTGTTTCATTTTATCTAAATCAATGAATCCGTTAAAGTAATGAGAGGCTGTACCGATCTCCTTAGCTAAACTTTGGTATCTGTCAAAAACAGAGTTCATTGGAAAGACATTTTGGTTGTTTATTGCTTGGAATACAGCTGATTCAGATGTGTAACTTAACACTTCACCAATTAAGGCATGGCACAGTGTTCCGTTAATCATATTCGCCGAATATGTGTCACGTAGCCGCGAGTCAGTGACATCGCGGGCATTAATTCCGGGCGAAATAGATGTAACAAAGCAACCGTAGCAAGAGTTTCTATTATCCGAAGTATGAATGATTTGGAGTGGCCAAACAAACATTATTTGTCGTATCTTCAGTTGCTTTGAAATTGTTGGTATAATGAGCTTGTCCCCACTCATTTTGGACAACTATACATCAAGAGAAGATTGAAAGGCGAACATTGACCAAAAAACAATGCGCTAAAGTTTGCTATGAAAAGTAGCAAAGGTATAATGTATGGTTATTTCACATCCGTACGGTACACAGCACCTACAGTTACAGTAGTAGTTCAAACATAACTTCTTATGATTATGTTACCTCTGTACGGTACACGACATCACCTACAGTCCTGTACGTTGTCACCTGCTTTATGTCTTTGGTTATGCATTTTCGTTGGACTCGCTACATCTGTACGGTACACAGCACCTACAGTTACAGTATTAGTTCAAACATAACTATGACATAACAGCACCTAAAGTCCTATACGTTGTCACCTGCTTTATGTCTTTGGTTATGCATTTTCGTTGGACTCGCTACATCTGTACGGTACACAGCACCTACAGTTACAGTTTTAGTTCAAACATAACTATGACATAACATCACCTACAGTCCTATACGTTGTCACCTGCTTTCTGTCTTTGGTTATGCGTTTTCGTTGGACTCGCTATGTCGCGAGCTTACTGAGAAAACAAGAAATCTGATGGTGCCACCTATAAAATTTTATGGGTGCACCTACTACACTGTAAGAAGTCTAAACACCAAAACACACGTGGAGCAGCGAAGTGGACACGGACACAGCCCCCCTCCTCTCAATCACTCTCTAAGAAGAGACTGATGTACAGGGCTAGCTGGAGTATGTGGACTTGACTCCCTACGTATGGGAGAACAAGCAATTGTCCTCTCGTTGCCTGTCTAGCTCTAGAGGCACTAGAGTGGAGACACAATTTTCTCCCCACTCGGGTAGACAATAAACGACAATTATTCATAGTACATACTAGAACTGCGGCAATGAATTCTTCTGCATCCATTGTGTCGATAACATCCGGCGATTTGGAATCGCAACCAGGTTGCACATGGATTCCTCTTCCCATCATAGTCAGCACTGTGAACTCTTGCCATATGCAAAATTCCAATTGCAGCATCACTGTTGGAGACATGATTGCTTTGGCTTTCTTTTTCCTGTTGCGTGCTGGTGAATGTGTGGAATGTAACCAAGGATCATTTTCT
>Ga0209990_10003739_pt1 | contig 11017 bp, 19 predicted proteins | sample NOAtaG_6_FD_187304 | JGI IMG/M metagenome (GOLD analysis project Ga0209990, IMG submission 187304) | Freshwater lake microbial communities from Lake Erie, under a cyanobacterial bloom - NOAA_Erie_Diel5S_2200h metaG (SPAdes) (version 2) | ecosystem: Environmental > Aquatic > Freshwater > Lake ...
AAGAATGTGATAGATTCACATCACCCTTCAATGCGTAACGAAGGTCAAGAGTTTGTTCACTTGTAGTGGTTCGTGTGTGAACGTATCCTGATGTTTTATTACTGAACTTTGCATTGGAACTGATTGCATAGTCCGTATTACCATTATTAACATTTCTAATACTACTATTAAATGCAGATGTTCCGTTGGTTGCTTTGGTGAAACTTGACGCAATCTTGTAGAATGCCCAACTTGCATCACTTGACATAAAGGTGACAGGTCCGTTATACACATCAAGAATATTCATCCACTTCACAGATGAAGGTGTGACACCTGCTGGGAACTCACGCATGTCCACATAGAATCTGGTTTGACCTGCACCATATCCGTTCAAATTGATGATGGCGTACTCTGTTTGACCTGGAATGATATCAATGGTCTTGCCTGTCATCAAATCATTCCAATTGGTCAATGGTGTGTTGTCGTAATCTGCTCCGTGGAACAATGGAATACTGATACTACAGTTTGCTGCACATCCTGCTGGTGGTGCCATAATGGTATCCAATCCAGTTACGGCGTTGAATAACACTTGAACATCCCCACCATCAAATACACCATCATTATTGACATCTGCTGCCCAATACTTCATACCCTTGTTGATGTTGTTGTTCTTAAATGTACGGTCAAGATTTTGGGTAATCCATTCTTGTTGTGCTGCGGTAAAGTCAGAGATAGTGGTTGCTGCCAAACTCAAGGGTGCCAAACTATCTGCTGGTAATACTAATCGGAACTTGTATGGTGAGTTCACTTGCAATTGTTGTGCAAAAGCAAACTGTCCGTTTCCACCCACCGCTGCATTAGCAACTTCTGTGGGTTGTACCAATGTATCAGTAATAGACAACCGCATCAAATTTTTCAATCCTGCGGTAGTATTTGCACTATGTTTTACTTCACCAACAATCAAATTATTTGCGTTTGGTGCTAAATTAATCCAGACACCCTTTGCCCCAACGTTTTGTGTATTGGTCATAGTTCCACCATTTACATCATATCCAACAGCAAAGTTCATGTATACGGAATCGTATGGAAACCCCGCATCCGTCTTGGCAATTCTAAAACGAAGTTTGATGTATGTAGCGTGGTCCAAGTTTTGCGCACTGGACACATTCACTTGAATACGATTGATGGCATGATAGGGAACAGTTGATGCGTTACAAGTGTATTGCGCATTCATATAATTGTTCCAAGCATTATCAGTGGTGTTAGTTGCAGTTCTGTTGAACTTACAATTTGGATAATAGTAGTTGGTGTAAGTGAAGTTTGCTCCTTGCGGAATACCTGCACCTGGTTGTACATCCAACAATGTGATGGCATCCTTCTGATGTTGGAAATCAAAAAACACCGAACGAATCGTGGAGAAGTTTGGGTTCAACTTCACTTCCAAAGAAATCGTATCATTTTTTACAATTGGACCACCATTAGTATTGGTACTGATGGTGTTTGCACCCCACCAAAGTGCGGGTTGCGCTTCTACTTTGACGAATGGCAGAAGTAGAAGAACTGCCATTAAAATGTTTTTCATATTACTCCGATAGTTTGTTAATCAAGCTCTCACAAGATTTCTTTAAGGCGTTTGAGAGGCTTGTTTGGTTGAATTTGCCGCCTTCGTCAATTAACAAAGTAGACATGGAAATTTCTGACGAACTTTCCTCAACAACCACGGGTTTCCCCTTCTTACCATTAACAACCATTGTTCCACGCATACGAATAACCACTGTTTCGGCATTCGAGTGGAAAACGGAGACATTTTTTTTAGTGGTTAATACATCTAAAAAAATAATTTCTACTTGTAACCTGTTAGGAGATTTTGGGTCAAGGTCATATTCTTTTTCTAATAAAAATTCTTCAAGAATATTTTTGACCCCGAACTCCAACCCACGATTACCAGCAACAGGTCCAATCACAACAGAGTTGGTGACCTTTTCAACAAAGATGGGTTTTTCTTGTGCTTCTATTGGAGCTGCGAGGAGCCACCATGCTCCCCACGCAGCTGCATAAAAAGAGTTCTTCATAAATTCTCCGTTTAATGACGTAGACCTTTATAAAGAACCCTTCAATATTATAAATAGACTAAATTATGCCAAGAGTGAGTGGAATTCCTTGAAATGCTTTAATCTATCTGCTAATCCAATATCACCACCATTCACTAACTTGGTGACTTTCTTGACGACTTCTTCGGTTGCACCTTGGTCACATACTGAATTAATCTTACGTGAGTTCCAATACCATGCTGCTGAAAGTAATGGATATTTGGTTGCTACGAGGTCTGGGTTTGCGGTGATATCTTCTGCGACCACCTTATCAAATGCTGAATAGTTATCCTTACCTGTGAGTTGAATGTATCCACGACCACGGTACTTGTATCCTTCACCAGTTGCTTCTACACCATTACCCATACGACCACCGTAGATAAGGTTCGCAATTTTTTCTGGTTTACGTTCGTATTCTAATGCTTTTGCTTCGGTTGGAAAATACTTCTTGAATAATCCAAGTAATCCCTTTGCACCATAGTTTAAGTTTTCATTAACAACCTTAAAGTTTCCTGATTCGTGACCACATTGTGAAAGGAAATGTGCAATACGAAGTGGAGTATTGATTTGAAACTTTTCCATTACTTCTGGAAGCTGACTGATAACGGCATCTGGAACGTGTCCTTTTAACTTACTGATATCCATAGGACCACCTGATGGAACTGGAGCTGCTGCAGCGACTGGTGCTACACCCATCATCTTTGACCACGTACCTTCACCAACGATACCATCTGCGGTCAATCCGTTCTTACTTTGCCATTCTTTAACAGCCTTCTCAGTGCCAGTACCAAAGGAACCATCGGCAGCTAAGCCGAGTTTTTCTTGTAACTTCTTAACATCATCACCCTTCGAACCGACTTTGAGTAACATACCTATCTCCAATTAGGTGTTTAGTTGATACTTATAAATATAACGGGGACTTGACATTCCTCTAAATAGTAATTATCTTTATATAAATTGTATTTTATTATACGAGGTTTTTATGAATTTTGGTGACAAGTATTTACAAAAATTTGAAAATGTACTTACCAAAGACCAACATCAAAGAGTATTGGATACGTTGGCACAACGCCGATGGAGCTTTGATAACTGGGCAGAACACGAAGCTGATAAGGGTGTGTTGTGTTGGTCACTTTGGGGATTGGAAAGTGAAACCTTTTACAATACCGAGTTGGTCAATCGTATCAATGAAATCACGGGTCGGACATTTATAGCCGATAGAATTTATGCCAATGGTCAATCCTTTGGTCAAGACGGGGTATTTCATTTAGATGATAACCAACCTGATAGATATACGTTTTTATATTACCCAACCGAACTTGACCCACTTGAAGTTTATGAATATGGTGGTGAAACACAATTTATACAAAACGATGGTGAAATGTATCACGTATACCCATTCACCAATACAGCGGTCATCTTTGATGCAAGAATTTGGCATCGTGGTATGGCACCGAATAAGTGGACAAAGAAACTCAGAACATCCCTAGCGTTCAAACTTAGAGAAATACATTAACGTTTTGGATCCCTGACCGTCTAACGTATACACCTTATCATAGGAGTAAACTATGAAAGCACTAATCAGTTTAATGTTGGTCACTTCAATTGTGGGAGCACAAGAGGTTAGAGCACCGCAACGTGGGGAAGAACGTAGAGAACCAAATCGAGTCGAACGTCCTGAACCTGTACGAGTTCAACCACAACCAGAAAGTCCACGACAAGAACAACCACCTCGCAGAGCAGAACCACGACCAGAACCACCTGTAGATAGACCTGTTCCACCTATGGGGAGACCTGATAGAGTAGTGATTTTAGATCCCTGGGTTCGTAATCGTGGAATAGACCCGTGGATTATGATGCAAATGGACTTCAATCGTCGTCAACGTATGGAACGTAATCGTCGTCCACATCGTATAGAAATGGCCCCATTACGTCAACGTTGGGAAGAATTGACTCCAAAGCAACGAGAGAAGTTAGTAGAACTTAGAAAAGAATATCGTGAAAAGGTACAAAAAATACTTAATAATACATAATAATTAATAAATAATATTTAACCCCGAATCTCTACTGGTTCGGGGTTTTATTATTGTATACTACCCAACAATCTTTTTAGGGCTGTTGACAATCGTGGTGAAGTATAATATCTTTAAGTTGTTGATACTTTATCAACTATGTCACGACAATGTGAGCTTGTGACGTACACATACCTAAATGATTCCATAATTGTAACGGGAATCAAAGGAGAAAAATTTATGATGTTCATGCAGCGCAGTACCACTGTGTCAACCACGTGGACCATTCACGACCTTGCCACACGACAGGATGAGGACGAGATTTTCCTTGACCTTGCATTCCAGTCCACCGAGCGATGGTCAAAGGTAAGTCAACTTGCCTATCTTAATTCCGTCTTTAGCGGATTCACTCCCAATCCTATTATTCTTGCCGATGTCACTTCTTGTATGAATTATTGCGAGGAGCTCTTGGGTAAGGATAGTGAGGACTATAAGTACTACGCTAAGCTCCACTCAGAGGGTGTCAAGTATATTAGTGTGGACGGGAATAACCGTACCCGCACCCTTATGCGCTTCTTTAACAATACTCTTCAGCTTAAGGAAAACAACGAATATCGTATGTCGGGGATGACGATTCCTGAGTATATGAATTTCAAACCGACCAATTCTGTTGGTTACAAGGGTCTACCCGACAAGCTGAAGGAGCATATTCGAAACATTGAGATCCCTGTGTTCGTGGTTAACTCCGCAACTCGTCAGGAACTTCACAATATGTTCATCGCAGTTAACAATGGTGTATCTCTTAATCCGCAGGAGAAGCGTAACGCTATCGTCTGTAAGGTAGCCGATGCCATCCGTCTACTTGGGGACAAGTACAAGAAGATGCTTCGTCTGTACTTTAAAGACTCTAACTGTCAGCGGCGTATCCACGAGGAATTCTTGGTGGCGTCTCTGGTGCATATCACTTATGGATTCGAAACGAATATCATGCGTGAGGACAAGGACGCGGCATATAACGATGCTTCTGCAGAAACCAAGAAGATTGGGAAGCTTAAGGAAGTCCTAAAGGATTTGGACTCTATTATCCAGTACGAGAATAAGACGGGCAAGACCCGTGGTATTCCGTCGAAGGCGTCCCTCTTTGACTTGGTGATGCTCCTTGACTATCTCCAAAACCAGAACATCTCTGTTATGGATGATTCAACGTTCTTTGATTGGTTCGTTGAGAACATCAATAAGCTGCGTGAGGACACTAAGACCTTTATTACCTTTGGTAAGGACGGACGTACCTACTATGGTGCACAGCGTAATACCACCGCTGAGGTCCGTGAAGCTCGACTTTCGCAGTTGATTGCTCGACTAGATACGTTGCCTGAGGGGACGTTGAGCGTGCAAAAGGACAAGAAGCGGTTTGGAGACTGGACCGACCGTATTTCGTGCTGGACTACGCAGGAGCATACTTGCCCCTTGACGGGTAAGAATATTCCGTGGTCAGACGTTCTGGACGGCAATAAGACCCATCTAGACCACATTATCGCCCACTCCAAGGGCGGTAAGACTACACGGGAGAACCTGCAGTTGGTCTACAAGAACGCTAACCTTAGAAAGAGTGATGACTAATATGCCATCAAAGGAGACGTTATGAAAAAGAATATCACGTTACAAACCCGTTTATTCTATACGGATGTCACGGAACTCTTTGAGATTGTAAAAGATGATTCTATGAATGCAGTAGATTTTACCTTGCAAGAGTTTAAAGATATTATTGATAACTTGATTACTATTCACGGAAAAGATGCCTCTATTGGTGCCTCCCTTGAAGGAGATGAATATTCCGCAGAGTGGAACTGGATTGTCTCTGTGGAACGACAAGAGACGTTGGACGAATATAACCTTCGTATTCAACGGGAAAATGACCAACTAGATAGGGAAAAGAAACGAGCAAAGGAAAAAGAACAGCAGGAAAAGAAGGAATATTTGAGATTAAAAAAGAAGTTTGAAAAGAAGTAATAGATTCCCCAAGTCTTATCATATAGAAAGGCTTGGGGAAATTACTTTATAAGAAAAAGGCTATAGGGAAAAATTTTAGCCCCGGATCGGAAACGAGCTACCCCGCCGCCCCTTACCATACCCCCGCCCCCTATGTTCACTAAAAAGTCAATGGGGGCAGGGGCAGGGGTATGTCCATCTCGGTCCAACCACTGTCCAATTGTAACAAGTTGGGCAGGGGTCTTGTGTCCCCACCGATAATAGGTTATATTTAGTATAACTTCAATAGAGAGAGAAATGAAATGAACGTCCGCACCTTGATTGAACTTCTTGAACAGATGGACCCCAACGCCATCGTCGAGATTGATACTGGTGATGACCAGATTGAACTCGAATGGGATATGGTCACCCCAGCCACCTACCACGGGAACGAGATTGTGGTTTTCGGGGCTTGACCTTTAGGGAATAATAGGTTATATTAGATACACACTCAAAAAGGATAAAGAAATGACCAGCAAGACCGTAGATGTGACCCCCACGTGGCAGGGTATTCTTCCCGCCCTACTGACCCTCCTACAGTCAGACAACCCCAAGAGCCGTGACCTCGCAGAGAGTGAGCTGCGGCGGATGGCGGGGTTGGCTGATGGGTATATCGAGAGTCTAAAGGCGGGCTTGACTTCCGCAGAGTAATAGGTTATATTAGATAAACACCACTAAACAGAGAGAAAAAGAAAATGGCTACCCGAAGCTTCATCGCTAAGAAGAACCCCATCTCAGGCCGATATACTTCTATCTATTGTCATTGGGATGGGTACCCAGAGGGTGTCGGCGTGACCCTTCGTGACCACTACAACACCGACGAGAAGGTTAGCTTCCTTTTGGAGCAGGGGGACATCTCTTCCCTTCGTGAGTCGGTTGTGGAGACGGTGGAGGAGTCGTATCGGACCCGAGGGGACAAGAATGTGGACGCGATGGTGTTCCATACTCTTGACGAGATGTGTGAGCACTACCGCGGGTGCTGGTGTGAGTATGGGTATATTTGGATGGATGGGAAGTGGAACTGCTTGGTGTTGACCACGCAGACTATCAATCTCTACACACTTGACAAGGAGACGGCTAATGTCTAAGTATAAGATGGAGCAGTTTATCTATCTCAACAAGCTTCGTGAGAGTGGTGAGACGAATATGTACGGTGCGTCCCCCTACCTTCAGTGCGCATTCAGTCTCCCCAAGCGTGAGGCGAGCAAGGTTCTTGTGGAGTGGATGGAGTGGGTGAACTCAAATCCGTCGAACCGTGACCTGGGCTACGATGATATCTAAATCGTGGTTCAGCCCAGCACTGGCACGTATAGGGAATAAAACCTATATCATGCCAGACTGGGTTGAGGTTCCCAACGGTACCAAGTTGTCGCAGGTGAAGTGGTCACCCCCACCGAAGCCGAAGAAGGTGGAAGTAATCCAAAAGAAGGTAAAGGGCTCGAGGGGTGCCACGTATACGTTGACCCGACAGCCCAATGGGAAGTGGATGTGCAGCTGTCCTGGGTATTCCTTTAGACGATTCTGTAAACATCAGGAGAAAGTATGAGATTAGAAGAGATTAAAGAAATCGCAATCAATCATCCTGACCAGTTGGAAATCAATTGGGATAAGCTTGACTCTGACCCGAAGTATAAGCAGGACTTCGAGGATATCGTATCTAAGTCCCTACTGATGCTCCCCACGATTGAGAGCATCTATCTGAAGCTGACCCACGGTGAGAACATCACGTTCGAGGGTGAGGCTACGAGTCTGGACCCAGAGGACGTAGAGAGATATAAGGATATTGTAGAGGATGAGTTATTCAGCGGTTACCAAATGTTGGATATGTACAGCAGATACCTCGCAGTGGAAAACGTAATAAAAGCTTAATAAAAGAGGGGCTTGACTAAATGGTGTTTGGGTAGTATATTACATATGTTAGGAAAAGTGTACTAACACTAAGGTTGGTCACTACAGTAGGAACTCTAAATACAAGTTCTAATAGCTTGTGGAGGAAATGTAAAATGGATAAGGCTGTCGAGTACACGCAGAAGATGGAGAAGTTTGTCAACGCGCTCAACACTACGAATAGCTCTGCTACGCATGGTGATAAGTGGGAGATTGAGACTGGCCGTAAGTTCGATAAGGTCTACGTCAAGACCAGCGTGCAGAAGCTTGGTCGGTATATGGTTGACCGCAACAGTTGGGTCATCTACGGCATCAAGTCGTGGGCTCAGATTAACCCGCGTCGAACCTTTGGGACGCTTGACACGATCGACCAGTACGATTGGACGGGCTACAATGGTGTCCCTAAGGCGGGCACCGCTGCAGAGAAGGCGCACGTCGAGGCTGAGGCCAAGATTGCCGCTGGGTATAAGAAGCGTGGTCGTCCGCGCAAGGCGTCGGTGTAATATGTGTACCTGGACTATGGACGAAGAGTATACATATCACACTACGGATGGATGGGATTTGTTTCTTGAATATTGTCCAACCTACGTTGCGAAGGGTATACAGCCACCTGGTAGTTCTGTTGGCATACTGATGAAGATCTGGAAGAAGCAGGATCCTATCAATCGACATGATGCAAACCCCACCAGTTTTCTTCTGTACTGCTTCAATGCGTATGTTGGTAAGGCGCGGCAGAGACTTAGTGGGAGTGGTAAGTTACAGAAGCAGGTGAACGAGCATCGTAAATCAAAAAACCTTAACAACATCTACTAATGACCCCACTTTTTAAACGGAAGCCCGTGAGTCGGTCGCAGGTGTTGGAGCAGACAAACGAGCACCCGATTGACCAGACACTTCCAGCGTGGAATCCGAACGAGGGGTTGGGGAAGGGTTTTAATATCCTAAAGATGGTTGAGGAACACGCCCCAGCCCGCATCAAGGAGATTGAGCACGAGTTGGATGCGTTGAATAAGAAGCACGCCGAGTTGAGTTATGAGAAGCTGCAGCTATCGAATCTTATCGGTGCGCTAAAAAAGTAAAAAGAAAACTAAGTTTTTTCCCCGCCCTTGTGGTGGGGTTTTTTTTGCCAAAACCCGCGTGATAAAACGGATGAGAATCGTTCTCAACTAACCAGATTTGTGATATTTTTCGTTACAATCGGGGGCTTGTGTTTTCCAGATATAAGGTTATATTACATTATAACCCAAATGGAGAACGAAATGAGTGCTCAAACCTACGTCTACACCATCATCGTCGATGACCTCATCAGCGAGGGTCATCCCCGTAACATCGCGGAACGGATGGCGGCCATCCTTGTCCGCAGGGATCTTACCCTGGAACGGAAGCGGGCGTGGATTGACTCCATCTTCGGGCGGGATGGCGTGGACGCTTGACATCTCCCCAATAATAGGTTATATTACATTCACACACCAAACGGAGAAAGCAAAGATGACCTACCACATCCCCCTCTGCCTCAACTGCGGCAACCACGAAGTCCAGGCCCCCTACACCTTTGGGGACGGCGAGGGGTTCTGCTCGCAGCAGTGTGAGAAGGACGCGAACGAGGGGTTCGAGGACGAGGCGGACTATATGGACAACCTCTGCACGATGTGTCGGACGCACGAGGCGGTGGAGGATGGGTTCTGCAGCTTCCAGTGCGAGAACCTTTTCCACGACCAGGTCAAGGCGGAAGAGGTTCAGCAGGAGGACGCCGTATCGCATACGTGGGAGTACGAGGACCATATGGCGCAGTGGGACAACGAGCCGGACATCTACGCCGGCACCTATTCGGAGGAGTAATGCGTAAAGGTGCAAAGATGAAGGAACACACGGAGGAGTGCTGTGTGTGGTGCTATGCGCCCCTCCCGGTGAAGGGCTGGTGGCAGAACTACTGCAGCAGCAAGTGTGCGTGGAAGGATGGGGACGCGTGGGTGGCGGACCAGCGCAGTGATATGGCCCGATACTACGAGGTATAGGGCCAAAAGTTTTATCATTCGGGTTTTCTTCGGTTTGTAACGATTGTGTAACGGACCCCCCTTCCACTTGTGTTTCCCCCCATATAAGGTTATATTCAGTATATGACTAATCAAAACGAAAACACCAACACCGAAAACACGAAGCGTGATGAGTCCCTAATGGGTGGGAAGTATCACGGCCCGTCTAACCAGGCGGGGCTGACCCGTAACGAATACTGGGAGTCCTATTGGGAGTATCAGGACGAGCAGGCCCGCCTTCGGGATGAATGGTAGGGCTTGACTCTTACCCAATAATAGGTTATATTTAGTACACACCACACACAAGGAACAGAGAATGGACAAGGAAATGGTTGACCTCATCACCCGCTTCACCGACAAGGCTCGTGCAAAGTATGATGGTGACTCATACGCGGCAGGATACTTTTCCGCCTGGGTTCGCCAGTTCGGGGAGCGTGACCCGAAGATTCGCGCAGAGATTGTTCGTCAGCTCAAATACACCGTGGAGAATATCTAATGTCGCGTAAGAATACTACGGCAACCTTTGTTCACCTCTCCGATGTGTATGATTATTTGGAGCTGAGCAATCAAGAGGTGGAGTGGATTGCCGACAAGGCGTGGAGTGGGGTATCGTATGGTGACGCAGCCTATACTCTTATCGGTAATGTGTTCGCACTGGATTGTATGTTAGAGGCGTACGAGGATTATCACAAGAATGTCATCGCAAACAAGTCAATGACCCGTGAGGATTTCGCAAAAAAGTTTTGGGAAATCGTGGATGACGCAGACTACATCAACTTGGAGTTCTAAAATGGACAACGCAATGGCAGACATTCAGGCGGACGATATGAAGCACGGGTTGTACGATGAGCCGAAGCGTGTAAACTTGGACGAGGCTCTCACCGATTGGATTGCCTTCGCAGAGGAGCAGCGTACCGACCTTCCCGCCCTCATTGCCACGAAGTTGCTCGAAGTGGCAACGATGGATGACCTGGAGAGTGCCTACTAC
>Ga0209990_10003741_pt1 | contig 11012 bp, 11 predicted proteins | sample NOAtaG_6_FD_187304 | JGI IMG/M metagenome (GOLD analysis project Ga0209990, IMG submission 187304) | Freshwater lake microbial communities from Lake Erie, under a cyanobacterial bloom - NOAA_Erie_Diel5S_2200h metaG (SPAdes) (version 2) | ecosystem: Environmental > Aquatic > Freshwater > Lake ...
TTTATTCTGAGACAGTGGAAACCCCAAAAGGGATCGAAATTCCTGATGGTTGGCGATTGGCTTGGCATCAGTTAGAAACTTTTAAAGCTTTGCAAGATCCAGATATTGATGTGGTGTTTAATACTGCCATGACTGGCGATGGTAAGAGCTTAGCGGCTTACTTAGGAGTCTTGCAGGGCAGTACAGAGGCGATCGCACTCTATCCAACTAATGAACTGGCTAGAGATCAAGAAAATCAAATTCATCAGTATGTGGAAGATTTTCAACCTCGAAATGAACCTCGAATAGCAAGATTAAATAGTGCTGAACTAGAGTTATATGCGGAGAATGAAAGTATTAAAAAGTCAGCAGCGATCGCTACGCATGGCAGTCAACGCGAAATCTTGATTACTAATCCTGATATCTTCCATTACTTACATCGTGGTGCTTATTTAATGCCGAAAGATAGTCCCGATAAGCTTTGGGGTAGAATTGATAAGGATTTTAATCTTTTCATTTTTGATGAGTTTCATATATTCAGCGCTCCCCAGATTGCGAGTGTTCTCAATACCATGCTGCTGATCCATCTCACTAATCGCCGCAAAAAGTTTTTATTTCTATCAGCAACCCCTGATCAGCAGTTACTTGAAAGACTAGACAAGGCAAAATTACGATATAAATTAATCGATCCCAAAGCTTCGGGGAAATATCAATTCCCTGATAATGAAGATCAATCGCAACAACTTGAGCAGGATAAATGGCGACTAGTAACGCGAGAAATTACTTTACATTTTGTACCGTTAGAATCGGTGAGTAAAGCATCTGAGACTTGGCTCAAAGATAATCTAGGTCTAATTTTGAACCATTTTTTAGAACATCGTGGGACAAAAGGCGCGATTATTCTCAATTCGATCGCTTCGGTGAAAAGGTTAACGCCTTTGTTTGCGGAAGCTTTTGCAAAGCATGGGTTAACGGTTGGCGAAAATACGGGTTTATCTAGCAAAACTGTGAAAGAGCGATCGCTTTCCTGTGATTTAGTTTTAGGAACTAGCACGATTGATGTGGGTGTGGACTTCAAGATTAATTTTTTAATTTTTGAGTCTGCGGATTCAGGTAGTTTTATTCAGCGTTTGGGCAGACTGGGACGACATCAGGGTCATGTGAATGCGGATGGGCAAGAAATCAAGTTTGCTCAGTTTGTTGCTTATACCCTTGCGCCTAATTATTTGATCGAGCGGTTATTCGAGAAAGCCGACTCGCCATTTGCTAACAATGGAATTTATGATCGCGCTTTTTTGAGTGTAAACATTTACACCACTTATCGCAAAATCAACGATTTTAAAAATTATTACAGTCGGTGGGGGGCTTTACAGTCCTTTGATTTGTATCGCAAGCTGGGGCATAAGACGATCACTCAACAATATGCCGTTAGTCGGGATCAATTTCGCACCGATTGTGAAGAGGTGTTTGGTGTGAGTTTGGGTAAGGTTGCGGGTAAGGTGAAAGCCTGTCAAACAGATTGGCAAGAGAAATTTAATAAAGACAAGGGTAATCCGATCGCTGAGGATGCTAGTAGTTTTCGTGGTTCGAGTCCGTTGCAATGTGGACTATATGACATGACGGAGCCTAATGAAAGTGATCGCTTCAAAACCTATGACCTAACAGGCATCCTTAGCAATTTAGAGATCGAACCAATGACTGAGGCGGCGTTTATGCGTCTGCTCAAGGAAACATCAGAGCGAACAGGTCAACCAATCCCTAAAAGTCGCTTTGAGTATTGTATGGGCTTTATGAAGTTGTTGAGTTACAGGGAGGAGCGCTCTAACTGGAAATTTGCGTATAACGGCGACCTTAAAGAGGTTGCTGATAGTTGGAAAGTGCAAGTCCTTTCAGGGATTGGGGTCTGGCAACCAGATAACCGATGGATTGACAAAGTTAATGAACGTTTGAAAAAACAAGCGATCGTTGCTTACGTCCTCAATCGTCCAGTTTCTGAAATAAAAGCAAGGTTGCTATTGCCGATGCACTTTCAGATATATGGGATTTGTGACCAGCAAACTCTCCTCGATCCTGTGCCAAGTTATGCGATCGCCTTTGGACAATCAGCTTTGTTACTAGACACGTTGGCTTACACCTTTAAAAACAAAAAAGGAGGTGAAATATGGATAGCTTAGTTTTAATCCCTAAAAGGGTTTTCGGTGTAATAGTACGGGGTGAGCTTGAAAGCTTGAGAGTAGCGTCTAAATTTTCAATCCCTAAAAGGGTTTTGAGCTTAAAAAGCTTGCTACAAGCACCTAGTACTAATGATCGAGTTTACCATATATACAGTCAAGTGATTTTGTTTATGTCTTTAGACTCTAATCTCATCTTCTTGTGTTATGATACGTCCTAGGGATAGCTTGAAAGCTTGAGATTAACGACTAAGATTTGTTGGACGGCTTTTTAGCCCTTCTGACGCTCTATCAGACATTCTAAAGCTCAGCATCCCGTGTCCAACTATATATAGGAAAACACATGAGCAAAAAACAAATGACGAATCAAGTTGCCTCATACTTGCAGCTATCACTTCCTCTGAATCGCCAGCCACTTCTAAAACTTAGGAGTAAAATCCGCAGTAAAGAGACAAGAGAGCTACTTGACTCGATTTGGACTAACGCAACTGTGATCAAGTCCCGACTTGACGATGGATCTATTCAGTCTCCAGAAGTCCGAGTTGGCTTGCGAGAATTTCTTGCGTCTATTGGGATGAGGTAATGATAGCTAAGCCGTAGATTATCAGGGGGTCTTCTTAATATTTATTGTTTTTAAGACTCCCTTTATTTGAAATTGGTGCTTACTAATGGAATCTTCTAAAGTTCTCGAATTTCAGCAAAAAGCAAGTCAAATTGGTACTAGATTGCCATATTTGAAAATGTTGATACTATTTGGTTCTAGGGCTATTGGTAACGAGACAAATACAAGCGATTGGGATTTTGCTGTTCTCTACGATGAAACTTTGCAAGAGAGTTTAACTAAAGATAAACCCTATGGATTTATCGAAGCTTACTCTGTCATTTCTAAAGTGCTGGGAATTAATAGCGACGATATTGATATCGTTGATCTTGGTAATTGTTCGGAAATCTTAGCTCATCGGATCGCTCGTGACGGAGTACTTTTATATGAGAAGAATAAAGGCTTATTTACTAGCTTTCAGAAGAAAGCACTAATGAGTGATATTCAGGTGCAGCAATCGCGACGAGCCAGAATCGACAATATTAAACTTTCGCTTAAACGCTGGAGTGTATAGTGGCTATTGATTCAGATAGAGTTATTAGCAAAATTGAAACCATTGTTTCTAACATAGATAAACTTAAACGGTTTCAATTTATCAGTCTAAAAGAGTATCTCAGCAATGAAGACTGGATGGACTTATCTCATTTGTATATGCAACTGATATATCAGGCAGCAATTGATGCAAACGAGCATATTTTGAAAGAAGGATTTCAATTAACAGCTAAGAATTATCAAGATAGCTTTATCAAAATGGGTGAGTGCAAAATACTTACTGCTGAACTAGTCGAAATAATTGCTGACTCAGCAAAGCTGCGAAACGTCCTAGTTCATCAATACGACAAAATTAATTACACAATTTTGTTCGGTGCAATTAGTAAAACCTTATCTGACTATCCAATTTATATTAAACAGATTACCAACTACATTGAAACTTTGGAGGTGTAAATATGAACTCAGATAAACACATGATCAAACACTTCAATTCTTCTAAAGATTTAGCCTTGCAAATTAGAGAAGAAATTCCATATTTAAAAATGCTTGTGCTATTTGGCTCTAGGGCGCGTGGTGATTATCGAGAAGATAGCGATTATGATTTTGCTGTTCTCTACGATGAGGATTTGCAAGAGAGTTTAACTAAAGATAAGCCCTATGGGTTTATCGAAGCTTATTCTGTTATTCCCAAAGTGCTGGGAATTAGTAGCGATCGCATTGACATTGTTAACCTTGGTCACTGCTCCGATGTAATTGCTCATTTTGTCGCCCAAGATGGGAAATTGCTCTATGAAAAAGAGATTGGTTGTTTTGAGCAGTTTAAGCAGCGAGCATTAATGAGCGATCGCCAATTGTATGAAATACAACAGCAAATAGCTAATCGAATTCGTACTTCATTGGCAAGGAGATAACTCTAATGGCAGTCAGCAAAATTCGAGTTATGAGCAAGTTAGATTTTATTGAAGAGAATCTAGAAGATTTAAAGGATTTTCAGGATATAAGTCTAGAAGAATATCTCTCAAATAGACATACACAGAAAATTGTCGAACGAACATTAGAGATAATTTTTCAAGCTGCTATTGATGCTAATAGACATGTTTTAAAAGAAGGATTTCAGATCGTAATTGGTGAATATCGCGAAGGCTTTACCGAAATGGGAAAGTTAAAAGTCTTATCGGAAGACCTAGCTAAAACCTTAGAAGATTCAGCAGGCATGAGAAATGTTTTGGCTCATTTATACGACAAACTTGACTCTAGAGTTGTCTATCGAGCTATCAAAATGACCTTGCACGACTATCCAATTTATCAAGAACAAATTCTTACCTATCTTGAAACACTAGAGGATAAAAATAATGGTTAAGCCTAAAAGTTTTAATAATCAGGATTCTCAACTATTGCTATTTGATAATCAGGTCGTTCTAGCATCCAATAACTTTCAAGATGAAGAAGATTATCCAGAAGTTGATTTAGATGACTTTGATGATGAGAGTTTTGATCAGAAAAGCGATCGCACTATTGAAACAAAGCAAGAACTGCTGACTTTAAAACTCATGCGTGAGGCGATCGCAGATCAAAATCCTGACGATCCTGTCATGAAAGATTTTGCAGAATATGTATTGCCTAAGCTTTTGCCTGTCGTCGTTGGCGTGACGGCAAAAGGCGGCAAGTTTTTTGATGAACTCGATCGCCAAAATGAATCATTAGGGAAAGAAAAAGTAAGGCGTGATAATGCTGCTGATCAATCGTTGGGTACGCATTTATTAAATGGATTATTCCCTGCGAATTTGATTGAACAGAGATTAGAGAAACTCAATACAACTGTTCGCAGAAAAGTTAGAGAATTTGAACGCAGACTGGTAATCGCAGGATTTATTTTGCATGACTTTGAAAAGTTCAATTACGAGCTATTTCCTGATATGCCAGAGCAATATAAATCATCTAAGCGCGATCAAGATATTCGCAAACTCTCTTTAGATGAACATCGTGAAATTATTTCGATATTTGTTTGTGCTTTAGGGCTGGATCAATTTATTAGTAATGGATCTGAACAATGGAAAGAATATATTGATGATTTACTCTGTATCGCTTACAACGCCCAATGTCGATGGGATACAAACTGGAATTTCTCAGATTTTGGATTAAGTAATCTCAGGCTAGACGATCGCACATTACGCTGTCTTACCGATCTCACCTGTTTAGCTGATTCTTTGGCTTCAATCGTTAAACATCCTCAAGATGCTATCAAAACTAAGTTCAAGGAGCTAATGCACCAGCTTAGTGATGGACAGTTACGCTTTACCTATCACAGTATTTCTGAAAATCGCGGCGTACTTACCAACGTTGCAAATAACGCTTTAATGGATGCCCATGTTGCTCTCAATACCGAAGAGAATCAATACTATCAGCCGCTTTTATATTTACCGACAGGGGTAATCTATCTCACTTTGCGAGATGCGCCACCTGTCCAAGTCGCAGGATTAAGCGATCGCGTGGTTACGAAAATCAAAAAACTTTGTGCTGACCAATTGCGTGATCGGCAAGTTGGCTTTAGTCGTGGCAATGTGGGCATGAAGTTCGCAGACTATTACAATTTATTCTTTGATTTTGAAGAATTTTTACGATTTTCTGTTGATGTAGTAATTAATAAGATTAAAACTAGCAAAGCACCCGACAAAGCTAGTAATCTCGCTACATTTCAACGCAAAGGATTTCTATCGGAAGATCTGAAATTTGATTTTAAAGAAGATCCGCGTATCGATCATCTTGCTGAACTTGGTGCATTAGTCGTAAAACAGCTTTGGGAAGATTATTTGGTCAAAGTTAAAGACTTGCGAAAGCTTGACAAGAAATTGCCAGCACCTCGTGAATTGAATCTCACAATTGCCTCTCTTGAGTTGCTAGGATTGGCTGATTGGCGATCGCAAGTTGTCGAACTTCAGGAACTCAAAAATACTGGTGGTATTGCCTATGAGTGGTACTACATCGCTGCTAAGTATTTAGAATCTGAAGACGGATTAGGCTCATTAGATGTGCGTGACATTGGCTATAAGCTGGTTAATTATTTCATCGAACTGACTAAGCCAATTCGTGAGCAGTATCAATTACCTGACCCTTGGCAAGATTTAAAAGATTGGTGCGATCGCGTGGTGATGTTACCTAGTCAAGAGATTGAAGCTAATACTGACCAAGTTGATATCTTCCTAAAAGAGCTAGATTTTTACAATGCAGCCAAAAAATCAGGACGAGGTAAACAAGCGATCTGCTCGATTTCCCATTCACCTTATACGGTGACAGAACAACAAGAACCATCAGTACTCTTTACGCCGCAAGTCTATACAAATAAACAAATGCTGGGAGGCTCCAATGCGAAGCGCAATATTTCTAGTATTGCGGGGATCGAGATTATGTTGCGGCAAATCTTGATGAATCAAACGCAAGCAGTCGGTAAGTCCTTTGAAGATGGGAAATATCGCTATCTCTATTTCTATCCAACTTATTACTTCACACCTGAAACCAATAAGTTCTTGCAAAAGGCTTATATGAATATTGCCCAAACCCGTTTTGATACCAGCATTCGCAATCATTTTGTATCTAAAGATTTGCAAGCTGATTTTAGTTCCGCAAATTATCAAAGTGCTGATGCTTTTTTACTTGATGAAGTGATGAGTGACCGCAAAGATCACACCTTCAAAATGAAATATCCCGAAGATCAGCCCATGACCTTCTATTTCATGGCTATGCCACCGAGTCGAGATGCTACCGACACAGAATCATGGGTAATGCCAAGTTGGTTAGCCTTGGCTTTTCCGATGATTCTTGATGTCAAAACAGTTGTTTCCGAATCCCCTGTACCACCGTTTATCGATGGTACAGAGTTTGAAGAAACCGTGTTTCTCGATAGCGCTCCACATGCCTTTCGAGTTCTCACTGGCGGCGATCGCTTCCGTTTAGATTACATTCTGGACGGTTGGAAAGATCCGACTGGCGGAGAGCATCCTGCACCACTGAATAAGTTAACTGCTGCCTATGCGATCCATCTCGATGTTAATGCAAAACAAAGTAAAGGAGGTTATGATGCGAATTGGGGGCGACTAACAGAACTAGCTAAAGATTTTGAGACTAGTCCGCTATATGTATTTGCCTACCTTAATAAATGGGTTCGCAATGCCAAAGTTGATGCTCCTAGTATCGCTAAAATTCAACTTTATACCTATGACTTCTATCCCTGTTTCGATCCCCATGTGAAATATCAACCAGATTCCACAAGTTCCATTAAACTAGATATGCAGGAGAAATCACCCTTGGATCACCCTAAAAGACTAACAGAACTATATCGTGAGTTCTATCGCGCAAATAAGCGCTACAATCCCAAAGCTAATGCTGTTCTTAAGCCAATTAAGGAAGCGTCAGATGTTATTTTAACTGTTGATCCTAGTTCAAAAGATCAAGCTCTTGTTAATGTTGTTGCGGCTAGAGTAGTCAAGCTAATGGATCGTGTCCACTCCTCAACTGCTGAAGGCTATCCTGTTTTTAAAAGGAACGAGAGAGAGCAAGAACGGTTGAAAATTCTAGAGTTTGCAAACTATTTTGTTGATGATGTTTTCTATAAAACTTTTAAAGGCGATCGCGCCCGTCTCGCAGGTCGGCAAATCAACTTGATTCGAGATACTTGTGAGTTCCTCTATCGACTTGCACAGGATCAGGAAAATCAGGAACGCAAAGCCAAAGGTGAAGCGATCGAAGAACCTGAAAATGACGATCAAGACTAGCTCTCTTTAACTACTCATTACCAATTAACCATCACTTTAGGAAATTTAATCATGACATTGCTCAAATCCATCGAATCCAAATTTTTCCATCCTGAAATCCCTTACAAGCCAATGGGGAAATATGTTCACTTCCTGACTGTGCGTGTGACTGAATCCTATCCACTGTTCCAAACTGATGGAGAATTGAACAAGGCTAGAGTTAGTGCTGGGCTTAAAAATGAAAACAGGACTCCTATCAGTCGCCTTGCAATGTTTAAGCGCAAGCAATCCACCCCTGAACGTTTAGTCGGTCGTGAATTGTTACGCAACTACGGTTTCATGACTGCCGAAGAGTGCGAATACAATGTCAAATTTGCGATGAACAATCCTGATTGCATCATCTATGGATTTGCGATCGGTGATTCTGGTTCAGAAAAATCTAAAGTTGTTGTTGACACAGCTTTCTCGATTACACCCTTTGATGAGTCTCACGAAACCTTTACGCTGAATGCTCCATACGAAAACGGCACAATGGCTTCAAAAGGAGAAGTTGGCTCTGAAGTTGGCAAAATCACCAGTCGGATTAACCAACAGGATCACATTCGTCCACAGGTCTTTTTCCCTAGCATTGTCACCTTGAAAGATCCCACCGAAGCAGGATTTCTCTATGTATTCAATAACATTTTGCGAACTCGCCATTATGGGGCGCAAACTACAAGGACGGGGCGCGTGCGTAACGAGTTGATTGGTGTCGTGTTTGCTGATGGTGAAATTACCAGCAATCTGCAATGGACACAGGCGATTTACGATCGCATTCCCTCTGACATTCTGCAATCAATTGACCCATTGAGTGAGGATTTGGTTTTGGAAAATGCTAAAGAGGCGATCGCCGAATTGTTAGCTGATGAATTTACCGTGCATCACGATTTTATTGGTACAAACTTTGATGCTTTATTGAATGAGGTCAAAGCGCTGACTACCAGCGAAGAAGGGATCAAAGCAATTTTGCAAAAAGCTGATGATGAGGCAAAAGCCTATGCCGCAGTGCATATCGCTAAGCCCAAAAAGGCTGATGAAAAGGAAAAGAAACCTGCTAAGGCAAAGTAACCATGACACATATCTATCGTTGTGAATTGGAGTTACACGATTCGCTCTATTTTGCTACCCGTGAGATCGGACGCTTGTATGAAACCGAAGCGATCGTTCATAACTACGCCCTTTGCTATGCCTTGGGGCTAGTTGATAGCGATCGCTATGGTACGCAAGTATCTGAGGAACATGAATATCGCTACTTTTGCCGCGAACAGGTTCCCATGTACGAAGAGCATTTGAGCAAACTCAACGAAGTGGGAATCTATGTCACCCCTGCGCGATCGCTACAGCACACATCTGTATTGCATACATGGAAATATGCCAATAACAACTATCACGTTGAGATGGAGAAAACGAAAACAAATATTCCTAGCTTTGGTAGAGCTAAGGAAATCGCGCCCGAAAGTGCTTTTGAATTTTTCATCTTGTCTCAAAATCCTTTGCCTAAACTTTCTAAATGGGTTCGTTTGGGTAAATGGATGAGTAAGGCAGAGTTGACGGTCAAGGAGCTAGATAAAGTTAAACAGGGAAATGGAGATTTTATATTTCCATTTCCTCTTAATCCTCTTGATGTGATGTTTACTCACCAAGTCTTGAGCTATGACACCGTAAATATGCCTCCCGTTAGTCTGATTCGCAATGTCAGTATAAACGGTCATTTTTATGAGGTTGACGGCTTTAAAATCCCTGCTCGTATGGAATATCGCTTTAAGGTATAGGTTATGACTATTCAAGAACTATGCGATGTTGAAGTCCAAGACCTCGTAAAAGAATTTGGCTATAGCTTTGAGCGTAAATGGTTGAACCTTCCACAATATACAGGTGAACTTGATCGTAGTCCACAAACCCAAGAGCGCATCGAAGAAATCTTACCCTATGTCAGCCTTACCAGCGATCGCGCAAAACGAGAAATCCTAGTTTCTCCCATCATCAGAGACTTAATTCACTACACCAAAGCCAAAGTAAGAATTGAGTACCCAATCCAAGTCACAGAAAAATCACAGCAAATTCTAGACTATTTCATCAAATCCAATCAATGCACCGTTATTACCTTTGCCAAAGGAGCAGATACTGATTTTGGTATGACAGAACTAATCGCCTCACTCATAGCACTCGATCGCTGGCTAGAAGATCCACCGCAAACAAACATCATCGGAGCCGTCACAACTGGCAGAACTTGGGAATTTGCCAGACTAAACCGTCAATCTAAACACATTGAACAAGGTTTAGAAATGTATGATTTTTTCAAAAATTTTGATGCCTTGATGCGAATTTTAGTACAGGTAGTAACAGGTATAAAACAAGATGAGAAATTGGGAAGCCACTAAACAACTCTATTTAAGAGATGGATTGCCGATTCGATTGGGAAACCTAGCTTCAAATCTGGCAAAGATTAAAAACTTGTCTCAAAGAGCAACTGCCTCAAATGTAGCTGTTAGCCTAGTCGAAGAAAGTAAAATATTCATCGAATGGACAGCTAGCGATGCTGACATCGACACGGCTGGCGAACTCGTGGAATTACAGATTCAGCTTGCACTGTGGCAATTGCGCTGGACAAAAATCTGGGCAGATCCAGCGCAACGTATGGAAGTTGCTGCACAAGCACAGATCTGGTCAGATCGGATTTTAGAGAGATCGGGGCTTTTAGATTAGAAGCGATTAGCTTTTAGCTGTAAAGACAGAATGTAGTTTTCGAGGATATTGCAATGCTTGCTAGACAACCTGATCTCACCTACTCAGAATATCTCGCCTATGAACAAGATAGCCCCACTAAGCATGAATTTGTCAATGGACAAGTTTTTGCAATGGCTGAGGAAGATGAAAATCATAATTTGATTGTTGGCAATCTAGTTGGTTGTATCCATCCACATTTGCGCGGTACTGGCTCTCGGTTATTAGCTCTAGCGATGAAACTCACGATCGCATCTG
>Ga0209990_10003742_pt1 | contig 11011 bp, 10 predicted proteins | sample NOAtaG_6_FD_187304 | JGI IMG/M metagenome (GOLD analysis project Ga0209990, IMG submission 187304) | Freshwater lake microbial communities from Lake Erie, under a cyanobacterial bloom - NOAA_Erie_Diel5S_2200h metaG (SPAdes) (version 2) | ecosystem: Environmental > Aquatic > Freshwater > Lake ...
GTTGAGTATTTTGGCAAGGTATTTGGCAAGGTTACTGTGGCTGTACCGCCCCAATATACAAGCCAAAACTGCTCAAACTGCGGTAAGCAAGTTGTCAAAACATTGAGTCAGCGTACTCATCACTGTGAGCCTTGTGGCACTGTATTAGACCGTGACCACAATGCGGCTCTGAATATCTTAGCTATTGGTCTAAATAGGGTAGGGCATACCCAAATTCACGCCTGTGGAGAGTTCGACCTCTACCAATTAGATGCAAGTCTATCTGGCAAGTTGTCTCGCTGAATCAGGAATCCCCGTCACTTCAGTGCGGGGAGTGTCAAATTGATCGACCTATGCTCAAAGCAATTATTAACCCATGACTACTTCCGTCCTATCTGATCTGAAAATTCGCTTTTCTAAGGCGATCGCTTCCGCCTTTGGTGAAGAATATGCCAACTATGATCCTGCCGTGGCTCCTTCTAAGGATGCGAAATTTGGGGATTATCAATGTAATGCAGCTCTGGGATTGACCAAGAAACTAAAACAAAAGCCGCAAGATGTAGCTGCCAAAATTATTGAAAATTTACTAGCCAATGCATCGATAAATGAAATCTTTGAGACTCCGACGGTTGCGGGGGCTGGCTTTATTAACCTAAAGCTCAAACTTAGTTATTTAGAAACCCAATTAGCAAAAATGCAAAAAAGTGATCGGTTAGCGATCGCTAAAGTTGATCAACCCGAGCGTGTGATTGTCGATTTCTCTAGTCCGAATATTGCTAAGGAAATGCATGTCGGACATTTGCGATCAACGATTATCGGTGACAGTATTGCGCGAATTTTAGAATTTCAGGGACATGATGTACTCCGTCTGAACCACGTTGGTGATTGGGGAACCCAGTTTGGGATGTTGATTACTTACCTGCGCGAAGTTTATCCCGATGCGTTGACCAAAGCTGACGCGATCGCGATCGGTGATTTGGTAGAACTCTATCGCGCCGCCAAAAAACGCTTTGATGAAGATGAAAACTTTAAGGAAACATCACGGAATGCCGTTGTGGAGTTGCAGGCAGGTGCACCATCTGCAAAACTAGCGTGGCAACTACTTTGTGAACAGTCCCGTCGTGAATTCCAAAAGATTTACGATGCCCTGAATATCCACTTAGAAGAACGTGGCGAATCTTTTTACAATCCCTTTCTTTCAGATGTAATTACCGATCTGCGTGAAACTGGCTTATTGCAAGAAGATCAAGGTGCATTATGTGTATTCTTAGAAGGATTTACTAATAAAGATGGTCAAGCTTTACCCCTGATCGTCCAGAAATCTGATGGTGGCTATAACTATGCGACTACTGACCTCGCGGCCCTACGTTATCGCATTCGTGAGGACAAAGCCACGCGCATTATTTATGTTACTGATATCGGTCAATCGGGACATTTTGCCCAAGTCTTCCAAGTTGCTAAACGAGCCAATTGGATTCCTGAAACGGTACAGACTACTCATGTTCCCTTTGGTTTGGTAATGGGTGATGATGGCAAAAAGTTTAAAACGCGATCGGGCGATACCGTTGCTCTCAAAAATTTACTCGAAGAAGCAATTACTCGCGCCCGTGCCGACATCGAAAGCCGAAATCCCGATGCATCAGAGGAGTTTAAGCGGGATGTTGCCGAAGCGGTTGGACTTGGTGCAGTAAAGTATGCTGATCTCTCTCAAAATCGTACCAGCAACTATATTTTCAGCTTCGATAAGATGCTTGCTCTGCAAGGCAATACGGCTCCCTATATGCTATATGCCTATGTGCGCGTCCAAGGCATTGGACGTAAAGGGAATATCGATTTTGCTAATTTAAATGTGGATACAGTCAAGCTCACGCAAGAGCCAGAGATTGTGTTAGCTAAGCATTTGTTGCAATTTGCGGAAGCGATCGATGCAGTTGCAGAAGAACTCTATCCCAATCGTCTTTGCCAATATCTCTTTGAACTCAGTCAAAAGTTCAATCAATTCTTTGAGCAATGCCCTGTGCTACAAGCGGAAGAATCCGAGCGCTTCTCCCGCTTAAGTCTCTGTGACATCACTGCCAAGGCTCTGAAGCTTGGCTTAAGTCTACTTGGTATTCGTGTTTTAGAACGTATGTAAAATAATGTCAGTTCAACGAAGAGAAAAAATGGCATTATCGAACTCAAGTTAGAATACAAAAAGTTCGTGATTGTAAGTAGCTCAACTTAATTAAAACCTAAAACCAGAGTTTGTTCCGCCCGCGTAGCGGGCGGAACAAACTTCTCGGTTTTTATTTTACTTATGTCTAGCTACTTAGCACTTTTCAAACAAGCGAGGTAGAGGAATGTTTCCCTGCCTTCAGTCGGAAAACATTCCTCTGTACTTCACTAGAATGGAAAACACTACAGCACGACCTTTTAACAAATAGGACTTTAAAAAATGACCTTAGAAAAGCCTGATAGCGTTTGGGATTATAAGCCTTGGTGGTGTCAACCTTGGTCAATTATTTTAACTGGGTTTTCAATTATTGCGGGTAGTTGGCTATTGTTTAAGATGCTTTGGCTCACAATTCTTGTAGCAATTCCCATATCAGCATGGATGGTTTTTTTCGTGATTCTCTTTCCTAAATTAGCTCTTCAAGAAATAAATCAAGAATAAGGATTAGGGACTTGACGAGAAAAAAAGTACCACCGAGTTTGTATGGCTTCGACTTCGCTAAGCCAACGTTGGCTTAGCGAAGTCGAAGCCGTAGGCACTTTAATTAATCGTAAGTCCCTTAAGCAAACCGAAAGAATATAGCGTTTATCAGTCGGGTAAACGTTATATTCTTTCGGTATAGCGGTTTTCAAATGAGTACACACTCATTTGAAAACAAAAAATCAGTCCCATTAAGAGTTTTGAGTTTTCATTTTGCCTACGGCAAAATGAAAACCGCTATAGTCATGCAACACAATTACATTGCATGACTACCGTTGACTGACATAATTGACATAAGTAGCTCAACTTAATTAAAACCCAAACCGAGAGTTTGTTCCGCCCGCTACGCGGGCGGAACAAACTTCTCGGTTTTTAGTTTACTTATGTCTAGCTACTTAGAGCAACCGCGATCTAGATCAGGACTGAAATTGCTGCAATGTTTTAGGGAATTATGCTATTAAATTTTTGACATAGCGCCAAGCATCTTTCTTCCCATTCTTCTACAATATCTGACCATGCCTATCATGAGTGATGTTATCAATTCCGTAAGCCTATCTCCTGAGTCTCCCGAAACCTATCTGAAATTTGGAGATCGTTATCTTGCTGACAATAATCTCCCCCTCGCAATCAAAAATTATCAACGTGCTTTAGCGATTAATTCTGAATTTGCGGCTGCCCATGAGCGTATTGGGTCGATATATCACCAGCAAGGCAATTTCATGGAAGCGATCGCTAGTTTTAGTAAAGCTGTTCAACTCGATCCTCAATCTTTAGAATCTCAATTAGGCTTAGGAAATGCCTATCAACAAATGGGATGGAGCGAATTAGCCATTACACATTTTCAGAAAGCATTAGAACTACATCCTGATCGCTTTTTGGCAGAATATCACTGCAAGTTGGGTGATAGTCTCAAGGAGCGAGGTAGACTCGCTGATGCAATTGCTAGCTACGAAAGAGCCATTTCGTTAAATCCTGATTATGTTGATGGCTATCGAGCGATCGCCCAAATATATTTCCAAAGCAATGATCCTGATGCAGTTAATACCATTTATAAACGTGCTGAAAATCATAGCTCAGAACTATTGCAAGCGATGGATTACAATGCACTTGGCATAGCCTATTTACAAAAGATAAGTTCCATTGGTTCTGTCCAAGAATCGCTCAAAGAAGAACTGGAAAGAAATGCGATCACTTGTTTTGAAAAATCTATTCAGATTGATCCTAGTTATGCTGATGCTCACTGTAATCTTGGTAGTACTTTCCATCGCCGTGACCAATTGAAAGATGCCATCTTAGCTTACAAAGAAGCAATCGAGATTGACCCAAATTTTGCTCAGCCCTACTTCAACCTTGGTCTTGTCTTAAATAATATTGGCAAGTTTGACGAAGCGATCGCCTGCTTTCAATCAGCAGTTAACCTTGTTCCCAATTGGGCAGAAGCACATCAATACTTAGGTATCCTTTTATCTCGAAAAGTCTAATCCATCAATGAGTTGCCAAAGAATAACTCTTTACAGCACTTCATTACCTCATATAGCGTTTTTCAAGCAAGCGAAGTAATTTTTTTAGTAATTGTGTTGCGGGCGCTTCGCGCCCGCAACACAATTACATTGCAAGACTACCCAAATTTGTAAGATTAACTCGAACGGACATTAAATCAACCTGAATATTTGATGTATAGTGATCGCACTTTCGCTTTGAACCTTTCACGCACATCAGCAGGCTCAAGGATTTCGCAATCTTCAGCGTAGGGCAAAATTTCCCGATAGAACCAAAATGTACTGGTAATTTTGCGGATGACTTGACGCATTGGGGGATCGGTATCTAACCAAGTATTGTCAATATCTCCTTCGCGTTGCTGATAGGCAAAGGCGAGTTTCCCCGATAAATTGAACGTGACGAAGATGTGATCTAGTTGCGTTCGCCATTTACCTTGAATTGGCGTAATCGCAGCTTCCGCAGGGATGCGATCAAGCCTGAGACAACGGTTATGGTTGAGTGCTATTACATCATCACTGGCGGCGATATCTTCACACCAACAGTCGAGGTAGAGGCGTTTATCGTGGGGAGTGACTTGTGCGTAATAAATGGAGAACTCATGATGTCGCTCCGCCGCATCGAGATATTGCAGGCGAAAGGGTTGTTGTTGCTTGATATAGCGGTCAATCGTGTGTCGCCAGATTTCGGGGGGCTTGTTGAGAAATTGTTCAATTTCACGGCGCAAAGGTTTGTTGAGCTCACTGCGTTCTAATAAGAGATGGGCGATGATTTGCGCCTTTTCACGATCACCGTAGTCAACTAAAAGTCTAAAAGTTCCTGATAGGGCTTCAAGGCGATCGCTTGCCCAGTCATTATTTTTGGAAATTTGGATTTGTTTGCGGGCGATCGCTTCGACTAGTTTAGAGATGTTTGGGCGATCGCCCCATGTCATGCCAAGTTCGATCGCGATCGCTTCTAAGTTAGCTTTATCTCGTTCTTTGATAGATAGTGTGATCGATTCGCCTTTTCGTGACACGGATTTCCTGAGTTTATGCTAAATATTCCGATGAATAATAATTTTAGATAATTTCATCATAGGCGATCGCTATTTTGTTGCTCCATTGATATTTTCGTAGGCTGGTGCGTGAGTGTTTCGATATTAGCTAAGCCTTAGAAATAGCATCTTCAATCTCTTCTACGCTAACATCTGCTTGATCTGATTTTGCATAGATGAGTAAAAGCAAGATTAATTCAGGTGAAATCACTTGATAGATAAGGCGATAACCGCCGCTTTTTCCTGTGGGAATATCGCTGTTTTTGCACGAACTTTAAAGATGGTGAAGTCTAGACCAGAGATTTGATCGCCGATAAGATTTCCATTTTGTAGCTGTTCGATTATTGGCTGGATATCAGATTGAATTTTTCGATAACGTTTGGTTAGTGGTTTGAGTCGGCGGACAAAGGGTAATGTAAAGCGAACTTCGATCATAGGGTTATGCTGTAGCGTCTTCCCAAAGTTGTGATACTGGGAAGGTTTGTCCTGCTGCGGCAAGTCTGATCGATTCTTGTAAGTCAGCTAATATTTGTTCTTTGGGTTCTTGTTCGTCAATCCAAGCTAGTCCACTGACATTATCAGTGTTTAAGGAATGGATAAGCTGTTGCCAAAGTTCTAAGGGGACAAGCACATCGGTTGCTTTGCCTTCTGAATTGGTGACGTAACGAATAAGATTTTCAATTTGGGCGATCGGCATAGTTTTAATTCTCCTATCTTGTTGTTGTTCTAGCATTGATGATTTGTTTGCGATTTTCTCGTAGTGAGGAATCAGGGGCGGCATCTTGCAATAGGTTTTTAGGATGTCCACCTCTTCTTTGGGCTAGAGTTTGGCGAGGTTTTAGGGTCTGCCAATGTTGATAGATTAGCTTTTTGAGCAGTTCTTCGGATGTGCTGTTTTCTTGAGCAATAATCTCTGCTAAATAGACTTCTGTTTCTCGATCTAGGTTGATTGATAGCATTTTTTTGATTGGTAGGATTTTGTTGATTATAAATTACAGGTTAGGAATTACGAATTTTTACTGTTTTTAAAACTCAATTGTGACATTAATATTCTCCTGTTTCCCTTGCTTAATTGCCCAGATGTAATGCCATTTATAGACCTCAACACTTTTCACAATAGCAAAGCCTAGTTTCGTCAAGCCTGAAGTGAACTTGATTCGATCATGTTTTTCAGCGGGATGATAAATAAGTAACTGTCCTCCAAGCTTGAGAGTTCTATAAGCTTCAAGAATATAGTCTTTGATGTTTGTTCCCATGAGAGAGAGACTAAATATTGATGCATCTAGAGTGTCATCATTAAGAGGTGTATGGGACATGTCACAGGCAATAACATTGCGGTTAATAGCAATATGATCGAAAGAGTGAACTGTATGAATTTCTTTGAGAGCTTCAGCTAGTTTTGCTTGACCACATCCAAAATCTCCAATAACTGATCCTGCTGGAAGATTGAGTTTGAGATGCTTGATACATTCTTCACGAGGATTGAGTTGCCAATTAGTTTCAATTTCATCCATACGAGTATGATAAAAACACCACTCTTCTGGATTGTTTCGCAAGCGTTCGTTAGTTGTACTAGAGTGAGCATTATTCCATCGAGCGTTAAGAGTAGAAAAGTCGCCGTAGGAAGCATAACGACGAGAAGTTTCGACTTCATCTGCTTCATCTAAGGGAACTTTGATTTCTCGCCTTTCGATTTCGTTTAGACCTTCTTCACTAATGCGGCGGAACCATCCCATCCAGTATTGTGTGGCTTTTGCAGGAGTAAGTTGGCTGTTACTGTCAGGAATTTCACCATCAACGGCGGCTTTAGCAATATCGCGTTTATTCTCTAAGCGATTGAGTTTTGACTGACACCAACTCCATTCTTCACCGTTGCTTAATAAAGCGTAGGTTTTAGGAACATGGATGTCTAGAGAATCAAAAACAAAACCTTCACGATCAAAGCGCCCGATCGCTTGTTCGTAGTCTGTACTTGTCCAAGGAAGACTAGCAAAAATCACATTGTTGGAAATGTACTGCAAACCATCAACACCAGTACCTAAGCATTTTATAGAGGCAACTAAAATATCTACTTTGCCTTTTAAAAATTGCTCTAACATATCAACAAAGCCTTCTTCTGTAGCATCTTTATCATTGCCAGTGTATGTACCCACACTAAACGGAGTTGTTTGTTTGATCTGTCTCGCCAGATAAGGAACGATGTCTTTAACATACTCTGTAAAAACAACTGTTTTAGGACGGAGATGCTGCTTAATAGCTGACCAACGAGCTTTGACCAGTACGGCTTCAACTTGCTGTGGATGTGGGCGATGTCCTAACGCAAATAAATCTTCTAGGTATGGTGTAGCATCAATAGGATGAACTGTGGGGATGCGGGACTGTTGGTGTTGGGGTATCATCCTGAAACCCATCGTAGTGAATTTCTGATAGAGTTTCATACAATTCGGGACAGTAACAGATGTACCAATATCATCTTGGCTTAGGCTACTGACTAGCTCGACTAGAGATTTTCCTTCTTGAAGATTGTTTATAATTGGTGTTGCTGACATTCCCAGTACACGAGGTTTTGGTCTGTCATTTGGAATATCTGTAATTAGTCCATTGAGAAGATGGCGACGTTGAGATTCTTCTTTTGCATCCCTTTGTTTCACTTGATGAAGTTCATCAATCACGATGAAATCTATGGCATGAAAACGAATAAACTTTTTAATATCACTGAGATAGCGATTTTGAAACATTTCGTGATTAATCACTAGGTAGCGAGGTGAATCATTATTACTCCATATCGGATTCCAACTTTTTGTTACTACGTCTGGGTTAGGGAAAGAGTTTTTAATAGTTTTTTTCCAACCTTTGATAGTTGAGTTTGGACAAGCAATGACTGTAATTTGTGCGCCAACAACACGACTGGCTAAAACCGCAGATAAGGTTTTCCCTGTTCCAGTGCCACTCAGATTTAGTACACGACCTTCTTGCAGTAGTCGATAAGCAATCAAGCGCTGCATTAGCTTTGGTTCACGGAAAGTTCCAGAATCGTCTTTAAATGAATAACCTTGAGGAATTGGCAATTGCTTACAACGGGTATATTCTTCAATAAATGAATCTCTTACCGCCTCACTGTAAACATTTCCTGTATGTTCTTGAGCTTCCGCTATTGCTGCTTGTTCATCTTCAAAGCAGCGTTTCCAAAGCTTCGCTTTTGCTTTAGCCACTAAAAAGTTAATTGCTTCTTGATCACTTGAGCCATTGACTAAAATATTTGTAGTTACTGATAGTGATTTAAGCGTATCTCCTGCATTAGGTGCTGGTAAATCTTGTGCAATATCTTCCTGATAATTCTCATCAGATGGATTATCAGTTTTGGTCTTATGGTCAGTTTTATTTAAGCGCTTATCAACTTTTCTGAAAGCCTCCTCAACTGTCTTATTTTCTGGATCGAGCAGAGCGTCTACTATTTGAGCAGGTTTATCGTTAACCCATTTATCAATTTCTTCATGGGGTAAATTACCCGATTGAATGGCTTCTATCAAAGTATCAAATGTGCGATCTCTGTTTGTATTTATCCCAGATTTATTAATGCTTTGTTGCTCAAATAAAACGTAAATTTCAGAAGGAGTTAGGTTATAGAGCGAGTCTCCAAGCCCTTTCACAAAAGCTTTAATATAGTTGATAGTCACTCTGTGAAAATCTATATCAAACTTTAGTCCGTACTTCTGCGCTACCTCAAACCATGTTAATGTTGGCTTTTTTTCTGTAAATCCCTGAGTAATAATATTAATAATTCCTTTTTTCCCAGTTAGAACATGTCTATTACATTCATCTTGAGTAGGCATATATTCAGGATGACCTTCTTTCTCCGCAACATCATAGAGAAATGCTCGAATACGATCCTCTGTCCAATAAGTCCTACCATCTTCGCCTACTGTTTGTCCTTGATAAGTTAACTCCACCAATTTCGCAACTTTAGATTGTCCGCCAAATCTTCCAATAGCACTCCCTAAATCCTGACGACCAATTTTAATAAGCTCTTTTTGCATGGGCATTAAATTAGGTTTACCAATTTGCCTAGCAACTTCTCTAACTTCATAAATAAGACGCTCTTCAGACCACTCTCTAATATGTTTTTTAACTTCTTCCGTAATATCATAATCAAGTGTCTTAACTACTTCTAGTCTTTCTTTTTCACCAAATTTCCCATAGGTTTTATTTTGAGCAAAATGCTCTCTAAGAAAAGTTGCAAGATCTGGATGATATTTATCGAGTTCTTCATTGGATGGCAATATCTTCTTACCTCCTTGTAAAGCGATAATTTTATCAAGTTCTTGTAAGCACCACTCTTTAGTTCCTATAAATGCATCATAGCCTACATTATTTCCCACTTCCAAACGTTCTTCGGCAGATAAATCACCACTCTTTTGAGAACTAGAAAAGTTTCTTCTAAGCGATTCCACCAATTTGGGATGATGTATATTAAGCTCTCGATTAGAGGGAAGTCTTTTAGTATTATCCTTTGTTAATTTTTCTAGCTCTTTAAGACACCAATCTTTTGAGCCAGCGACAATATAATATCCTTGGTACTTTTTTATGGTTTGTCTAATGCGCTCACGAGATACACCATATTGATTGCCTATCTCTTGACCATTAAATCCTTCATTATGCAATTGAATAACATCAGCACATCTTGAAGATACGTCAATTAAGTTTCTAAATAACCTCTCGATCTCATCGTATTTATCTGTATTAGTTCTAGGCGTATTAAGGCATAAATCAATAAGAGGATCAAATAGATAACCATACTTCTCTCTGAGTTGATTAACTTCTGATTTATAAATTACCTTTTGAATGTTAAAGCTTGTAATATTTCTTTGATTGAACTTCACCAAAATGTTTTTTATTACTTCATCTTCGGTAACACTATAATGTGTAGCGATATGTAGTGGCTCGTAGCCATCTATATGCATCTGGATTACATCGCCTGTAAAACCTAGCAATTCTACAATCATCTCACCTTGTCTTTGCTTTACCTTTCCATCAGGTTTGCTCTTTTGATAAGCAGCAATCAACGGATCAAACAGGTGAGGATGCTTTTGAAATAGTTGCTGTGCAATATCCATGCTTTTATCTTTTGCAAGTCAATATTTCTTAGAATAACCTATAAATTATCTTAATATCGAGCAAAATCTTGAGATATCTATTATTTTAAATTAGCATAACGATTAAATTTTTGGTGATTAGTTAGGCGATCGCACTCAATCCAATTGATAAGCAGTAACAATCCTATCATTCACAGGATTATAAACCGCCATCACACTATTATATTTTTTATGCGAAAAGAGATACTTCAGACAATTATGTTTTCCCGAAGGCATAGTTGCACTCAACGTATAACCAGCACCCGCAAGAAGCTCGAAAAATTCTTGTTTAGGTAAAGACTTAACCGTGAAAGGCGGTAAGCCAATAATAGCAGGATGTTCATTTAGCGGCACGACTCTCAAATCCTTCCGCTACATTATTTATCTTCCGCTCAATTCGCTTAAACTGAGTAAAAGGAGTATGCCAAGAGAACCCATTAGGAAGCACAAATCCAAAACCGATAAATGTAGGAACCACAAAAGGATAATAAAAAGGCTCGTCATCCACCTCAGTACCACCCAACTGAATCACAAAATTACCACACCAAAAATACAACCCAGCCATTTGAATATCTAGACTGTAAGTAAGCGATCGCAATTTGTCCGATATGTTCATAACAAATATCCTGAGCCAATTAATCTGATAATAACACTTTGATTTTCTATGCGATCGCC
>Ga0209990_10003746_pt1 | contig 11004 bp, 5 predicted proteins | sample NOAtaG_6_FD_187304 | JGI IMG/M metagenome (GOLD analysis project Ga0209990, IMG submission 187304) | Freshwater lake microbial communities from Lake Erie, under a cyanobacterial bloom - NOAA_Erie_Diel5S_2200h metaG (SPAdes) (version 2) | ecosystem: Environmental > Aquatic > Freshwater > Lake ...
TCCGCAGATTTGCCCTTGCTGTCACGCCCCGCATGACGTCCGCTGCCGTCTCCGTCGTCCAAAATCCCGCCCGCCGGATTCAGCCGGTCCAGTACAGCCTGCAATCGCTGCCGCGCCTCCCCGGACACCGCTGTGTCAGACTCCCGCAAAACCAGTTGCTCCGCATATGGTGCTCCACTCATATCAAACAATTCACCCGCCTGATTCAGTTTCCACTGAGCCTCACGGACGTACCAGTTGCGAGCCAGCTGCACAAACGCCCAGGCACGATGCGATGCCTGCTGGCCACGCCACTGAGCCAGCAGGCTGCGCCCGTCAATGACTCGATCCGTCGGCAGCGACACACCACACAGCTCCGCAAATGTCGGCACAAAATCCGATGAATCCATAACACCGTCAGCCACCCGCCCGCCAGCAATCACACCCGGCCAGTTCACGATCAGCGGCACCAGCCCACCACCCTCCTGCATCGTCCCCTTCTGACCCACAAGCCGACGACCGCCAATCGTGGCACTGTCCGCCTGAGCCTTGCCGGTTCCGTTGTCCCCCATGAACACGATCACTGTACTCTCCAGCAGTTTCTGCTGCCGCAACTCAGACACCAACTGACCAATCAGCTTGTCCATGTAACGGACATTGTCCGCCATCAGGTCTGCACCCACAGCCGGACTGTCCGGCGTCGGCAACAATTCGCCATGCACACTGGACATCGAATAGTACACAAAGAAGGGCTGGTCCCGATGACGACCAATAAAATCCGTAACCTGCTGATGCAACAAATCAGGCATGTACTGATCTGCCCGCAGCCGACGAGTTTCCCCGTTCACCACATACGATTCGACCTTCCCATCTGTGTTCCGATACACACCGCTGCCGCTGAACCGCAGGTATTCATCAAACCCCCAGTCAGATGGTTGCAGCGGCAACTGGTTCCACTTGCCGAAAGCACCCGTGCAATACCCGGCCTGCTTCAGATACGCAGGCAACATCACCTCGTCCGCAGTCTTCAGCCTGCCCACTCGATCCTGATTCGTCGCTCCCGTCCGAAATGCATAACGCCCCGTCATGATCAAGGCCCGCGACGGGCCGCACAAAGGAGCAGTAAAGCACCGCGTGTACCTCAGTCCGGTTTCAGCCAGTCGGTCGATATGCGGTGTGCGGTAACGGTCCGAGCCATAACAGCCCACATTCCCCACACCAAGGTCATCCGCAAGCACGAAGATAATGTTCGGCGGACGCTCAGAGCCCTCCACAAAAACCACTGCCGATCCTGTCAGCAGCAAACAACAGACCATCAGCAAGCGAATCATGCAACTCACCCGATCGAAAAAACCACTCGCATATCGCTAAAAACGATACGCCGCACAGCAAATCGCAAGTCTCACACGAACACGCCTCGGGCAAAAGTCCAGGCCCGCTCAATCGATCACATTTCCCCGGGATTTTTGCTGGACATTGCGGTGCAGTCGTCTAACAGATTCACAGTCCGGCGGCTCGTGACCTTTCAGGAAAGCACAAATGGCCCGTAAAAACCGCACCCGACGAAATTTCACGGCTGAGCAACTTGAGGTTCGTGAAGTACTCTCATCGCTTACCCTGATGCCCGATTTTGTGCAGACTATGCTTCCCGCCAATGCTGCCAGCTTTCCTGCGGTGACCGTTAATGTGCTGGAAAATGACATCGGTACCGGGATGCGAATCACAGATCTTGAGAGTACCGTTTTCGGCAGGGCTGAATTATTGCCGGATGCTGCCCCAGGATCGGGCACAGTGCGTTTCACACCAGCTGCGGAATTTCGCGGACGCGGCTATTTCAGCTACACTGTGACAGACGCCGAGGGCCAGACGGCGACTGCAGGCGTGTTTGTACACTTTGACCAGGAGTCCTCGCCGTATACGTGGCAGGTGCAGACGGTTTCCGAAGTGATCGCCGCAGCCGGAGTTACCTCGGCTTTGCGTGCCCCCGACGGCACTCCGGCCATCAGGGTGAACTACACGGGGACGCTCCCGGCATCCGTTGGTGTTCTGCTCCGCTGGCAATTCCTGTCCGGAAGCTTCTCTGGACTGCAGTTCCCCGGGGACTTTACGACCGACACAGTGCGGTCCGATGCCGAGCTCTCTCCTTCCAGTGGCGGCACAGCCTGGGTCTTCGGTTCAATTGAGGGTGTTAACGCCCTCCTGGCGGACCTGGACTATGTACCCGAACGAGGCTTTTCCGCTCCCGAGGGCGTCGAGCTTGTCGTGGGCTCCTTCCTTTACTCAGGGATCGGAGTCAATGTGGGTACAGACCACAGATCGCTGTCGCTGAAGGTTACTGAGCCCGAATTCGCTCCGCAGGCCGTTGACGACTTCTTTTCTGTGCGCACCAGTACCGCACCGACGTTCCTCGATGTCCTCGCCAATGACGCGTCCGGCGTTCCGACGGAAACCATGGAACTCGTGGACAGCCAACTTGGCGGACACTCGCAGGCCACCCTGTTCATTGATCCGGAAACACAGCAACTGGTCTATCAGCCACCTGCCGGATTCATGGGTACCGACGTGATTGCCTACACGGTGCGGAATTCCGCCGGCGTGGAGGCTCAGGGGCGAGTTGAAGTGAATGTGATGCCACCGATTCTGGCCATCCTCAGCACAACCACCAGCACCACAAACCTTGAAGTGATCAACGCTGAAACCATGGGGTTGATTTCGCAGTTTGAGGTTTTTTCTAGGGCTGCAGCCGATTCGATCGTCGAGGTGGCCGACCTCGACAGTGACGGTTTCATGGAGATTGTGGTATTGCAGACGGGTGGCGAGCGTCGGATGCGATCATTCAACGCATGGGGCGGGCTGCTGACCGATACCGTGATGCGTCCCTTTGGCAGCCGATTTTCAGGTCCCATGGATCTCACAATCGGTGACCTCGATGACGATGGTAAAGCAGAGATGGTCGTGGCCGCCAGTACTCCTCGCGGATACGAGTTGCGTGCCGTAGACAGCAGCACAGGGGCTGTGGAAATGTCCATGACGATGAGGGGCATGACCGGTACGCCACAAGTTGCCGTCAACGAGGACTCCGATGAGATCGTTGTCGTGGGCCGCACTGCCGGTGGCGGAGTCGCCATGGCGATGATGGACGTCGACAGCAGAACTCCACAGCAGATCACGCGAAGGACTCTGATCAGTGACCGGGACGCCCGCACCCTGCAGCGGCAGAATGGCACTCTGACCAGCATGACGCTGTCAACAGCGGACCTGAACGGGGATGGCGTCACCGAAGCGGTCGTGGCCATGACGTTCCGCAACGGAGCAGCACGGGTCATGAGCTCCGGCAGTGCAGGAACTCCCGAGACGATGATGAATAGTCGAGTCGCCAGCGGAACTCGTAGTCTGATTCTGGCTGCCCCAGGCCTGCTGAGCGAAAACACGTCGATGGTCGGCTGGTGGACCAGCACGTCACTTGGCATGCTCGACTCCGCAGCGACGCCACTGCAGCGACGCCGCATTATCGGAGTCGCCCTCGGCTAAACCCATCACGACCTCGGGCCTGGGCCTGGCAAGGCACCCTGGGATGGGCAGGACGCGAGAGACAAAACACACCCCCCAGCAGCCACCATCAGACACATACTGACAGGCCTCAGCCCGCAGGGGCAGAGGCGAACTGTCGCTGCTCAGCTCGCCTGCGCAGGATCGCACTCGCCTGCATACGTCAACCAGATTCCCTCAAAATAATCGGTCGCCTGGCAGCCGGCTGGCCTGCAGGACCCAATCCCCAATCTGCTGCCAGTCAATCGCCTCCGTCTCCGTCAGATGCACATACCGCACATTCGGCTGCTTTGATGAGACCGGTGGCACTGGATTCAGCGATGTTCCCTGAAAAATGGCCACCTTGACGTACTTCGTCAGGCAGTGAAATGCCATAAACCAGCCGTTGCCGACAAGCCCGTAAAACGGAGTATTCCAGCGGACGGCCTTGCGAACATCAGGTACCGCAGAAACAATCAGTGCGTCCAGCCGGCGCCCCACATCCTGCTTCCAGCCCGGCATCGCAGCAATCCACTGCTGCACAACGGCATCGCCGTCCCCTTTCGCCATCTGCGGATTGCCTCCCGCCAACAGCCTCGGCCCTTCCTGTTCACCCGCACGTCGCTTCACCATTTCGTCCCCACACCGCCTGACATATCAGGCCAGCACAACACCGTCCGGTCGCACCTCAAACAATCGATCAGAAATACTGTGACTGCTGGATCGATAATCTTCAATCAGCCGCTGCTGCAATCCCGCCCGCATCGCGGAATTCGCACTAAAGGCCAGCAGTGAATCACGCGATGGCACCGCCACCCACGACGGCCCCCGGAAAATCCGCTGCAGTGACTGGTGCAGATCCGGATGCAACAGCCAGCAGGAACGAGCCGGCAGATCGTTGTCTGTGACTTCTGCCACCTGAAACTGAGCCTTCTCGACACACATCGTACTGAAAACCGGGCCCCGCACCTTCGCCAGGTTGCGAAGCGCCTGCCGCTTCACCACGTCCGGGTCCAGCCCCCAGCGTTCCAGATCATGGTGCTGGACAAAACGCAGAGTCCTCTCGCTGTCAATCGCGTAGCAGATCACCAAACCTGCCAGCCACGGCGTGGACAACATTTGCAGCCGCACCCTGTCCGCCGCCGACAACTGCTCAACATCCTGCGGCACTGACTGCTGCAGAATTCCCTCCGGACGCACCATCGGAAAAATCGACTTGCGGACAAGCCGCCAGGGCTCCTGAGCCATCGTGGCAGTGGAATTCAGAGTCGCAACAGTCGTCTGCACAAATTCACGGATCAGTCGACTTCGCTGGTCCGGCATCCGGCGAATCAGCAATGCCAGATTGTCCACTCGAATCTGCAGCGAGCCCACGTCAAGATGATCGCCCGCAAACTTTGGATTCGACTGCGGAGCCGCGGCCGCCAGTTCCTTCAGCACATCACCCAGCAGCATGGCCACCTCAGAACCATCTGACAAATGCAGTCGAAATGACTGCAGCATCCGCTCAAAGACCGGCAGAAAGTAACGAGCCCGCTGGGGATCGCCGCCCGTCTGAAAATACACAACTCTGTCCATGTGCATCGTAGCCCACGACAGATGCCCGTCTCCGGTACAAGCTGAACTGGCCAGATACACGAACAGCGAACTGCGTCCCAAAATCTGAGTACCCGGTCCATACTGCAGAGTTCGCTCAAGCAGTGCCAGCACATCCGCTTCGCCGTCGTACAGCGATGATGGCACTGAAAATGGCATGCAGATCAGTTCCAGCCACACATCGTCGTCCTGTGGAGCGGTAAAACGCACCGCAGTCCCCTGCGGCGACTGACTGACAACACTCCAGTGCGTTGGGAAATCCATCACCGCCGTCTCATCGGACGATGTCCACCTGCGAAATACCATGCCTTCCAGAATAGTCATGGACCAGTCTCCTCAGACGCAGAGAGAATCCAAACCAGCAATACCAGGGTAGTGTATCATAGCTCCTGTAAATACGTCATGCATCTTCGACTGCTGCCCTGTTCGTATTCCTGTCCTTTACTGAAACACCTGTCCTGCGCAGCCGGAATATCCGTCACAAACAGCAACCGCACCGACCGCAGGAATCAACTCACACAAGCCAAACCAACAGACAAACAAGTGGCTTACAAGCCGCCAGCCTTGTCAAAATCCTGCTTCCGAAACACCAGCAGCGGATTGTTCCCCACAATCACAAAGGTGTCCTCCACAACACCCTCACCCCGCAGCCCCACACGCACTCGAAATGTCGGACGGTCCTCCACCGACTCATACCCCAGAATTTCAAAGCTCTCCAGCACCTTCCCGTCACGCCACCGCGCGTCAAACGTGTCCACCGGAACAGGCCCCGTCGTAATCGTCGCCAGCTTCGCACCCGATTTCCACGACGTCAGTGCCGACTCCAGTGCCACTCGCGCAGCCTCCTCCGGCGGCAAATACTGACCTGCCCCCGAACCACATCCCGCTGTCATCAGGCACAAAAGTCCCCACCGCAGCCAGCAGCGCCGACCTGCTCCGTTCCCCATCTTCTCAATCCTCACAGACAATCCCTCCCTGACTTCAACCCCCGGACCCGTAACCATTGCTCTGACGCAAACGCTGCAGTCGCCGCAATCGCACCCGATAAAACAGAATCGGCAGTAACAGGTCAATGATTTCGTCCGCGATCAGTACTCCACCCAATACCGGAGCTGCCATTGGGCGGATCACGTCCGCACCCGTCCCGGTACTCCATAAAATCGGAGCCAGACTGAGCAGCGTCGTGGCTTCCGTCAACAGTTTCGGACGCAGTCGCTGCACCGCACCACGAAACACCGCCTGCCGCAACTGCTCCGCTGTCATCCCGGCCAAACCACCTGCCGCGGCAACTGACTCCCGCAAATACACCAGCATCACAACGCCCGTCGATGCCGCCATCCCGAAACACGCGATGTACCCGACACCGACCGCCACAGAAAATGGATATCCCAGCAGCCACTGACACAAAACACCACCGGCCAGGGCCCCCGGAGCCGTCAACAGCATAATCACCGCATCCGCCAGGTCCCGATACGTCCACAGCAGGATCAAAAAAATCAGCACAATCACCGTCGGGATCAGCAACAGCATTCGCCGTCGAGCTGCTGCCGCATGCTGAAACTGACCTGTCCACTCCAGCACAATTCCCCGCCGCTGCCCCAGTCTGGCTCCCACCACCCGCTGCGCCTGTCGCACAAACTCCTGCGGATCCCGGTCCCGCACATTCAGTCGCACATAATTTCGCAGCCAGCCATTCTCGCTCTTCACCGTCGCCGGCCCCTCCACCGACCGCACCTCCGCCACCGCATCCAGCGGTACGCTGCCACCACCCGCCAGCGCAGCCGCCAGGGGCAGCCGACGCACTGTCTGTTCATCCGCCAGTTCGCCCGCCACGCCCAAGCTTAACCGCACCGGTAATGTCCCTGAACCCCACGACGCCGTTCCCACCACACGCCCCGTAAACGCATGCTCCACTGCCTGAGCAAGATCCTCCTGAGTCACTCCCAATGCCGCTGCACGCCCAGCATCAGGAATCACCTCAATCGCACCCTTGCCACGCACAGGATCCGCCACAACATCGGCCGCTCCCGGCAGCTCACGCAGAATCGCCGCCACTTCCTCAGAAACCAGCACCACCTGCTCCAGATCCTGCCCCTGCACACGCACACCAACCTCGCTGTTAACACCTGTCGCCAGCATATCCACACGATTTTGAATCGGTCGAGTCCACACGTTGGTCCAGCCAGGCATCTGCACCGCCTGATCCAGCTCACCACCAAACCCGGTCAGCGATTCTGCCGTATGTGCCTGCAACTGCACTCGCCCTGACCAGCGTTCAATCAACCCCTGCCGCAGCCGGTCAAACGCCGGTACCGGATCGGCAAACGGCAGCTCGCCGTAACCCGCCAAACCATGCTCGTGGACACCACCCGCATGGCCGCCTGTCCGATCGCTGCGAATCTTCAAAATCTGCTCCCGCATCTTCCGCAGACGCTCATCCCGCACCACGACATTCGCAAAAACCTCGTCACACACCAACTGCAGAAAAGTCGGCACCGCACGCCGCTGCAGCGTCAGATTCAGACTGACCGTAAACTCCAACCACGCCGATTTCGACACCGACTGCACCCGCACCAGCGCAGCCTCAGCATCCTCAACCGCCAGTCCCCCGGATCCAGAACGCCACCATCCTGACAGCAGGCCCGCTCCCGAGCCCAGCGGCACGTCCGGAACCAGTTCTCGCTGCCGCAGCACATCACGTGCGGCCCTCAGCCAGGAAGCCACCGTCAGAATCGCCGGCGACATCTCAAGATCACGCAGAAACTCAGCCGGAACACCATTCTGCACCAGCCCCGTGTCCGCCGGCTGCAGACTGCGCACCAACTCCCCGCGACCACGCCAGCGTTCGGCCGCCAGTTCCAGCGCAACAGCCCCCAGCCGCTGCCGCAAACTACGACGAAACGCCTGCTGCAGCTGCCACGCCGTCTCACGCTGCACGGCATCAAAACGCACCACAGCAGCATCCACCAACTGCCGCAGCCCGGCATCGTCCACAGCGTCGATCATTCCGGCTGCCACGAGCTCCCGCACCAGCTCTCCGGCCATCGCACGACCATCGTCCGACGATATCCGCCGCGCCGGCCAGTGCCCAACTGGCAAAAATTCCACCATGCTCTCAATCATATCCAGCGGTGCCGGGTCAAACGGAGTATCCGCCCGCCCGGCCTTGCCACTCACCATCCGAATCTCAGGGAACCGGCAAAGCACCATGTTCCTCGCCTTCATATCATCCAGTGACTGCGTGATCGACGCCCGCGGCACCGTAATTGGCATGTCCATCACCATGCCCTCGTCCAGCGGCATCCGCAGCGATGTACCAATCGGTTTCATCACTGTGCCGGCCACCGCCCCCAGCAGCACCAGCCCCACTGCACAAACCACCGCACTGCGCCAGGTTCCCGCCATCAGCACACAACCCGACACACCCAGCAATACACCCAGTCGCAGCACCACACTGCCCAGAGGTGCAGCCGCCAGAACCAGAGTCCCGCACAGCACCACCACCAGCGGCAACGGGCGATCCAGCAGCACATTCAGCAGCGGCCGATACACCGCAAGCAGCGTCCGCACCACAGCACTGTCAGTCTCTTCACGCAGTCGCCCCCGCACCAGCAGGCTGGCCAGCGCCGGCACCAAAGTCACTGCCAAAACTGCCGCCGCGACCAGTGCCAAGGATTTCGTCCACGCCAGCGGCCCATACATCCGTCCGTCAATACCCCCCAAAGCAAATACCGGCACAAAGGAAACCAGCATCACCAGAATCGAAAAGAAGACCGGACGGCCCACCAACGCACATGCCGCCACCACGTCCTCACCAATCTCTCCCTGCACCGGACGATCACCAAATCGCTGCTGCAGACGATGCATCACATTCTCAGTCATCACGATCGATGAGTCCACCAGCACGCCGATCGAAATCACTATCCCCGCCAGCGACATAATGTTTGTCTGAATCGTCAGCAGCCCCGCCGCCTGCAACACCAGCATCGCCGCAAACGTTCCCAGCACACACATCGGCAAAGTCACTGCAATCACCAGCCACGAACGAACATGTCGCAGTACTATCAGCACGCAGATCGCCGCTATCGCCAGAGCCTCCACCAGAGTCCTCGCGACTGTACGCACAGCTCCACCAATGAGAGGTCGACGATCATAACATGGCACAATCCGCACATCTGCCGGCAACGATCCGCCAATCTCCGCCAGCTTCTCCACCACAGCCCCCGTGACCTCAGGCACATTGCCACCATGCCGCATGTGCACAATTCCCGCCACACACTCGGAACCGTCCTTTTCAAAAGCCCCCCGACGCGGCGCTGCTGACAATGACACGTCTCCCAAAGATCCCAGCAGGACCACCGCACCATCGCCACAGCGAATCACTCGCTGCCGCCAGCGTTCCAGCAATTGCTCAGTGTCCTCCCCGGGTAGGCTGCGCAGTTGCAGCACATACTCCGCCCCACCCTTCTGCAGCACCTGCCCGCCAGCAGTCTCGGCAGACTGCAGCTGCCGAGTCAGCTCAGACAGTGTCAGTCGGTGCTCCACCAGCAGCGTCGGATCCACCTCGATCCGTACCTCGGCATGGACACCACCCACCGAAGCCACCTCGGCCACACCCGGAACCGTCGCCAGCAGAGGAGCAATCTGCTCGTCCTGAATTCGACGCAGCTCCGCCAAATCTGACCGCCCCGACTCCACCGTGTACCAGTAAATCTGCCCGGTCGCGATTCCATCCGCAGCCAACTGCGGAATCACTCCCGCCGGCAGTTCCGCAGCCAACCCCGCCAGCTGCTCCCTGAGCACCGCACGAGCCCGCTGCGGAGACACCGCATCCTCGAAAATCACATGCACCAGCGAATAACCCATGTCGCTGGAACCACGCACAGCTGTTACCTGCGGTAAGGCCTGCAGGGCCAGCGAGATTTGCCGCGTCACCCGCGACTCAATCTCCAGCGGTCCATGCCCGGCCCACTCCGCAAACACAATCACCTGGTTCTCGGACAAATCCGGTACGGCATCCATCGGAGTCCTGCGGATGGACAGCACTCCCACTACTGCCACCAGCAGCGCAGCCAGCAGCACCACCACGTTCCGCCGCACCGAAAATCGAATGATCGCCTGAAGCATCAGAATCACCGTCCCCTGTTCGTCAGCAACACGTTTCAGGGGCCAGCCACCGGCGGAGGCAGCTTTGCCAGATATTTCTCCGGTTCCTTCAGCAGCTTTCGCTCACACGCCGCACAGCAGATGAACACTGTTCGTTCCCCCACTCGCACAGGCACCGGTCCTCCCATGGAATCGAGTGACAGGTCAGTGACCGGGCACTTCCCCTGAGCCTCCGCGAGCGCCAGCTCAGACTCAGACAGGACCCGCACTCCCGACTTCGCGGCAGCAACCTTCAACGGCGCCAGTGCTGCTGCCGAACTCAGCGCCGGCTGATCCGCACCAAAATACCCCACCGCCAGCGCCGGATTCAACCGCGCTTCAGCATCCACCAGAAACGCACCCGTCGACACCACCTGCTCGCCAGCGTCCAGTCCCCCAATCACCGAATACGCGGACCCGGTTCGCGGACCCAGCTGCACCACACGACCGTCAAACATCCCGGCCATGGTCTGCACATAAACCAACTGCGACTCGCCATGCTCCACCACCGCCGAAGTCGGCACCTGCAGCAAAGTCCGCTCACCCAGCAGACCACGCTGCTCCGCACTCAGCAGTTTCGTCGCCGCAACCTCAGCCCGCACCGTCACTGCCAGCAAACCCTCAGGCAATTCCCGCAGCGGCTCCGCCAGGCTGACTCGCACCAATGGCACGGAAGCAGCACCATCCACAACGCGCACCGCTGTCCCCGCCACCCCATCCGGAAACACCGAACTGCTGACCAACACCCCGACAGGC
>Ga0209990_10003750_pt1 | contig 10998 bp, 7 predicted proteins | sample NOAtaG_6_FD_187304 | JGI IMG/M metagenome (GOLD analysis project Ga0209990, IMG submission 187304) | Freshwater lake microbial communities from Lake Erie, under a cyanobacterial bloom - NOAA_Erie_Diel5S_2200h metaG (SPAdes) (version 2) | ecosystem: Environmental > Aquatic > Freshwater > Lake ...
ACAGGCCCGTCCGGACAGTGGTTACAGCCTCGAAGTCCGCAGCGCCTCCGGGGCAATTATCGGCGAGGTAGGGGAGGGTAACCGCAAAGATATCCGCAATGCGGTAGAAGCGGCGCATGCGGCCCATGGCTGGGGTGCCGCTACCGGCCATGCCCGTGCCCAGGTACTTTACTATCTCGCTGAAAACCTCTCCGCCAGGGCAGAGGAATTCAGTGCCCGCATCGTTCAGACGACCGGATGCTCCGTTGAGGATGCGCATTCTGAGGTGGACGTTGCGATCAGGCGGATTTTTTACTATGCCGCAATGGCCGATAAGTACGACGGCAGGGTCCATCATACGGTAGTGCGCAATGTCACCCTCGCAATGCCTGAACCCATCGGGGTGATGGGCATCATCTGCCCGGAAGAATCTCCCTTGCTGGGGTTCATTTCCACGGTAATCCCGCCCGTCGCTATGGGTAACCGGGTCATTGTGGTCCCCTCGGCAGCTTTTCCCTTATCTGCTACCGATTTTTATCAGGTCCTCGATACCTCGGATGTCCCGGGCGGTGTCCTGAATATCGTCACCGGAAAGCCCGGCGAACTCGCAAAAGTACTCGCCAACCACTACGACGTGGATGGCCTTTGGTATTTCGGCGATCAGCCCGGTAGCCGTATGGTGGAAAATGATGCTGCCGCCAATATGAAGCGCACCTGGGTGAGTTATGGAAAATACCGCAATTGGCGGGATGACAGACAAGGGTCTGGAGAAGAGTTTTTACGCCATGCGACGCAAATAAAGAATATCTGGATTCCCTACGGGGAATAAAAATTTTATTTTGCAGCCTTCGGCAGCAAAATAAAATTTTGAATTGACAGGTACCTTGAGCCTTGGGCCTTGTGTTCCTTTAGCGGCGAAGACGGCGAAATACTTTTAATTCGGCGGCTTGCGCCGCCGAATAATATTTTTTTGGAGCACCGTTTTCACTGATTTTGCGAAGCAAAATCAGTGAAAACGGTGCTCCAAAAAATTTCATTTTGCCGCCGAAGGCGGCAAAATACTTTTCACACAACCGCATAAAATTTTAGCGCAAGCTCCTTGTTCATTTAAAAATCAGAATTTTTTGAATAAAATTTTTTTATATGTATAAAAATATACTCCTCTTTTGCACACTGATCATTGGGCAAAACCTATTGTCGGCCCAGACTTTGAGCCTTACACAAGTGATGAACAGCCCATTTCCCGAGCATTTGATTGCGGCACCGGGGAAGGCGCAGTTCGCCTGGACACACAACCATGAGGGGCGGCGGAGTATATGGGGAGCAGTGGGACCGGAGTACAATGCCCGGCAATTGCTGTCCTATAACACGGATGACGGGCAGGAACTGGGCAGCCTGACCTTTTCACCGGATGGTACGATGCTGGCTTTTGTGCGCGGAGGCAGTGCCAACCGACAGGGGGAAATCCCGAACCCGACGAGTGACCCGGCAGGTGTGAAACAGGAAATATATCTGTTGCCATTTGCAGGGAATAACCGCATCCTCGTAGGGGAGGGCAGTAACCCTAAATTTTCCCCCGATGGCAGGCGGATTGCATTTATCCGCAAAGGTCAGGTGTGGCTGGTGAACACAGGGGAAATCAGCGCGGCAAAACAACTTTTTTCTATTCGCGGCAGTGCCGGAAGCCTGTCCTGGTCGCCTGATGGTACCCAACTGGCTTTTATCAGCAACCGGGGCGACCATGCGTTTGTGGGGGCGTACGACTTTTCCAAAAAAACGATTCAATATCTGCTCCCCAGCGTGGACCGCGACCAGAGCCCGGTTTGGTCGCCCGACGGCAAGCGTCTGGCGTTTATGCGCGTGCCCAACCATCGGAAGGATTTAATCTTTATCGAAAAACGGGAAGGCTTGCCCTGGGGCATCCTGGTACATGATTTTGAAAGTGGCCAAACGAAGGAGGTCTGGCGTGCCAAGTCAGGCCCTGGCAGCTATTTCTGGGCGATTTCTGCGGATAATCAGCTATTTTGGAGTGCGGACAACCAGATCGTTTTTCCCTGGGAAGGCGATGGCTGGCTACATCTGTATGCTGTACCCGCTAATGGGGGCCCGGCCCGCCTGCTTACCCCGGGCAACTTCGAGGTACAGTATGCGGCTATGACGCCTGATCACAAAGCGATGGTCTATTCTTCCAACCAGAACGATATAGACCGACAACATATCTGGCGTGTGGATATTCAGGGGGGACTTCCGAAGCAGCTTACTGCGGGCGCTTCGATCGAATGGGCCCCTGCGGTAGCGGGGGACGGTACAGTTGCCCTCCTGGCTTCCAGCGGCACGCGTCCTGCACAGGCAATGTACCTCAATGCACAAGGTCAAAAGCAGTCTCTGGCTCAAGATGTACTGTACAAGGACTTTCCCTCCGCTATGCTGGTGGAGCCAGAGGCCGTGACGATCACAGCTGCCGACGGGATGCAGATTCCCTGCCAGCTCTTCCGGCCTAAAAATATTAAGCCGGGAGAGAAACGTCCTGCCATATTGTTTTTTCACGGCGGGTCGAGGCGGCAGATGTACCTGGGCTTTCACGACCGCGGGTATTACCACCACGCTTATGCGATGAATCAGTACCTGGCCAGTCAGGGCTACCTGGTGCTTTCTGTCAACTTCCGCAGTGGTATTGGCTATGGCATGGAGTTTCGGGAGGCCCTGAATTATGGTGCCAACGGAGCGAGTGAATACAATGATGTCGTGGGCGCAGCCCTGTACCTGCGTGGGCGCAGCGATGTGGACAGCGCCAGGATTGGACTTTGGGGTGGCTCTTACGGCGGCTATCTCACCGCAATGGGTTTGGCCCGGGCTTCCGACCTCTTTGCTGCAGGTGTGGACATTCATGGCGTCCATGATTGGAACGTGGTTATCCGCAATTTTGTGCCCAGTTACAATCCGGAGGCAAATGTAGCAATAGCAAAAAAGGCTTTTGAATCCTCGCCCCTGCACTTCCTGGAAGGCTGGCGCTCGCCCGTATTGCTCATCCATGGCGACGACGACCGCAACGTGCCTTTCAGCGAAACGGTAGATATTGCCGAATCACTGCGCCGCCAGGGGGTATATTTTGAACAACTCATTTTCCCCGATGAGGTACACGGATTTTTGCTGCACAAAAATTGGCTGGCAGCATACGAGGCAACTGCAGGATTTTTCCAGCGCATGTTGAAAAAATAGCCATGTCCCGTGTTGTACATGTGCTCATTTGTCCGGATAAATTCAAAGGTTCCCTGAGCGCCGGAGAAGCTGCTGCTGCTATCGCTAAAGGTATTCGCCGTGCTTTGCCCGGTGCGGTCTGTGATTTACATCCCCTTGCGGATGGTGGAGAGGGCTCACTGGCTGTGCTTTCGGATTGGCTCGACCTGGAAAAAGTAGAACAGGTAGTACCAGGTCCACTTGGCGATCCGGTATGTGCAGCCTGGTATCGCCATGGCGACAAAGCGCTGATTGAACTTGCGGACGCTTCGGGGTTGGTCCTGCTCGCGCCGGAGTCCCGGAATCCCATGTGGACAACAACTCGCGGTACGGGAGAACTGATAAAGATTGCGATTGAGTGCGGCGCAAGGGAAATCAACCTTTTCCTGGGGGGCAGTGCGACAAACGACGGTGGTGCGGGCATCGCCCATGCGCTTGGGTTTCGATTCCTGGATGAAAAGGGGAAGGCCTTTCTTCCGACCGGAGGCAGTCTTGGCGATATCCGCGATATCCTGCCGCCATCAGATCATACGTTTCAGGATATCCACCTGATTTGTCTTTGTGATGTACAGAACCCTTTGCTGGGTAAAAATGGGGCGAGCCGCATCTTTGCACCCCAAAAAGGGGCTTCCCCTGCCGATGTAGAGCAACTGGAGGCCGGAATGGCTCATTTGGCAAAGATGGTCGCACAATATAGTGGCCGGGATATCACGAGTATTCCTGGTGGGGGTGCTGCAGGAGGGATTGCCGCCGGATTATATGGGTTGCTGGGTGCTGAAATCCGCAGCGGTATCGCAACCATTTTTACCTTGACACATTTCGAGGAAAAAATCCGCCAGGCCGATATTGTGGTCAGCGGGGAGGGTAAACTCGATGTCCAGACCCTGGGAGGGAAGGTCGTGAGTGGGGTAATGGAAATGGCGCGGAAATACCATAAACCAGTCGTGTTATTTACTGGTCAGTCTGAGCTCGACCGGGAATCTTTTGCTTCGAAAGATATCCTGGAGGTATTGACGGTTATGGAGCGGTGCAGTAGCATAGAAGAAGCAATGACCAGCGCGGCTGATACCTTGGAAGTATTAGCAGAAAATTTTTTCCGATCTATTTAGGGTTGTGTAAAAAGCCTCAAAGCCGTCTTTGGCGGCTTGCGCCGCCAAAAATTTAATTTTGCCGCCGTAGGTGGCAAAATTAAATTTTTCAGAGCCGCGTTTTCAACGATTTTGCGAAGCAAAATCGTTGAAAACGCGGCTCTGAAAAAATATTATTTGGCGACGTAAGCCGCCAAATGACGTGCCGCAGGCTTTTTACACAACCCCTATTCTTTCCCGCCCGGAATTTCGTTCAACCAAATAACCTCCAGGCGTGCCTGGGAAATCCCAAAAGACTCGCTGCCCAGATAAAGCTGTCCTTGCGGACCAAAGGCCACGGATTCTGTCTGGAATACTCCCGTAAGGTTGATCCGTCGTTTATTGCCTGCGAAAAAATGATCCTCCGGATAATCGTACAGGAGGATTAAAAAGCGGTTGCCCAGCATGGAATAGCCGCAGAGGGCAATCTGGCGCCCGTCGGGCCGTATGTCCGCCCCTGTAATCAGGCCTTCGGAGTCAAAGGTGGCTTTTCGCACCGCGGTATGGCTGCCCGGAGTGGCGGGCAGTGCATAAATGGTCGTTTGCTTGCTTGCCCACTGCTTGGTGAAGAGAAATAACCTGCCCTGCCGTGCAATCATCGCTTCACAATCGAAGTCCGTCTTATTACCCGCAACAGGCTGCGGTGGAACCGGCTGATCCTCATAGCGAAAGGTTATTATTTCTGCAGAAACGGAAGTATCTCCCACTGTCTGGGCAATCGAGGATTTTGCGATCCGGTAAATCGTCAGGTCGGTCCTGGAGCCATGCTGGTTATTGCCGAAATCGCCGATGTAAATAAATGCCTCATCCTGGGCGATATCTTCCCAATCTACATTGGAAACTCCGGCTATCTTTATCCTGTGCCTGATCTCGTTACCCAGCGTATCCATGGCATACAGCAGCGGTTCGTGCCCACCGTCGTTGTGTTGCCAGAGCAGTCCGTTCCAGTAAACGACCCCAGAGTTTTCTATCAGCACTTCGGGCTGTTTATAGGTGGTTTTTGGATTAATTGAGAGCCGCTTGTAGAGACAGGATCCATCGTTTACGGTAGCTTCTGCATTATAATTGATCGCGGCGGTATCGGTACAGCCCGGTTGTGGCACCTGTGCCTGTGCAGAGGTAAGGGCCGTAAAAGTCATTAAACCACAGTAAATTTTACGGTTTAAATTGCGGGAGAAGCGGGAAAAACGGATAAACCGAAACATAAAAGCGATGTTTTTTTGTTATTTATGGGAGAGAAATATTTTTTCAGAGCGCCGATTTTGTTGATTTTGCAAAGCAAAATCAACAAAATCGGCGCTCTGAAAAAAAGTATTCTGCCGCAGCAGGCGGCAGAATACTTTTCGGGCAGCCCCGGAAAGTATTGAATGGACGCCGTTATTCCTCATTTTGCGAAACACAATAATATGAAAATTCTGCTGACAGGCGCCAACGGCTATATCGGAAAACGGCTTTTGCCGCTGCTCCTGGAACAGGGGCACGAGGTAATCTGTTGTGTGCGCGACAAAGCACGCTTTCCCAACACCGGTTTTTACAAAGATCCGGGGATTTCTGTTGTGGAAGTAGATTTTCTGGAAACCCCTCGTTTCGATGAGGCTCTCAGGGATGTGGATGCGGCGTATTATCTGATTCATTCCATGAGCGACGTAAGTGCGAGTTTTGAGGAACTTGAGGCACGTACTGCACACAATTTTGTAGAGCTGATCCGTCAAACGAATGCCCGACAGGTAATCTATCTGGGGGGTATTGTCAATGCGGAAAAGCTTTCGCGGCATCTTTCTTCGCGAAAAAACGTAGAGGATATTTTGCGTGCCGGTCCGGTGCCGCTTACGGCGCTCAAAGCAGGTATTATCGTTGGCTCCGGTAGCTCTTCTTTCGAAATCATCCGCGATCTGGTGGAGAAGCTTCCGGTAATGGTCACGCCGAAATGGCTCAATACCCGTACGCAACCGATTGCGATCCGCAATGTGATGGAATATCTCACCGGTGTCCTTCTCCGGCAGGAAACCTTCGGGCAATCCTATGATATTGGCGGTCCGGATGTACTGACCTATAAGCAGATGCTGCTCCAGTTTGCCGAGGTGCGCGGGCTGAAGCGTTTCATTTTTACCATTCCGGTAATGACGCCTAAACTATCCTCCTACTGGCTGTACTTTGTAACCAGCACCTCCTATCGTCTGGCAGTCAATCTGGTCAACAGTATGAAGGTGGAAGTAATCGCCCAGCCTAACAATCTTTCGGAAATGCTGGGTGTCAAGCTTATCTGTTACAAAGATGCTGTGCGCATGGCTTTCCAGAGGATCGAGCAGAACAGCGTGGTGTCGAGCTGGAAAGATGCCCTCGTATCGAGTTATAAGGATAACTCCCTGCTCGACCATATCAACGTGCCGACCAATGGCTGTTTTATAGATCAGCGCCTCAGGCCGGTGACGGGAAGCGTAGAGCAGGTACTCGACAACATCTGGTCCATAGGCGGGGAGCGGGGCTGGTATTATGGCAACTGGCTGTGGGCATTGCGCGGATTTCTCGACAAGCTCCTCGGTGGGGTAGGGCTGCGGCGCGGGCGTACCAACCTCAATACGATCTATTCCGGCGATACCCTCGATTTCTGGCGCGTGTTGGTTGCCGACAAAGCATCCCGGCGCTTATTGCTATACGCGGAAATGATTCTCCCCGGGGAAGCCTGGCTGGAATTCCGGATTATAGAAAAAAAGGGCCAGCCTTTTCTCCAGCAGACGGCAACCTTCCGTCCGGTCGGTATCCTGGGAAGATTGTATTGGTATGCCGTACTGCCTTTGCACTTTTTTGTATTCGAAGGGATGGCGGTCAATATAATCCGCTACAACAATAAACCGGGAAAGGCAGCAGCAGCTTCAGGAAAATAGGTGTACATTGCTTCTTTACAGAAGTTAATTTTCACCTTTTATGCGGCGCACAACTTTTTTTTCTATCTTTTTCTTACCAGCTATCCTCGTTTCCCAATCTGCCTTCGCCCAGGAAGCGGTTCCTGTTTTTACGGCAGGTGAAAACGGATACGCCTGCTATCGCATCCCGGCAATGGTGACTACGCTCAAGGGCACCCTCCTGGCATTTGCGGAAGCGAGGCGCAAAAACTGCGGCGATGCAGGGGATATTGACCTGGTGCTGAAGCGCTCCATGGATGGGGGCAAAACCTGGTCGGCGATGCAGGTGGTCTGGGACGATGCCGGCAACACCTGCGGCAATCCCGCCCCGGTCGTGGACCACAAGTCCGGTAAAATCATACTGCTCTCGACCTGGAACCTCGGCGAAGACCATGAGCCGCAAATCATTGACGGCAGTAGTAAAGATACGCGCCGGATTTTTGTGCTCAACTCCACCGATGACGGCGCGAACTGGTCCAGTCCCCGGGAAATCACCGCTGAGGTCAAGCTGCCAAACTGGACCTGGTACGCAACGGGACCAGTTAACGGTATCCAGATGCGTTCCCGGCCTTACCGGGGCCGCCTGGTTATCCCTTGCGACCATATCGAGGCCGGTACAAAGAAATATTTTTCCCATACCATCTTCTCCGATGACGGCGGCCAGACCTGGCAACTGGGTGGTACGACGCCTACGGATCAGGTGAACGAATGCAGCGTAGCCGAGCTTCCGGGCGGCACATTGATGCTCAATATGCGCAACTATAACGGCCTGCGCATCCGGCAAGTCGCCACCAGCAGCGATGGCGGGCAGCGCTGGTCGGCACTCAGGGGCGATAGTGCGCTCGTCGAGCCGGTTTGTCAGGGGAGCCTGCTCTGGTACGACAAAAAAGGCCGGAAGCCCTTCCTGGCCTTTTCCAACCCCGCCAGTCAAAAATCCCGAACCCAGATGACTGTAAGGATCTCGTACGACCAGGGGGCGACCTGGCCATTGAGTATTCCCGTACACGAAGGGCCTTCCGCCTACTCTAACCTTGCCATCCTGCCCAACGGCAACCTGGCCTGCTATTACGAAGGGGGGAGTAAAAGCCCTTACGAAAAAATCTTATTCAAAGTGGTTTCGTTTTTTTAAATTTTCTGGATAATGTTAACCAAAATAATCCGGGTATTGTAAGTTGTTAAAAATCAATATTCAGCATGAAACGCATCCACCTTTTCTCCCTATTGTGCCTGGTGACACCATCAGCTTTTGGGCAGGTGCACCCTGCCATCCGCTCCTGGTTGCAGAATACTTCCCAGGTGGGCAGTTATTACGTGCGCGGCAATCCCGTGGCCATCAGCAACGGCATCTTGACCAATTGCCAGTTAGTGCGCTATTCAAATGATTTTGTATATGTCAATACCAATGGCATTCCCTCCTATCCGACGGGTCCGTTTAACGATGGCAACCCTTCTCAGGCGTCTGCCCAGAATGCCCTTTTCCGCTTTCCCCTGAACCCGAAGGAAGAAACCGGGACGAAATCTGCGACTACCCTGGGCAATATCGGTGTTTTCATCAATGGGGTCGCCATATTTGACTATCGGGATGGCGTCGCCTGGAATACCACGACCAATTCCTTTTGCGGCGGCCCGGGCAACCCAACTTGTCCGGGAGGGCCGGGCACTGCGCAGTCGTGGAACAGGGATGCCGTGGTGTACGAGCGCCTGGGCTTCGACTGTTCCAAAGGACATCCGGCGATGGGCAACTATCACCACCACCAGAACCCCTCTGCTTTCGATCTGGATATCAACGTCGTTTCAACCATCTGTAACCTATACGATGCCGATGGGCTCTATAAAATTGATCCCGCAAAACATTCCCCGCTAATCGGTTTTGCCTACGACGGTTTTCCGATTTATGGCGCTTACGGATATAAAAATACGGATGGTACCGGGGGCGTTGTGCGTATGAAGAGCGGCTATTCCCTGCGCAATATCACCCTGCGCACCCACCATGCGGACGGTACCGATGTGCCCGATGGCCCGCCGGTAAGCACTACCTACCCCCTGGGGGCTTTCCGGGAGGATTACGGCTTCGTCGCAAGGCCCAATGATCCGGATTACCTCGACCGGCACAACGGCAGGTTCTGTGTGACCCCGGAATACCCCAATGGCACCTATGCCTACTTCTGTACAGTGGATGAGAAACACAATTCTGCGTACCCCTATGTGATCGGTCCAACATTTTACGGCGTTTATGCCAATCGGAAAGTCACTTCCGTCAACGAACCAACGGTGACGTACAACCCTGCGGTAAGCACTAAAGCGGTTGCTATCGAAAACTTACAAATCAATATTTTCCCTAACCCTGCCTCCGGGTTGATAGCCGTACAGTTTGGCAGCTTACTGGAAGAAGACCTGCAGGTCCAACTGACCGATATTTCCGGAAAAGCGATAGCAAACCGGACAGTGTATAAAGGCCAGACCATTGCTTTTTTTGAGGCAGATACCCTGTATCCGGGTACCTACCTCATCGCGGTATCCAATGGCAGGGATACCGCGGCGTATCGAGTAGTGATTAATCATTAAGGGTTGAGGTAATATTTTAGCGGCTTGCGCCGCCAAAGAATGTTTTTAAAAAAGGGGCTGTCCGAAAAGTATTCCGCCGCCTTCGGCGGCAGATAAAATTTCTGAAACGCCGATTTTATTGATTTTGCGAAGCAAAATCAATAAAATCGGCGTTTCAGAAAAATATTCTTTGGCGGCATTCGCCGCCAGTAATTATTTTGAAAAGGCTGTCTGAAAAGTATTCTGCCGCCTTCGGCGGAGAAATAAAGTTTTGAACGAACACTGTTTTCATTGATTTCGCTAAGCGAAATCAATGAAAACAGTGTTCGTTCAAAATATTCTTTGGCGGCATCGTCCCCAATAATTATTTTGAATGGACCTCGTTTTGCCTCATTTTGCGAAGCAAAATGAGGCAAAACGAGGTCCATTCAAAACTTTCTTTCGCCGCCGAAGGCGGCGATACGGAATAGATCGCCGCTAATTTGCCAGAAGTGCCTTAGGAAAATGAAAATCCGGGTTAAACACGAACGCGCTATCGTTCAGGGTGCGCAGGAAAGCGATCAAATCAGCTTTCTGCCCGGCTTCCAGCACAGCGGGCGTGTGGGCCCCCGCACCCCCGCTATCCCCCCATTGGTCGAGCACCTGCCGCAGCGTTTTGAACCTGCCGTCGTGCATATAGGGATAGGTATAGCGCAAGTTGCGCAGGGTGGGGGTTTTGAAGGCCAGGCTATCGGAAGGTGCCTGGGTAATCCGGTACCGTCCTGCATCCTGTAGAAAGGGGTCGGGCAGGAGGCCATGGCCGGAAAAGCTATAATTGGTGAACAACGGCTCGGTATGGCATGGGTTACAGGATTGCCGGAAAATTTGATATCCGCGTTCCTCCTGGGGCAGAAAAACCGTTTTTCCCTGCCGCATCAGATCATAGCGCGATCCGGCACTGACGAGCGTCAGTTGAAACTGCGCAAGGGCCTTCAGGAAGCGCTCCCCGGTAATCGCTGTATCGCCAAAAGCGTCCTGGAACCAGGCGGGATAGCGCCCGGAAGCCCGCAGTTTTTGCAAGACATGTTTAAAATCCGCTCCCATTTCGGAAGGAGAACCGATAGGTGCCAGGGCCTGCATATCCAGATGGTGGATGGCACCATCCCACATAAAAGAAGTCTGCCAGGCCAGGTTCATGAGGGCAGGGGCATTGCGCAGACCAATGGAGT
>Ga0209990_10003753_pt1 | contig 10990 bp, 9 predicted proteins | sample NOAtaG_6_FD_187304 | JGI IMG/M metagenome (GOLD analysis project Ga0209990, IMG submission 187304) | Freshwater lake microbial communities from Lake Erie, under a cyanobacterial bloom - NOAA_Erie_Diel5S_2200h metaG (SPAdes) (version 2) | ecosystem: Environmental > Aquatic > Freshwater > Lake ...
GCCCCGGGCCCCCCTGAACTATCCCCCCGTGGTCGATCCGGCGAGGCCCAGGTTGGTCCGACCAGGCTCGCCTATTCGAAGAAGTAAATATTAAATGTATTGCCGATACGGTGGATGGGCTGATACCGGTTCAACCATTGATACTGGCTGTATGGTACCGCCAGATAATGGGTGCTTACGGCAACGTAGCCTTTCGTCTTTCCCTCTTCAATCCTGGCCGACTCGAGCGGTGGGAGTCCGACCTGATCAAGGGGAGCTGTCCCAAAATAGACCAGACTTACCTTCGACACCCCCTTCTCCTCCAGGTATTGGCTCAACTGATAGATCCCCTGCCCCCAATCAAGATCAGATTCATCCAGTATTCTCTCCGGCCTCGACCCAGCGAGCCGATTGAAGTATCCGATATGGTCAGATCCGGCCTCGAGGCTCTCGTATCCAAACATAAGGAGAAGGATGCCTAATAGTGGACGAAGATGGCTCTTCATTCGGAATTGAGTAACGATAAAATCGGACAGTGCGAGAGCAAGAAAGAAATAGATGGAGAGGATATGACGAACGCCGGCATTAATGTTTGACGTCATCGAGAAGAGCAGTATGGAGGTCGAGATTGCCAGCAGGGTCAGACGACCATCGGGTTGAGCGCTTCGACGATTTTTGAACAGAGTGAAGAGGAAGAGCAGAAAGAGCACCAGGATGGCGAGTGGAGTCTTGAGCAAGAGAACGAGCGGGAAAAAATACCACCATCCATCCATCCGGACCTCACCCAACAGATAACTGAGATGCCCCGTGCGGTTATGGTTTCGAACCTCATTTATACCTCTGATGAATAAGTTGAACGGAGAAGGCGTCTCCACTGCCAGATAGGCGATTCGACTGAGGTGTATTGTCTGAGATAAAGAGAAGCCCCGGACGCAGATGAGGACGGAGAAGCGACCAGGGGACGACAACCTCAAAAGATCCCTGAACATAGGCGGCCACCTGGTAAGGATCGAAGGTTAAGCGCAGACCGGCCCGGGTCGGATTCCACCGCTGGTAGTTCTGATCATTGAAGGCGGTGCCGCGCGCAACCCACTGCGGATCGCCAAGATCCAGGCGCGCCAGTTCACGACGGCAGTAGTCGGCAATGATCCGGCCAGCGGGGGCGCCAGGTGAGAAGAGGTCGGCGAGGACGAGCGACCTTTCCCGACGCGGGTCCCAGTTGAGACTACGGGTCTGGCCATTGGGATGGGCGCCTCCGGTGTAACTGTAGATAGTGAGCTGCAGGCTGAGCAGCTGCGGCGTGGCCTGCACCATCAGGTAGTCGATCTCAAGTGAGCTTGGCGGAAGCTCGACACCCCTCCCCTGATCATCACGACGCAACTCAGCAACATCTTTTTTGAACTCAGTGACCAGTGGATCGACAATGGCGGCGAGATGACGGTTGAAACCTGACGCAGCTTCACCAAGGTTCGGCAGGTTGAGACGGATCGTATAGTTGAGTGACCGGTTCTCCTCGCGCTGCTCGCGGACCGTCAGTCGGCTCGTGCCAAAAACCTGGCGAAATTCACCCAACTCCTGAAGATTGAATGGCAGTTTTCGCCCATCACGCTCCCGGGTCCAGGTGCCGGAGAAGTAGAGCTGGGGCTCCCCATCGATCAGGACCTTGCCCAACTTACCCACAAACTCTCCGGTACGCTGTGGTGTCGAGCCATCAGCAGCGGTCATCTCGACCAGGGTGATCTGCCCCTCCGAATCGATCTGCCCGGAGAGGTTGATGCGGTTGCTTCCCGGTCGAACGACGCCGGCGCGCTCATAAATGTAGCCGCCGCGCAGCGTTTCTCCATCCTGTTCCAGATCCATGCGAACCAGGTAGGACTGACCTATTTTTCCAAGAAGTGTATAACGCTGATCAGCCGCGGAGATTGGCGGCGTCTGCGCCTGTGGCGTCAACACCGGCAGCAGGAGCAGCAGCAAAGATATGGAGAGCAGGAGGCGGAGAGCGGCGAGCGATGAGCCACACTTCGGGCGATCACGCCGCATTACAAGAGACTTTACACGTCGCAGTTCGAACATCTTGCGTCAGACTCTCCGCTTTCCGCTCTCCACTTCCCGCCTCTTAGAGGACTGGGCCAATCCGCCAGGGAACGAACTCCTGGTGGCCAAGGATCTCACTCTTCGTGCGCTGCCCGGAGGCGACGCGGCGAATCAGTTCATAGATCTCCGTCCCCACATCCTGGATGGTCGCCTGGCCATCAACAACCCGACCGGCATTGATGTCGATGTTGTCCTCCATCATCCGGGCGATGCGTGAGTTGGAAGAGATCTTGATCACCGGGACGACCGGATTGCCGATGGCCGATCCACGGCCCGTGGTGAAGCAGATCATGTTCGCCCCCCCCGCCGCAAGGCCGGTCAGCGAGACCGGATCGTAGCCCGGGGTGTTCATCAACACAAAACCGGCCCGATTGATCCGTTCGGCATAGGCGAAGACGCCGGTCAGGGCGGTCGTGCCGCCTTTGGCAACGGCGCCCAGCGACTTCTCACAGACATTGGAGATGCCGCCAGCCTTGTTGCCCGGCGAAGGATTGTCATTCCAATTGCCACCGAAGCGGTTGAGATAGTTCTCATACCATTCTTTGACGGCGATCACCTTGCGGCCGGTCTCCTCATCAACGGCGCGACGCGTCAGGAGATGTTCAGCCCCCATACACTCCGGGATCTCGGCCAGCACCGATGTGCCGCCGGCGCGGACCAGCAGATCACTCGTGTAGCCAAGCGATGGATTGGCGGAGATTCCCGAGAAGGCGTCTGACCCGCCACAGTTGGTGCCAAGGATGATCTTGCTCATCGGCTGCGGAGTCCGCTTCATCTTTTGGCAGTGGGCAATCAGCTCTTCGACCTGGGCGACGCCACGATCGACCGTCTGACGTGTTCCGCCGCTCGACTGCATCTCGAGGCCCACGATCAGCTTTCCCTTCCGGAAATGCTGCTGGCCAAGCTGCGTCGTGCCGATGTATTGTGAAAGCTGATTGACCTCACACCCAAGACTGACCATGAGCACGGCCCCGACATTCGGATGGTAGATCATCCCGGCAATTGTCCGCTCGAGCTGCCAGGTATCTTCACCCTGGGTATGGCCGCAGCCTTCCTGATGCGGGATGGCAACCACTCCGTCCACTCCATGCGTCTCCATCGTCACGTGGCGGAGCCGCTCCGCGATCTCGACCGTGACGTGGCTCGAACAGTTCGAGGTGGCGATGACCGCAATGTAGTTGCGGGTGCCGACGTCACCATTCTCGCGCAGGTAGCCATCAAAGGTGCCGGCCTCTTCCGGTGTCATATAGTTGGTGACCGGTGTCTGGGTGGCAAACTCGTACTCCTTGCCACTGAAGTCCGGAACGACATTCTGGGTATGGACCCACTCGCCTGGCCCGATATCGCTGGTCGCCTCGCCGATAATTTCGCCATACTTGCGGACCCGATAACCAGTCGGGATCGGCTCGAGCGCGATCTTCTGCCCTGGCGTGATCGTCTGGCGAACGGTCACCCGATGGCCTCCGGCGGTGATCTCGGTCCCCTCGGCGATCGGCACACGAGCGACGGCCACATTGTCAGCTGGATTGAGAATAATTACCGGTTCCGGCGTCTTCTGTTCAGTCATTCAGATGTTCCTCTCGAATCAAGTTCTCAGTAATCAGGCAATGAATAGGTATCGGCTAGTGGCGACCCAGTTTGTCACGTCCCGTCCAGCGCCCCTGACGAAAGGTGACATCGGGAGGGTAACGAGTTTCAAGGTCTGGAGCATTCCAGTCAATGGTCTTCGCCCGGGAACTTTTGTAGAAGAGGAGCGTCGCCTCTCCCCCGGTGCGCAGGGTCCCCCGGGCGACCGTGACGTGGTACCCAGTGGCATCGACCTCATCGAGGGCTGCAAACCCCTCCAGATCGCCCAGATCCTGGATGGTCGCCCGGGCTCCCTCGATGTTGACGGCAATATCGGCTGAATAGGCCGGAACCTCGAAACTCCCCTCGCGGAGACGATTGACGATGGTCGCCTGGCGGATGATCAATGGAACCATCCCCCCGCTCTGGTTATACGGTATGGCATCGTAGACGGCTGGATCAGCACGGTCAACCCCGCCGCGCGCCAGTTCCTGTAAGGTCCAGGCGAGGGCGGTGAAGTTGAGGCGCACCAGATCCATCTCCGGTCGCCCAAACCAGCCACCGGTCTCGATCAGGACGACCGGCGTTCCCCACTGGCTGATCAGGTCACCAAAGGCACGCGGATTGAAGGTGTCGTCGTAACGGCCAATCTGGCCGGGAATGAATCGTGACAGTGTCTGGTAGAACAGTGTGCAGATCTTCTTGGCGCGCACCCGTCCGGGCGTATCGCTCCGACCCTCGTCATGGGCAACGGCGAGGAGCGAGATCGTCGCCTGACGTCCCGAATCTCCAACCGCGGTGCGAATGTTCTGATTATGAAGATTGAAGCCAATCTCGGGCTGCCATTCATCACGGAGCCGCTTCAGCAGTCGCCCCTCCGGAGTCACCAACCGGCGCGCGTCACGATTGATGTCGATCGACTGCAGATTGCGTCGCTGGAAGAGTTCGGCCCCATCCGGATTGAGCATCGGGACGGCGCGAATCGTCAACTGCCGGGCCATCTCCGCGACGGCCGGATCATCGCGATGGCCCTGCCAGTAGTGGAAGAGATCGACCAGCGCACTCGTCGCCGTCGGCTCGTCACCATGCATCTGTGACCAGAGGAAGACCTTCAACGGTCCACGGCCAAACTCCAGCTGGTAGATCTCGCGTCCAGCCAGGGATCGACCGACCTCTTCGACCTTCACCCCCTCCGCCTTCAGTTGGGCAAGATAGGCGACCAGATCACGGTGACGCAGCTTTGATGGATCGATCCGGCTCAAGTGGCCAGTCGTCCACCGCGCCTGATAATCTTCCGGGGTGGCCAGAGCGGGAGACTGCGCCCTCGCTCCAACAACCATCACCGTCAGCAGCAGGGCGGACAGGACTGAACGCAGATGCAAGTAGGACATAGCGGATAAATCAGGGACAACTGGTCGATCAGGAATATCGGTCATCGTGGGAATTGTAATCAAGCTCAGATCGCGAAGGAAGCCGACCTCGTAAAAACAGCCCACCCTTTTCATCTCCCGTCTCGTCGATCCAGAGTCATCGGTTGGGGCTGTTTCATCTTTGACTCAACCCGGGGTAGAATAACGCCCTTCAAGATTTCTTGAAGAGTATCAATACAGATTGGAATAAATTATGGCAACCGACCCGTCACGTTATGATGAGCGCCCCTGGGGCAATTACACCGTTCTCGACGAAGCCGACCTCTACAAGGTGAAGCGAATCGAAGTTCATCCAGGCAAGCGGCTCAGCTATCAGAAACACGCTCGCCGGGCTGAACACTGGTTCATCGTCAGCGGAACGGCCCTGATGACCCTCGATGGGCGCGAGATCAGACTGGGTCCCGGCGAGGCGATCGACATCGCCATCGGCGCTGCCCACCGGATCGAGAACCCGGGGCAGGCCCCACTGGTCTTCATCGAGGTCCAGCGCGGAGACTACCTTGGAGAGGACGACATCGTCCGCCTCCAGGACGACTTCGGTCGCGAAGGACAGTCCTGAACAAACCTGACCGCGGGCGGGCGGAGCTGGTCCCCTCCGGCCCGCGGTCTCCAATATCATCCGTTCCTGGCCCGCTTCCAGTTGACGGGATCCCAGCCAACGCGCATCCCTGAGCGGTACGATTCGTTGGCCAGATGGGCCCCCAGCAGGACCCGGTTGGCCAACTCGACTGGTGAGTTGGGTTGCTGCCGGCTCTTCACGCAGTCGAGAAAGTTCTGCATGTGGGCGGGACTCTCGTCGCCGACCTTCCAGCTCTCGACTTCACGCCTCTTCGCGTCATACCGGATCATCATCCCGCGACTGTTGTCCTGAACGATCGAGCCTTCAAGTCCGTAGAATCCAGCGCCATCGTACTCCTGGCCGTTCATGAACTGGACCATGAAGACGATCGCAAAGTTTCCGCAATCGAGGATCGCGTGAACATTGTCCGGCGTCTCCCAGTCGAGGTTGTGGTACTTGCCGCCATTGCAAGAGACGCGTTGCGGGCCATCACTGCCGGTGATCCACATGGCGACATCGAGCCAGTGCGGACCGATATCGGTCATCAAGCCCCCCGCGTAGTCCCAGTACCACCGCCAGGCCGAGGCGCGTTTCGCGTCGTAAGCCCGCTTCGGAGCCTTGCCGAGAAACCTGGTCCAGTCGACCAGCTCGGGACTGAAGAGCGACTTGTCGCCAGCCCGTTTGATGTAGGTGTCATTCGGACGGTATCGGAAGTCCCAGATGCGCACAAAACGGATCTGGCCAATGCCGCCCGAGGCGACGATATCGCGGGCCCTTTTAAAGTGCTCGCCGCTGCGTCGCTGATTGCCAACCTGGACGATCTGCTTGGAGGCCTTCACCTTGGCCACCATATCCTCCCCCTCGGCGATGGTGCGGGCGAGCGGCTTCTCGATGTAGGCGTCCTTGCCGGCGCGAATCGAGTCGAGCAGGCACTGGTGGTGGAGATGATCCGGAGTGGCAATGATGACCCCGTCAATATCCTTGCGGGCCAGCAGATCCTGATAGTCGACATAGGTGTGCTCAACCCGACTGGCGAGCAGCTTTTGGGCCCGTTCCATCATCCCCTTGTTGACATCGGCCAGGGCGACGATCTCGGCCCCCATCTTCTGTGCCGCAACCAGCCTGCCGGCTCCCCGGTCGCCGGGTCCAATCCCGCCCAGTCGAATCCGGTCATTTGCGCCGATGATGCGGCCGTATGACGCCGCAGTAAATACCGCCGCCGCCGCGCCACGCAGAAAGTCGCGCCGTTCCACCTCTAGCTTCAGGTTCATATTCTTGTCCTCACCGATGATCATCGATTATTGCAGTTTAGCCGCCGGACGGAGATTGCGCCCCTTCCGGCCGGTCAGAGAGTCTCCCAGGTCCTGCCGGGCCCGTTCGACTTCGGTCATCAATTGCTTGACGATTTCTGGATATTGCGTGGCGATATTGTTGCTCTCCGCGGGATCATTGTCCAGATCAAACAGGGCGAGTTCGGTCTGTCTCGTCTCATCACGCCCCGGCTGTCCGTCACGGCCGGCCGTGGCGAGGTGGCGGTATGGATGCGGCAGATGCAGCTTCCACTTATCCCGACGGACGGCGTGCAGCTCGTCCAGCCAGTAGAAGTAGCGCGCCCGCGTCGCGCTGCTCGCGCGCCGCTGCCCGGCGAGAATCGACCAGGAATCCGCGCCGTCGATGCGGCGATCCTTCGCCAGTGCCGCGCCGGCCAGCCGGGCAAAGGTCGGCAGCAGATCGACCGTCATGAGCGGCGCGCGGCTGACCACTCCGGCGGGAATCCGCCCGGGCCAGCGGGCGATGAAGGGCACCCGGACGCCCCCCTCCCAGGCTGTTCCCTTCCCCTCGCGCAGACCGCCCGTTGAGCCGGCGTGATTGCCGTATGGGAGCCACGGGCCATTGTCGGAAGTGAAGATGACAAGCGTGCGGCGGTCGAGCCCGAGCCGTCCAATCGTGCGGAGGATCTCGCCCACCGACCAGTCGAGCTCTTCGATTACATCGCCATAGAGCCCCTGGGCGGACTTCCCGCGGAACTTCTCCGAGACAAAGAGCGGGACGTGGGGCATGGTGTGGGGCAGGTAGAGAAAGAACGGCCGCTGCTGATTCCGTTCGATAAAGCTGACGGCCCGGGCCGTGTAGTCGGTCGTCAAGCGTGACTGATCAGGATTGTGCTCGATGACCCGCTCGCCTTCGATCAGCGGCAGCTCCGGGTAGTAGTTTTTCGTCTGAGGATGGTTCGGCCACATGTCGTTCGAGTATGGCAGGCCGTAATATTCGTCAAAGCCTTGTCGCGTCGGCAGAAACTGCGGATGGTGTCCCAGATGCCACTTGCCGAAGATCGCCGTCGCATAACCACGCTCTTTCAAGACCTCGGCGATCGTCTTCTCGTCCGGATTTAGTCCAGTCCTGGCGGTATGATCGAGCGCCCCACGGATGCCGACGCGGTTTGGATAGGCTCCGGTGAGGAGCGCCGCTCGCGAGGCCGAGCAGACGGCCGTTGCCACGTAGAAGTTTGTCAGCCGGATCCCCTCCGCCGCCATGCGGTCAAGGTTTGGAGTCTGGTACCCTTGGGCGCCATAGCTCCCCAGGTCGCCATAACCAAGGTCATCGGCATAGATCAGAACGATGTTCGGCGGCGGCTGGGTGCGGGCTCCCGTGACACGGGGTCCGACCGGAGCGACCAACAGCAGCGCCAACAGTATCAGGAGTGGCAGAACCACCCGGCTCGAAAGAGGTTTCTTCATAATGAGAGTGGATCGCGACGCTCCGCCGGCGAGACTGACCTTCCTGGCCCCCTTGGGCAGGAGGTGACCGGTCTCTCCCCCGGCGGAGCGATGCCGGAGTCCGGGTTACTCGACCTTCGCTTCGCGAATCCGGACATTTCGATACCGGGCGCGGCTGTTATCCCCCCACGAATCACCGCCACCGTGGACCTGCAGTCCGATGTAACCCTCGCGCGGGAAACGGTCACGGTTGTCGCGGAAGTCGATCATCTTCACGCCATTGAGCCACGAAGTGACGTGGGCAGGCTGCCCGGTGATCCGGGCCCGCAGGTGATTCCAGTCATCCTTCTTGAAATACTTTGTCCAGTTCTTATTCTGCTGGATGAAGCCCCCCGCCGCCGGCGCGTAGAGGCTGCCGATGAAGCCATCGTCACGATAGTCGATCGTGATCTGATAACCCATCCCATCCTCGCGCGTTCGCAGGAAGAGCCCCGTATCGGCGGGCTTGTCGACCTTGAACTCGAGTTCGACCTCGAAATCGGAGTACCTGGTGGTCGTTCCAAGCAGGCCCCCCTTGTGATCCGGCTCCTGGTTGGCGACAAGCATTCCGTTCTCGACCACCCAGATTCCACCATTGCCGTCATGGACCGCCTTTCGCTCCCAACCGTCCATATTTTTGCCATTGAAGATCTTTGTCCACTTCTCCTGGCCAATGGCCTGACTGGCAACCACTGCCCCGATCAAGACCATCGCGCCAAACACCATACTTCGTTTCATTATCTACTCCTGATCTGTGACCTGATCTGTTATTCTTCAGTTTTAGTAAGGATTCAGAGTACTCTGATACTCCGCATTATGGCGGCATTATGCACGAAGTTGAATCATAGTTGAATCACAAATCGACCCGGAAGCGAATCGATCCCGCGGGTGAGCATCAAGGAGACCGATGAGATCACTGGTCATCATTGTCTTTATCATTCTGTCAACGGTCACAGCTGGGGCAGCCCAGATGAAATTGAGTCCCGGACGGCGGTATCGAACGATCGAACGGCTCGCGCCAGAGAGGCTGGCGGCCGTCGCCGCCGATCGCGCGGCCTTGCGGCGCGCCCGCCGTAAAGTCAGGCTGTCGCACGGCCTGGCCGACTACCGGGCAATTCTGCACGCTCACGCCGGAGATTCGACGCATACGGGCGGCACACGGGAGGAGCTGCTCACCGCGGCCAGGCGAACTGGAGTCAAGGTGATCCTCCTCACTGACCACGTCCGGCCACCGCGCGACTTCATCAATGACAGCTGGCGTGGACTCCACGAGGGAGTGCTCTTTATCCCCGGTTCCGAGGGGGAAGGATTTCTCAACTATCCCAGCCGCTCCGTGATCGACCACTACCTGCGGAAGGATCAGAAGAGCCGCGAAGATTACGTGAAGATGATCACCGCCAACGGCGGAAACATCTTCCTCTCCCACGTCGAGGAACGATATGACTGGTCGACCGCGGGTCTCGACGGGCTGGAGATCTATAACAACCATTCCGACATGAAGGACGAGTTCGAATTCGTCGGCTGGCTCCGCGGGGCACTCACCAATCCGGACCGACTGAAATTGCTCAACTCGCTTCTCGCCCGTTACCCGCTCGAAGTCTTTGGGGCGCTCCAGGACTACCATGCCCCGACCATCGCCAAATGGGACCGTGATCTGCTCGAACGCCCGCTGACCGGGGTCGCCGCCAATGACTGCCACCACAACCAGGTCTATGAGATTCGTGCCGTCGCGGCAGACACTATCGAGATCAGCATCATCGGTGACCCGCCGCGTCGCGTTACGACCACCCAGATCCCGGCCATCGCGCCGCTGCTCGAGGGCCGGCGTGCCGGCGAACTGCTGGCGAGGGTCGACCTCGATCCCTATGAGAGCAGTCTCCAGTTCGTGACCACCCACCTGCTGCTGCCAAAGCAGGAGGGGCTGACCGAAGCTGCTGTTCGCCAGGCGCTCCGAACGGGTCGGGCCTACGTGGCCCACGACTGGCTGGGCGACCCAACCGGCTTCGCCTTCGTCGCCGCGCGAAGCGGTCGCCGGGTTGGCGTCATGGGGGCGCAGATCCCCCTCACGACCGCCCTGCGGCTGCGTCTCGAGGCGCCATTGCCCGGCACGATCCGCCTCTTCCACCAGGGAGCGCTGATTGCCGAGACGACTGGTCGCTCTCTCGAGCACCTCGTCTCCAAACCGGGCGTCTACCGTGCGGAGATCTGGCTGCAGATCGACGGCGAAGAACGCCCCTGGATCTACTCCAATCCAATCAGAGTGGAGTGAGACCGATCCCTGCCATCCGTTCCCTTCATATGTCTCCATCTCGGGCCAAGTGGAGAATACTTTGATCTTGAACCTTTCTTAGCGGTTAAACGTTTTGACACAGTGTGTGCTTTTTGTCAAAATGTAACCCATGAGTAATCCGACGACAAAATCCCACCGGCGCCGTAGTGATAAGACCATTGAGCGACGGGCGGAGATTATCGCAGCAGCCCTCGAGTGCTTTCTGCAATATGGTTACGAGAAGACGACGCTCGAGGATGTCGCGACGCGGGCAGGCTTGTCCCGCACCCTACTCTACCTGCAGTTCCGGAACAAGGAAGAGATCTTCATTGAAACG
>Ga0209990_10003756_pt1 | contig 10986 bp, 24 predicted proteins | sample NOAtaG_6_FD_187304 | JGI IMG/M metagenome (GOLD analysis project Ga0209990, IMG submission 187304) | Freshwater lake microbial communities from Lake Erie, under a cyanobacterial bloom - NOAA_Erie_Diel5S_2200h metaG (SPAdes) (version 2) | ecosystem: Environmental > Aquatic > Freshwater > Lake ...
GCGGGCCGGCGATGACTTCTGGATGAGCGTTTTCACCAATGGCGAGGGGGATATCTCCTATTCCATGAGCGAGTCTCAATTTTGGCAGCTTTTGGCTCGCGTGAATGAGTGCGCATCTCGCCTCGCCAAGCGTCGGCAGCCCTACAGCATGATGTCTCCAGACGCGGATTAGGACAGGGCTAGGATGTCATCTGCGATTTAGTTTATCAACTTTATCAGACAACCAGATAAAATCCCAGTAGGGCCAGTTCCTCGCCTCCCGGATAGCTGTCTGGGCCGTGCTTCGCCGCATCCTCCTTCATGGATACCCTACCTCGGGCTTCGGCTTCGATGAGGGCGGCGGCGATCATGTTGGCGTGCTTGTGAAACGGCTCCGCGTTAAGTTCCAACGAAAGTTCCGACGCCTTGTCCATTGCCCAATCACTCACGGTTCACCTCCTCGATTGCGGCGCGAAGGCGCTCTACTTCGCGTTCTGTCGGGTAGAGTTCGCCTTTTACCAAATACGCAAACGGTCTTGCTGCTTCCACCAGCTTTGCCCTCTCTGCGACGAGGCAGCGGATGAGGGTGACGGCGTGTCCATCATTCGCGAGAAGTGCTGCTCGCTTGGCGCTCCGCTCTGCAAGATCGCGGTAGCGCTCTTTGTCGGCGGCAAGCTTACGGATATGAGCGATGAGGGCGAGCGTGGTCGCTGGGCTGGCTGCGGCGATGTGGGCGGCGTTGGCATTTGCCTCGTCTTGGCTAGTTCCATTATCCCATTCATACGGATAAAACCCGCCTGTCCTCACGATAACGCGTTCGTCCCCATTGCTATTGAGCACATTTGTGGCGGATATACACAAAGGCCAACCCGTCCACTGCTTGCCGTCGTCACAAACAAAAACATTCCACGGCCCTGGCGTTGCCGCCTTCGCTTTGGCTTCAAGTTCATCGAGATCGAGGGTCATGTTTCACCTTTCAGAAAGGATGCGGAGAGCACGGCGCGATAGGCGGCGTATTCTCTGGCGTGTTCAGCGGCGAACTGTGCATCAATTGTCATGCCGGAAACTCCGGGGCGCTGAGTTGTTCTCCATGCCATCCGCATCGCATCAATCATTTCCCACGTCGGCTCCTGCAAAGCCTCACGGATAACGGCAAGGGCGCGGCGCTGCGCTTCTTTCGCCAGTTCCCATGCTGGCCCATGTGCGGCAGGCTCAGCAGCCCTCGCCATGCGTTCGATCAGTTCGGCCTCAGTCATGGCGGGACTTCCTTTTTGCAAACTCGGGAATAATGCCGTAAGCCAGCGCACCGAACCGCATATCGTCGTCATGGGTTTCGGCGTCCCATTTCGATTTTTGCCCACTAATGCACTCGACCGGGAAGCCCTTTGGGATGGCGTTGAACCACTGGTATGGAAACAGCCACAGCCGATTGTCCCAATTCTGCATCCCAACGGCCAGCAGCGTTTTCTCGGGCATTGCGTGAAGCAATGAAAACAGGCTTTGGGGATTGGCTACCGGAGTGAGCCCGTCAGTTCTTTCGAATTGTGGGGTTCGTATTTCGATACCTTCGCCCGACTGAAGACCGATTGCGGCCCTGAACTTTTCCGCAAAATCGGGGTCGTCCATAGAGAGAATTGGGATTTCCTTCTCGGCCTCAGTCATGGTTGTTCTCCTGATTGGAGGATAGGGCGAGGAGGTCGGGATCGCGTGATCCTGAAAAGCCGATTTCACCATTCGGCCACCACCAACGGCCCCAGCCATCACTGTCATGATACGTGCTACCGTAGGCCCCGGAACTGTGCCGCATCGGCCCCACTCTTTCCCCGCTCGCCGTGACATAGAACTTCCCGGCTTCAAGGCGGAAATCAGCGGGCTTGTGGATGCGGTAGGCGATGATGTCGCCGGGTGATCCAATACGGCTCCACCGCATGTTGATGGCATCGATCAGGGAGTTGATCACCTCATTAACCAGCATGCACTTTACCATGGTTCCGCTCGCCACCGGGCACTCTCCCCCGTGCCAAGGAATGAAACCTTCGGGGATTGTGGGGGTGATTGTGAACGAGCGCGGCAGGTCAACCGTGTAGTTGCCCTTGATCGGTTCAGCCTTCACCCGCACCGCCTCTGCGGCTTCAAGGGCGCCCTTCATGGCAGGGAACAGCCCTGGTATTCGATTGAACGCGCGAACAGCCGCCAAAATCATTGCATCCGTTACCGTGCTCATGGGGTGTCATCTCCTGTCTTCATCTGCCGAGCGGGTTTCCGAGGGCACACTGGACTCTGGCACGTTTGCTCGCTAGTCGGCGGGCAGACGCAACCGCGCGGCGCAGGCGTTACGGGAATGCTCGGCACGGTTACTGGTGGCGGTGTGTATGTCGGCTCCCACGGCGGCGAAGATGGCAAAGGCTGTGTGCCATAGTCAGGAACGCCAATGCAGAAGCACGGCGGATATGGCGGGCGAAGGCCGGGGCAGCCGGGGCAGGGCTTGCGTCCGATGTAGGTCATAGCGTCTCCTCCATTGGCTGGGGCTGGTGTTCGCGGCAGGATAGCGAGGCATACGTAAGCGGCCTTCCGACTCTCAGGTCCCCCTTGTCGCCTCCATAGGTAAACCATCCCCCAACGGGAGGGTTCAGCATACACTGCCCCGCCCCGGGAAAATCGCGATGAATCTCCGGGAAATCCGCAAACCACCGGCACCTCTTGCATGTGTCAGACATCACATCACCTCACGTTCGGGCTTGGGGGCGGCGTCGCTTTGGCTTGCCCCCGCGCTGCTTACGCAAATGCACTAGCACGAATTCCAGAATGACGATTGGGTCATCAGGAACTTCCTTATCAGTGAAGGCAGACAGAATGCCAGAAACGCGCCCCGCCATGTTTGTCATCAGCAAAAGGCTGAATTCGATTTTGTCTGCCTCTGTTTCCAGCAGACACAAACTATCGAAAATGGCGCGCTCAATCTTCGCATCAGCGTGCGTAACAAGATCTTTGACCAAGGTCGGCATTACACCACTCCATAAGATTTGCATGTGTCAGACATCACATCACCTCACGTTCCGGCCGGGGGGGGGGGGCGCAACTGCTGTGCGGCCTTCACAAGATCATCAAGCGCCCAACCAATGTTTGCGGGCCGCGAATTTTCGCCCCATGTTTCATCGGCACTGCTCGGTGTATTCAACAAGCGACCCCATGCTGTTTCACCAGTCCTTTGGTCAACAATAGTCTTCTCAAGGGCCACCATCATATTAATGCGTGAGCACAGGCGTTTGATGTGCCCAAGCGGGTCGCCCGCCCCACCTGAAATCACAGAGACAAGGAAATCAGCCTGGAATGGGTGCAAACCTAAGCCTTGATTGAAGGCTCCACTGGCGTCTTTCATGCCGGTTGTCAGCATGGCCCGAACGCCATCCGCCCTGATCTTATCGAGCTTGTCGATTTCGCGAAGCACTTGAAGGCGAACATCTGACATCACTTCACCTCACGTTCCGGGTGGGGAATTCGTTGTGCTCGACGCCATCGAGCAGGCGACCGGCGCGAGCCTTGCCGACAGCGTGCAGCGGCAGTTGTTCGATGTGCCAAATCCCCTTTGATGTTGGCAGTGCCAAATAAGGGTTATGCTCCCACTGACACTCCGGGAACCACTCACCCCATTGCTTGAAGAAGAACGACATGCCATGAGCGGCGCATTGGTCGCGCAACGAGCGCGCCCAATCCGGGTGCATGGGCCGCGCGCCGGGGCCGCTCTCCCCGCCCGTGATGATCCATGACGGCATGATGTCGGCGGGGATAGGCCCGAGGTCTTCAAGCAGCGGCTCTGCCGACCAAAAGTGAACGACTGCGGGGATCGTTTTCAGCGCCTTGCCGCGCCGAAGCATCTCCTCGCGGTTCTCCGTGCTCACACCAAGCCAGACATTGTGCCAGCCATTGCCCCAGTCAGGCGGCAGCATCTTCGCGATGTTCGGCGGGCGCTTCGTGAGGAGAAGCCAGTCGAGGTGTGGCGTCGCGCGGATCAAGCGGAAAAGGTCTTCCCGCCATTCGCTTGGCACCTGATTGTCAAAGACGTCCGCAAGTGATGAGCAGAAGACGCGGTAGCGGATGCCATTCTCCCCCGCCTCGCGGTTCCAGATCAGCGGCTTCCGCCGATTGGCCTCGGTCGTGAGCCGCCTCTGACCTTCCCAGAGCGCCCCGTTCCCCGTCCGCTTCGCCCAGCCCTCCGCATAGCAATGGTCGCATGCAGGGCTGATCTTCGTGCAGCCGGTCCAGTGGTTGTGCGTGTGGTCGGTCCACTCGATCTTAGAGTTCTCAGCCATCACATCACCTCACGTTCGGGCTGGGGGTGAATAACGCGAAATTCAATCCGCGTGACCTCGCTTTCGTGCGTGCAGCATCATCACGGACGCGGATTCATCAGGCGGGGCATGGTTAGTCGCGTTCCGCCATGGCTCGACAAAAGACCGCACAAAGGGCAAGGGCAGGCGTTTCAGCATCGGCATAAATCGCAGTTCTTAGTGCCGGGTCTATCTTGTCCTTTGCTGGGATCGGGTCTAGCATGGCTTTTGTCCCAATTTCACGCCGCAAAGCCGCCCACTTGCTATCCGGAAACTCCCGCTCGATCAGCGCCGTGATGGCGTCGAGAGAGGCTGTTAAAAGGGGCATCACAGTGTAGTGCTGGATAAGGACGTGTCCGCCGTTGTTGGCAGGGTCAGCGTTGAAAAACACGGTTCCCTCACCATAGCTCTTTCTCAGGCGCGCGCCGGGATGGTCTTCCGTAAATTCGTGAGCCGCTCTTCCGCCATAGATAAGGGCTCCGATTAGCCCATCAATCTCTCGATTTGATTCCGTAGCCTTTTCGATCCGCTCAGCAAGAGCAAGCCATTCTTCGCGCGTCATCACGATGCCTCCTCAACAAAGACGAGGGAGCCCGGAACAAGATTGAGGAGAGGGCATTCAAGATTATCTGGGAAAATCTCCCGCCAATGTTTGTGGCACTCATCCTCAATCTCCTGATTGGTCGCGCGAAGGCGAACGAAAACGGTCCCACACAACGCCTCTTTCTTGCCGGGAAACTGGAAAACGAAACACCACGCTCTTCCGTTCGGTTGGTCCTCGTGCCCTATCATCACGCGACCTCCGGCTTGATCCAACCTTCGCGCGTCGCGCTCATCGCATTACCTCCTATGTTTGTCACTTATACATCTTGTAGGGATCGACCACATAGTTGGCCGGGAGGCGACTGATATCGAGCTTCCTCCCTACCTTCTCAAAGAACTCCTCAACGTCCTCCAAAGTGGCCATGAAAGAGCTGTAAGCCCCAAGGCCCTTATCGGAAGCCACCCACCTGAAGACCCCATTATCGCCGATCTCGATGGCCTCCCATGAACCATCTTCAAAATCCCGGTTTGTTGCCAGGCGCTTCATTTCCCGCTCCTCACTTCCTCAGCGGCCTTTTTTAAGTCAGCCGCGATCTGTTCATAAATCTCTTTCATCTTCTGACACGTAGCCTTTGCTGCTTTGTCAGACGCAAAATCGGAAAGGCTAATAAACATTTCGGAAAATTCATTCATCGCCACGCCCTCCAAACAAAAACCGCCAGGCGCGAACAAAGATTCCACTGCGGTATGGGGGCGTTGGCTTATATTCATAATACTGCGCCTCGGGGCCGCATAGTCCACGATACTGCGAACGCTCTGCGCTAACGTAGTCGCCTCGAATTGCGCATATCCAAAAACGAGGCTCTTGGCCTCGATTAAGCAAAAGCTTACAATCAGCGCAGGCGCGTGTTTTTGGCTTGTCTTGCGCGGTTGCTATGCGAATAACATCACTCATTGCATCACCTTTCCACAATTGTTCCGTTCAGCTTCCGCTTCAGACGGCTGTTGCGCCCGAAGGGAAGGGGACTTCTGGATTCCGGCATCGCCCCGATATGCCGGTCACGCTGGCGCTCGGCCTTGCGCATCCGGCGGATATCGTCAGCCGTCTTGGACTTATGGCATGGCGTGCAAAGCCATTGGCCGTTTTCGATCACGCTTTCCCCGCCAAGTTCGACCGGAAGAATATGATCCGCGTCGCCTTCACCAACTTTGAGCTTGGCACCGCATTTCTCGCAACGTCCATTGGCACGGAGGGCGATCTTAGCGCGATCCTTGCGTTTGAAATTGTGGGCGCGGCTCATGGCTGTCCCGCTCGGTAGTGCTGCATTTCTGCGCTATCGTCTGGGAGGACGGTCACAATTATCTTGCGGTTTTTGTCATACAAAACAGCCATTTCTGGCAAATCTTCGATCTGCACGACATGACAGCGAATAGCCAAGCTTTTGTTGGCATCCGGGAGCGGAATGCTTTTGCCTGACACGATCTTTTCGACCATTTTCGCTAGCTTTGCATTGCCAAGGAAAACCCCATATCGCTCAAATGCGCGCTGGCGAGCGTGACGTTGACGCCATTTTTCAATACTCATGCATCCTCCCAATGGAATTGAATGCCGCGCTTTGCCGCAAAGGCATGGATAAGCTCGATCAGATTGATCATTTCCTCTACGCTCAAATCCGATGAGCGCGTGCCCAGGTTCACGAAGCCCGAGCCGTCAAGGTTCGGAACGATGCGCATTTCGGCTTTCAGGCCGGAGAGAAAGAGAAGCTTCCAATTATCAGGCGATAACTTCACGCCATGCCAATCCGTTTGCAGGGCGATATCGGTCAGCATGGCCCAAAGGCGGGAGTTCTGAGGGAGCGTGCGCTTCTGTGCCTTGATCTCGACACGCGAGAATTGAGGCGCGGCACGGACTACGCGCAAGGCTTCCTCGCGCTTTCGCTCGCTGGTAATTTGGACCATGTAGCGGGTCATGACATTTCAAGCCTTTGCTGAAGCGCAAGTCACTGTAGGTTCCGGCGATGGCGGCGGGCTTTGTGATGATAAGTCCATTTTTTCGTTGGCTACTGCTATTTTTGCCGCTTGCCCTTTAGCGAATGGAGAATTTTTGCCCGTTCTAGATTTGCAGTATTCAATAAATTTCGGCATGTTGAGGTTTTCTTTTTGCGTCCCCCAACGAAGATTTTTCGGCGCGTTGTTCAGGGAATTTTCGTCTAGATGCAAAACAACGGCCCTTGGGAATGACGGTGGCCCATGAAACGCCTCGCAAACAAGCCTATGGACTTTATAATTTTTACCTCTGTAAACAATCCCAAAATAATAATGTTTGGCGTTTTTTGACGCACGCCGCTTCCCCCCGCTCACCCATTTTGTTTGGTATTTTCGCGCACCTCCATAAGGCATCTGTGCTGATGCCTCTGGAAGCTTGATTTCGCCAAAAGAGTTTGCAAACGCTCCGGGGATCGACGGGATTGGTAAAATTTCAATCATGCCTCACCGTGCCTTAGAATTGATACGGTGTCAATTCTAAAATGGAATTTCGTCTGACAGATAGTCACGCATGTTTGTCGCCTGCTTCCTGCCGGCCTTCGCATCGGCATAGCCGTTGCGCGGCGGGGTGGAATCGCCCTCGGGCCGCGCGTCATCGTCGCGGTCCCCCTTGCTGTCGAGCAGGGTTAGCTCGCCCCGGAAGCGCTGCAATACGATCTCGGTCGAGTAGCGCTTCTGGCCTTCCTTATCCTGCCATTCGCGGGTCTGAAGCTTCCCAGACACAAACAGCATCGAACCCTTGCGGAGATATTGCTCAGCGAGCTTCGCAATATTCTCGTTGAAAATAACAACCGTGATCCATTCGGTGCGCTCCTGCCGTTCGCCGCTCTTGTCTCGCCAGCGTTCGGAGACTGCCAAGCGCAAGTTAACGACCGGATCACCATTTGCCATGCGGCGTGTTTCAGGATCAGCACCAAGGCGACCGATAAACTGGCATTGGTTCAACATTATGCGGCTTCCTTCTGCTTGGCGGCATGCGCCTTGAAATCGTCTTTCCATCGCGCGAGGGCGTGTTGCTCGGGCTTCGTCGCTTCGTGTTTCCACCACGATGCCAGCGCGGCCATTCCGCCATCGGCACGGGCAAAGGCCGTTTGCCAAAGATCGGCGTTCACGCCGGGCGGTGGATTGTCGGAGAACTGGTAAGCGGGGGGCTCGGCAACGCTGGCTTGCTCTTTGTCATAGAGCGCGAGCCCGAACGGGTTGCCGAACGTCATCAGCGCGCGCTTCATCGCGTCGGTCTCGGCTTCCTTGGCCGCGCTCTCGTGAGCCAACCCACAATCGCGGTCAATCCCATGGCCAGCGCCAAAACCCTCGCGCGTGATGCCGTCCACAACCACGCGCACCTTGGCGATATAGGAGACGCCAAAGCCCTCGCCGCTTTTCATGGCGCGCTTGCCCTCGGTCACGCAGCGCAATTCGAGCGTTTCGCGCGACCAGCGGTCGAACCCGAAAATGCGGTTCGCCTCGGCGATGGCGTGCCAGCCCTCAACATACGAGAGCTTCCGCCCTGACTGTTCGCGCTGCTTGACATGCGTGCTCAGCAGCGGCGCGGCCAGCAACACTTTTTGCTCATCAGAAAACGGCATCAGACCGCGACCTTCTCTTCGTGAACGATAAACCCCGGAATCTCGCGAGCGCCGCGTCCAATGTCGTCACGGGCGAACTGCATCAGGAGCGCGTCAAAATCGGACTTGCGGACCTTCCAGTAGTGCCGAGCGGCCTCGGTTGAATCGACAAGCTCGGCGCGGTATGAGGTGCGCAAGGACATTGCCCGTCCGCCCGTATTTGCCTTGGCGGTATCGTTTTCGGCGCGCACGGCGGCGGCTTCAGCCTTCTTCGCGTCACGGAGCAAGGCTTCCGCGCTTTCGCGTGCCTCAAGGTCCGACTGTTTCGCGGCGCGGATGGCCGATTCAGCCTCTTCCCGCTTCCGGTCAGCCTCTTCTCTGGCAAGGCGTTCCCGTTCGCGCTTTTCGGCATCGAGCTTTTGAAGAAACGGCGTCAGCGATTTCTTGCAGGCATCCGCGACCAGATCGCAGCGCGATAAGAGCGGCTTGAATTTTTCCTGAACCGCTTTGGCCGCGTCGTCGTGCGGGCGCTTTTCCTCAACGCGAAGAGCGTCCAGCTTTTTGCTGACTGACCGAGCCATGTTCACGAGGTGGCCGATTGCGTCTGCCTCTGCCTGTGACTGGACGATAGAGCCATCCAGCCAATGACGGGCCTCAATCGTAAGCGCCTCAAGCTCATCGAAGGGTGACGGTCCGCCGTTATGGCCGATCATCGATTTGTCAACTTGGATGTTCATGGCTCAATTCCCATTTGGCGAAGTTTCCGGTTCAAGCGCTGCAATTCGGGGAAGAAAACCCCGAGCTGCGCACGCAATTGTGGCTCGTCCATCTTGGCGATATCGAGGGCCGAATTCGCCAGATCGCGCGCCGTCAAGTCGTCTGAAATCACGCGATCAGCATTCGAGAAGCGCCGAACCTCGTTTAGGCATTCGGCAAGCTTCTGGGTGGTGTGGTCGTCGGCAATCGTGGCGTCGGCCTGATCGACAAGGCGACCAAGGATAGGCCCGTTCATGCGGGCATATTTTCGCATGTCAGCGTGGCTGTAGCTCATTTGCGGCGCTCCCATTCGTTGACATCCCAATCTCGGCTAAACTCAGACGGCTCGTAATCGTCCTGCTTGCCGCGTCTCCATTGGTAAAAACGGTAGGCAAAGGCCGCGAGCATCACGAGGATGGAAAGAGCGACAACAATCTTCGCAGCGGGTGCAAAGACGGCGTTGATTGCCAGAACGGTTTCAGGGTGCAGAAGGGTCATGAGCGGCCCTCCGCTTTGGCAATCGCAAGAAGCGTGTCACGGTGCGCTTTCCAGAAATTACGCGAGGCTACGCCATCCATGCGCGCAATGCGCTCATCATCGAAGACAGCCCACTCAGCCAGCGTGTGAAACTCGCAGCCAATTCGCATGTGCGCGTCGGTGATGGTGATTGGGTATTTTAGGCCAGTGATAAAAATCGGAGTTTTTTGCGCATTGCCGGAGACCTGCGCATCGCCGGAGACCCGCGCATCGCCGGAGACCTGCGCATCGCCGTAGACCTGCGCATCGCCGTAGACCTGCGCATTGCCGGAGACCCGCGCATTGCCGTAGACCCGCGCATTGCCGGAGACCCACGCATTGCCGTAGACCTGCGCATTGCCGTAGACCCGCGCACTGCCGTAGACCTGCGCATTGCCGGAGACCCGCGCATTGCCGTAGACCCGCGCATTGCCGAAGACCCACGCATCGCCGGAGACCTGCAAAAGGTTTTCTTCCTTTTCGACCCAGCCGCCCTTGTCGCCAGCCTTGACGCCCCATCGCGGGATATCAATCAAAGCCTCAATGCGGAAAAGCTTGATGCCGTAGAATTCTTTGCACTCAGCCGTAAGCTTGAATTTCATGCCAGCACACTCGCTGCCCAAGCAGCGCCCCAAAGAAAAACGGTGAAGGTGAGGAATTCGAAAAGGGAGGGCATCACGCGGCCTCCATTTCCGGGTTAAGGCGGGGGACGCATCCAACGGGAAGCGGCAGGATTGCGCCGATCAGGCGACGGGCGTTGAACTGCCCAAGAAGCTGCTCGTTGAAAGCCTCGCGCAGGACTCGCGCTAGCTTGCCATCCACCGGAACCGGGTTGAGCCGGTCAAAATCGTCCCGAATCCAGAAGCGTTCGGGACTTGGCAGGAATTCCCAGCCGATGAACGTGCAATCAACCCGTTTCGTCTCAACAGGCGGGCAGGGACCGCGATCCAGAGTGCAGTAGCCCTTGATCCGATAGCCGTCCCGGTCGCATAGCGATTTCAGGAGGCACAAGTCGCCGAGCAGCTCATCGTTTTCATTCGTCCCCGGAATAGCGAGATATTCCATGAAGGAAAGGCTGTAAACGCGGCCCGCCTTCACGGCCTTCACGAATTCGATTTTCTCAGCCGTGATGTCTAGGATTGGTGCCCGGTTTGGGCGCATTTCGGAAAGAGCGGTAAGCATCTGTCATCCCCGTGTTGATGGGGGTAACGTGAAGCATGCCGCGCCTTCCGTCAATCATTATTTTTCGGATT
>Ga0209990_10003758_pt1 | contig 10984 bp, 7 predicted proteins | sample NOAtaG_6_FD_187304 | JGI IMG/M metagenome (GOLD analysis project Ga0209990, IMG submission 187304) | Freshwater lake microbial communities from Lake Erie, under a cyanobacterial bloom - NOAA_Erie_Diel5S_2200h metaG (SPAdes) (version 2) | ecosystem: Environmental > Aquatic > Freshwater > Lake ...
GCATTTGTGTCAGCATGTGGTTTAGCTGATCCAGATCAAAGGCGGCCAGCTGTTCGTCAGTGCTGACGGGCAGCCGCAGCAGTTGCTGTAACAACAGGATCTGCCCCTGCAGCAGTCCTCTGCGAATACCGCGAGCTTCGCCGATTTCGATACCGCGAGCTTCACCGATTCCGATACCGCGAGCTTCGCCGATTTCGATACCGCGAGCTTCGCCGATTTCGATACCGCGGGCTTCACCGATTTCGATACCGCGGGCTTCACCGATTTCGATACCGCGAGCTTCACCGATTTCCAGTCCCTGCTGCCGGCCGAGGATGATTCGAGCCTCTTCGTCGCGCCGGGCTTTCAGGCGAGCATTGTATTCCTGCAGTTGTTCTGGCGTTTGAGCAATCATTTCCAGGACTTTGGCGGCTTCGGTGAATTCTTTGTCCGGCAGTAACAAGGTCAGCTGTTCGGTGGTCAGTTCCTGAGCATACCGGAGAAACCAGCACCAGCGTTCGACCGGCGATGCATTGTACAGGGTGTCGGCAGTGACCTGAAGATGATTTAGCTGCAAAAAGTGGATTTGCAGATGTTCAGTCAGAGGCCGCGGGCTTGACAGGTCGCGGAGCCGGAAGTCCAGATGCAGCCGCGCCGGCTGCTCGACCAGTGACCCCGCCAGCACGCAAATGCTGATCGACGGCCGCAGTTCGTTGTAGTTTTGGCCTTCGCGCAGGCCTCTGATCCACGTCTCGGCCGTGTAAAAGGCCATTCGCTCGGCCATTCCCGCCGGCAGCGCAATCTGTACCTCAATGTTGAATTTTCGCCCCAGCACGTCCTCCGCCAGAACGTCGAGGATCAGGTATTTATCGTCAGCACTGAGTTTGTTTTGGATGGTGTTGAGGAATTTCACGTCGGTCACCGGTGGCTGTCCGTCAAGCACCGTATTGATCAGGCTGATGGTGAGCATTTTGTGATCAGTGCGGCCGAACAGCATTTTGAAGGCATAGTCGACGAGCGGATCAATTCCAAGGGCCATAGACACCTTCCAGGGGAAATCCGGGCTGCAGAAGGAAGCATTAAAGAGAGTCAACTGAATATGCACCCACGGGTATACTTCAATACTTCACTAAAACAAGCTGCGGTTGCCGGAAAAACGTGAAATGTCGTGGATTTGCTGACGGGAATTACGGTTTGACGGCGACAGCAGGCCAACCCACAGACCCTTAAACGCCGCTTCTTACTCTCACTCCATTTCCGTTTCTCTGTGCTTCGCAGGAAAACCCGCACGGCACCCGCGCTGAAGGTTCACCCAAACCGTACCCTCGTACTCTGAAAACCCGAGCGGCGGGTGTTGTGTGAACTCCTGACTCCGCCCGGTTCCTGGGATTTCTGCCGATTTCCGCTCACTGAGACCCCGGGCTGTTCTGTGCTGGTCAACATATTGCCTCCGCGATAGACTCGTTGCTGCAGGAACTCAGCTTCTCAGGCCTTTCATGTGAGTGGATGGACGGTCAGTCATGTCGGACACACAAAAGCTCAGCAAAGTCGAATTGCTCAAGGAATCTTCGCAGCAGCTGCGGGGGACTCTGGCCGAAGAGCTGCTCAACGATCGCCCGGAATTTTCGGATGATGCCGCGACTCTGCTGAAGCATCATGGCAGCTATCTGCAGGACGACCGGGATACTCGCCGCGCCAAGGGTGAGGACGGCAAGGCGAAGGGCAAGCAGTACAGTTGCATGGTGCGAACGGCGATCCCGGGTGGTCGTCTGACGGCACAGCAGCTGCTGGCCGAACTGGATCTGTGTGAATTGCTGGCGAATGGAACACTGCGAATCACAAGTCGTCAGGGATTGCAGCTGCACGGGGTTTTGAAGTCAAATCTGAAGGCCAGCATTCGCGAGATCAACCGGATCAAGCTGACGACATTTGCGGCCTGTGGTGACGTGAATCGCAACGTGATGGCCTGTCCGGCGCCCGTCCGCAATGACGCAGTGAGGGCCGGTCTGCAGGAGATGGCAGCTCAACTGGCGCTGCACTTCCGTCCGAAGACGACGTCTTATTTTGACATCTGGCTGAAGGACGAGGATGGAGTGGAGCAGGAGGTGGGTGAGTTTCAACCTGTGGATGAACCGATCTACGGGCCTCGCTACCTGCCGCGCAAATTCAAAATGGGAGTCGGCCTGCCTGAGGACAACTGCGTCGACCTGTATACTCAGGACCTGGGTCTGCTGGCGATTGTGGAAAACGGACAGATCATCGGCTGGAATGTGCTGGCGGGTGGCGGCATGGGGCGGACTCCGTCTGCCGAAAAGACCTTCCCGGCATTGGCCAAACGCCTGTGCTTTGCGACTCCTGAGCAGGTCATTGCGGTCTGCGAAGCGATTGTGAAAGTGCAGCGGGACTTTGGGAATCGCGAGGATCGCAAGCGAGCAAGGCTGAAGTACCTGATCTCTGACTGGGGAGTGGCGAAGTTTCGGGAGACTGTTGAGCAGTATTTTGGCGGTCCGCTGGCGGATCCGCATCCGGCGGATGTGACGGGTGTGGACGACCATCTGGGCTGGCACGAGCAGGGTGATGGTCGACTGTTTCTGGGCATTAATGTCGAAAACGGACGGATCAAGGACGAAGGTTCGCTGCGGCTGAAGGCTGGTCTGCGGGCGATTCTTGGTCGGTTCGGCATGGAAGTCCGACTGACTCCGCTGCAGAGTCTGATTCTGTGTGACATTGATCCGGCTGATCGCGAAGAGATTGAGCGGATGATGTCGGAGTATGGAATTCTGCGAGCGGATCAGTTGTCGCTGCTGCGACGCTATGCGATTGCGTGTCCGGCATTTCCGACGTGCGGATTGTCAATCACGGAATCTGAGCGTGCGTTGCCGGGCGTGATTGACCAGCTGGAGGTGGAAGTGGCAAAGCTGGGGCTGCAGACCAGCAAGCTGGCAGTGCACATGACGGGTTGTCCCAACGGTTGTGCTCGTCCGTATACTCCGGATGTCGGACTGGTGGGCAAGGCAGTGGGCAAGTACACGGTGTTTGTGGGTGGCAATCCCGAGGGAACTCGGCTGGCCTTCATTTATCGTGACATGGTGCCACTTGAAGAGATTGTGCCGGCACTGGTGCCGCTGCTGCAGCGGTATCGAGTGGAGCGTGAGGGTTCGGAATCATTCGGCGATTTTTGTGCTCGCCGGGGCCCTGAAGCCATTGGTGCTGCGGGCTGACCGATCTGTCAGTTTGGGGTACGTCACAGGAGTCGTCGATGTCAGAGTCCGGCGGAGATGACCTGTTTCGGGCGCCGGCTGCAGCGGATGTTCCGGCAGCGGTCAGCGGATCAAAATCCGTCAGTGCAACATTTCTGCTGATGTGCTGCATTCTGTTTGTCACTGTGGCAGCGGCGGTGTTCATCGCAGTGCATTTTGCTCGTGCGCCGTTATTCGGCCCGCCCGGGCGTTTTGGCGGCAACATTCGCCATGTGTCGCTGGCTTTACTCAATTATCACGACACGTTTGATTCGTTTCCGCCTGGAACAGTTGCGGTTCCTGGACTGACGGTGGACCAGCAGTTCAGCTGGGCCGTACTGACGGCTCCTTTCATTGACGGAATGAACTCCGGGAGACCGAGAACGGAGCCGCGTCTGCATGAAGGCTGGGCCAGTCCGTACAATCGTGGGCAGGATTTGGACGTGGTGAAGTACTTCCACGATTCGGACCGCATTGCCCCGCGGCCGGATCCCTGGTCCGGAGATTTTGTGGGGATCGCGGGGATGGGGGCTGATGCCGCTGTGCTGCCCGACGGGCATCCGCGCGCTGGTGTGTTCGGATATCAGCGCACGACAACGCTTGCCAGCATCACGGATGGAGCGTCAAACACGATGATGCTGAGTACACTGATGGTGCCTAATCATTCGATCTATGCGGGTGGTCGCGCGACTGTGCGGGGGTTCTCGCAACGTCCGTACCTGAACGGCCCGGACGGCATTGGGTCTGATGGAAGTCGCGGAGTACCAGTGCTGCTGGCGGACGGTTCAGTACGAGCCCTGAAACCAGAGGTGGACCCCGCTGTTGTGGAAGCACTGGCCACGAAGGCTGGCGGAGAAAAGATCTCGAAATACAGAATCTTTGGGAACACAACAGATGGTGCCGGATACTGAACCGAATATCTTCCGGGCTCCGGATCTGAAAGAATCACCATCGGAAAAATTCAGACCGTTTTTGCGGCGTCCCGTGTTCTGGGTCTCGTTTGCTGCAGCGGGTGTCCTGCTGATATTGGTGCTGTCGGCATTTCCGCTGATGACCCGGCAGGCGGGCCCGGCCGCCCGGAGAGTTCAGTCAAAGAGCAATCTGCGGCAGATGGGTCTGGCGCTGCAGAATTATCATGGAACGTTTGGAATGTTTCCCGCCGGCACTGTGTCGGTTCCGGAACTTCCCGTCGAACAGCGATTCAGCTGGATCCTGCCGCTGATTCCATTCACGGACCAGCCGTTGCGAACAGAAGTGCGAGCGGAGGCGGGCTGGCAAAGTGCGGAGCATGCCGAATTGATCGATACGTCACAGATCATTTATCGCAATCCCGAGCAGCGGCTGGAGCGACCATTTCGCTCCGCTGGTGACTACGTGGCAATTGCGGGAATCGGGGCTGATGCGGCAGCACTGCCCGAGAATCACCCGCGAACGGGGGTGTTTGGCTATGATCGTCGGTCGACATTGGAGAGCATCACCGACGGACTCTCGAATACACTCATGATTACGACTTTGGTGCAGCCCAATCGTTCGATGTTCGCGGGTGGTCGCGAGACAGTGCGCGGCTTTTCGCAGCAGCCATATCTGAACGGCCCGGATGGAATCGGGGCAGTTGCGGGCACCAAGGCAGTGCAGATCCTGCTGGCGGATGGCTCGGTTCGTTCACTGTCACCGGCGGCTGATGCGACGCTGATTGAAGCCCTGGCGACAAAGGCAGCGGGTGATCGAGTGGCCGACCAGTCGGAGTGGTAAGCTGGGCGGCCAGCGGAGTCAGGATACTTCCGGCAATTTTCCATCCCACCATTTGGGCTGGGCAAACGAGTCAGCGACACTGAATTCCAGCCCCTGCAGTCGACCGATCCCTGTCAGCTTCTGCCATGCCCCCAGCGCCAGCGTGTGCTGACCTCGACTGATCACCTGAATCTCCTTTTTGAAGGGATCCGGCACCCACACGGTTTCTACGCCCATCTGCAGCAGTGATGTCGTGCGTCGGCGCATGTCACTGCGACGATCATTGGTGGAGGCAATATCCACAACGAGTGCCGGAACTTCCGTGGCAACCACGAGGTCGGCCTGGGAAAAGGGACGGCCTCCAAGAAATACCGAAATGGCCGGGGCATACACAGTGTCCGGTTCGCGAGCCACATGCAGTCCGATGCCGTAGGCTGCGGATCCTTTGACTGCGGGCAGCCAACCGGCCAGTATGCGCGAAATGTTGAACACGATGGTGCCGTGAATTTCTTCGGGCGTTGACAGCAGCGTCAGGCAGCCTTCATGCAGTTCATGAAAGCGACCGGCTTCCGGAAGATCAAAGCGGGCCTGCTCAAATTCGGCGGCTGTCATCCTGACGGGTTCTTTGGTCATCGGGTATGGTCCTGATCAACACGGGGCATCTGAGGTGGAGCAGGATATTCTGATCAAACTGGAGGGCGACAGCAACGCTGCCTGGTCAGGCAAATTCGCCTCCGATTGCAGCTTCGCATGCTGAATTCGGTCAAACTTAACGACATGTGGCGAAAAAGCAGCGGACAAATCGGCTCGGATTTTTGCCCGACCGGCCGAACGCGGAATGCTGGACCTGGGGCAACTTACGCTGCAGAATGCTGCGTCAAACCAAATGACTCAAAGAGCAAAACCGGAACAGCACAGGCATGAAGGAGTCGGCAGATGGCCCGTGATGCATGGCAAATCGGCGCGAGATTCAGAATTCTGGTGATGGTGTGGTGTTCCGTAACGTTGTCCCCCGCTGAGGCTCAAACCGTCAGCGGTGCCGCCACAATTCCACCGACAGCCGGTTTTCAATGGCTGTCACTGGATCCGCAAAATCGCAACAGTGCGTGTGCAGTGCTGGACGTGGACGGTGATGGCAAAATGGACATTGTCTGCGGCAATCACTGGTATCAGGCTCCGAGCTGGCAGCGACACCGAGTTCGCAGCGTGGAGGTGATTCGCGGACGGCAGGATGACTACGCGAATCTGCCGCTGGATGTCAACGGGGACGGACGGACGGACCTTGTCAGCGCCAATTATCGCAGTCAGAGTCTGTACTGGATTCGGCATCCGGATCCGTCTGCTGGCCTGGACGCGGAGTGGGATCGGACAGTCGTGGAGACTCCGGGAGCCATGGAGACCGGTCGTCTGGTGGACATTGACGGCGACGGGCGTCTGGATGTACTGCCGAACGGCGTTGAGTTTGCTGCGTGGTGGACGCTGCAGCCGGGCCCGCAGCCGCAGTGGCAGCGCCATGCGTTGCCGGATGAGCTGGCCGGCCATGGGATTGGTGCGGGTGACATCAACGGAGACGGTCGTACGGATGTGGTCGGACCACACGGCTGGGCTGAAGCTCCGGTGAACCCGCGTACCGACCGCTGGATTTTCCACGCGGAGTTTTCTCTGTGGCGCGATGCCTCCATACCCATTCTGGTGCAGGATGTGGACACAGACGGGGATGCCGACCTGATCTGGGGGCGTGGTCATCAGTCGGGACTGTACTGGCTGGAGCAGACCAGCAGTGGGGAGCAGCGAACATGGCAGCGACACGTCATTGATTCGTCGCTCAGCCAGCAGCATACGCTGCTGTGGGCGGACCTTGACGGTGACGGTCGCGGCGAATTGATTTCCGGCAGTCGTTATTATGGACACGATGGGCGGGACGTCGGCGAATCCGGTCCGCTGCAGGTCTCGGCGTGGCGGTATGCAGCAGACCGTCGAGTCTGGCAGAGGCAGCTGCTGAGCAGCAATTTTGGCGTGGCACTGGGTGTGGATCCGAAGGTGGCGGATGTGGACTCCGATGGTGACCTGGATCTGGTGTGTGCTGACCGCAGCGGACTTTCGCTGCTGCTGAATCCCAGGCTGCAGCCCGTAGGTGCTGCCACTGTCACGCAGTCCATAGTCCAGGCAGTGCAACTGACGGCAGAACAGCTGACTGCAGACTCGCAGCAGTACGACCACGCGAATCCCCAGGTGGTTTTTCGCGGTCAGTTGCAGCCATTGGAAACAGCCGCGGACGCCGCACTCCGTCGTGAACACGCTCTGGCCGGCATGAGTCTGGCGATGGGGCCGCTGCCTGCTGCTGATCGCCGCTGTCCGCTGGACATGCAGGTGCAGTCTGAGGAGGCAGCCGGGAAATATCGGCGGCTGCGCATTTCGTATCAGGCGGAGCCTGGCGATCGCGTGCCGGCGTGGCTGCTGTTGCCGGATGCTTCCGCAGCCCCGGGTGCCAAAGCCGGTCCGGCGATGCTGTGTCTGCATCAGACGACAGGCATCGGCAAGGGCGAACCCGCCGGACTTGGCGGATTACCCAATCTGCACTACGCCCATGAGCTTGCGGAACGCGGGTTTGTGTGTCTGGTGCCGGACTATCCGTCATTCGGTGACTATTCGTATGACTTCAAAACTCAGGGCAGCCACTACGCCAGCGGTTCAATGAAGGCGATCTGGAACAATCTGCGGGCGGTGGATCTGCTGCAGACTCTGCCGGAGGTTGATCCGGATCGCATTGGCTGCATCGGGCATTCGCTGGGCGGACACAATACGCTGTTCACAGCAGCTTTTGACCAGCGGATTCGAGCGGCAGTGACCAGCTGCGGCTTCACCGGTTTTCATGATTACTATGGAGGTAAACTGGCGGGCTGGACCAGCGATCGCTACATGCCGCGAATTCGCGAATTGTACGGCAACGATCCGAACCGCGTGCCATTTGATTTTGCCGAAGTGCTCTCAGCGATTGCTCCGCGAGCCCTGTTTGTATCGGCACCTGTGAACGACGACAACTTTGACAACGCCGGGGTCCGCAAGGTGATGACCGCGGTGACTGCGACCTGGCAGCTTTACGGAGCACCTGCGGAATCCGTCATCGCGGAATATCCGCAGTGTGCTCACGACTTCCCACCGGAAACTCGCGAACGCGTTTATCAGTGGCTGAGAGAGAGGCTTGATTGAGTTGGCAGTTGTCAGTTTGAATGTGTTTTTCCTTCGCGGCTTCGAGTGAGGAATTGCGATGCGCAGCACTGGGGTTGCTGGTGGGGGGGGGCGGGACGAAGGTGCCCTGCCCCATTACGCCCGGAGCGTCTCTGCAGTTCCAGGAGCAGGCGAAGATTCTGCGGCCAGGGCTTCGGCCCCGTAACCTCGCAGGATCACTCGGCGCGTCAACAGCAGTTCGCAAATCAACAGGCCCAGAAACCCAAACATCAGAATCGCCCACAGCTCCGTTGTTGTTTCATTCCCGTACATCCGCTCCTGCAGCTCCGCCAGTGATTCCGCGAATCGCGCCCGGTCATTTGTCGCCAGTCTTGCGCGATCATCACCCACCAGCGGCACGAACTGATCTTCCGAGTGATCGTAGTTGACCACGAAGGCATCGGGCGGCGTCGAGGCCGGTTGATCACCGGCAGGCTGCGGCTGCTCTGCAGCGACCAGATGAGCTCGCAGAATCCCCGGTCGACTGGTTTCACGAATCACTCCACGCAGTTCGGCCCCGACCGGAGCAGCCGGTATCTGCAGCACCCGGCCATCCGGCAAAGTCACCTCAAATTGTCGCTGCCCTGTTCCGTCAGCGAGCGGTACGATGTCCGACGGCGTTTGATTCGCGGGCTCCGGCAGATCAGACGGTGGTGCAGGATTCACCGCCGACACAATCAGCGATTCCCCGGCTGACACATTTCGCCGACTGCTGGCCGCTGCAATCCGAAATACGGCCTCGTGCAGAAACGGCACAAAATCAGCCCGTGACGCCAGATCGTTTCCCGAGCGGTCCAGCGACGATGACAGCACCAAAATCCGTCCGTCTCCATGCTGAGCCTCAACCAGCAGCGGATCACCGGTCGTCAGTTGCGCGAGGACAGCCGGGGCCATGGCGATGCGGGAGTCTTCCGCTGGCGCTGACGTTCCGGTCTGTGGAATTGTGTTGCGAACGATATTCAGCACAGCCCATGACTGAAAATCGGATTTGAGAAATGTGCGTCCGGGATCAGAGCGAAATCGTTCCAGCCAGCCGGGCTGAATCGACAATGGCGCTGCCAGCACCCGGTCCGGCGCTGCGGGCGGTATCTGCCGTATGCGGGACAACTGCAGCCCGGTGAGCATACCAGCAGTTTTATAGCAGGCATCAAAGGCGGCTGGGGTCATTTGATCATCACAGGATACCAGCAAACCTCCGCCGCTTCGCACAAACTGCTCAAGGGCCGCAGCGAACTCCGGAGTGACCCGGGAAACTCCGCAGCACACAACCGCAGCGCACTTCTGCAGATCCGATGGCGTGGCGGCATCCGCATCGCGGACAGTGGCTGCCACCCAGGGTTCCCCGGCCTCCATGGCACCGAAAGCGGTCTGCACAAAAAAGCTGGCTCGCTGCTCCTCGCTCACCGCCGCCCGACCGTTCAGCACCAGTACCGGCAACGAGGGCATGGAGCGGACTGCGGCATGACTGACGTCATCCGCTCGAATCGCCTCCTCCCCGGTTTCCGCTTCAACACTGAGCACATGCGTACCTGATTCGCGCATGGCATACTCAAACTCAACAGCCGTTTCTCCGTGAGGCGGAAGCCGCAGCGACTGAGTGCGTCCGGCGAGTGGCTGGCCATCGAGCAGCAGTCGCACGGGAACGACCGATTCCCGATCCGATTCGTTGCGAATCACTGTCCGCATACGCAGCGGAAATCCGGGCACGGTCAATTCCCGCGACAGCTCAAGCCGACCGACAGCGATGTTTCTGCCGAATTCCGGCAGGCCGGTCGAGGCATCCAGCACCCAGATGCGGGGTCTGACAGCCGGCAGCTTCAGCGAATCGTCAAATCGCAGCCAGGCAGCCGTATCCCCGGTTTTCCAGGGCCCCGCCTGCCGATCGGTAAACACGACAATTTCGCGGGACAGGGCACTGCTGCGTCCCAGAATTGCCATGGCTCGTTCCAGCGCGGGCAGCATCGCACAGGCACCGCCAGGGGGTGGCAGTGCCTTCAACTGATCGGCCACGGTCGCGGTGTCCTGCAGCGGAGATTCCACGATGGCCAGCGGCTGATCGCGGGCATCCACGACCGCCACCGTGTCGCCGCCCTGCAGCGTCTGCAGAAACTCAGTCGCCCGCCGCACCGCCTGCTGATGCACCGAACTGACACCGTCAGAACGCGACATCGAGTTCGAACCATCAATCACCAGCACCACAGTGCGGGAGCCGGCGGAACGATAACCATGAAGCCAGCCTCCGGGAATCCACGGACGCGACGCGGCCAGCGCCAGCAGGCCAATCACACCCATACGCAGCAACAGCAGCAGCAATTCCTCCAGTTGCATCCGTCGCCGGGTTTTCCGGGATGGATTCAGAAACTGCATGGCTCCCCAGTCCACCACGTCAAAACGACGGCGGCTGATCAGATGTGCCGCCAGCGGCAGACCAATGCCCACCAGTCCCGCCAGCAGCCAGGGATTGAGGAAGTACTGAAACATAACCGGAGATCACAGGCCACAGCGAGAAAAGACACACGGCTGCTGCAAGTATAGCGGTTGTGGCAGCGGGCTGAAGCGAACCGGTCAGGGGTCCGAGGCGGCGGACTGGTCGGAGTGCTTTCGACCGCGTCTGACGTAGGCCTCGCGCTGCGCGGCATACTGAGCAGCATCCAGTTCAATCGCAGCAGGTGGCTGGGCCTGCTGAGCAGCGTCAAACAGCCTGCGCAGAAACGGCACGCACCAGCCGCAGCCCGTACCCGCACCGCCGCATTCGCTGATTTCACTGGGAACCCGCGGCTGATGCAGGCGAATCCAGTTGACAACCT
>Ga0209990_10003760_pt1 | contig 10981 bp, 11 predicted proteins | sample NOAtaG_6_FD_187304 | JGI IMG/M metagenome (GOLD analysis project Ga0209990, IMG submission 187304) | Freshwater lake microbial communities from Lake Erie, under a cyanobacterial bloom - NOAA_Erie_Diel5S_2200h metaG (SPAdes) (version 2) | ecosystem: Environmental > Aquatic > Freshwater > Lake ...
GGGCCGAGCACCGCCGCCGTCGCGCTCGCCCGCGAGCGCCGTTCCTACCAGCCCCTATTCCCCGAGGAGGAGCCGCTCATCGGCTGAACCCCATGGCACAGTCTGGCAAGAAGTTCATCATGCTCGGGATGGGCTCGTTCGGCACGGCCCTGGCCACGAAGCTCGCCGCCAACGGCTGCCGCGTGACCGGCGTGGATGGCCGGCGGGAACGGCTGGAGGGGGTGAAGAACGAGATCCACGAGGCTGTGATCGGCGACGCCACCGACCGCGAGGTGCTGGAGAACCTGCCGATCAAGGACGCCACGGCGGTCTTCATCTCGCTGGGCGAGAACATCTCGCAGTCACTGCTGGCCACGCTGCACGTCAAGGAACTGGGCGCGCGGAACGTGATCGTGAAGGGAGTCACCAAGGAGCATGGCAAGATCCTCGAGCACCTCGGCGTCGACCGGGTGGTGTTTCCCGAGGAGGAGGTGGCCCGGGAGCTCGCCGACCGGATGACCTGGCCCAACGTCCTCGACTACCTGCCGATCGATCCGGAGTACAGCGTGGCCGAAGTGGCGATGCCCTCCTCGCTGTCCGGCAAGACGCTCGCCGAGGCCAACCTGCGGAGCCGGATCGGCGTGCATGTGATGGGGCTCAAGGACGTGATGAAGGGGAAGTTCGAGATGTTCCCCGACGGCAAGACGAAGCTCCTGGAGGATCAGGTGCTGCTCGTCGTGGGCCGCGAGACCGAGATCGCCGCCCTCCGCGAACTGCCGTGAGGGAAAGGGCATAACGCGCCCCGCTTGGCGGGCCTCCGCCGCGCTGGCAGGCCACCCGGCCCTCCGGGCCTGGCGCTCAACCAAAAAGCCCCCGGCGGAAGCCGGGGGACTCCGGGTGGCATTTCTTCCCGTGTGCCATGCAGCGCGGGTTCGACCCGGGGAATCATGTGCCGTCGTGTGGTCTGGATGGTTGGGTTGATGTTCGCGCCCGGAGTCCCCGGGTTTCCATCCGGGGCTTCTTGGAACTGTGACTCCACCGGTTTCGCCTCACGGCTGGCCGGGGACGCCCGGGGGCAGGGCGATCTCGATGTCGCCGGGGGGCGGGGCGGAAGATGACGTGGGCTTTGCCGCCGGGTCGAACTTCGGCGTGTCGGTGCCGGTGCGGGCCTCGAGATCGGCGGTCAGCGAGAGCTTCTCGGCGCCGGCAGGCCGCAGCTCCAGCATGGTCACGCCCCACTCGTTCTTCGTCTTCTTGCCCTCGACCACGACGACGCCCGCGGCCTTCGTGCCCTTGACGTCGAACTGCAGTGTCGCGATGCCGTCGGTCTCGTTGGCGGTGCCACGGACCGCCGTGCCGCATTCCACCGGCGCACCGAGCGCCGCGGCGACGCGGGCGTTGGCCTGCACCTCTTCCTTGGCCTCCTTCACGAGCGGGTGGCTGGCGAGGCGGCCGCAGCCCGCGGCTGCGAGCATGACGAAACAGACGGAGAGGCGAAGCGCGAAGGGCACGGATGGGACTCCGAAAGGGAAGGGCATGGCCGAGAGCCGCCGCCGCATCAGCCCTTGGCGTCGTGTTGACGGCACCAGGCGATCTTCTCGGCCGTGGTCGTGGGCAGGCCACCAGCGGCGGCCTTGGCGGCCTTCTTCACGGGCGCGGGGGCCGGTGCCTCCTCCGGCGGGGCAGCCTCCGCCGCCGGTTCCTCGGCTGGGGCGGCGGGAGCCGCGGCGGCCTTCGCGCCGCGGGCCCGCGCGAGGATCTCGGCGGTCGATAGTTTGCCACCGCCGGCCGCGGGCTTGGCGGCCGGCTCCTTGGCGGCGGGAGCGGCGCCGCCCTTGGCCCGCGCGGCGGCGAGGATGTCGGCGGTCGACGGCTTCTTAGGAGCACCAGCAGCAGCGGGCTTGGCGGCGGGCTTCGCCGCCTCCTTGGCGGCCGGCTTGGCGGCCTTCTCCTTCGCCTCGGCCGGCTTGGGCAGCGGCTTGGGAACGATCTTCAGCGCGGAGGGATCGATGTCGTACCAGCCGATGTTGTTGAACTGGTCGAACTCGACCAGGCAGCGGCCGTTCATGTTGACCGTCTTCACGAAGCCCGTGGCCTGGGCGAACCGCGCCAGCTCCGGGGCGGGAGAGTCGACGACCACGTACTTGTCGGTCCACTCGGCCTTCAGTCGCTCGATGACGTCGAACATGCCTGGATTCCCGGCGGGGTCGGACCGGGCGATCGCCGGTCGCGGAACCCTCCGAATGTGATCGATCGCCGGGGCCGTCGCAAGGTCCGGTCAGGGCCGCCGCGGTCCGGTCGCCGTCGGGAGCGGCACCACTCCGCCCGGGCCCACCGCGTACGACCACTGCACCGTCCGGGGCAGGTCGGTGCCGACGGCCGGCGGCGCGGCCTGCATGGAGCCGCCGTCAGCCGCCCGGTAGGTCGAGCCGAGCCAGCCCGGCGGCTCCTGGATCCGGCAGGCGACCTCGAAGAGGAGCGTGTCGGGACGGTCGGGGTGGGCCGCGACGCTCACCGAGAAATGAGACCGTCCCGCCAGCCCGAGGCCGACGATGGCGGGCCGCCCGGCCGCACCGACGAGTGAGACTTCCGTGAGCGCCGGCGACGCGGGCCAGCGCGGATCGGCGGCGGTGTTCCGCGGCCCCTCGACGGACTCGAGCCGTGCACCGCCCGCCACGGTCACGACGTGTCGCCACCGATCGTGCTCGCGGAGGAAGACGACTTCGGTCGCACCCGCGCGGAGCCGGACCGCGGTCTGCTTCGTCGTTCCCGGTTCGCTCATGGCCCGGCCACCGGAAGGGGATACCTGCGGTAGGCCATCCGCGGCGGGCCGCGGTGATCGTCGCCACTCGCTTCATCGACCACGCGGAAGATCCACTCCTCGCGATCCGTCCGGCCGCCGTGGTTCCAGAGGCGGCCGCCGTCCTGCCAGACCCGCGACTGGCCCGGAGGCTTGACCGGCTGAAACGTCACCGGATCGCACCCCGGCACGGGCCAGCCCTTCCAATAAACCGCCCTCGCGTCGCGGGCGAACGTGTCGTCTGCGGCGCAGATCGTCAACGAGTCCGCGGCGGCGCCCGGCAGTTCGCGGCCGTACCAATAAAACGCCTTGTCGTCCCGCGCCCAGCCGGCGTGATCGAGGAGCCGAAACGACGCGATGTCCCGCGGCACGAAGCCCTGCAGCCCGTAGAACACCCGCTCCCGATCCCGCCACACGCCGGGCGTGATCCGGGTAAAGGTGTCGGGATCGGCGGCTTCCACCCGGACGATGTTCCCGCTCACGCCGTATCGCATGAAGATCGCCCGGTCGTCGCGAAACACCGCCCGATCGGCGCGGAAGTTCGACCCGAGAAAGCGGAACGACTTGGGATCGGCCCATTCGATCTTGTGCTGGCGCTCGAACACCTTGCGGGCATCACGGCCGAAATCCCCACCCACGCCCGGAATCTCGAAGGCCTCGAACGTGGCCGCATCGGCCCCGAGCACGGGGAAGCGTTGCGTGCCGTTGCCCTCGTCCCAGGTCTGGTAGGTGACGCGGTTCCGCGGCACGTCGATCACGTAGCCCCGCCGGCAGCCGGTGGCGAGGATCACGACGACGAGGAGGGCGGTGCGGAGGACGTCCATCACGCACCAGTGTAGTCGTGCCGCCCCGGCGCCGGCAGGCGGCGCCGCCCCGCAGCGGGCCCGCGTTTACGATAGAGTCGCTCTTCGGTGCCGCCTGTCCGGGAACTGACCCCTCATGGAACCGCGTCGCTCGCTCGGCTGGCCGATCCTGCTCGGCGTGGTGCTGATCGGATCGATCATCACGCTCGGAGTGGGCTGGGTGCTCGTCAGCATCGCGGCCGCCCTGGGCTCGTCCGAGCGCAACGAAAGCGCCGCCTTCTATTGGGCGGTGCTCGGCGTCGGCGTGGCGCTGCTGGTGGTCGTGCTGGCGGGCGTGATCGTCTACCTGGCGCTGACCATCAAGGCGATCGCCCTCTCGCAGCGGCAGAGCAACTTCATCGACAGCGTGACCCACGAACTGAAGAGCCCGCTGGCGTCGCTCAAGCTCTCGCTGCAGACGCTCGGCCGCCGGCCGCTGCCGCCCGAACAGCAGGCCGACTTCCACCGCATCATGCTCCAGGATGTCGAGCGACTCGACGGCCTCATCGACCACCTGCTCGACGCCGCCAAGACGCTGCAGCGGCGGCCCCGGGCGGCCGACGCCACCGCGGTCGAGCCCGTGCTGCGGCAGGTGCGTGACGCGGTGGCCCAGCGGTATGGCGTGGCCGCGGAGGCGATCGCGCTTGCCTGCACGCCGCCCGGGCTGCGGGCCGTGGCCCGCGACGCCGACCTGGAGATCGTGTTTCGCAACCTCATCGACAACGCCGTCAAGTATTCGCTGCCCGCGCCGCGGGTGGAGGTGACGGCACAGCCAGCGGCGAAGGGGCGGCTGACCGTGACGGTGTCCGACCACGGGCCCGGCATCCCCGTGTCGCGGCGGCACGACGTGTTTCGGCGGTTCGTGCGGCTGGGCAGCGAGTTGGAGCGATCGACGCCCGGCACGGGCCTGGGGTTGTTCCTGGTGCGGTCGCTCGTGCGCCAGATGCGGGGCCGCGTGACGGTGCAGGGCCGGCTGCCGCCTCCGGGCACGGTGTTCGTCGTCGACCTGCCGTCCGCCGGCTGAAGGGTGGATGCCGAACCCCCGGCTGGCGCCTTTTGATGGTGCGTGGCGCACACCTCCAGGTATGCGAATGCGGGGGTGTGTTCCGCTCGAACGCGTTCGCAACCCTGGAGGCTTGCGCCACGGTGGACAGATCTCATCGCGGGCAGGTAGGGCCATCGGAGCACCAGCAGAATCTCCCGGCGCGGCCGACCTTTTTGGCTGCTTCTGGTTGAAGCCCATGGGCACCGCTACGTTGAAGCCCAAACCGCGAACCTCCCCCGGAATCCCCGCGCCATGCACGCCCATCCCGCCCGCGCCGCCGACCTGCCGGCCGTCGACGTCGTCCCCGTCCGCCGCGTCCTCGTCAGCCTGTTCGACAAGTCGGGCATCGACCGGCTGGCGGCCGGCCTCAAGGCCGCCGGCGTCCGCGTGGTCAGCACCGGCGGCACGAGCGCGGCGCTGGCCAGCCAGGGGGTCGAGGTCGAGGACGTGACCGCCGTCACGGGCTTCCCGGAGGTGCTCGACGGCCGGGTGAAGACGCTCCATCCGCACGTCTTCGCCGGGATCCTCGCCCGCGGCGACCGGTCCGACGACCTCGAGGTGCTCGCCGCCCATGGCATCGACCGGTTCGACGCCGTGATCGTCAACCTCTACGCCTTCGACCGCGTGATCGCCAAGCCCGATTGCCGGCCGGCCGACGCCATCGAACTCATCGACATCGGCGGCCCGAGCCTCGTCCGCGCGGCCGCCAAGAACCACGCCTTCACGGCGGTCGTGACCAGCCCGGAGCAATACGACGACTTCCTCGCCGCCCTCGCCCGCGGCGGCACGACACTCGCCGAACGCCGCCTGTTCGCGGCCCGCGCCTTCGAGCACACCGCCAACTACGACGCCGTCATCGCCCGGTGGATGGCCCGCCATGCCGGACTCGTGGCCGGGGCCGCACCGCGGGCCGAGGCGGCCGCGGCTGAAGACCCGCCGCTGCCGGCCCGGGTGACGCTGGAGCTGGAGCGGCGGCTGCCTCTGCGGTACGGCGAGAACCCACACCAATCGGCCGCCCTGTTCGCGCCCCTCGGCACCCACCTCGGGCTCGCTGGCGCGAAGCAGCTCTGCGGCAAGGAACTGTCCTACAACAATCTCCTCGACCTCGACGCCGCCACCCGGCTGGCCGGGCTGCTCCAGGATCCTGCGGCCGTCGTCATCAAGCACACCAATCCGTGTGGCGCGGCTTCCGCCGGCACCGTCGCCACGGCGCTGGCCACCGCGATGGCGGCCGATCCCACCAGCGCCTTCGGGTCGATCGTCGCGGTCAACCGCACGTTCGATCGGGCCTGCGCCGAACTGCTGCTCGCGCCGGGGTTGTTCGTCGAGGTGATCGCGGCGCCGGCCTTCGAGCGGGAGGCCGTCGATTTGCTGACCACGAAGCCGACCTGGAAAGCGAGCGTGCGGCTGGTGGAGGTGCCGGCCGGCGATCCCTGGGAGGCGACGGCAGGGCTCGAGTTTCGCAGCATCGCCGGCGGACTGCTGGCGCAGCGGCCCGACGACACCTGCGACGATCCGGCCACCTGGCGGGTGGTGACGCAGGCGAAGCCGTCGGCCGACCTCACGCAGGCCCTCGACTTCGCCTTCACGATCGTCCGCCGGCTGACCAGCAACGCGATCGCCGTCTGCCAGGGCACGAGCCTCGCCGGCGCCGGCATCGGCCAGACGAGCCGCGTCGATTCGGTGCGGATCGCCCTGGAGAAGGCGGGAGCCAAGGCCCGCGGCGGCGTGCTCGCCTCCGACGCGTTCTTCCCGTTTCCCGACTCGATCGACCTGATCGCGAAGGCCGGCATCGCGGCGGTCGTGCAGCCGGGGGGCTCGAAGCGGGATGCCGAGGTGATCGCGGCGGCCGACGCGGCGGGAATCCCCATGGTGTTCACCGCGCGCCGGCATTTCCGACATTAGACGTTTTTCCAGTCCTCTGCTCGCCCAACACGGCTTGGGGCTGCCCACACCCTCTCGCCGGACGCTCGCTCCGGTCATCCTGACCTTCGCTCGCTCGGAGGTGTCAGCGCTCTCGCCCTCCGGGCTTCGCTTGCCACCTACGCCGTCTCGAGGGGATGGGCAGCCCCGAGCCTCCTCCGCAACAGGTATGTACGCGCAGGCGAGGGGTTGCCCCGTGCCAGTGAGCCGGCGTATCTGACCAGCGGAGCCATGGATGGCGCAGCGCAGGCAGATCCGAGCGAACGGAAGCCAGGATGGCTGAAGTGAGCGTCCGGCGAGACGGCACGGGGCAACCCCGAAGCCGGATTGGGCGAGTTGATGGACCACATGGCGCGGAGGCCTCCGGCCTTGCTATAACGGCCCTCCATGGAGTCGATTCTCGACGAGATCGTGGCGCGGAAGCGGAAGGAGGTGGAGGCCTGCCGCGAGCGGGTGCCCACCGCGGCGCTCGAGGGCCGGCTGGCCGTGGCTCCGCCGCCACGCGATTTCTTCGCCGCCGTCGCCGCGCCGGGAGAGGTGCGGCTGATCGCGGAGTTCAAGCGGAAGAGCCCGTCGGCCGGTGAGATCCGTCCGGGGGCCACCGTCGAGGACGTGGTGCACGCCTACGCGGCCGCCGGGGCGGCCTGCCTCTCCATCCTCACCGACGGCCCGGGATTCGGCGGCAGCCTCGTCGACCTCGAGAGTGCCCGGATCGCCGTGCCCCTGCCGGTGCTGCGGAAGGAGTTCGTCGTCGACCGCTACCAGGTCGTCGAGGCCCGGGCCCACGGGGCCGACGCGGTGCTCCTCATCGCGGAGTGCCTCGACGACTGTCATCTGCGAAGCCTCTATCGCACGATCCTCGACCTCGGCATGACGCCCCTGGTGGAGCTGCACGACGCGGAGAACCTGCCCCGTGTGCTCGACCTCGGGGCCACGCTCGTCGGGATCAACAACCGTGACCTGAAGTCGATGACCACCGATCTCGACCACGTGCTCCGGCTCCGCGAGCACGTGCCCGACGACGTCGTGCTCGTGGCCGAGAGCGGCATCAAGACGCGGGCCGACGTCGCACGGCTGGAGGCGGCCGGCATCGGCGCCATGCTCGTGGGCGAGTCGCTGCTGGTGCAGCCCGATCCCGGCCGGGCCGCCGCCGCGTTATTCGGGCGGTGAAGGGGGGGGCGGCGGCGGTTCCCGCACGAACCGGTAGCCCGTGCCGCGAACGGAGAGGAAGTGGACCGGTTTCGACGGGTCTTCTTCGAAGGACTTCCGCAGGTTGAGCATGAACGTGTCGATCGTCCGCGTCGCCGGCGCCCGGGTCAGGCCCCACACGTTCTTGAGCAGCTCGTCCCGCGAGACCACGACCCCCTCGTGCTCGACGAGGTAGCGGAGCAGCTTCATCTCCAGGTTCGTGAGCTTCACCGGCGCGCCGCGGCAGCTCGCCTCCCAGGTCTCGAAGTTGACCTCCGCCGCGCCGAACCGCACCGTCGGGCTGCGGCCGGCGTCGTTCGGCTTGTCGGAGCGGCCCCGCCGGGCGAGCAGGTTGCGGACCACCGACAGCAGCTCGTCGAGTTCGAACGGCTTCTGCAGGTAGACGTCGGTGCCGGCGTCGAATCCGCGAACCCGGTCCTCGACGAGCGTCCGGGCGGTGAGCATCACCACCGGCAGTTCGCCGCGCAGGCCGCGGATCGCCGTGCACACGTCGTAGCCGCTCATGCCCGGGAGCATGATGTCGAGCACGACCAGGTCGATCGGCGGCCGCGCCGACTCGACGAGGGCCAGGGCCGCCTGGCCGTCGCCGACCGCCGTGACGGTGTAGCCTTCCGCCTCGAGGTTGAACTTGATCCCGTAGGCGAGATGCTGCTCGTCCTCGACGACGAGGATGTGGGGCATGGGCGTTACCGCGCCAGGGCGGTCCGGGCCCGCACGGGCCGTGCGTAGCCGCGGTCGATGAACCACTCCCAGGCATCCTGCACGGCGGACTCGAACGGCCGGTAGGTGTAGCCGAGCTCGGTCTCGGCCCGCCGACAGGAGAAGTTGTGGGCCAGCATCGACATCCGCACGGCGGCCGAGTTGACCGGCCGTTCACGCCGGGTGAAGAGGCTGACGACGTCGCCGATCCAGCCGGCCGTCCGCACGGCGAATGGCGGTGCCAGTCCCAGCGGCTGCATGCGGCCGGCGACGCGGGCGAAGATCCGCCAGGCATCGAGATAGGAGAGCGGATGGCCGCCGAGGATGTAGCGGCGGCCGGTGCGGCCCCGCTCGATGGCGGCGAGGATGCCGACGGCGACGTCGCGCACGTCGACGAAGTCGTTGCCGCCGGGGGGCGCGAACAGGCCCTTGCCGGCGCCGACCTCCAGGAGCATGCGGCCGCTCGACGGCTTCCAGTCCCAGGGGCCGATCATGTAGACGGGGTTGACGATCACCGCGTCGAGCCCCCGCTCCACCTCCTCGAGCACCGCGGCCTCGGCCTCCCGCTTGGTGACGACGTAGGGGCACTCGGGCATGCCCCCCGGTGGAGTCTCCTCGTCGGCCGGGCCGCCGTCGGGCCGCAGGCCGATGGCATCGACGCTCGACACGTGCACCAGCCGGGCGCCGGCCAGCCGGGCGGCGCGGGCGATCCGCCGGGTGCCTTCCACGTTCACGGCCCGCATCTCGTCGAGATGCCGCCAGCCGCAGTGGACCATCGCCGCCGCGTGGATCACGACCGCCGTGCCGTCGGCCGCGGCCTCCAGGCTGCGGGCGTCGTCGAGTTCGCCCGGGCGGCGCTCGACCGGCAGGCCCGCGAAGGCCCGGTCGACCGTCGCGCCCCGGCCGCGGAGCAGGACGCGGACGCTCCGGCCCCGGGCGACCAACTGGCGGACGACATTGTTGCCGACGAGGCCGGTGGCACCGGTGACGAGAAAGTCGTCCGTCGCCGCGAACTGGCGGGGGGCGAGCATGAGCGAAACGTCCGCATGACCCTGGAGGAACACCCGGGCCGATCGATCCGTCGCCACGCACCCGGGACCAATTCTAGATCGGAGAAACCCCCCCGGCGACTTTGGCGGCCCGGCGGTCGCGCCGGCGTTGACGAACATCCGGCCCGCCGCCGAAGATGCGGCGGCAGCAGGCTTTTTTGGCCGAAAATCATCCCGGTTTGACCGGGTTCGGGACGGTCGCGGCGGGCGAAAGGACTCCTATGAACGCGGGCAACTTGGGCAACGATCGGAGTCTGGCGTGGCGGGACTGACGGTGCGACCGGTCGAGACGCGGGCCGAGCAGAAGCGGTTCATCCGCCTGCCCTGGCGGATCTACGCGGACGATCCCTGCTGGATGCCGCCGCTGATCATGTCCCAGCAGGAGCTGCTCAACTTCCGGCCGCACCCGTTCTACGAACGGTCGAAGTGTCGCTCGTTCCTCGCCACGCGGGACGGCCGCGACGTGGGGCGGATCACGGCGATCGTCAACGCCGGACACATCGAGCGGTACGGCGAGCAGCGCGGCTTCTTCGGCTTCTTCGAGTGCGACGACGATTCCGCGGCGGCCCGCGACCTGTTCGCCGCCGCCCGGGACTGGCTGCGGGCCCAGGGCATGACCTGCGTCCGCGGGCCGACGAACCCGTCGCTCAACTACGAGTGCGGCCTCCTCATCGAGGGCTTCGACACCGCGCCGTTTTTCATGATGACGCACAACCGGCCGTACTACGCCCGGCTCGTCGAGGAGAACGGCTTCCGCAAGATCGAGGACCTCTACGCCTTCTGGGGCAAGACGTCGATGCTCGCCGCGCTCGACTCGAAGCTCGGCGTGATGGTGGAGGGCGTCAAGGAACGGTTCGGGGTCAAGGTGCGGCCGCTCGACCGCAGCCGCTTCGACGACGAGGTGCGGATGTTCCTCGACATCTACAACTCCAGCCTCGGCGGCACCTGGGGCTTCGTGCCCCTCTCCGCGGCCGAGGTCAAGCACATGGCCGCGAGCCTCAAGCACCTGATCGTGCCGGAGCTGGCCCTCGTGGCCGAGGTGGACGGCAAGCCGATCGGCAGCGTGTTCTGCCTGCTCGACTACAACCCGCGGATCAAGGCGATCAACGGCCGCCTGTTTCCCTTCGGCTTCGTGAAGCTGTTGTGGAACAAGAAGGGCATCAAGCGGATGCGGGCCATCAGCACCAACGTCGTGCCCGAGTACCAGGCCTGGGGCGTGGGGCTCGTGCTCACCGCGGCCCTCGTGCAGCCGGTGCTCGACTGGGGCATGGAGGAGGCGGAGTTCTCCTGGGTGCTGGAGAGCAACCACCTCTCGAAGCGGACGCTGGAACGGGGCGGGGCGATCGTCACCAAGAAATACCGTATCTACCAGGACGACCCGCGCTAGGGAGCCGCGGGTCGTGCGCCTCCGCTGGCAGGACGACCTGCACGAGCG
>Ga0209990_10003770_pt1 | contig 10958 bp, 8 predicted proteins | sample NOAtaG_6_FD_187304 | JGI IMG/M metagenome (GOLD analysis project Ga0209990, IMG submission 187304) | Freshwater lake microbial communities from Lake Erie, under a cyanobacterial bloom - NOAA_Erie_Diel5S_2200h metaG (SPAdes) (version 2) | ecosystem: Environmental > Aquatic > Freshwater > Lake ...
CGCTGTTGCAGAAATAACACCATTCTGAATTTGATCAATCCCGGACAAGTAGGTTCTACATACACCATTACTATTCCACCTGCCAACCTCGCTATTTGCAATAGTTCTGCACGTTATAACAACTTTCCTCCCATCTTCATTTGTCAAGGGGCACCGTTAGTGTTCGATCATTCTGCAACAGATCCCGATGGCGATTCACTAGCGTATGAATTGTGTGATCCATACGATGGCGCATCATCTACTTTCCCAATGCCTCAGCCGCCTGCAGGTCCACCTTACGCTTTTGTTCCTTTCGCACCACCGTATTCCGGAACTTACCCTATGAGCTCTAATCCGGCAATGGCAATCGATCCGCAAACAGGCTTATTGACGGGCACTCCAAATATTCAAGGACAATGGGTTGTTGGTGTTTGTGTGAAAGAATACCGCAATGGGAATTTGATTTCTGTAAACAAACGCGATTTTCAATTCAACGTGTTGCCATGTCCATTACTTACGGTAAGTTCTGTTCCGTCACAAACCGTTTTTTGTGCAGGGTATGTGGTGCAATTTCAAAACACCAGTTTCAATGCTACATCGTATTTATGGAACTTCGATGATCCAACAACATTAGGAGACACCAGCAATTTAGCAACACCAACATATACCTACCCGGATACAGGAGTATATGATGTTACATTAATTTGTAATCCATACTCGCCATGTGCTGACACTTCTGTTACTACATTCTATATTTATCCGCCGGTGCAGCCCACATTTGTAACTCCACAGGGTCAATGCTTTGACGGGCACACTTTCAACTTCGCTGCAGGCGGGCAGTTCATGGGTAATGGTACGTTAACCTGGACTTTTGGGCCTAATGCAAATCCGCCATCATCCAATATCGGAGATCCGCAAAACGTGACGTGGTCATCTCCCGGTAATTACATTGTTACACTGCAAGTAGATGAAAATGGATGCACAGGAAGTTATAGCGATACTGTAATCGTTTATCCAATGCCAACTGCTGACTTCGCTGCTACTCCATTAGTAGGTTGCAATCCATTTACCGTGCAGTTCTCAGACAGTTCTGTTGCAGGAACACCTATGCAATATTTATGGTCGTTTGGTGATGGAAATTTCTCCACCGACAACAATCCTGTTCATACATACACCAATGTGGGCGTGTACGATGTGATGTTGATTATTCAAACAACAAACGGATGTGTATCGATCGATACATTTTATGTACCAAACATGATTACGGTGAATCCTTCTCCGTTAGCGAATTTCGCAGTATCTGAAACAACTGTTTCCATTTTTGATCCGCTCATCAGTGTAACAGATTTCAGCATCGGTGGCGATTCATGTTTGCTTGATTTCGGGGACGGCTATACCATTAACGGATGTGAAGGTGCCCATGTCTACTGGCAATACGGCAATTACGTAATTACGCAATACGTATGGAATGAGTACGGTTGTCCTGACACGTTTCAAATTCCGATTGAAGTGTTGCCGGAACATCGTTTTTATGTGCCCAATACGTTCACGCCGAATGGTGATGGTTTAAACGATTTCTTCATGCCGGCAATTATGGGTGTAGAAAATTTCCGTTTCACTATTTACAATCGTTGGGGCGAAATGATCTTTGAATCACAGGATATTTACAAAGGCTGGGATGGTCGTTACAAAGACAACAAATGCCAGCAAGATGTGTACGTGTGGAAGATAGAATTTCTGGATATAGCCAGTGGAGAAGAACGCTACTATATCGGTCACGTGAATCTTATACGTTAGCAGCTTCCGCCGCAATAGCTTGCTGGATGGTTTCGTATTTATAACGATACCCAACACCACGAATACGATGAATATCCACACGACAGCCTTCCAGCACAATTCCGGACATTTCGCCTAACATCATTTTCAATACGAACGCAGGAACTTTAGGCAACCACAGGGGTCGACGATAATGTTGCGCAACTGCAACGGTTAAATCGCTTTGTGTAATTTGATTCGGTGCCGCAGCGTTGTATATTCCGCGAAGCTGTTCATTATCCAACGCCAGTTTCATCATTCCTACCACATCATCAATATGAATCCAAGGAATCCATTGTTCTCCGGACCCTAGCGCGCTTCCTATTCCCACTCGCACCGGAGCCGCCAACTTCGGAAAGGCACCTCCGTCTTTACTGATCACAACACCGATGCGAAACACCACACGGCGCGTAATGGTATCTAACTCCTGAGTTGCAGCTTCCCAACGCTTGCATGTTTCACCGAAAAAATCATTCGCCGGAGGTTCGTCTTCTTTGTGCATGCGATCGTCCGTAATTAAGCCGTACCAGCCTGTTGCAGATGCCGAAATAAAAACAGCCAGTGGACGCGAACGCTTTTTTACTGCGCTTACCAATAATTGTCCCGACTGTTCCCGACTGTCAATTATAATACGCTTGTACCGAGCTGTCCATTTTTCTGCCGCAACATTTGCTCCGGCCAAATGAATAATAGCATCTGCAGTATTTACAGCATCTTGATCAATAACTCCTTTCGCAGGATTCCATACTGCAGTTTTAACTTTGTTGCCGCGACCGGATCGCCCCAGCCAAACAACTTCGTGTCCTGCAGCTTGCAATTGTTGTGTTAAACGTTGTCCCAACAATCCGGAACCTCCTGTGATAAGTATATTCATAAAATAGCCCGTAAATTGGTGAACAAATTAATACAACAAACTATGGAAGATTCGGTTTACACCCATCATATTTTCATTTGCACCAACCAACGCGCACCCGGTGCTGCCCGCAAAAGCTGCGGCGAGGCACATGGGCTTGAGCTGGTAGATGAATTTCGAAAACAACTGAAAGAAAAAAATCTGCCTGTGCCAATACGTGTACAAAAGGCCGGCTGTCTCGACATTTGCGACTTCGGACCAACGTTGGTAATTTACCCCGAAGGCGTTTTTTACGTAGGAGTTGAACGTACTGATGTTGCAGAAATTATTGAAGAACATTTGGTGCATAAACGTCCTGTTGAACGGTTACGTTACAGACGTCAAAAATGATGCCGCTTCCAACCGTATTCGAGTCTTCCGATATTGTCCTTCAACTGTTACCGGAAGCGTTAAAAATTTTGGGCAATGATTTTCGGACTTCCGGATTAGACTGGGATTCTGACATGGAACGCATCGTTACACTTGATGATACGCGTGATCGTTTGGCAGCGTGGTTGAACAAGAAGGCCAAGACCGGCAGCGAGGAATTCTACAGACTTTTATACCGTGTTGACCTGCCCGAAAATCGTGTTCATCGAATGCTGCGTGAACACGCCGACCGAAACAGCGATGAACTCATCAGTGAAATGCTGATCATCAGGGCTTTACAAAAGGCGTATTTCCGTGCCAACTTCGGCTCCAAAACGGATTTAGAATAGCAGGAAACCCTTAACTTTGACGACTTATTTGAAGCCACGTTTGCATGGACAAATTTTCTTACCTGGGTAATGCGGATGTTGCTGCCATTGAGCAGCTCTTCCAACAATTTTTGAGCGATAAAAATTCTGTAGACGAAAGCTGGCGACAGTTTTTTGAAGGATTCGAATTCGCACGTAAAAATTTTGAAGATTCCGGAGAAATTCCTTCGCAAGTGAAGAAGGAATTTAATGTGTTGAATTTGATCAACGGTTACCGATCTCGCGGACATTTTTTTACGCAAACTAATCCTGTTCGCGAACGTCGTAAATACAGTCCGACATTAGACATCGAGAATTTCGGTTTAGTTGCCGCTGATCTCGAAACTGTATTTCAGGCAGGAACGCAAATCGGTATCGGCCCTGCAAAACTGAAAGATATTATCGCATTCTTGCAACAAACGTACTGTCGTTCTATCGGTGCAGAGTACATGTACATCCGCAATCCGGAAATGCTGAAGTGGTTGCAAGAGCGCATGGAGAAAAGCAAGAACACTCCTGCTTTCAGTTTAGATGAAAAGAAAACTATTCTGAATAAACTTAATCAGGCAGTAGTTTTCGAAAACTTCTTGCACACCAAATTTGTCGGGCAGAAACGTTTCTCCTTAGAAGGATTGGAAACCTTGATTCCGGCTCTGGATGTGCTAATGGAACACGGAGCTGATTTGGGCATTCGCGATTATGTGATGGGCATGGCACATCGTGGTCGTTTAAATGTGCTGGCAAATATTTTGAATAAAACCTACGAAGATATTTTCACGGAGTTTGAAGGAGCCATGACTGCCGACTCAGCCTACGATGGTGATGTGAAATATCACATGGGTTATAGCAGTGATCAACTTTCCAATCACGGACATCCTGTGCACATCAGCTTAACACCGAATCCATCACACTTGGAAGCGGTGAATCCTGTTGTAGAAGGAATTGCGCGTAGTAAAGCAGATAACATTCACAAAGGTGATTTATCAAAAGTTTGTCCCATACTTATTCACGGTGATGCGGCCATTGCGGGTCAGGGCATTGTGTATGAAGTATTGCAAATGATGACATTGGATGCATACAAGACCGGCGGAACAGTTCATATTGTAACCAACAACCAGGTTGGATTTACAACGAACTATTTGGATGCACGTTCGTCGACATACTGTACAGATATTGCTAAAGTAGTTTTGAGTCCGGTGTTCCACGTGAATGCGGATGATGTGGAAGCGGTTGCTTTTGTTTGCAAACTTGCGATCGAATTCCGTCAGACATTTGGTCGTGATGTATTCATTGATTTGTTAGGTTATCGCAAATACGGACACAATGAAGGCGATGAACCTCGCTTCACTCAACCATTGTTGTATAAAGTCATTGCTAAGCATCCGAACCCGCGTGAACTGTACGTTAACAAGCTTACGGCTCAAGGAGAAATTGAAGCCGAGTTGGCGAAACAAATGGAACGCGAGTTTAAGGATATGCTGCAAGAGAAATTGAATCTTGCGAAGCAGACAGAGCGTGCAAAAGTAACGTCGTTCCTTGCAGGTTCATGGCAAGGTTTGCGCATGGCTACCGCCGCGGATTTCGAGAAGTCGCCGGATACCGGAATCGACAAGAAAAAGTTTATTGAACTGGCAAAAACCATTGCGCAATTGCCTGCTGACAAGAAGTTCTTCAACAAGATTGAGAACATCTTTAAAGATCGTCAGGCGATGATCGAAAAAGATCAATACGATTGGGCGATGGGTGAATTGATGGCGTACTCGTCATTGATGGAAGAAGGTCACAATGTTCGTTTCAGCGGACAAGATGTAGAACGTGGAACTTTCTCACACCGCCATGCTGTGGTAAAAGTGGAAGATTCCGAAGAAGAATACACACCTCTGAACAACATCGGCAGCAACAAAGGCAAAATTGATATTTACAATTCGCATTTATCGGAATACGGTGTTCTTGGATTCGAATACGGGTATGCCATGGCTACTCCGAATGCGTTAACCATTTGGGAAGCGCAGTTTGGCGACTTCTTCAATGGTGCTCAAATTATCATCGATCAATTCCTCAGCAGCGCCGAATACAAATGGCGCCGTATGAATGGTTTGGTGATGTTGTTGCCGCACGGTTATGAAGGTCAAGGCCCGGAACACTCCTCGGCACGAATGGAGCGATTCCTGCAAATGTGTGCCGACAACAACTTACAAATCATTAACGCTACAACACCTGCGCAACAGTTTCACGCATTGCGTCGTCAGTTGAAACGCGATTTCCGCAAACCATTGATTTGCTTCACGCCGAAAAAATTGTTGCGTTATCCTTCTTGTGTAAGTTCGGTGAAAGACTTTACATCAGGCGGATTCCGTGAAGTGCTGGACGATTCATCAGTAAAAGCGGCATCTGTAAAACGTATCGTGTTCTGCACAGGGAAGATTTATTACGATTTGGTCGAACAACGCGAAAAAACAGGACAGCTCGACACTGCGGTAGTTCGCATTGAGCAATTGTATCCGTTCCCACAGAACCAACTGAATGAATTAGTGAAGAAATATTCCGGCGCGAAACAATTTATCTGGGCACAGGAAGAACCGGAAAATATGGGTGCATGGTCTTTTGTTGTTCGCCGTTTCAAAGGAATTCAGCTGGATTATGTTGGTCGTGATGAAGCAGCAAGTCCGGCAACAGGATTCTCTAAAGTTCATGCGAAACAACAGCAAGCGATCTTGGATAAGATCTTCGTTCCTGTTGCATCATCAACACCTGAAAAAGTTAAGTAACAGCCACCACAATAATATATCAACTTATGGCCATCATCGAATTAAAAGTTCCAAGTCCGGGTGAATCGATCACTGAAGTAACAATCAGCCGTTGGTTAAAAGCAAACGGAGATGTTGTCGAGAAAGACGAAGAACTTTGCGAAGTAGAATCGGACAAGGCAACACTTACGATTAACGCTGAAGAAGCCGGTGCAATTACTATCAAAGTTCCGGATGGTACCACCGTTAAAGTGGGAGACGTGGTTTGCACGATTGACACTTCGGTTCAGCCTACAGCAAAACCGAAAACAGAAGCAAAAGCAGAAGCGAAAGCAGAACCTGTAAAAGCTGCTGCAAAAGAAGAAGTGAAACCAACTTCGGGCAGCGGATATGCTTCAGGCCATCCATCTCCTGCTGCGAAGAAGTTGATGGACGACAACAAAGTTCCGGCTAACAAGGTGAACGGTAGCGGTCCCGGCGGGCGCATTACAAAAGGTGATGTGTTAACTGTGTTGGCTAATGGATTTGATTCCAATACCATGAGCAGTTGGGGCGGCACACGAGACCGTCGTCGTGAAAAGATGTCTGCATTGCGCAAGAAATTATCGCAGCGCCTTGTTTCAGTAAAGCAGGAAACAGCGATGCTCACTACGTTTAACGAAGTGGACATGAGCGCGATTATGGCGATGCGTGCAAAATATAAAGACGCTTTTAAAGAGAAGTATGGTGTGAACATAGGCTTCATGTCGTTCTTTACCAAAGCTGTTACAGAAGCATTGCACCTATTCCCTGCAGTCAATGCGCAGATTGACGGAGAAGAAATTGTTTACCACGATTATTGCGATATCGGAATTGCAGTTAGCGCACCGAAAGGTTTAGTGGTTCCTGTGATTCGTAATGCAGAGACAATGAGTCTTGCTGAAATTGAAGCAGACATCAAACGTTTAGCGACTCGCGCACGCGATAATAAAATTACGGTAGAAGACATGACCGGTGGAACATTTACCATTACTAATGGTGGTGTATTCGGTTCGTTGATGAGTACGCCGATTATCAATCCTCCTCAAAGTGCAATTTTAGGAATGCACAATGTGGTTGATCGTCCTGTTGCGGTAAATGGAAAAGTTGAAATTCGCCCAATGATGTATATCGCATTGAGTTACGATCACCGCATCATTGACGGCCGCGAATCCGTTAGTTTCCTTGTGAAGGTAAAAGAGATGGTAGAAAATCCTGTGAAGCTGTTGTTCGGAGGTAAGAGCCCGGAAGAAGTAGTGATGGGATTGTAAGCGCGGTTATGATTTATGGAAAAGGTCACTCGTTCGGGTGACCTTTTCTTTTGGCAATAGTAGCGATCAGAAATATCAATTGAGTCGAATTTCGCACAGGCTTGATTTTCTGGTATTTATGCAATACGCCAGCAAAATAACCCTAATTTTGTGACAAAACATGGGATATTTTACCCTAATTTTGTGTCAATAATTTCACAATTTCACCCTAATTTTATGACATATATTGGATTTTTTACCCTAACTTTGTAACATATATTATTCTCAATAACCCGAACTATTCCTCCATGTTCAGACGTTCCGTAATTAAAGAATTGAATGTCTGGTTGAAAAAAAAGAACCGGAAACCACTAGTTATTCGTGGCGCAAGGCAAGTAGGAAAAACTACTGCCGTACATCAGTTTGCTGAACAATTTGAGCAATACATTTATCTGAATCTTGAAATTAAGTCGGACCGTCGACTATTTGAGCAACATGATGCCATTGAAGAATTGGTAAAAGCTATATTTTTCCTTAAGAACAAGTCATTCACACAGCGGAAAAAGACGCTACTATTTATTGATGAAATTCAAGAACAGCCGATAGCGATTGCAATGCTCCGTTATTTTCATGAGCATTTTCCGGAGATTGCAGTAATCGCTGCAGGTTCATTGCTCGAAACGTTGTTTGACAATGACTTGAGTTTCCCTGTTGGTCGTGTTGAATACCTCATTATCCGACCCGTTTCCTTCAAAGAATTCCTGAATGCACTTGGAGAGAACACTGCAATAGTGGAGCTGGAACATATTCCTTTGAATACCTATGCCGGAGCCAAACTTCAGTCCTTGTTTCACACCTACGCGTTAGTCGGCGGAATGCCCGAAATTGTTCAACATTTTGCAGAAACCGGCGACATCCAACAATTGCAACCCATTTACAACTCATTAGTTGCCGGATATTTAGATGATGTAGAAAAATATACCGCAACAAATAATCAGTTGCACATTATTCGACATGTAATGCGGGCTTCATTCGCAGAAGCAGGTAAACGTATAAAGTATCAAGGTTTCGGCAAATCAAACTACGGTTCCCGAGAAATTGGCGAAGCGTTTCGTGCATTACAAAAAGCCATGTTGCTTCAACTCATTCATCCTACCACAGGAACAACACTTCCCATAACACCCGAACTGCAAAAGTCTCCACGTCTTCATTTATTGGATACCGGACTGGTTAATTTCATGTCGGGCATACAAAAGGATATCATTGGAACCAAAGATTTGAGCGGTGTTTATAATGGCACCGTGATCGAACACTTGATTGGTCAGGAAATACTTGCAGACAATTATTCCGTTTTAAGTTCGTTGAATTTCTGGGTAAGAGAAAAAAACACATCCACAGCAGAAATCGATTATGTGATCCAATACGACGGTATGCTTATTCCCATAGAGGTAAAATCAGGGAAAACCGGCAAACTAAAATCACTACAATTATTCATGAACAATTCCACCTCAATGCTGGCCGTTCGTTGTTATGCAGGGGCATTATCCATTGATACCATCGTTACACCGGAAGGAAAGGAATTTCAATTATTGAATCTACCATACTACTTGGTTTCACAGCTGCCGCGATATATCGAATGGAGCATCAATCACAATCTTTTAAAAAAATCAAAAAAGAAAACGCGATAGGCAACTGCTTATCCTTTCATCAAATCCCGAATCACTACACTTGCACAGGTACAGCCAAAAATCGCCGGCATGTACGACATGGTTCCGATAATTGACTTTTTCGGAAACGCTTTTTCGGTCACCACAATCCGATCTTGTTCAATAGCTTCATCACTGAATACTACCGTGATTCCCTTTTTAATTCCGAAACGCGTTAAACGTTTTCGAACATATTTCGCCAAATTGCAATAGTAGGTTTCTGAAATATCACAAACCGTAACCTTGGTCGGATCAACCTTCCCTCCTGCTCCCATTGAACTTACTACCGGAATTTTTCGCTTCCAACATGCTGCAATCAAAAACACCTTTGGCGATAAGGTATCAATACAATCCACCACATAATCAAACTTTCCTTCGTCTAGAATATCTTCAGTGAACTGATCCTTGACGAAAGCATTGATCACCTTCAAATCAATTTCAGGATTAATATCTCGAATACGATCGGCCATCACTTCTGCTTTTCCTTTGTGGTGCGTTGACGACAAAGCCGGAATCTGACGGTTACGATTACTCGGATCTACAACATCTCCATCTACAATCGTCATGCGTCCAACACCTGCACGGGCAATCATCTCAGCACAAATGCCACCTACTCCGCCCAATCCAACAACAAGCACGTTCGCATTCATCAACCGTTTAACAGGTTCATCGCCAAGCAACAACGATGTTCTGCTCATCCAATATGGAATTTCTTGTGCGCTCATGATTTCATTTTAGAATATACGTTGAAAAAGTTTCTCGTGATCTGTTCATTGAGTTGGTCGATTCCACCATGCACCGTTAACTCCGCATTGAGTTTCGTTAACACATCGTGTACTGAAATTTTTCCCGTATCCGATTCTGTTAAAATTCGATCAACCGGAATATATCGTGCACTGCGATTGATATTCTTCACATAGGATCGGCCCATGGAAAAATAGACATCGTAGTCGAGCAACTTTTTAGTTTCTTCTTCTGTGCCACGATAATCGTGCAATACCAGAGTAGTCGGGCGACTTTTAATAAACGGAATTAAATCGTGAATAGCCCGAACCAAATGCACAATTACCGGCAAGTTCAACTGTTGCGCTAATGCAAGATGTGCTTCAAACACATGCCATTGCACCGCTTTATCCGGCCCGTGAAAATAATCAAGGCCACATTCTCCAATTGCTACTACGCGCGGATGCTGTACTACATCCAACAAACGACTGTAAGCTCCCGCCCAATTATTATCAATATACCATGGATGCAAACCGACACTTACATAATAGTTAATGCGATCTAAAGTTTCCGTACGAGGCAAATATGCATTACGAACGAATCCGCTACCACCATCGGTGTACTTGCGATGCGTATGTGCGTCGGTGATTAACATTTTATTTCCCTTTGAAAAATATTAGAAATAAAACACCTGCTAACGCTGTACATCCCGATGCAACAGCAATTGGAAGATTGTAATCAATAGTGACAATATATCCTGCAACTATAGGCGGTATACATTGTGCAAAAGAAGCAACACTCTGATTAATTCCCATGACTTCACCTTGCTCTTCCGGTGATGCTTGTGCGGATACAATGTTCAATGCATTGGGTGATAACAATCCCTGAAAGATTGCGATGAATGGCATTACAAGAAACAGTTGCCAACGTTGTTCGGGAACCAACAGTAACATAAAGATCACTGCAAGACCTAACGTGGTGATGCGCATCATTTGCACAGAAGAAAAACGGGAAGAAAAAACACGTGTTAAGAAACCCTGTGTGAACGCTATCCACAAACCGATGTATGCAAACACATCACCAACTTCAGC
>Ga0209990_10003774_pt1 | contig 10953 bp, 8 predicted proteins | sample NOAtaG_6_FD_187304 | JGI IMG/M metagenome (GOLD analysis project Ga0209990, IMG submission 187304) | Freshwater lake microbial communities from Lake Erie, under a cyanobacterial bloom - NOAA_Erie_Diel5S_2200h metaG (SPAdes) (version 2) | ecosystem: Environmental > Aquatic > Freshwater > Lake ...
GCCCCACCGCCACGCCCTCACCCCACGGAAATGTCTTCATCCGAAAACTGCCGTCCAGCTGCAGCTGACTGCTCGGCGAATCCCCCTGAAACTCATTACCCGAATCCGGATGAAAAGTCACCGATCCAGCCGTCACTCCCTGCCCCTGCAACAGGACCCGACCGGAAGCCTCCACCAGCACCGGTCGACCATCATCACAGCCCACTGACACCGTGACACAGACAAACACCCCTGCACCCAAACACCCACTCAGCAACCGCCATCCCGACATCTCCCACCCCTCCACCGCCGAAAACTGCCCACGAATCCCCCCCCTCGCCCCCGCAGGGAGTGAGGGGTCGGGGGTGAGGGGGCAAACCACCCACACAAACTCCACCAACAACACAGAACTGAACATCGCAATTCCCCACGCGAAGCCGCGAAGGAGAACACACTGCCCACTACCCACTAATCCCCCCTCGCCCCCGCAGGGGGAGAGGGGTCGGGGGTGAGGGGGCAAACCACCCACGCAACCTCCACCAACAACCCAGAACTGAACATCGCAATTCCTCACGCGAAGCCAAGAAGGAGAACACACTGCCAACGGCCAACTGAAAACTGAAAACTGAAAACTGAAAACTCATCCTAATACTCGCCGACAATCCGCCCGTCCGCCGGACGAATCAAATTCTGCATCACACCCCGATCTACCTGAAAACTGACCACACGAACACTGCCATCCCCCAGAGCAAACTGGGGCCCACCGGGGCTCGGAGTCCCCCAGTTGCCGCCACCACAACTGTACTGCCCGTCATTCCAGCCCGCACCACTGGCCCGCTCCGGAAACAGATTCAGCTGCGAATCACTGTACAGTTCGATGCCACATCGGCCCACGCCACCATTACCACCCAAAATCCACGGCTCATCCCAATACATCACCCCGGTCTGCCAGGCCCTCTGAGCCATCGCCTTTTCACCGAAAAACACCGTGTTCGATGCACCGTCCGTCAGATCCCGATACTGACTCACCTTCCCCCAGCCCGCATAGGTCGTCCAGAACACCAGCTCATTCGCCGCATAATCCGTTCGGCCGCAGGGCCCCTGACCACCGTCACTGTAACCCCAACCCGGATACACCCCGTCCACAGTCGGAATCACAAACACACCACTTCGCCGCGATGGCATGTAAAACACCGGCAATCCCGTCCGATAACAGGTCAGCGGATCGTCAAACAACGCCGCCTGCTCCAGAAATGGCAGCAGCGAATACAGCGTTGATCCCAACTGATACTTCGGCTGGTCCGCCGGGTCCCCCCACCGTGGCCGGAATGCACCATAGCCCGGAATGATGGTGTGGACGTTCGGAGTCGCCATGGGGGTGCCGCGCACTCGGCTTTCGTAAGGCGCGGCGTTCGCAGCAAACCCGGGGGAATAGTCGTAACCGCCACTGGTCGGCAAATGCCGGTACGTCTCCTCGAAATTCATCGCAGCCAGCACGATCTGCTTCAGATTGTTCCTGCTCTGAGTCCTGCGGGCCGCATCACGCGCCTGCTGCACCGCCGGCAGTATCAATGCCACCAGCACCGCAATAATCGCAATGACCACCAGCAACTCAATCAGCGTAAAGCCGGAACGAACAGCACTGGCCGACAACCGTCGCCCCCAGCCGAACCTGCCCCCGCCAGGACTTACCCCACACCGCATCACCCGATACTCCTGCCGAACCGGCCGTAACACCACACACTCTGCCTCACCACAGTCTATCCAAACTGCTGCCGCCCCGACAGCAACACACTAACGCTCTTACAGATTTAAGAATATTTCCGCAACCACTTGCCAGCACCGACGAGCTTCGCTGAGATAGTCAGGCTTTGCGCACGCCATCCGTCTCCCCCATGCCCCGCAATCACATGACCACCACCGATGCCTTTCACGCAGACTTCTGCGCCGAACGCCTGAAAGCTCTCGCTGACCCGCACCGACTGCGGCTCATCGAAGCACTCAGACCCGGCGAATTGACGGTCTCAGATCTCGCAGAATTCCTCGACGCTGAACTTGTCACCGTGTCGCACCACCTGAAGGTGCTCAAACACGCTCGACTGGTCCAGGTTCGTCGCGACGGTCGATTCATGTACTACCGGCTGCACTCCGAACTTCGCTGTTCAGGCCCCCGGGCCGCCCGCCTGCTTGATCTGGGCTGCTGCCGTCTGGAACTGCCCGAAAAACACAGCTGATACCGCATTCACATCCGGCATACCACATTCATCCTTCCCCCAACCCGCTGCAGACACCCACACTATGGCCACTTACATCATGATCGGCGGCTTTCTCGGCGCCGGCAAGACGACCACCGTAGCCCGCCTCGCTCGCCACTACATGGCTCAGGGCAAACGCATCGGAATCGTCACCAACGACCAGACAACGGATCTGGTGGACACGCAGAACCTGCGAGCCCAGGGGTTTGATGTCGGTGAAGTGGCCGGCTCCTGTTTTTGCTGCAATTTCAATGCTCTCACCGATACGGTTGCACAACTGAACACCGGCGAACTTCCGGACATCATTCTTGCCGAACCGGTGGGCAGCTGCACTGACCTTGTAGCCACCGTCATTCGCCCCCTGGCCGAAGTCTGCCGCATACCACTGCAGATCGCGCCCTACGGAGTCCTGTTGAAACCCAGCCATGGACTGCGGATTCTGAAAGGAGAAGGCAGCGGGTTTTCTCCCAAGGCCGCCTACATCTTCCGCAAGCAGATTGAAGAAGCCGACTTTGTCGTCATCAATCGCATCGACGAACTGCCTGCGGATCAGATTGCCGAACTCCACGCACTGCTCGACCGCGACTTTCCGGGTCGCCCCGTGCTGCGCTGTTCCGCACGCACCGGAGATGGTTTCCTGGCACTCACGGAAATGCTGGCCCAGCAGGGTCAGTTCGGTCGGCGAGTCATGGATGTGGATTATGATGTCTATGCCGAAGGTGAAGCCGAACTGGGATGGCTCAACAGCCAGGTGTGCGTGCAGGCACCCGCAGCATTTCCGCTCGATCAGCTGCTCATGGACCTCATCGGACGTCTGCACTCGCGACTGCTCGCAAGTGGCTCTGAAGCTGCCCACCTGAAGGTGATCGGCATGTGCGATTCCAGTTACGCAGTTGCCAACCTCGTCAGCAACGAGGTCGGCCCGGAACTGTCGCTGCCCTCGTCAGTCAGCACGAAGCAGGCCGACGTCGTGGTGAATGCCCGCGTCGCAGCGGATCCCGCCATTCTTGAAGACCTTGTGCGGTCGGAACTTGCCCACGCCGTCAGCACCATCACCGGCACACACCGCATCATCTCGATGCAAAGCTTCCGCCCCGGTCGCCCCGTACCCACCCATCGCATTATCCCGCACCAGTCACCAGTCCCCACCCCTGACTGACAACTGACAACTCAAATCCCCCCTCGCCCCCGCAGGGGGCGAGGGGTGCCACACGCGTCCCCCAGCAGCTTAAAAACACGTATTCCCCCCCTCGCCCCCGGAACGGGGGAGAGGGGTCGGGGGTGAGGGGGCAAGACTCCCCGAAAGCCCCCAGGCAGCCCCCCAAAAAATCAGCAGTGCCGTGCCTCACACAAAGCGGCGAACGACACACCGAAACTGACAACTGCCCCCCCAGTTCAACAGCCGCCATGGGGCAAGATCAGCACTCTCAGTCACATTGTCACCCACGCCCTCACTGTATTAAATCCTGACGGACTCGCCGACGACCACGCCCAGCCACCAAAACAGCACACCCAGTTTCATCCCCACCGCTTTTTCCCTGCCCTGCGATTCATCCGCCGCCACCCGTCTCAATCCGCAGCATAAAAAAGCCCCTTCATTCGTGTCCATTCGTGTCCATTCGTGGTTCAAAACAGCGGAACCCAAGTTGTCCATCACCCCTCACCCCCGTCCCCTCTCCCCTTCCAGGGGCGAGGGGTGCCGCGTGGTGATCTCGGGCTAAAGCCCTATCCACATAGAACGCATCTCATCCGTGTCCAGGCGCCATCTCATTCGTGTCCATTCGTGTTCATTCGTGGTTCAAAATACCCCCGCCTTCGTGTCCATTCGTGGTTCAATCCCCCCCTCACACCGCCTCCACCCCCAGACCGGACGTGCAAAACGCCCCCTCCTCAGCTAATCTGCCCCCCGCAGACTCCTCCACCGAACCTGCAGCAACCACAAACACCCAACTCTCGTCCAGGTAATACGAGCTTCCGCAATGCAACCAGAACACACCCTGTCACCTCTCCGCCGGCTCAGCACATGCCTGCTTCTTTCAGCGCTGCTGGCCAGTGCTGGAACCGTGATCGCCGATGAACCGGCTGCCGGCACCGACAAAGCCGGCCCCATCTTCAAGGACGGTGAAGCACAGGTCGTCCCGGCCTTCAAGGATTCCAAAAAATGGATCCGCCAAAACCTCTGGGTCGAAACCGAATTTGACTCGGACGGCGACGGACGCAAAGACCGCATGCACGTCGATGTCACACGTCCCGAGCAAACCGACACAGAGAACCTGAAGGTTCCGGTGATCTACGAAACCAGCCCGTATTACGCCGGTACCGGCTCGAATTCCCCCGAAGTCTTCTGGAATCCGCGTCACGAACTCAATGTGGCTCCTGCCCGACACCAGACACCAAAACCCATTCCGCACCAGGAGGGCATGCAGCAGATTTCCGACACACATGTCAATGACTGGGTACCGCGAGGCTTCGCGGTTGTGCATTCGTGCTCACCCGGCACCGGGCGATCACAGGGGTGTCCGACAGTCGGCGGCCCCAACGAATCACTCGCTCCCAAAGCGGTGATCGACTGGCTGAATGGTCGCGCCAGGGGATTCACAACTCCGGACGGCAACGAAACAGTTGAAGCCAAATGGTGCACCGGCAAGGTGGGCATGACCGGCACATCGTACAACGGCACTCTGCCACTGGCTGCGGCCACCACCGGAGTTGAAGGGCTCGAGGCCATTATCCCCGTGGCCCCCAACACCTCCTACTACCACTACTATCGCTCGCACGGACTGGTGCGACATCCCGGTGGCTACATGGGTGAAGACATTGACGTGCTGTACGATTTCATCGCCAGCGGCCCGACAGCCACTCGCGGCTTCTGTGACCGCGAATATCGCGAAATGCAGATGATCCGATTTCAGGATCGCGTCACTGGAGACTACAACGAATTCTGGGCCGGGCGAGATTATCTGAACCAGCTGGGGTCCATGAAAGCCGCCATGCTGATGGCTCATGCCTTCAATGACTGGAACGTGATGCCGGAACACAGCGTGCGAATTTACGAAGCCGTCAAGGCCAAAGGCCTGCCGCACCAGATCTATTTCCACCAGGGTGGACACGGCGGCCCGCCGCCGCTGAAGCAGATGAACCGCTGGTTCACCCGGTATGTGTGCGGTGTTGAAAACGGGGTCGAGAAGGATGCGAAGTCGTGGATTGTTCGCGAAGGAGCAACCCGGGGAAACCCGGTCTCCTACGACGATTATCCGCACCCGGAAGCCAAAATGGTGACGCTGCGTCCGCATCCGGGCGGAGTCACTGCGGGGCTGCTGGCCGAAGCTGGTGCCAACGCAAATCCAGCGGAACCGCAGCTTGAGTCATTGATTGACAACTTTTCTTTCAGCGGAGCAATTCTGGCAAAGGCCGACTGGACCAATCATCGGCTGCTGTATGCAACGCCGGCCCTGAAGGAGCCTCTGCATTTGTCCGGCACGGCGAAACTGAAAATCCGCCTGTCCAGCAGTCGCCCGGCAGCCAACCTGTCGGTCTGGCTGGTCTCGCTGCCGTGGACAGACAGTCGCCAGATCACCGACGACGTGATCACTCGCGGATGGGCGGATCCGCAGAACCACGCCTCACTGACCGCAAGCGATTCCCTGACACCCGGCCAGTTCTATGACCTGTCCTTCACGCTGCAGCCCGACGATCAGATCATTGCAGCAGGTGAAAAAATCGGTCTGATGATTTTCTCATCGGATCGCGATTTCACACTGTGGCCGGATCCCGGCACGATTCTCACCGTGGACCTGAATCACACCAGCCTTGAACTGCCTGTCGTGGGCGGCACCACAGTGTTCCAGCAGGCTCTCACCGCACCAGCGGCTGAACCGGCCAAATAAGCCAGCCCGGACGCGAAAATCAGAACGCAGGTCTCGGGCTTTAGCCCGAGACCTGTCCGGCCAGCTCAACAACATTCCGGTCCACCCGCCATGCTCCGATTCCTCGCCTGCCTGTTGCTGCTGACACCTGTCGCTTTGGCCCAGCAGGCCGCCATGGAAGTCACATCCGACGTCCGGCTGGACCCCGCCCGCACCTATGGAACCCTGATCATTCGCAAAAGCGGAGTCACCATTGACGGGCAGGGGGCCTGGCTGGTTGGTGCACAACCGGATTCCGGCATCGCGTCCAAAGATTACAAGGGGATTGCCATTTTGGCGGAAGGAGTCTCTGATGTGACGCTCCGCAACGTCAATGCCCGCGGCTGGGACACCGGGCTGGTCGTTCGTCAGGGATCCAGGTGGCTGATTGAAAACTGCAATTTTTCGGACAACTTTCATGATCCGGATTTCGGCTGGGGTGAGAATGGACGGCGCGGCGGCATACTGCTGGACCGCGTGACTCACTCCACGTTGCTGCGGAACCGTGCCAACCGCGTGTGGGACGGTTGCGTGCTGCTGAATTCAGACGACAACCTGCTGGTGGACAATGACTTTTCGCACTGCTCAAACACCTGTCTGAAACTGTGGACAGCCAGCCGCAATTCCATCCGCAACAACGTACTCAGTCATGGCATTCGCATTGCTCCGAACGAAGTACATGCGCGGGATTCCACCAGTGTGCTGATTGAAAGCGGTTCCTGTTTCAACACGCTGCTGCACAACGACTGTACACATGGCGGAGACGGGATCTTTGTCAGAGTCCTGAATGGATGGTGCAGTACCGACAACTATTTCGAGGGCAATGACTGTTCGTATGCCAACAACAATGGCGTGGAGTGCTGGGCACCTCGCAATACGTTCGTGGCAAATAAAGCCAATCACAGCAGTTATGGATTCTGGCTTGGCGGATCCGATCAGACGCGTTTGATCAGGAATGAGGCTTCGTATAACGGGCTGGCAGCGGGGCATCACAATTCGCCGCATCTGCCGGATTCCGGTCATGCCGGAATCGTGTTCATGTTCGGATCCTCCAGTCATACTCTGGCTCGAGGCAATCGCTGTGTGGGCAACAACGGGGCCGGGATAGCACTGATTGGAGATCAGGGGTCCCAGGGTAAAAAGTGGAAGGCCTGGCACTGGGTGCTGCAGAACAACCGCCTGGAAGACAATCGCTGGGGCATTTACGGGCAGTATGCTAACTGGATTGTGCTGGCCGGCAACAGCTTTGTGCACAACACGGTGGCGGACATGCAATGGGCGGAAGGTGTGACAGGAGTGACCGAGCTGCCTGCGGGTGACGCAGAGACGGTGTCAGACAGCAGGGCGTCAGTGCAGATTGCGGGGCCGGAAGTTTTGTCAGTTGGGCAGCGCGGTACGTGGTCGGTTCCCGGTGGTGAAGATCTGTCAGTGACATGGCAGATTGATGATCAGCCGCTGCAGCAGGGGCTGAAGGTGACTCAGCAGTTTGACCACCCCGGTTTCCATCGGATCGGGGTCAATGTCGTCGCGAGCGGACAGATTGAACCGTCGTGGCGCAACGTGTATGTGGTGGAGGACGTACCGGAACTGGGCACGGAACATTCCGGGGCAGGGTGGGAGATTACGGATTTTCATGATCGAGTGCGCAGCGATCAGCAGGTGTCGCAGGCCACTTTCGCGGCTGCGAATCAGTCGTCGCTGGTGGGGCAGCAGGCACTGCAGGTTGCAATCACCCCGTATGCGGGATTTCGAGTCGCATTGACGTGGCCGCAGGACCGTTCGCTGCGAATCCCCGGGCGGCCGGGGCAGCAAATGAGTGTCTGGCTGCGAGCAATCAATTCGGATGTGACCGGCTGGCAGGGCGGGCCATTTGTGGTGCTGCACGGGACAGACGGCAGTCGTTGCCATCTGGAGCCGGCCCGTGGACGCGATCTGATGCGGGAATTGTCGTACAGTGAAGAGCGTGAAGGCTGGCGGCGTCTGACAGTGCCACTTTCCGGTGGCGGCGACTGGGTGCGTGACGGCGCACTGCCACCTGAAATCTGTGCGATCAGCCTGTGTTTTGATTCCTGGGGAGCACCGCCGCTGCAGCTGTGGCTGGACGGACTTGCCATCACCCCTGCCGCAGCACCGGTCCCCTGACCACCAGCGCTGCGAACTGACACCGTCGCATCTGGCCACCCGACGCGGCACGGGGCGCACAGCGATTATAGGTCCTATGGGTCCTATGGGACTTGACAAACCGCCCAACCCTGCGATTTATCCGCACCCATCCATGTCAATCCGTGACAAAAAAACATCCCCTGCATTCGTATCCATTCGTATCCATTCGTGTCCATTCGTGGTTCAAAACCGCCCCTGCATTCGTGTCCATTCGTGTCCATTCGTGGTTCAAAACACCCCTTCATTCGCACCCATTCGTGTCCATTCGTGGTTCAAACCGCCCCTTCATTCGCACCCATTCGTGTCCATTCGTGGTTCAAACCGCCCGCTGCAGCTCAGCGAGTCGCCCGATACCCGTACTCAATCGCAAACCAATCCGCATAACGCTCGCGCTTGCGGAAACTTGTATTGCGAGCATCATTGATGTGGCCGATCTCATGCATCAGCACATTGTTCAGGTAAAAATCCCGCACCGTTTCAGCCGTCCAGATCAATCGCCAGAAACGGCCATCCTGCACCCAGCGACCTCCGTACATTTCGGTTTCGATCCGCTGGGCCGGTCGAGGCACCCGGATGTACAGCTCCTCAAGAGATTCCTCGATCGGATACAGATAGACCGCCGATCCCCACTGCAGGCCGTAACAGGGAAACAGCTGACGTTTGCGAGTCATCCGGCTCAGCTGCACCACATCCAGTCCGGACCGCAGTGCTTCCGGCAGCTGCAGCACCCGCTCACGCACGTCGTCTGCACTGACGGCATGCACGTACCCCACTCCCGGTGACTGCTCAAGCACTCGCAACTCAGCCGGATGACCGTCCACCTGCGGCACAGGCGGATGCCAGATTTCAGGAGCATCAAAGTGGCGACCTGCCGCCAGACCACGCCCACGCTGCTGATGCGCCGATGGCGGCTGCACACTGCGACGACGACGAACCTGCCGGGATGCCGGCAGGCCCGATCGACTGCGCTGCATGGATTGGCTGCGACTGAGCTTCATTGGAGGCTGGCCGGTCAGGATTCGGACACGATATGTGACTCCGAAGATCCTAACGGGAGCCCACCCTGAGTCCAGCTGAACAGCGCAAGTCGCGAAGCCCAAACATGTTACGTCATGCAGGCAAAAAACTCTGCGGAATCCGCAGCGTCTTCGTCACGATAACTCCTTAACAAATACCAGCTTCCGTTCAGCCCCCTGATGTCGTCCGATCATGACGGCGTGTACACTGGTTGGCAGATTTCGGGCGAATTGCGGTCGCCGATTGCAGCGATTGTCACGACTCTGCGGCCCTGTGGCAGGTAAACAACACCGGAAAACTCCGGGCAAATGGAGTAAAAACCCTACTCCACGGGTTCCTCTTCCATCGCCGGACCTTCCACCAGCTCGATGACAAAGCGATTTTCTGACCCGGACTTCACTTCCACTTCCGTGCCTTCCTTCACCTGCAACGCCGTTTTGGGCTTTGCTGTTTTTCGAGCCTTCCGAGCGTTCGGATCAGCGGTCTCGGTCTCACCCTCAGCCGCTTCCTCCTCCTCACCGGCCTCCTCCCCTTCCGGTCCCTCGTAAATCACCTTGTGTCGACCTGGCACCGCACCATCAAACTGGCCGTACGTCGACAACTCAAACGTGCCATCGGCTTTCAGTTCTGCTTTTGCCGGCTTACCAACATCCTTCCCCGTCGCTGCAGCCCCGGCAGCGGCCAGCGGTACCAGGGTAATTGAGCCACTGGGCACCGGCGCCCCGTTGAACTGCACCGAACCACCGGCCGGCACCACTTCAAAGGCACCGCCACCGCAACCAGCCACAGTCATCGCGGCGGAAAACAACACCAGAAACAGCCCACGCATCCTATGCCCCTTCTTCCATCCCTCACGCAGCTCGGGCTTTAGCCCGAGCCCCCCCGCTCGCGCATCCCTGTGTAGCTCGGGCTTCAGCCCGAGCCCTGTCCGGCAAAAACACGTCGCTCCCGAACGCCGATTGAGCCGGCTTACGTCAAAACTCGCCGATGATCTCGCCGCCATCACGAGTCGCCAGGCGACGGTAGGTGGTCATGCTGATGTTCTCTGACACAAACCGCACGGAGCCATCTGCCATGCAGAACTGCGCACCACCCGTGTGATAGCTGCCCGCATACTCGCCGTCTCCGTTGAACTGGCCCGCGGCATTGCGAGTATTCGCGTTGATCGGATCGTCCGTCTCCATCCCAATCATCGACTCCGTCGCATCCGTTGGCGGATTGCCGTCACCACCCGCCGTAAAGTTGTACCGACGGTCACTGCCGGGCATCGAATTCGGAGCCCCCCGCAGATCGTCCGGCACCTCGGCTACCATAAACGTATTCGTCGTCCCGTCCGTCACATCCGCAATCCGCACCTTGCTGTTCAGAAAGAACATCCCGTTCGCCCGGTATCCAATGTCCGTCAACTGGTCCATCTGGTCATTGTTGAAAGATGTCGTGCCACTGACCGCATTGTAAGTGCTCAGCTGATAGTTGTTCTTCGCTGTACTGCCCGTACCGCTGGGATGCGAAGGACACTGGAAGATGCCAATCCGAGTCGTGCGGCCGGCCAGTACCTGCCTCGCCGACGTCTGAGTCCCGATGTCAGTGCCCATCACGTCACTGACCTGCTGATACAGGTTGGTCTGCTCAAT
>Ga0209990_10003775_pt1 | contig 10951 bp, 2 predicted proteins | sample NOAtaG_6_FD_187304 | JGI IMG/M metagenome (GOLD analysis project Ga0209990, IMG submission 187304) | Freshwater lake microbial communities from Lake Erie, under a cyanobacterial bloom - NOAA_Erie_Diel5S_2200h metaG (SPAdes) (version 2) | ecosystem: Environmental > Aquatic > Freshwater > Lake ...
GGCATACCAGACAGTTGGATTTTGTCTTAGCATTTACACAAGCTGACATTGAAAGGGACCTATATATGAAGTTACCAGCAGGTTTTACAGTGCCAGGAAGAACAATAACAGAGCAAGACAGAAGAGACTATGTTTTGAAACTTGAGAAAAATTTGTATGGACAAAAACAAGCAGGAAGAGTTTGGTATCTACATCAAAGAAACAATACCTGTACGTACGTAGATTCGACCCACCCTATCATTCAGTTAATTATTACTACATCAATTATCTCCAAACCAACTCCACCATCGCGATAATCCCAGTCCCATACCCCTCCCCACAACCTTCAAACTAATTTACATGACAGAATTCTTCCTTGTCGCTGCCTATATTTTGTTTTCGCTCCAATAAAGGTCAGCATTGCTCGTTTCGAATTCTCTCTTAAATATTTACGTGCGCCAGCCAGTCCTCTACGGGACCAACCGCATGAATGGCCCATTCAGTTAACCACAATGATCAACTCCCGCAAACCATAAGTCCCCTAACCCAAATTGAACAAGCATTGGGATATGGTGTATCATTATGGCATAAAATCAACCATAGCTCTAAGGTGGACCGCCCGCAACTTTTAACACTTACATTTTTACTAGAGGCATACACCGAATCACTTTTCGATTTGTATATGCTAAACGGCATTATTCATAAACTTCCATGTAATATAATCAGACGTCTTAGTGACTTTTATTCTCAATCAACAACCCAATCAACCAAACGGGGATCGCCCATAAATCAAGCTATCAAGACTAACGACTCCATCGGAGTCTGTCCCACAGAAAACTACTACGCCGCTCTACCAGAATTTTCCATCGACGAAGACAAGTTTTGGGTTCCAACCACTAATATCATGAGGTCGCTTCCAACAGAAGTTCAGGATGATAGGAAACCATCGCCGAAACCGCAACGCCCCACCATAACAGCAACCTTTCCCGAAGACTTAGGTATCTCTGCAGTTACCTCTTTTATGGCTCGCCAACAAAACAATAATGAAATGGAGGGCACGGAACGAGAAGAGGACCCATCAGACAGTCAGCCGGAATATCATCCATCCTCTACAAATACAACAATAGTATCCCAAGAATTACCTTCAGTCCGGTTTAGACTGAATCTTATTCGACACAAATATGCAACTACTACAGAATTAACTACTCTACAACTTTTCAGGTCCTTTGCTACAGCAGCTAAGAAGACAGATAAAACTATGGTGTTTCTCCCAGTAGACTCTACAAAGCAATCGTTATCTCCTCTATCCTCCCAAAAGCAAATTGACAATATTACTCCAAATCAGCTTCGTTTGTATTTCTCCCCTTATTACAAAGATCAACACCACTCCATCAGCGGCTTCATCCACATCGTGACCTCACTAACCCTTGACGACTTAGGCAATCAACTACCTCTAGCAGAATGGCTCCAAACATACCAGTACTCAATAGTACCGTGCAAGAGTCAAGAAGAAGAAATGTCCCTAGCGGGTGTATTATGCTATGGAAGCCTCTTCCTACATCGAGATAGCCTCCTAAAGGGAATCATGGCCCATCCAAACTGGATCGCCCTGAACAGCAATCTAGACAAACCAATTGTCATAGACCTTGTAGTTAAACCCTTCAAGTGCCCAGGCAAGTCGGAAGATATGATTTTTGTTCGCACCGAGCGTTCGAAGAAAGAAGTAGTACAAACCTTCTTCCTTGAATTATATGATGGGACCCCCAAGAAATATCCAAGAGGTGACATGTTGTTCTTCATTCCTATCACCTCCAAGCTGGACAATGATTATACGGATGAACAACGTTTAAAATATTTGTTTAATCACTCTACATTCATTGGAGATGAAGACTGTATGTCTATTCACGGCTTGGCCAGTCTTGACAACGAAGTGATACTTAAAGATGGATCTACCATCACTGTCCGAACCCTCCTCAAAAGTCTTCCAGCATCACCAGGAATGTCGCGGTCGCGTCTGTTTCAAGTAGTTGACCCTAATAGTTCAAAAGAATGTGTACTAGTCACATTTCAGCGCATTGACAAACATTTTATTGAAGATAGACTTTTCACCCTGGAAAAGGAACTTATGTCCCATCTGGCCCCTGGACAATCATCACAAGTACTTGAGAATGAATTTGAGAAATTGCAATATGTCCCAACATATCATAAAAATAAAGGAAAGGTTATTAGAGTTCACCACCCTACAAAATCCCACCAAGACTTCATCAAACATGCAGACAGTATCATGAGCTCCCCACCAAAGAAACGAACACATTCCGCAGCAGAGTCAAACCAGACTAAGCGTTCGATTCCCCTTCAACCACTTCAAGTAAGTAACATTGCGTATAGTGGAGCAGTCCAAGCACAGACCACCCGTACCAAGTCTGTCATACAACCTGACGGCACCCGTACAACTACTACTACGAAGATGTCCCAAACGGTCACAGCTAGCATGGAGGCCCGATTTGAAACCATCGAACGCGAACAGCACTACATGAAGCAACGCATCACCGGAGTTGAAACCAGAACAGCTACAATTAGTGATAATATCCAGGCTATGATGGAACACTGGAAGATAGCCCCAACTCACTACAAGAGGAAACCAGAAACAGAACTAGATGATTCTGGATTAGAAGAAAGAGATATGGAGCAAGCCAACCACTCCATGTCCTTAGTACAAGGATCGGGGGATATTTGTTTTTGACAGTGGAATCTGTTGTTTGTTACTTGTTTGTCTTAATGTTAACAGTAAAAGAGATCTGAATATATTCTGGCATTTATTGCCAAAATTTCTCTATCCCCCACAACTTCAATTCCCCCTTCAAAAATCACCTTGTTACCAGTTATCTGCGTACTCCCAAACTCAAGCTCTCACAATTGCATGCGCAAGCTTTATATTCCCAAGAGATTCTAAAGATAATCTTTTCCAATACAAGGTGGGTTCTCCACCTCCTAGTCATAAACCAAGACAAGTCTCTTCATTTATCTCCGAAGCTCGCCTGTCCAAGAGTCAGAGCAGCTCTAAGTCATACAACACACCACAAGAACGCGACGAAGACGCACTTTCCTCCGGCGAAGCGAGCGACAAGGCCTTAGTGGTACTAGCACCCACCCAAGCGTTCCGCGTGAAACGCGTGAAGAAATTACTAGCCACAAGAAAGATACTACATGCTACAACTAGCGACTATTATCAAACCCTGGCAACAATAACATCCAGCCCATTCAACTACTATATTATCCATCAACCTACAGCCCAACCACTGAACAACTATATCAACACTACCCTTACAGGAGGCGGTACTGTCATCGAGATAGTAGGGATCAATAATCATTCACAGCGTAAGTCATGGTATCCTCAAAGAACATTTCCAGTCGTTCGATCAAGTCACCCGCTAGATGTAGCATGTGGAGTAGACCTTCTTCAACAGATACAACAAGCCTGCAGGAAAGATTTCACTGAAATTGTGGCTAGACATCCAACACATCCACCTTTGGTAGTATCAGTGAAAGACATGAGAAGATTGATTAGTTATTCTTCACCAATCTCAGACAGCATTATGTCCTTATATCTGGAGAAATTAACTCTTACATATGGAATAAGTTATTTGGCCACATCCTTTTTACACACATTGCGGTCTCAAGGATGGACTCGTCTATTATCATATTTTGCTCTATATCGTAACCGACCGCGCTCTAACTCAAGACCATTAGTCCAAGGTGAATCAGCAATAATCCTTCCATGTTTCGTGGATGGATGTCACTGGGTGATAGTAGTGCGGCGGGAAATAGAAGGTCACGTCAAGTTCTACTATGCTGACGACCTCAACAATGGCAATACAGAAACCGACATTAAGAACCTCCTATCAAATAACACTTCCCAAGAATTCTACCCACCATCCGCTTCTTGGACAAGGTGCCTCAATTACACTTACAGACCTCACTCAAATGAATGCGGCCCAAGGTCCTTATTAGCCGCAACAATCCTAGCACTGCACCCAGATCCATCTAGTAATGTTTTATTACCTATTATGCACAAAAATCTAGCTCAAATAACTAGAACATGGATCGCAGGGCAACTCATTCAGGAGAACATCGACATAGAAGCAATAAAAAATTGTATACGAGCAACCCCGACTCTCATGCCTCTCTCAACCAGTTCTCCGAGTTCGCCAGCAGATTTAATACAATGGAAGCCAGGCACCGAACAAAACGCTCTATCACCAAACACCTCAATGAAAAAAAAGATTCAGAGTCTATTCCCACCTCTCGAACATACCATACAAAAGAACCCATTAAGACCCCTCAACCCACTTGCTCCAATATTCATTCCAAGCCAAACTAAAGATAAGGAAGAAAACAAAAAGCATGAAGCAATGTCTACTTTACCCCGTTACAGAACAAATAATCAATTATTATTAACTACCACGGAAACTACTACTAGTACCGCCTCCAAAAAGAAGAAATATGTAGCCCCAGCACGTCGGATGGAAACATTACTTCCAGGACAAACAACCTTGACTAGATTCTTTCAGTGCTCAAAAACCAGTAAAGCACCTATTGTGCCTCCTTTGTTATCCCTGCCTGAAACAAACAAGACCTATAGCCAAGATACAGTCCAATCCGTAAGCCAGACTCCTCCTCCCATCCCTCAATCCACTAAATCAGTACAATCACCGATGCAACGTACTCTATTCGATTTTCAATTTTTTAAACCATACGCGACGATCTCCGAATCAGACCCTAACACTTGGGGACATACCCCAGAATCCATAGACACATCTACTACCTTCAGGTTACTTTTCCAAAACCCTAATGGTATTAAACCTACCGTGACAGAACCAGACTTCCTCTTTAGCCTGCATCTATGTCAGGAAATCGGTGTTGCTGCCATTTGCTTAGCAGAAACCAACCTTAACTGGAATCATTCACAGCATCATGTCTCTCTCCGCCGCTGCCTCTTTAGGAACTGGAAATCTGCCAAGTTCCAAACATCAGTACCAGAAGAAAAGTTCCTTGGAAATTATCAACCAGGAGGGACCGCCACTATTGTCACGGACCGATGGACTTCTAGAGTGATCAAGTCAGGTAGTGATCCTCTAGGTCTAGGGAGATGGTCATTCATTATCCTCCGAGGTAAACAAGATACATCCATTTGTGTAATAACCGCTTATAGAGTCTGCAAAGATAAAACTACCGGTCCTAAAACCGCCTACCAACAGCAAAAACGCCATCTGTCATCTCTCCTTAGAACTCAAGGGAAAGTTTCCACTGTGGACCCACACCGCCAATTCATTTTAGACCTACAAGCATGGATTACCAGTAAACAAGCAGAAGGTATGCAAATAATACTTTCATTGGACAATAATGAGGAACTTATGCAAAATAAAGGTCAGCTATCGCCATCCCCTTCTGACTTGACCTTGCCCATCGTTAGTGCATCACATGACGGGACGTTGGAAACTCTGGTTCGAAGCACTGGCTTAGTGGATGTTCTCCGACATAAACACCCCTCCGATTCTTACCCACCAACATATAACAGAGGGAAAAAGCGCATTGACTATATTCTAGTCTCTGCATCTCTTTTATCCACTGTCACTCGTTCGGGTATTCTTCCATATAACGCAGTGTTCCAAGGCGATCATCGCCCGTGTTTCATCGACATCGATGTATCCCTAGCCTTCGATGGTAAAATAGCAGAAATCAGTCCACCCTGTCAACGGCATCTTCAACTACATGACCCCCGACTGGTTACCAAATACCTAGAGGTTTTATCTAAACAATTTCAACTGCACTCCATTCCAGAAAAGGTGGCAGCCCTAAAACAGCAAAGCAAAACTGAGTGGTCAGAAGAAAAACTCCTAACCTACGAGCGGCTGGACGCATCAATCACTCAATCAATGCTTTACGCCGAAAGACAGACCAGCAAACGATATACAAAGCGGTACGAATGGTCACCCACCTTAATTAAAGCAGTATACGCCGAACGTTACTGGCGCCTTATGCTTCGACGTTCACAAGGCAGGCAAGTGTCTAACGAGTTGCTTCAACGTACTCGGCTCCGTGCTGATATCCCCCCCACACAGCACCTCTATACCCTACCTGAAATTATTAGTTGCCTAGCCGCAGCCCGGCAATCCAGGAAGTCCCTGCAAAACGATCATCACACCTTACGGCAAAATTATCTGGAAAAACTTGCAGCTGCTCTAGTGATTAAGAGAGCACCCTATCTAGAGGAGAATCCTCAATATAACGACAGGTTAACCAAACGTACCGCAAAGGAAGTGAAACGCCTCATCCGATTGGAGCGCAAGCGCTATCTATATCGTATCATAGGATTTACATTAAATGCCACCACGGTAAACTCTACTGGATTAACCCATATTGACGTCCCCGCCGCATCCGACTCCTCCCTCACGATCGATCCAAAAACATGGAAAGGTCCATGGCGTTCTGTCACCGATCCTGAAGAGATTGTACATTATATTTGCCGCATGAATACAGCACAATATCATCAAGCCGTTACTACTCCTTTCGGCTCAGGTTACTTGGCTGACACTATAGGCTTCAATATAGACAAACCAGGAGCAGCTGACATCCTAAATGGTACATTTGAAATCAGTCCCTCCGCAAACCTCCTTCCTGAAACTAAGAGGATTTTAAAATTCCTACAAGAGCCCTGTCATTCTACGCCAGATCTCCCATCAGAGATTACACCAGAAGAATTCAAGTCTACATACAAGATTGTAAAAGAGCGCACATCCTCTTCAGTCTCTGGCCGCCATGTCGGGCATTACAAGGCAGCGGCTCAAGACTTGACCATCACCATAGTACACGCAACTATGATGAGCCTCCCTTTCCTAGTTGGTTTCTCCCCTACGAGATGGCGCAAAGTAGTAGATGTTATGTTAGAGAAGGAACCAGGGAATCCCAAACTTCATCGCCTACGAATTATTGCATTGATTGAGAGTGATTACAACCAGTCTCAACGTATTCTGGTTGCTAGACGACTATCCCATAGAATGGAAGACTTGGGTATTATCCCTGAGATGCAATACGGCTCCCGTCCAGGCAAACTTTGTGTCTCACCAGTATTGAACAAACAACTCACACACGATGTCATTCGTCAAACCAAGCACACTGCAGCCATTATTGAGAATGATGCAGTGGGTTGCTATGATCGACTCGTTAATCCACTGGTATTATTAGCTATGCGTCGGATGGGAGTGCCTGAGACCTCAGCAAGGTCTATAGCGCAAACATGGTCTGGTACTACTCATTCCATAAAAACACAATATGGGCTATCATCTGCTACTTATCAAAATACCTCCACGACTCCGCTCTTTGGCCCAGGGCAAGGATCAACAACGGGCCCAACATTATGGCAAATCACATTTGTTCTTCTTGAGGATAGCGCCTTAGGGCAAGAAGACGATAATGATGTAATCCAGCTTATGCACCTTGAATCAGCGAATGGGGATCTCCAACTTGATAACCCAGGGGAGGCCTTTGTGGATGACAGTAACCTTGGTAGCACCTCCTCACTGCCTATTGTCCCTCACCACGGTGCACCAGTAGATCAACTACTACATTGCAAATCAGCGATTACTAATTTACACCACTTGGCACAACGCTGGGAGCGCGCCCTCTTTTCAACTGGTGGAGCGATAAATTTCGGCAAAAGTTTTTGGTTTGCCTTCCATTGGCGATGGAAGAATGGTGTTGCGACCATAATTCCTACCTTAGATACCATGACTCTGGAACTGACAGAAGGTGACACTCTAGAGAAACCAATACTTGTCCCAAAGAAATCAGTATTTGATACCTACAGGACTTTAGGAGTACACATATCCCCCTCAGGCGACACCTCTGCCGCGGTAAAGGTCCTACTGACAAAAGCAACACAATATCAATCAAAAATAGCGACAAGTCACCTACCCAAAGAAGCAGCCCTGCTATCTTATACAATGTTCCTACTTCCACAATTAGGATACCCACTGCCTGCCATGACTCTATCTGAAGCTGATTGTCACACCATCCAATCCCCGACCCTAATGGCATTACTTCCCAAGCTACATCTAAATCGCCATATTGCTAGATCTATTGTGTTTGGTCCCCATCTTTATGGAGGGATGAGTTTGAAAAGCCTGTACTTCATCCAAAGCATTGGCCAACTTACACTCTTTAAGGGACACATCCGAGGCCGTGATAAAAGCAACAAGCTATTACGGATTTCCTTATCCTACCTACAACTCGCCGTGGGATCAATCACGTCAGTCCTGCAGTTAGATGCTGTGAAGTACTCAGCCTGGATGGAAAACACTTGGTTATTATCCTTCTGGAAATTCCTAAGTAAAATTAATTTAAAAGTGCAACTACAAGACCAATGGCTTCCATCTGTAACCAGAGAACATGATATAGCCTTGATGGACTTCTTCATTACACAAGGGTATAAAAATTCACAATTAGGCCGATTAAACCGCTGTCGAATTTACCTTCAAGTGATTACATTGGCTGACATCACTTCAGCTAGTGGCAGTAACATTATTCCTGATATTCTCTCAGGCATCCCATTAATAGATAGAAAGAGTCACCTGCAATGGCCATGCCAACAGCGACCACCGCAAGGTGACTGGACTCTGTGGGCTCAAGCTCTACGACCTCTGCAACCCAGGAGCACACTGCTACAACCGTTAGGGCAGTGGCTAACATCTACCACCCATCAGACATGGTTTTGGTTTATGGATCCTAGTAACTCTCTCCTGTATCAATGTGACCCGTCACTCTCCAGGTGGATCGCCTATCGTCAAGCTATTCAACCCCGGCGCCGAACTAGATCACAATCATCCTTCTTCTACGATGTAGCAAATGGATCTTCCTCGACTGCTCCAGAGGGGCACCTTTTGCGTACCACAATATGCCATGATCGCTATACCGGCTTATCAACAGCAATTGCAGGACCCCCTACTCCTACCTCCCCGACCCCACCTGCGATACCCCAACCTATATACGCCCTCATTCGAACAACAGAATTCTTCCAACCCATGATGCCAATCGACCTTCCTCATGAGGAGGTGCTCGCTCAGCTAGCTGCTTCTCGTAACTCCGCTCTTTACGCAGTCTCACGCACCCACTGGGATACGTCCTTTGTGACATACGCTTGGGCTCTCTTTACCCAACATCCAAACAACCTTAAAACTACCGGAATTTCTAACAAGGGCTTAATTCCGAATGTTTCATCAGCAAGAAGGACAGAGTTAGAAGGTATTCTTCAAGTGATATTCCTCCTACACACAATATGTCATTACCACCGGATGTCACAGGGATCCGTAACAATTTTGTGTTTTAGTAAAAGCTTAGCATCTAGTCTCAGGAAGCTTAAATTCTCAGGGGTCTCTTCGGCGTTATGTGATCATGGCGATATTATGACCTCTTTAAGATACTATATTTGCAACTTCCCTACAAACATAAACATATCATTCGAGCATTTCGATATGACGAAACCGTCTGCAAAAGTTGCTTTCGCAGACCAAACTATACAGTATCTGGCAAAATTGATTGCTTCCACCCGCGAGTCTACCAAAGATGTAGTAGAACATTGCCAGTATATCCCGCCTCCTCACAGTGAGATCACGTTATCATACCAAGGAGTCCCGCTACTTACAAACATCAGATCTACGTTACGAAATCTGCTACATAAGGATCAGATTACATCAACTATTTGCAAGCAGGAGGGGTGGTCCGAACAATTATTCCATCAAGTCGATTGGGAGGCACACGAATTTGCTTTGCTCAGAACCTGGAGCTGCAAACGTATAGCCTACATCAAATTGAGCCACGCTCTTCTAAACACAAATGTTCAAAATAGGAAATTCTATAGGAAGTCTGACCTCTGTCCCTGCTGTGCAGGCCACCCAGAAACTCTTACCCACGTGTTTACCTGTCAGTCACCGGAGGTGGCAGAGTTCCGTACCAAGCAGCAGGAAATCCTTTGGCATAATCTTAGCCTTATACAAACTCCGGACGAAATACTAGATGCAATTAAGCTGGGTATCCTTAGCCTGAACCGAGAGCCAACATCAAAGGACACTTGCCCACCAGTTTTTCAGCATCAGAGTCGACTAGGCTGGGAGGCGTTCCTTCGTGGCCGTATTAGTTTCATGTGGCGCTCAGCATTCAATCCCGACGCAGACTTTGACGACAAGAATAGCAAGAAGTGGGCAGGTCAGTTAACCGTATACCTACTTCAATACTCCCAGCAGTTGTGGACCTTTCGCTGTGGAGTACTCAAAGGCCATAATAAAGAGGAAAATCGCCAAAAACATAGGGAGGAACTTCTTAACCAAGTCCAAAGTGCATATGAGGAATTCGCCAAAGACCCATTCCACATACCCAGCGACTGGCGGCATATGTTTCATCGCCCATTTCTCTCCCTTGTGCAATCTGATCGCGACACCTTAGCTTGCTGGTTACGCTCATATAGTGAGGCGTGTCAGCAGCAGATGCTATTAACTCAGCAACATCAAAGGCACTCCGTAGCCTTTTTCTCTCCTTTCAGGCGGGAATACCAGCCCCACCCCAACAGGGAGAGCAGATCCTGTATAATAGTAAGCTCCAGTGACAACTCAGATAGATCTAGCATTAGTAGTGATGCAGAAACCTACTGTCCTGATGATAGTAACTTATCCCAGAGTAATGACTCTAGAGATGATATTTACGACCTAGGAGATGACGAAGAGTCTTTGGTATCCATTGACTCATCTATTCTACAGTATGCACCTTTCTCCTGCTCCGCTACGCCCCACCCTAGATAAGTCCTGGTGCCCCTACCCAACCTTATGGCGGGGTATTGTAACTTAGTTCATGTCACCCAGGGTGCCACGAACCTCTAGTGCAATTAAAATAATCTTTTGTTATTATTATTGCTTGAAAGAAA
>Ga0209990_10003777_pt1 | contig 10950 bp, 7 predicted proteins | sample NOAtaG_6_FD_187304 | JGI IMG/M metagenome (GOLD analysis project Ga0209990, IMG submission 187304) | Freshwater lake microbial communities from Lake Erie, under a cyanobacterial bloom - NOAA_Erie_Diel5S_2200h metaG (SPAdes) (version 2) | ecosystem: Environmental > Aquatic > Freshwater > Lake ...
TAGGCCCCTGGCCTTTTCTTTGGCGGCTTGCGCCACCAAAACATATTTTTTTGGGCTGTCCGAAAAGTATTCTACCGCCTTCGTCGGCAGAATAAAATTTTTTGAGGTTGTGTAGAAAGTATTCTGCTGCCTACGGTGGCGAAAGAAAGCCTTACAAGAACACTGTTTTCACTGATTTTGCTTCGCAAAATCAGTGAAAACAGTGTTCTTGTAAAATATTATTTGGCGGCGTCAGCCGGCAGGTTTTGCTCAGAACACTTCAGAACCCGGCAGTGCCCTGAGCCCCCGTACACTTTGAGGAGGCGTTTGGGAGTCGTACCCGAACAGGAGCCCTTCAAGAAGGCTGGAGATGACCTCAAATTCGACCAGAAAGCCATCGTGGCCAAAGCTACTTTGGATAACTTCCAGGCGGGCTCCCGGTATATGCCGTGCCAGGAATTCCTGCTCAGACACGGGGAACAACAGATCTGAAACGATTCCTACCACAAGGGTTTTCGCCTTTACCCTGGAGAGTACAACAGGGATATCCCCCCTACCCCGCCCGACGTGGTGGCTATCCATCGCTTTACTGAGGGCGATATAGGAAAAGGGATTAAACCGTTTCCAGAGTTTATGGCCTTGATAGCGTTGGTAGGAAGCTGCCCGATAGTCGCCGATCTTATCGGGGTCGTCACCGGATTGTCGAAGGGCATAGGCCTCATAACTCCGGTAGCTCAGCATTGCGATCGCGCGTGCAGCCTCCAGGCCCTTTCTACCGGCTTCGGGATGCGCTGTTCCGAGCGATGCATCTGCGAGGATCGCCATCCGCTGCGTCTCGTTAAATGCGATACCCCAGGGAGAATGGGCGGCGTTGGAAGCCAGCAGGGCGATATGCCTGAGCCGTTCAGGCTCCATGATTGCCCATTCCAGCACCTGCTGGCCACCCATCGAGCCGCCGAGCGCGAGGAATACATCGCCAATCCCAAGAAAATCTGCCAGTTTACAATGAACCTGGACCATATCCCGCACCGTAAGCTCCGGAAAGTCTGCCCCAAAAGGCCGGGAGCTTGCAGGATGGATACTCGCTGGCCCGCTCGTACCATAGCAGGAGCCCAGATTATTGGCACAAACGATGAAATACCTGGCAGGGTCCAATATCCGCCCCGGGCCAACCAATCCGGCCCACCAGTCGGCGGCGTCGGAGTTGCCAGTCAGGGCATGACATATCCATACGACATTTCCGCCTCCCGGCGCAAGGGTCCCGTAAGTATGGTAGCCAATATGCAGCTCGGGCAATATCCCCCCGGCCTCTAATTTAAATTCTTCTCGTATGTGTAGTACTTCCATGGTTTTGTACGATATCCACTGTGGACGAGGCTGCTATGAATATTTTGCGCTATGGCGGCCTGCCCTGGAAAGACGCCCGGATCGGTTATACCGTTTGTAAGTTGGGCCTGCTGGCGCCAACTTACAAACGGTATTGGAGACCATCATGCCCATTCCTTTACAATTGCGCAATCGCCTGGTCGAAATCCGCTTTGATATCATCAATATGTTCGATTCCGACGGAGACGCGAAGCATATTTGGAAAAACGCCGGCAGCGCGTTGTTCGCTTTCGCTGAGCTGCTGATGGGTCGTTGCCGAAGGCTGGATAATGAGGGTCTTGGAATCCCCCACATTAGCAAGGTGGCTTACCAGTTTAAGGCTTTCCACGAGTCGGGTAGCGTTTTCTTTACCGCCTTTCAGGGTAAAGGAGAGTACCCCTCCGAACCCATTGCGGAGGTATTTTTTAGCGTTTTCATGCGCAGGATGGCCCGGCAGACCAGGATAAATGACCTGGTCCACAGCGGGGTGGGATTCCAGCCATTTCGCCAGCGCGAGGGTATTGTCCACGGTGCGCTGAACACGCAGGGACAGGGTCTCGAGCCCCTGGAGCAGCAGGAAGGCATTAAAAGGGCTTAGGGCAGGACCCATATCGCGGAGCCCTTCCACACGTGCGCGGATAATGTAGGCAATATTGCCAAAGGGCCCATTCGAACCAAAGACATCCCAGAACACCAGGCCATGATAGCCCTCGGAAGGCTCGGAGAACTGCCGGAACTTACCGTTCCCCCAGTTGAAGTTGCCGCCGTCCACAATAACCCCACCAATCGAAGTGCCGTGGCCGCCAATCCATTTGGTCGCTGACTCCACCACCACGTTGGCCCCATGCTCCAGCGGACGGAAAAGGTAGCCCGCTGCACCGAAGGTGTTGTCCACGATAAGCGGGATATCGTATTTCCTGCCCAGTCCGGAAAGCCCCTCGAAATCCGGAATCAGGAAGCTCGGGTTGCTGATAGACTCGCAGTAAATCGCCTTGGTATTGGCATCAATAAGCGCTTCATAGCTAGCGGGTTGCTCATCCGCTGCAAAGCGGACTTCGATACCGAGGCGCTTGAACGCCACCTTGAATTGATTGTACGTACCCCCATAAAGGTTAGGGCTGGACACAAAGTTGTCGCCGGCCTCCAGAATGTTGTGCAGGGCCAGAAATTGAGCGGCCTGGCCCGAGGCAACAGCCAGGGCGGCTACCCCGCCTTCCAGTGCGGCTACGCGTTTTTCAAAAACATCGGCCGTGGGGTTCATGATCCGGGTATAGATATTCCCGAATTCCTTGAGGGCAAATAAATTGGCCCCATGCTCCGAATCTTTGAACGTGTAGGAAGTCGTTTGATAAATCGGTACGGCGCGTGCCCGTGTCGTACCTTCCACTTCTTCCTGCCCCGCATGCAGTTGCAGGGTTTCAAAATGCAAATTTTGGCTCATTGTGTAAAAGTAGTTTTGGTGATATAATGTCTGGAAAATTTATGCCAATCCTGAATGGACATCGAAACGATGCCGGCGGGTACACGGCGGAGGCAGGCACTGGTCCAAACCCGCGGGCAGGGCAAACAGCGGCAGTGTTGGCACAGCAACGGGTAGTCAGCGCAGAGCGAAACCCCTGGACAGCTTCAACAACAACAACAGATCGGAGCAGATAATGGAATCTCAGGCAAGAAAGGGCGCTTCTTAGAAACGTCAGGAGATGAAGCGCAGGGAATCAGAAATTTCATCGCTGGTTGATTTTATATTTCCAAAAAAATTTGGCGGGAATTGGCACCGTTAACCTGTATGCGTTGCAGATCCGGTTGCCAGGGGTTCGCAGAGCCCGTTCTCTCCCCCCTTCGGTATAAAACCACAACTTAGTTGAAGTGATTTGTATTGCAAATCTATATCCTTTATGGAAATTTCCAAACACTGCCCAAAATTTTTGGATTTTTTTTGCATATTTTTGTTCTAAAAAACATGAAAATCCACCTTCGCCGCCTGGACGATGCCTTTCATCTGGAAGCCAGTAATGCGGACGGCAATACGGTCGAGACAGATGCATCCCCGGAATTAGGCGGACATGGGCGCGGGATGCGGCCAATGGAGATGCTCCTGTCCAGCCTGGGCGCCTGTAGCGCCATTGATGTTGTTTATATTCTAAAAAAGCAGCGTCAATCCCTGGAAGACATCCGGATTGCGATATCGGCAGAGCGGGAAAAAGACAAGCAGCCGGCTTTATTTACACAAATCCACATCGTCTTTTCCCTCTATGGCCCGGTTGACCCGGAAAAAGCAGAGCGGGCCGTACGCCTTTCGATGGAGAAGTATTGCTCGGTGTCGAAAATACTGGAAAAAACGGCGAAAATAACCTGGAAGGTCGAGCTCTCGGGATGACCGGGCTCTATGACCTTGCATATATTAGGGTACTATTGAAACAGCCCACTACTGAATAATAGCTGAAAAAGCACTTAATAACAAATAGAAAACCTCCAAATCTTGCTTAGTACTGTTGCATTTCCGCTTCGGAAAGCCCTAGTCTCATTGCAATTTCTGCTTTCGACATCCCGAGATCCAGCAGCAGGCGGATCGCCTCTTCCGCCTTGCGCTTTTCTGCTTCCACTTTGAGCTTTTCTGCTTCCACTTTGAGCTTTTCTGCTATCACTTTGTGCATCTCTGCTTCCGCTTTGTGCATCTTTTCATCCACGCTGCGCTCCTTTTCATCCACGCTGCGCTCCTTTTCATCCACGCTGCGCTCCTTTTCATCCACGCTGCGCTCCTTTTCATCCACGCTGCGCTCCTTTTCGTCCACGCTGCGCTCCTTTTCGTCTAATCTGCGCGTCCGCTCTTCATGGTTGCGCATCCGCTCTTCATGGTTACGCTCGAGGTATTCCATCTCCTCCAGGAAATCGTCCTCAGCAGTCATTTTGTCACGCACGCCCCTTTCCTGCGCCGCCGCCTTGAGCCGCCGCAATATCGGCTGATACTTCTCCATGAATTTCGTCTCCTGGATACTCATAATTTGTGGGTTTGTGGTTTGGTTCAATGGGGAAAAAATACTCAATAACCTCTCCAGCTCATTGCGCCCCTCCCGACCGAGAAAAGGGACATTCACAATAATACCGTTATGGAACAACGCCTCGATAAAAGGATTAGTTCCATCCAGGGGCCGCATCGTGTGCTGCGCTATCGCCGAGCGCCTGAGCAGCACCACCGGCACGTCCCGGAAGCCCTCCAACCCCTCGCCGACAAAATAAACAGACAATATGGGTACGCCGATTTCATATTCCCGACCTGCCGCCGTTTGTATTTTTTTGACAAAATCCCCGTTCGCATACTGCTTACCCAGGTATTTGCGGAAGCGCATGAGCTGTCCGTAGAGCTTCTCCTGCTGGATCTCCAGGATCACGATTTTTTCCGCCCCGTCCGCGTCCCTGACCCTGGCAGCATAATCCAGGCGATAAACGGACAGCGTCCGCCCGAAAGGCTTTATTGCCTTGCCGCGGCGGCCTTCGGCATCCAGGGTGAGCTCCTGGGGCAAGGGCTGCAGGGACACGATATCCAGCCCCGTGAGGGCGGAGAGGAAGGTGATGGCCACGGCGTTGTCTTCCATCAGGTATTTGAAGACCACGTCGTACATGGGGTTTGCAATCTCCATGAGCGTTTAGTTTTTTTTCGCCCATAAAGATAACGGGTTTCAGGGAAAGGCAGCGGGCTCCCCCGGAACCGGCGAAAACGAAAAAGGGATGGAATGATGTCCCATCATATAGTTAAATATATTGATAACCAACAATATACAGTTTAAAATTCCGCATTTTACCCCTATAGTCCGGGGGGACAAAGCTTATATTTTTGGTTAGCCCGTGGGGGGGGCAAAGTGGCCCGATACGTACTTAATCTTTCCATAAAAAAGGAAAAAGCAGGAGGCCCATTCCGAGGAGGAGCAGGTCAATTGCAGCGAGGGTCAACAAGTCTTTTTCCCAGGCGGTATCCCTGAGGAGACGAAGGGCGATTGCCGAAATTTTGACCAGTGTCATGACCAGGGGAATGACGAGCGGGAAGCTCAGGACCGCAAGCAGGGTCGCATTATTGCCGGCTTTACCGGAGATTGCGGAGAGGAAGGTAAACGCAATAGAAAGGCCAGTGCTGCCCAGGAACATCGCGAGCAGGAAAAGCCCTGCGTCGCGTACGGGGTTACCGGCAAAGAAGGACATGAACCCCCAGATCAAACCACTGATGAGCAACAGGAACAAGGTGTTGTAGAGGATTTTTGCCAGCAGGGCCGCAATCGGGTTCACCAGCGTGTAATAGTACAATGCACGTGCGCCGCTCTCCTGCACAAAACTTTTTGTGATCGCATTGACGGAGGCGAAAAGCAGGACAATCCAGAATAAGATGTTCCAGGTTTGGGAAGGTAGCTGGACGAAAGAAGAAAAGACAATAAATACGGTGGATAAAACGTAAAGTAATATACCACCAAGGGCGTAGCCCATGCGCAGTTCGAGAATCAATTCCTTGTGGAGTAGGTTCCAAATTTCTTTTGCCAATCCCATGGCCGTAAAAATACAAATGTTTATCTTTCCGGACATGATACGCAAACTATTAATCCTCATTTTCGGCATTACCCCGGCGTGTCTTTATGCAAGCGCCCCCCCTGCCGAATACTTAAAGGTCACTGCTCAGGCGGGCGATGGTATTCACGCGCTCCTGCGCAGGTACCAACTTGCCACTCATTCCTGCAATTTCGACGAGTTCTACCGGCTCAACCAGCTCCGCAAAAACGCCCAACTGCTCAAGGACAAATCGTATATTCTACCCGTACAGACCGTTCCTTTTGATGGCAGGACCATCCGTAGTTCTATTGGGATTACCGACTATACGATGGCCCTGAATATCCAGCGCTACAACGAAGCTATGTTGGAGGCAGGGCTCCGGCAAAAACCCTTCCAGGAAGATAAACTCCTCTGGGTACCTCACCACCTGTTGTATTGTGGACCACCCGATCTCGGGCTACCCTCGCCGGCAGATATGCCCGAAACCCTGCCCGACCCGGATGCCGCCAACAGTAACCCTTCAAACAGGGTTTTTGAAATCTTCGGGGAGCAACTCGCCTATACGCCACAGAAAACTAAAGCGCTTGCAGGCCATATCTATTACCTCGTAAGCGGCCATGGAGGCCCGGACCCCGGCGCAATCGCCACCTATGCCGGCAAATCGCTGTGCGAGGACGAATACGCCTATGATGTTACCCTGCGCCTTTGCCGCAAACTTATCGAAAACGGCGCCGTCGCCTATATGATCGTTCGCGACCCCGATGACGGTATCCGCAAAGGGAACCACCTCCCCTGCGACGAGGACGAAATCGTCTGGGGGGAAAAAGATATCCATCCCACTCAACTTTCCCGACTGCAGGAACGCGCCGATATCATCAACGACCTCTACGAAAAAAACCGCCGGCAAGGCTTTGCCCGGCAACACGCTATTGAAATCCATGTGGACTCGCGCAGCCATAGCGAGCAGGTGGACTTGTTCTTCTACTATCAGGCAGCCAGCAAAGACTCCCAAACCCTCGCCGAACAACTCCACGAAACTATTCGCCAACGCTATAAAGTCAACCGGGTCAACGGCAACTACCACGGTACCGTAACCCCAAGGGGCCTCTTTACCCTCAAAAATTTCAAACCACCAACTGTCTATATCGAGCTCGGAAATATCCGGAACAGCTTCGACCAAAAGCGTATCCTCCTGGAAAGCAACCGCGAAGCCCTCGCCACCTGGCTGCTGGAAGCCCTCCTGAAATAGTCCTGCGATTCGAAGGATTATTGTTGGCCCCCGGTTTTAAAAAAAGTTACCTTTGCAGGGGGATATGGACAGACAAAACAGGCTCTCTCATCGCCCACCGCCATCGCACGGGATAATTGCTGCAACTTTTCCTTCTTTTGAACAAATGTATCTATGGAAACTGTCGAACTGCGGGAGCTCAACCCTGATGATTACGAGGACCTAAAGACTTCCATGATCGAGGCATATCCCAACTGGCCGGGCTCCCACTGGCGGGAACGACATATTGAAACCCTGATCAAAGTTTTTCCGGAAGGACAACTCGTCGTTGTAGCAGATGGAAAAGTGGCCGGCTGCGCCCTTTCGATTATTGTTAAGTACGACCTGTTTGGCGATGAGCATACTTTTGCCCAGATTACCGGCAACTATACCTTTACTACCCATAACCCTAAAGGCGACGTCCTCTATGGGATAGATATCTTCGTAAGGCCCGAATTCCGGGAAATGCGCCTGGGCAGAAGGCTTTACGATGCCCGCAAAGAACTGTGCGAACGGCTCAACCTCCGGGCGATCATCTATGGCGGACGGATTCCCCATTACCACCTCTACGCCAAAAACTTACAGCCCTGGGAGTATATCCGGAAAGTAAAATACAAGGAAATCTATGACCCTGTCCTGACTTTCCAGCTCGCCAACGATTTTCACGTCAAAAAAATCCTGGAAGGCTATATGCCCCGCGACCACGAATCCAAAGCGGTCGCCGTACTCATGGAATGGGACAATATCTTCTACAAACAGCCCCAGGGTAAGCTCTCTACGTTCAAATCTATCGTGCGCCTGGGCCTCATTCAGTGGCAGATGCGCCCTTACCAGGGCCTCGACGAACTCTTCGAGCAGGTGGAGTACTTCATTGACGCAGTGGCAGCCTACAACGCCGACTTCGCCCTGTTCCCGGAGTTCTTCAACGCGCCCTTGATGGCGCAATACAACCATCTCGAAGAATCTGAAGCCATACGACGACTTGCCGAATATACCGAAGATATCCGGGAACGCTTCGTACAGCTCGCGATTGGCTACAATGTCAATATTATCACCGGCTCTATGCCCTTCCTCGACGGCGAGCGCCTCCTCAACGTGGGCTACCTCTGCCGCCGCAACGGTTCCTGGGAATCGTATGAAAAACTACACGTCACCCCGGATGAATCAAAATTCTGGGGTATGGTCGGCGGCGAAAAAATCAGCGTCTATGAAACAGACTGCGGACCTATCGGCATCCTGATCTGCTACGATGTCGAGTTCCCGGAACTCCCCCGCATACAGGCAGAACTCGGTATGAAAATACTATTCGTACCCTTTCTGACAGACACCCAAAATGGATACTCCCGCGTGCGCTACTGCGCCCGCGCACGGGCAATCGAAAACGAATGCTACGTCGCTATCGCCGGTAGCGTTGGCAACCTGCCTAAAGTCCACAATATGGACATCCAATACGCCCAATCAGTCGTGTTTACCCCTTGTGATTTTTCTTTCCCCTCCAAAGGTATCAAAGCCGAGGCTACACCAAATACAGAAATGATCCTGGTGGCCGATGTGGACCTCGACCTCCTGCGCGAACTGCACGTCTATGGCAGCGTCCGAAACCTCAAAGACCGCCGGACGGATATCTATACGCTCCGGACACTGCAGTCGCCATCAACGGAGTAAGGGGCCCTAAAAAACCAGGGTTGTGTAAAAAGCCGCCGCCGCTCCTCTGGCGGCGTCAGCCGCCAAAGCACTTGTGAGACTCCCGCTTCAAAAAATTTTGTGCGCCTGTCCGAAAAGTATTCGGCTGCCTTCGCCGCCAAAGAACTTTAGGGGCAGCCCTATTCCTTTTACTCAACCCCATGCTTCTGCCAACATATATATATACAGCTTACGCTGCCAAATAACATTTTGAACGGGCACTGTTTTTGTTGATTTTGCTTTGCCAAGTCTATAAAAACAGCGCCCGTTCAAAACTTTCTTTCGCTGCCGAAGGCAGCAAAATTCTTTTTACACAACCTCACAGCAGCAGGCAGATATTGTAAAACAGCATTTCCCGTTGTATTCCTACCTGATTTTTAATTCCCAATAAAGATTTTGAGTTTTAAATTAAAACCAATCAAAATTTTAAAAAACAAGTGTTTTTGTTACTTATTTTTTAAAATATGTCCGATTGATTTTTGATTTCCCCGCTTTTTCCCTGTAAAAACAAGTTTTTCCTTACGGATTACTTTCATTTTTTGCCTTTTTTCCCCCAAATACAATCGTCATCTTTATCGTCGGCAATGTTGCCGTAGGGTCTCTTTAGGCCGGCCTGAAAATCGCGATAGAGGTTGTGTAAAAATTAAATGAAAAAAATATTTTAAGGGGGGCTCATAAGTATTCTGCAGCCTTCGCCGCCAAAGGACTTATAAGACAGCCTCCTCGGAAAATATCATAGGACAGCCCCAAATTTCCGGGACTGCCCCTTCCGGCCAAAAAGCCTTTCATAAAATCACCGAACATGGAAGTTCCTCAAAATGCCCCATCCAGGGGGTTATATGTACCCGAGCTGGAAAAAGATTCCTGCGGCACCGGCTTTATCGCCAACCTCAACGGTATCAAATCCCACCAGCTCATCGAAGATGCGCTCACGATGCTGGCCAATATGGAGCATCGCGGAGCCTGTGGCTGCGAGCCCAATACCGGGGACGGCGCGGGGATTTTAATTCAGACGCCGGACGATTTTTTCCGCTACAAGGCGAAAGAGCTGGGTTTTGAGCTTCCCGCCTTTGGTGCTTACGGCGTAGGGGTCGTGTTTTTTCCTGCTGAACGCAACCTCCGCAACCAATGCCGGGTGTTGTTCAACGATTACGTGGACGAGTGCGGGTTCGAGTTGCTTGGATACCGGAAGGTGCCCACCGACAATGAACTCCTTGGGGATTCCGCCATCGCCTCGGAGCCCCGGATCGAACAGATCTTTGTCCGGCCCAAAGCGCCACTTGCCGAAATAGCCCTCGAGCGTGCTTTGTACGTGTTGCGAAAATTTGTCACCCACAACATCCACCTTATTTACCCTCAATCGCAGGAACAGTTCTACATTGCCTCGTTTTCCTACAAAACGATTGTTTATAAAGGGCAACTCACCACTTATCAGCTCCGCCCCTACTACCCCGACCTGCAGGACGAACGGCTGACCTCGGCCATTGCCCTGATCCACTCCCGCTTTTCTACAAACACCGTCCCTAAATGGAAGCTGGCCCAGCCTTTCCGATATATTGCCCATAATGGGGAAATCAATACCATCACCGGCAATCTGAACTGGTGGAAGACGAAGGAGCGGCTATTGGAATCGCAAGTTTTCACCCCCGAAGAACTCCACAAAATCAGGCCGGTGTGTGGTGAGCACTTATCTGATTCCGGCAACTTCGACAACGTGCTGGAGTACCTCGTACTCGGCGGGTTTTCCCTTCCCCATGCCCTCATGATGATGATTCCGGAAGCCTGGCAGCACGACCCCAATATGCCCGACAGCAAAAAGGCCTTCTATGAATACCATACGACGATGATGGAGCCCTGGGATGGCCCCGCATCTATGGTCTTTACCAATGGTATCCTGGTAGGTGCGACACTCGACCGCAACGGCCTCCGCCCTTCGCGCTATTGCCTGATGGAAGACAATACCCTTGTGGTTGCCTCCGAAGCCGGGGCCCTGCCGGCCGATCAGAGCAAGATACTGCTCAAGGGCCGTCTGCAGCCCGGCAGGATGCTGATTGCCGACCTCGACCTCAGGCGTATCGTCGGCGACGAGGAGGTGAAGTCCATTATTTGCCGTAGGTTGCCTT
>Ga0209990_10003778_pt1 | contig 10947 bp, 6 predicted proteins | sample NOAtaG_6_FD_187304 | JGI IMG/M metagenome (GOLD analysis project Ga0209990, IMG submission 187304) | Freshwater lake microbial communities from Lake Erie, under a cyanobacterial bloom - NOAA_Erie_Diel5S_2200h metaG (SPAdes) (version 2) | ecosystem: Environmental > Aquatic > Freshwater > Lake ...
AACCCCTCGATCAGCAGCTGCTGGCCGACGTACTGCAGGTGCTGCAGCCAATTCACAACTGGCACTACACCGAAGGACGACCCGAAAACAACGACTGAGCAGCGGTCCGTCCACAGGCGAGCCACGGACGGCAGTCCGCGGGTGCGGTGCCACGGACGTTTTTTTGCCACGGATGAACACGGATTTTCACGGATAATCGCAGGGTGGATGTTCGGGGGCGTTTTGAACCACGAATGGACACAAATTGGCACGAATGAATGTAGCTCGGGCTTTCCAGCCCGAGATCTGTCCGGCTGCATTGCGGGGAACAATCCTTAGGCCATGGGGAGGCGTCAGCAGTTGTGGTGGCTCACGCGAAGCCGCGAAGCCGCGAAGGGAAACACATAAGTTCGGTATTCTTTGTTATTTGTTCGGTGTTTGGTGTTGGGTGTTCGGTCTGGCGAGCCGCGGACGGGAGTCCGCGGGTGCTGCGACAAATCCGCTGAACCTGGCGTGCAGGCTCAGGGTTCGCTGTCCCACAGCAGGCCGCGCTGCCGGCGTTTGACCAGCTGCAGTCCGCACAGAATCCGTCCGGCGGCTGCCTGACCGCTCAGCCACGCGGATTCCGCGGCACACGAGCTGCGTCCATCAGCCATCGTCCAGTCTCCGCACAGCTGCAATCCCAGTGATCCCAGTCGCAGCAGATCGCCCGAGATTACGTGCGGATCACCGATACCGGGTAATGCATAACGCCAGTGATGCGCTTTCCACGTCCAGTCACTCAGCCCGCGAAACGCCCGGATTTGTTGCAGGGAATTGATCAGCCTGTGACCGGCGTCCTCTGCCGTGGTCTCACGCTGCTCTTTCGACCATGCAAAACTGGCCGCCACCGCCAGTTGCTCACCCCCCGGGCCTGCATAGCCGGGCCGTGTCTGACAGCGGCTGATTCGTTGAATCAGACCGTCGGGGAATTCCGCCTGGACCCAGTCTGCCGAGCTGAGATGCGGACTGGCCGCCAGGAGTGTCCAGCAGGACTGATATTCCGGGACCACTGCCGCAGTCGTCAGTCCGGCCGTGCTGAGCAGGGCATCTGCCTGTGGCCCCGGCAATGCCAGCACCACCTGATCAAAGGGGCCCGACCATTGCTGCTGTTCATCCTGCAATCGCCACTGTGAGCCCTGCTGCTGCAGCTGCACAATGCGAGTCTCCGTTCGAACGGGCAACTCCTGCACCAGTCGCTGGCACAGCGATGACATCCCCGGGATCGCCACCATGCGGCGACGTGCAGGGAGTTCTGTTTCCCGCCCGTCTGCATCCAGCAGCACGAACCGGCCGCGCCAGTTGCGGACCAGTCCCTGCTGCTCCCAGCTGCGTACATACCGCCGAAAGCGTTCATCACGCGCTGTGAATGCGGGCGCACCGTGGTCGATGGTGAACTGTTCCGTGCGACGCGCTGACATGCGTCCTCCCGCGCCGCGGCTCTTTTCAAACAGCTGCACCGGCAGTCCGTGATCCGCCAGAGTCCGCGCTGCACAGCACCCTGACAGTCCGGCACCGATCACTGCAATCGATGGCACAGGCTGGCACCGAGTGGTGGCGGTGATCCGGCGATAAGCACTGACATCCAGCCGTCGAGCGTGTTCGCGGACCGGGCGGGGACGTACCGTGCCAAGCACCGGCTGCTCCGGTTCAAACGGCCGGTCAAACTGCCCCAGACACCACAGAATGCCACCGTAGGATGCCGGATCCCGACCGTCCAGTGCGTAGCGATGATTGAGATCAATCAGCAGTTGCAGTGCCAGTTGCGGAGTTTCCGTCCACGCCAGGAAGGCTTTGCCCCACGTCATGCGCACATTGTTGTGCAGTTCGCCCTGCACCAGCAGTGATTGCTGGGCGGCGTTCCAGAGTGGTTCGCTGGTGGTTCCGCGAGCGAGTTGTTCCCACGAGTACAGCTGCGGCCGGCGATCTGCGGCATGCTGCTCAAGCGTCCGTCGGGCCCAGCCGGGCAGTGCCGACCACTGTTCGTGATCCGGCCGATAGAAGCAGAAGCCATACGCCAGCTCACGCCAGATCAGCAGTTCTTCCACGTACTTCTCGGCACCCGCACCTCCTGCAGCAGCGGCTTCACGCGCGATCCGCAGCGGCGACACCATGCCGTAATGCAGATACGCGGACATGCGACTGGATCCGTCAAGCAGCGGGTCATTGCGACGATCGGCATATCGCTTCAGTCCCTGCTGGCGAAATGTCTGCCAGCGTTCCATGCCGGCTGTGGTGCCGCCGACCGTGTCCACCACCGGCCCCACGCTGTGATCGATGCGGCAGTCGGCAATCAGTGCGGGCAGCGACGCCTGCTGCAGGTCGATCGGCGCAAACGGGAGGTCCGGTGTGCTGATGGAAGCCGGGTGTGGAATCTGAGTGCAGGCGGGCCAGGGTCGGTGCAGTCGTTCGTCGTACAGCCGTCGCGTCGCATCACGAAACTGAAACGCGCGTTCGTATGCCTTGCCCTGCAGCAGCACTGGAGCCACGCAGGCGGTGTCCACTGCGACGATCGGAGTGGTGGTGCGTGCCGTCAGTCCCTGCAGAAACAGGCGGGCGGGAGCCGTCGGCATATCTTCGGTCAGCACCACACAGGCTCGATCGGCCAGTTTTTTCAGGCTGTCGTGGCGACTTCCGCGTTGTTCGAGGTGGAACACATACGACAGTCCGCGTTCAGCCATCTGTCGCTGCACATCGCGGGCGCCCTGCAAAATGAACAGGTGATGGCGGTCGGAGGCGAAAGGGTAGGTTTCCGAAAGTGCGTGATACACGAGCAGAGGTTTTTGGAGGCTGATCGCGAGGTGGCAGGCGGCATCGAGCGCCGGATTTTCTTCGGTGCGGACTGCGGTGCACATCCAATAAAGCACAAATTCACCGCTGGTTTGGGGCGTGCCGGAGTTGACGCAGCGGCAGCGTTCGGCGAGGTGTGCGGGCAGCGGGCTGAGCCATGCGGGTGGGGTCACGGTGGACTTCATCGACGGCTCCGGTGTCTGGCAGGCTGGGTCTGTGCTGGGGTTTGGCTGGCGTCGGGGTTGGGGGCCGAAGCATCGCTGGATTTTTTGCTGCGGCGACAGCGTTCGCTGCAGTATTTGACGTGTTCCCAGTCACGTGCCCAGCGGCGACGCCATTGATAGGGGCGACCGCAGGCGACGCAGATTTTTTCGGGGAGAGGGGATTTGGGGGAGGCCATCGGATTTTCGGAGCCCGGTGTTCGGTGTTCGGTGTTCGGTGCGGTCAGGCGAGCCGCGGACGGAAGTCCGCGGGTGTGATTTCTGCAGACTGTCGGCCTCACGCGAAGCCGCGAGGAACAGCGTCAGGTGCTGAAGTGGTGTGTGTGCGAAACTGTACTCCTCTTCTTTCAACTTTCTCGAGTCTGCTCTCTATGGCAGGGATGCCGTCGCCCCCTCACCCCCGACCCCTCTCCCCCGTTCCGGGGGCGAGGGGAGGATTGAGTGTTTTTTGAATGGATTTGGTTGCTGCCGTCTGCTCCCCTTGTCCCTCGTCCCTCGTCCCTCGTTCCTCGTTCCTCGTCCCTCGTTCCTCTGCCCTCAACCCTCGTTCCTGGTTCTTTGCTCCATGGTGCGTTTTCGGCTGCCGTGTTTTTCGTAAACTTTATGGGCGTTGTAGCGGGCGATGGCGGAGTCGCGGGCGGCGAAGATCCGCTGCTGAGCCGTTTTGAAGGCGGTTTCGTGGTGCACAATGGGGGCCGGGTAATCGCGTCCGATGCGACAGCCGAACAGATCCTGCTGCAGACGGCTCATGCGATGCGGCTCGGCAAGGTATTCGTCCGGGACTCCTTCCAGTTCCGGCACCCATTTGCGAATGAAGTCGCCGTTGGGATCCTGGTCAGCGGCCTGGCGAGCGGGCGAGTAGATGCGGATGGCATTGATCCCGGTAACTCCGGACTGCATCTGGCACTGGCAGTAGTGAATGCCGGGTTCGTAGTCGAGGAACAGTCGGGCGAGGTGCAGAGCGGGTTGTCGCCAGTGCAGCCACAGATGGTAGGCGGCAAATGACATCAGCATGGCGCGCATGCGAAAATTGATCCAGGCTCCAGCCCGCAGCGAACGCATGCAGGCATCGACCATGGGGTATCCGGTGACTGCCTGCTGCCATGCTTCGAAGTGGTCCTGGCGGAATTCATTTTCGCGGAGTCCGTCGAAGGCCGGGTTGACGTTGCGAAACTCAATCGTGGGTTCATCTTCCAGCTTCTGGATGAAGTGGCAGTGCCACGCCAGTCGGGATTCGAAACTGGCAAGTGACTGAAACCATGCGGGATCGACGTGCGTCAGTTGTTGTTCATGGCGCAGCTGCACCAGTCGCTGGCGACCGGCCTGTACGGCTTCGCGAACGGAGAGGCAGCCGAAGGACAGGCAGGGGCTGATGCGGCTGCAGGATTCGGCAGCGGTGAGGGGGCTGGACATTTCGCTGCGGTAGTGGAGTCCGCGGGAGTGCAGGAAGGAGTGGAGATATTCCACAGCGGCTTCTCGTCCGCCGGTTTGCGGGGGGCTGATGCGAGGTGCGCTCAGTCCGGCCTGCTGCCATGTGAGCAGCGGGATGGAGGGAATCCGGATGTGTGGCGGCGGAGGCGGGACGGTGGCGGGTTCGGGGATGACGGGTTGTCGCATCCGCTGCTTCCAGATGGCGGACCAGTCATCGCGGCTGGCCAGTCTGCGGACAACTCCGTTGCCAGGAAACTCGCGGCACGGAATCCCGCTGGCTCGCGCCCATGCCCGGACTCGTCGATCCCGCTGGTAACTGAGCCAGTTGCCGGTTTCCTCGTGTCCATAGATGGCGGAGATGCCGAATTCGCGGTGCAGTTCGACGAAGATGTCGGGCAGTCGACCGATTTTCAGGACGAGGCGATTGCCGAGCTGCTGCAGTCGGCGGTCGAGACTGGCGAGGGACTGGTTGAGAAACTCGAGGTGAATGGGGTCAAAATCCGGGGCCTGCAGCTGCTCTGGTTCGTAGACGAACAGACACAGACAGGGTCCGCGGGCGGCAGCAGTGGCCAGCGCAGCGTGGTCGGTTGTGCGTAAATCGCGGCGGAACCAGACAATCTGCAGGGCCATGGGGGCTGAGCCGGGCTGGGGGCGGGTCTGAAGTGGGACTTTTGACGGCAGGTGATCCTAGACAGTGCAGGGCCGTCGGCATCCCTGAAAAAACGTCCTGTTTCCTGCCGATCCAGGGCGACATTCACTGTTTTTGGGCTATACTGGCGGCGACGGGATCGTAGCTCAACGGTCAGAGCAGGGGACTTGGGCGACACCGCCTGGGCAACTGCAGGTACGGCGCCAAATGCCGGAACCTGCGGCTGTATGGTGGCGTCGATTGGGTTGCCCTGACACAGGTTCAGGGGGCTGAAAGCGGCTTGCTGACGGCTCAGAAAACCTCGTGTCTCGGTAGAATCTGTCAAATTCGGGGAACGCTGCATCGTCTCAAGTCAGACCATCTGGCTGGCTTCAGACGGTATGCCAATCCCGAGCCAAGCCGCGACTGAAACAGTGGTGATTTCCAGGACCCTTGTTTTGGTGGCGGAAGGTGTAGAGGCCAGACGGCAGACACGGCAAGTGCTCGTCCTGAGCATGCGGCGTGAAGGGATGGTCCAGACCACGAACCTGAAAAGGGCGGCGAAAGCCGAAGTGGGAAGCATAATCCCTTGGTTGCAGGTTCGAATCCTGCCGGTCCCAGTGAACAGCAGAGGGGCATTTCGAGTGATTGCTCGAAGTGCCCCTTTTTTTGCGCCCGGTGGGGGTGGTTTTGAACCACGAATGGACACGAATGGACACGAATGGACACGAATTGATGCAGCTCGGGCTTTCCAGCCCGAGATCTGTGCTGCTGCAGCAAGCCTTTGTTCAATGCGAATGACGCTGCAAAATCATTTGATGCGTGGCGACAACAACAAACTCCGTGTCCTCTGTGTCCTCTGTGGTTAAAAAAACGCCTCACACAGCCGCTGCCTGCGGCGGTGCCACTTTTTGCCGCCGCTATTTTCCAGCAGTTTTCCCGCTGGCTTTTTTCACCGCTTTTTTGGCCGCTTTTTTCACTGCTTTTTTGGCCGATGCGGAGCTGGCTGCAGGTCGGGAGGCTGTATTCTTTTTCGGTGCCTTTGGGGTGGCTTTACCGGCCGGAGGGCTGCCGCTGACTGTGGCCGCTCGAAACAGCGCAATCCTGCGGATCAGGTCCAGTGGCAAAGGCTGATCCAGCGGCAGCTGCACGGATCCTTTCCCCTGCACATAACCCTTCAGTTCAGCGGCAAATTCCTGCATGCCACCGGGAGTGGGATAGAGGCCGATGTGCTTTTCGAAGGCGGCGTAGTGCAGCAGGTTGGTGTTCATCCTGAGTGTGGGGATGCCGTACTTCATGGCTTCTTCAGCCTGCGGTACTGCTTTGGTCACCGTGGTGCGAATCTGGCTCAGCAGTAGCTGAACATTTTGGGGGAACTGGCTGATGTAGGTGTCAATTTCCTGGCTGCCGGCTGGTGCTGTCATGCTGGTGCAACTTGAATGGGTTTCCGTGTCTGAAATCGCAGGCAGACGAAAATCTTAGCGGTCTTTGTCGGGCGGGACGAGTGGGAGCTGCGGGGTGTCGTTCGCCCGTTCTCGCGTTCTCGCAAATTCGCGACCGCCGGTCAGCTCTGTTCCGACTTCGCCTGCCAGTTGCCGATGCCCAGGCCGACAGTGTGCCCAGGGACGATCGTGTGCCAGGGACGATAAAGGCAACGCCTGGCAGCAGCAGCCACAGTTTGTCGGGTGTCAGCCGGTTTGGGCGGGGGAACTTTTGCGGACGTGGAAATAGTCCCAGGGGAAGCCTTCCTTTTGCCTGCTCATCAGGCGTTTCGCAGCACTCCCTCGATGACGCGACCGTGATCCAGTACCGGCAGCGGGCGTCCGAACTGATCAGGGATTCGTGTGTCGGGGTTGATGCCGAGAGCGTGGTAGACGGTGGCGGCGATGTCGGCTGGTCCCCAGGGCTGAGAGACGGGCCAGGCAGCCTGCTCATCTGAGGCTCCAATGACGGTCCCTCGGTTCGCTCCGCCCCCGGCGAAGAACACGGAGCCGCAGGTGCCCCAGTGATCGCGGCCGCCGGCGGAGTTGATTTTCGGCGTGCGTCCGAATTCGGTGAGAAACACGACCAGCGTGCGTTCGAGCAGTCCGCGTTCCCGCAGTTCGCTCAGCAGAGCGGCACAGGCGCGGTCGGTTCCGGCAAGGTGGTAGCCGCGCTGCGACAGTTCCGACACATGGGGGAAGTTCTGGCCGGGGGCGTTGTGATTGTCCCACAGATTGCCGTAATCGGGATCATAGCCGTAGTCGACCATCACGAAGCGGGCTCCGGACTGCACCAGTCGTCGAGCCATCAGGCAGCGTTGTCCGATCTTCGTGCGACCGTAGCGATCGAGCGTTTCGGGGCGTTCGTCGGACAGATCAAAGGCCTGTCGGACGGCGGGTGATGTGAGCAGGTGCGCGGCGCTTTCGAACTGCTGCTGCTGGGCAGTGGCTGAGCGGTTCTGGTCGATGGCACGACGGGCATCGTCAAGGGCATTGCGGAGGGCAAGGCGGTTTTCGAGGCGGACGGCGGAAAGTCCGGCGAGCGGTTTAAGGTCTTTGGGGGCGAGGTCTTCCGACGCCAGAGGTGACGGGTTGTGGGATTTTTCGCCGACCGTGAAGTCCGCCTGCTCGGGAACACCGCCGGTGCAGAATGGAGCATAACCGTTCCCCAGCCAGCCTCCGACGAACAGATTATGGGGCGGGGGGCCGGGGCGAGTGATTCCGGGGACGGCGATGTATCCCGGCAGGCCATTGCGAGCGCCCTGCAGGTAGCTGACGATGGAGCCGATGTTGGGTTCGCTGAAAAGCTGCGCGGCGGTGACTTTACGACCGCTGAGCGTGTAGACCTGGCTGAGCAGGTGGTCATTGCTGTCGTGGGAAAAGCTGCGGACCAGACACAGTTCGTCGGCGATGCGTGCCAGTTGCGGCATGACCTCCGTGAATTGGACTCCGGCGAGGGCGGTGGAGATGGCGGAAAGCGTGCCGCGAATTTCCTGGGGAGCCTGTGGTTTGGGGTCGAAGGAATCGATATGGGAGACTCCGCCACCCATCCAGAGAAAGATGACGGAATCCGCGGATGCGGCTGGACTGGTGCCTGTTCCGGATACTGCCCAGGCGGAGGGCATGACAGTGGCCGCTGCGCTGACGGAGCCCAGTGTGAGCAGGTCGCGACGTGCAAGGAGCGGCCGGCAGGGGAGCGCTGCGGAGTTGTGTGCTGGGTGGGACACGAGGCACCTGCGAGTGGTGAAACCACGAAGGAACGCGAAGCGGAAGTTGTCCGGGGACAGCGGCGGGTGGCGTGAGGATTGGTAAGTCTGCGAAGCGTTTTAGCAATTCCGAAGGTGATATGAAAGCCGTGACCGGGGCGCTGGCGGGGCGATGGCGGGATTTTGATAAGGCGGGTGGGAATATCCGGACCGTGGCGGCAGTTCGATGAGCAGCGCCCCGGGGGGGATGGTCTGCCGCCGGGCCTGCTGTCTGTCCCGGATCCGGGGCTGGCATGGAAACGGCCTTATTGACAACAGCGGGTGAATACGTCACCGTATGGAATCCGGCCGCCGATGGATTCCTGACTGCTGATCTCCTGACTGCCGGTTCCCGCTCGATTTCTCCTGCAAACCCGCCTCAGCGGATTTCCGCCCACCACGGACCGCGAACATGCTTGCGTTTCACGACTTTGATCGTCGCGTTGGTCGTCGCTGCTTTTTGCAGGCGGGGTCACTGGCACTTGGTGGCCTGGGCCTGCCATCGCTGCTGCAGGCGGCTGCCACCGGCCCGGTGCTGCGGGACAAGTCGGTGATCTTTCTGTTTCTGCATGGTGGTCCCAGTCAGACGGAGACTTTCGATCCGAAGATGACGGCGCCGGTGGGCATCCAGAGTGCGACGGGTGAGCTGCAGACGAAGATTCCGGGTGTGACTTTCGGCGGGACATTTCCGCGACTGGCGGGGCTGGCTGATCGGCTGAACATCCTGCGTTCGTTTGTGACGGGGGACGGCAATCACGACATCAAACCGATCGTGGGCCGGGATACTCTGAATGCCAATCTGGGCTCGCTGTACGCCCGGGTGGCCGGTACGAATCGGGCGGGGACGGGAATTCCGACGAACATCGCGTTGTTTCCGCAGGCAGTGGTTCCCGAGGCTCAGCCGTTTGTCAAAAGCTTCGGCGATTTCACGACAGCGGGGACGCTGGGCGGAGGCTATCGTCCGTTCGTGCCTGGTGCTTCCGGGGAGGCTCAGGAGAACATGACTCTGCACCTCGACCGCAGTCGTCTTGACGATCGTCGTCATCTGCTGACGCAGCTGGACAGTCTGCGCCGCAGTGTGGATCAGTCGGGCGTGATCAGTGGTCTGGATCGAGTGCAGCAGCAGGCGTTTGACACGATCGTGGGCGGGGTGGCCAGTGCCTTTGATCTGCGGCGTGAAGATGCGGCGACAATTCAGCGTTACGACACAGCGGGTCTGCTGCGACCGGACGACATCAGCCGACGGTGGAATAATCACAAGAACTATGTGGACAACGTACAAAGTCTGGGGCGTTTGCTGCTGTTGTCCCGTCGGCTTTGTGAAGCGGGCTGTGGTTTTGTGACGGTGACGACCAACTTTGTGTGGGATATGCACTCGGATGTGAACAACGCGGGAGTGGAAGAGGGGATGCGTTACATGGGTGGTCCGCTGGACCATGCCGTGTCGGCCTTTGTCGAGGATTTGTGGTCGCGGGGGTTGCAGGATCGGATTCTGCTGGTGGCCTGTGGTGAGATGGGCCGGACTCCGCGAATCAACGCGAACGGTGGCCGGGATCACTGGGGCGGTCTGGCACCGCTGCTGGTGGCCGGAGGGGGATTGCCTGGCGGGCGAGTGATTGGTGAGAGCAGTCGGGATGCGGGTGAGCCGGCATCTGCGGCGTATCACATTCCGAACCTGATCGCAACGATTCTGCACACACTGTTTGATGTCAGTCAGTTGCGGCTGGAGCCTGGGATTCCCCGCGAGATTACTCAAAGGTTGACTGCGGCCGAGCCCATTCCTGGTCTGCTGGCCTGATCTGTTCGCTGCAATCCCCCCAAAACGCTCCCACAACGGCAAACCGCCCGGATTCAACAGCCGGAATGTTGACAATTCGGCAGCAGGCTGGGTAAATCGGGGGTTTTACGGTCAGTTTCTGCATTTCGCAGATTGTTTCGGTTTTTCCGGCGTGGATGGGTGCGAAACCGGCATTCGCGTCGGATAATTGCGGCATGGCGGTTCCGGTGCGGTTTCTGCGCCTCGGATTGTGCTCAACCTGGTGTCTCGGGGAATCATCCAAATGAAACGTCTGGCGGCATTGGTACTGGCGGCGGCAACCGGGGCGATTGGTGCGGCACCTGTTCAGGCCTGCTGGTGGTGGCCGTGGGGCATGGGCAGCTACGGTTACAGTGCGGGTTACGGTGGTCAGTATGCTGTGCCGTCGTACCCTGTCTACGGTGCGGCCTGGCGTCCCGCGTTGGGTGCGGGTTACCCGATGGGGTATGGATCAATGGGTGCAATGGGTGCAAATTGCTGTGCACCGATTTGCTGTGATCCGTGCGGCAATTCCTGCAGTGGCGGTGCATGTGGGAACGGTGCATGTGCGGGCACCGGCGAAGCTCAGTCCGGCAGCAGCCTGAAGCCTCAGGTTGACACCAATTTTCAGGGCGGCAGCGGAACCTATGACGCGGACCCGGCAGCCCCGGCCGGGGGACGTCGCACACCGGCTCCAAAGGACCCTGTGACACCTGCAGATCAGCCTGCAACCGACGCCACCTTTGATGCTCCGGCAACTCCGCGCCGGTCGACTCCGGCCGGTTCCACGGATGACTTCAACGCCAGTGGTGCCGCCACCGAAGAAATTACTCCTTTT
>Ga0209990_10003786_pt1 | contig 10931 bp, 9 predicted proteins | sample NOAtaG_6_FD_187304 | JGI IMG/M metagenome (GOLD analysis project Ga0209990, IMG submission 187304) | Freshwater lake microbial communities from Lake Erie, under a cyanobacterial bloom - NOAA_Erie_Diel5S_2200h metaG (SPAdes) (version 2) | ecosystem: Environmental > Aquatic > Freshwater > Lake ...
ACAGTCGTCCCCTGAAACACAGGACCCCACGCAGCTGGCACAACTGCTGCTGATGCTCAATCAACTTGATGAAGCAGCCTCGCTGACCATTTCGGCTCGCAGTAATAGTGACTCACCCGAGCTGCGGCAACTGGAAGCCCGCATCCGCATCCGCCGCGTCACTCAAACCGCCACTCGCGAATTCCTCAAACCGCAGGCACTTCTGGACGACGTCAATGCTGCTCTCCGCCTGGAACCGAACAGCGATGAAGCCCTGCACCTGGCGGTCCTCATGCAGATTGCTGAGGGCGCCGTGTTTGCTCCGGATGTCGCCAAAGCAGTCCTCGATCATCTGCAAACACTGCCGGTAAGCTCTGAGAATACCGCCCGCCAGGGGCTGGCGCACACACTGCTGAACGACTTCGAAGAAACCGTCAGGGTCCTGTTATCCACCCCCAATCTGCAGCCCGTGCACCGCCTCGCGCTCGTTCATGCACTGCGGCGTACCCGCAGTGCCCAGGTCACCGCTGACGCCGCCACCGCAGCCATCAACGCGCTCGGACCACTCGCTGCGCCCGAATCCCGGAAAACAGCGCTGCTCATCCACATGACAGCCGGACAGCTCGAATTTCCGCCACAACTCCAGCCCGCCACGACAGACCCCGACTTCGCCGAACTTCAGGCACTCCTTGCACAGTTCCGGTTTGACCAGACCACAGGTTATCCCGGAGACCTGTCACCCGCCGTCGGCGATTGGAAATTTCCGACAGACGTCGGCCTGCGTTCGGCACTTGATCTGCTGGGAATGACACTGCAACATCCCACGACTCAGGCCGCCGCAAGTCGACGCCTCTGCCGACTTCGAAAATCGGGGCCACAGCCGCCCAAAATCTTCGACCGCTGGCTGCTCCAGACTCGCGCCACGCTTGGTAATCCACAGCAGATGCTGCTGATCGCCGGCACCATGGCCAGCGAAGAACAGGCCTGGGATGATGCCGTCTACTGGCTCGATGCTGCCGTCCGCTCGGCCACACAACCGAATCCGGCTGCTCTGAATAACCTCGCCGTGGCCATTGTTCGAGGACAACAGCACGCACGTTATGCGGAAGCTCTGTTGCTTATTGATCACGCCCTGGAAAACGTCCCGGAAAACCCCGACCTCCTCGCCAGCCGCGCGGAAGTTTACATCGCCCTCAGAAAATGGCACGACGCCCTGACAGACCTGCAAAATGTGCTGAAGAAGGTCCCGCAGCACAGGGACGCACTGCTGCTGTTGCCCAGCGTGAATGCAGCGCTGGTGGCACAATGACCAGCAGCCCGCCGCACGTCGCTCCGGGGCCAGCACGCGATGATCACCGCTGCACCCCGGGCGTCCGAAAAATCCGAACAAAATGCATAGTCGGAATATTTGTTACATATTACCCATATTGCCCAATATCAACATCCGCAGGTCAAATCGTGCTGTCTTTGTCCCCCAATTGCCTCCTATTCTCAACACGGTGCTGTACCGCGGTCGGGTTTCCGCAACACGTGAGCGGTTTCCTCATCGCGACGGCAATCTGCAACATGTTTTTCCAAATGAAACGGGGGCTCTTTATGATCAGTGTTCTTTCCAGCAAATTTGGCCGAATCATTTTCGCGGCCGCACTTTGCGTTCTGTCGTCCGCAGCGCAGGCCGGCGTGCTCAGTTACACTCCCGGCGTCGGTGGCACATTCGACGCATCGACACCGTCAACCTTCACGTTCACCACCTTTGGTCCCGGTTCTCTCAGTGACAATGCGTCATACAACGCAGCGAAGATCATTGCAAAGTGGGGCGGCGCTGCGTCCTTGCCTGCCGGCGGAATAACTGCGACCGCTGTCTCGGCGTCCAACCCCACGATTCCTTTCGGGACATTCACCATCCCGGCCGGCACCGCCGCAGGGGCTCTCTACATCCCTCCCACCTTCACATCCTTCACACCCAACCTGTCGAAACCGATCACGGCTCTGACGCTGACGATGACGTTGCCTTCAATGAACGTTCCTGACGGTTTCTTTGTCGACTTTGCCCTGCTGCTCACCGACGGAGCACTCAATCTGAATGCAACAGACTTCCAGCGAGTCACCGCGGCTTCTCAGGTTGCGGTACCGGAACCCGGCGTTGGGCTGCTTGGGGCCGTTCTGGCCGGAGCAGCCTTTGTGGTGCAGCGTCGCCGTCGCCGCAATGCCGCAGTCTGATCTGTTTCTGCACTCTGACAACCTTGCAGGGCAGCACCCTTTGCGTGCTGCCCTGCCTTATTTTGTCCCCGTGCTTCAGCCCTGCGTTCCGAATACGAAATCTGCTTTCCATTAACAAGTTGCTGCGATGAAGACTCAAAAGCGGCAGGGCAGGACATAGTTCACGCGAATATGCCACGATGCGAGAAAACCAGCCTCGTCTCAATGATCAACACTCGCCGCACGTCCGCACCTAACCCATGCATCTTCAACTCACCATCTTCTGGGAATCCAACGACCCCAATGAGGCTGGCCAGGGAAGACGCTGCACGCCGTGAACTGGAACTGGAAATCCGGATGCGGTATTACAGGGATTCAGAACGCTGGTACAAACACTCCCTTGAAATCCTCAACGGGCAGTGACGATCGCAGCCTGAGAGTCAGGCTGTTTCGGCTCTGGGGCCTCCTTCAGTTTCGAGCAAAATTTCCCCGCGCGGCGAGCAATTCGCCGCGCGGGTTCGCTTTTTGCCACCCGCAGAGTGCACGCAGTGCGAGGATTCGCATTTTTACAGCATGGCACCCTATTTGCTGCCTCTACACAGCAAATCGGTCCCTCGGAAAAAACAACCCGCAGTTCGGGCTGCCCGGACGCGAAGAACAAATCACAGCTCGGACTTTACCCGAAATCACCTCTGTCAGCCCCCGCACATGCCTACACCACGACGTCACGCCTTCACACTTATCGAACTGCTTGTCGTCATTGCGATCATCGCCATCCTCGTTGCACTCCTGCTGCCCGCCGTGCAGCAGGCTCGCGAAGCGGCTCGCAGAACTCAGTGTCGCAATCACCTTAAACAAATCGCACTCGCCAGCCACAATTACGAATCCTCCTTCGGGCAGTTCCCGCCCAGCATGGCCATCAATCCCTCTGTCACGACCAACGCCTCCTGGTCCATCCACGGTCGCATTCTTCCGTATCTCGAACAGGTCAATCTCTACCAGCAGATCGATCTCAGCCTCGCGTGGGGCAACTTCCCCGTCATCAGCAGGTTTCGAGTCCCCGTGTATGCCTGCCCTTCGGACCCCAAATCCGATCGGGCTCGCGATACCGGAACCAATGGCATCTTCCTCATGCCCACCTGCTACGGCTTCAACTTCGGCACGTGGCTCGTCTTCAACCCGGCAACTCGTCAGGGCGGTGACGGCATCACCTTCCCCAACTCACGCATTCGCATGGCCGACATTACGGATGGCACCAGCAACACACTGCTGGCCTCCGAAGTACATGCATGGACCGCTTACACCCGCAACGGCGGCCCGCCTTCGACTGCCGTCCCCAACACCGCCGCCGAGGTTGCTGTGTACGCAAACAGCGGACTGCGCGACCGCATTCTGCCGGCAACTCGTGACGGTACCGCACACACAGAATGGGCCAATGGACACTCGCACCACAGTGGTTTCACTACCACACTCACACCCAATACCAACGTGGTGTTCGTGGACAACGGCGTCACTTACAACAACACTGACTACGCTTCACGCCAGGAAGGCAGCTCGCTGACCTCAGTCAGCTATTCCGTGCTCACATCCCGCAGCTATCACACCGGGATCGTCAATTCCGCGATGTGCGACGGCTCCGTCCGCACCTTCAGTTCGTCAATCGATCAGAAAGTCTGGCGGGGCCTGGGAACCCGCGATTCCGGCGAAGTTGCAGGCGAATTCTGAGTCCCGGTTTCTCTTCGGAATTTCTCAGTTCCACCGCTCCGCATTGGCCCTCACCCGCCTGCAGCGATAGAATCCCCTGCACGTTCGCTCGCTTCGGTTGTTCAGGAAACTGTACTCATGATCCCGCAGGCTGCCCGCTCAAAGTTCTTTCGCGTCTTCGGTCGTCCGCTGCTGGCCGGTCTCCTGCTGACCGCTCTGCCGCTGCTGCTGGCGTTACCCGCTCAGGCTGATGACCTTGCTGAGATGCAGAAGAAAGCTCTTCAGTTTCTTCAGGTCACGCAGGATGCATCCGGTTCATGGACCACTCCGGAATCCGTCGGCATCACCGGTCTTGTCACTTCGGCCCTGGTACAAAGCGGTCTTCCCCCGGAAGACCCGGTTGTTGCCAAAGGCCTGAAGTTTCTGGTCGGCATGCAGCAGCCGACCGGCGGCATTCACGCCCCGGCCAGCCGTCATCAGAATTATGAAACCTGCATCGCCATGATGACGCTCGCTCAGGCCGGCCGTGATGGCCGCTATGATGCACAAATCAGCAAAGCCCGGCAGTTCCTGCGCGACCTGCAGTGGGATGCCGGCGAAGGCATAGAAACCAGTGACGGGGCTTACGGCGGTGCCGGTTACGACAGCAAGCAGCGACCGGACATGTCAAATACACAATTCCTCCTGGAAGCCCTGCAGCAGTCCGGAGTTCCGGCGGATGACCCGGCCATGCAGAAGGCTTTGATCTTCATCAGCCGTGCGCAAAACCTGGAATCCCCGTACAACACTATGCCGTGGGCCGGTCGCACCAATGACGGCGGCTTCATCTACACTCCGGCCAAAGGCGGTGAATCCAAAGCCGGTGTCACCGAAAACGGCGGACACTCGTCCTATGGCAGCATGACCTACGCCGGATTGAAAAGCATGATCTATGCGGGGCTGAAGAAGGATGACCCGCGAGTCGCTGCGGCGACTCAGTGGATTCGCAAAAACTACACTCTGAAGGAAAATCCCGGCATGGGACAGCAGGGACTGTTCTACTACTTCCAGACCATGGCTCGCACCATGAACGTGCTGGAAGTGCAGCAGTTCGAAGACGCCAGCGGTCATCTGCATGACTGGAAAGCTGAACTGACAGCGCGACTGAAGGAGTTGCAGCAGCCCAACGGCAGCTGGACCAACCCGGCCGACCGCTGGTATGAGGGTGACCCGAATCTGGTCACCGCCTACTGTCTGATTGCTCTGGCCAACTGCCAGTCGAAGTGAGCACTGTGACAGGGGCCAGCGCGACGGTGCCGGACAGCGATTCCGACCAGACTTCCATGGCAGCAGATACCCGGCATGTGCTGCTGTTTGGAGCCAGCAACCTGGTGCTGGGCTGGCCGGCGCTGATGCGACAACTGCAGCAGCGGTTGTCGCAGCCGCTGCAACTGCATGCCTGCCTTGGTATGGGCCGTTCGTATCTGCGATCGTCCCGGTGTCTGCAGCGAGTCCTGCCGGGGGTGCTTGAGTCACGAATCTGGCAGAACCTGCCGACCCCTGCGGCCGCACCGCCTTTGGTACTCCTGACCGATGTCGGTAACGATATCATCTACCGGTATGCTCCGCCCGATATCCAGCAGGCGGTCGGTGAAACGGTGCAGCGGATTCGATCGTGGGATCCACGGGCCGACATTGTGCTGACCGGGCTGCCGCTGGCCGCGCTCAACGATCTGACACCATTTCGCTTCCTGCTTGCTCGCCGACTGCTCTTTCAGGGCAGTCCGCTGACGCTGTCAGAGGCCTGCGAGCAGGCTTCGCAGCTGCAGCATCTGCTGACCGTACTGGCAGCCGACCAGGGCCTGCGACTGGTGCATCCGGACAGGGCGTGGTACGGGCTTGATCCAATCCACTACCGTCGGGGTTTTCGCGACACCGCTTTTGCGACGTATTTCGATCAGTGGGCTGAGCTGGGTGCCGCTGCAGCGGCACCAGATGTGGCCATGCAGAAGCCATCGCTGAAGCCACCCCTGCCCGTCAGTGCGGATGTGCTGCGTCGAGGCCATTTGGTTGTGACACCGCAACCGGTCTTCCGGACTTCGCGTCTGCAGGTATCCGCATGGTGACTGCATGACAGAACCCGGCTTTGATGATCCTCGAGTGCAGCAGGGTATCGATCTGTTCAATTCAGGCCAGTATTTCGACTGCCATGACGTGTTTGAAGATTACTGGAGTGAACTGACGTGTGCGGAAAAGTCCCTGTTTCAGGGGTTGATTCAGGCGGCTGTCGCGCTGTTTCACTTTGAGGAAGGAAATCTGGGCGGGGCACTGCGGATGTATTCCAGCAGCCGCATGCGGCTGCTGGGATTTCGTGAGGGTGCCGCGGGCCTTGACGTCGGGCGCCTGCTGCAGGACATGGAACTGTGCTTTAACGAACTGTGTCAGCCGCATGCCGGCTACCCGTTTCACGTACGGCTGAACCCGGCCCTTGTGCCGCACATTCATCGGCTTTGAAAATGTCGGGCCCGCCGAGGCCTCGGGCGAGCCCCCACAGTGTTCGGGGCACTACACAACTCAATGGGTCAGCTCGAAGAGATTCCGCAGGCAAGATGACAGATCTCGGGCTGGAAAGCCCGAGCTACACGAATTCGTGTCCATTTGTGTCCATTCGTGGTTCAAGTCGTCCCCCTGCGATAATCCATGTCAATCCGTGGCGAAAGGAAACATCCGTGGCACCGCACCTGCCTGCGCTGCCCCAAAACTCCCTCGAAAACACCCCGCAAATCGCTGGAATTCTTGACCGCGGGAAGCCGATTGGGATAAAGTACTGCACCGGAGAATCGAATTCCGACATTCCGCACCCCCCGCCCCGCCCGGCTGCTTTCACCAGCAGCCTCGCTCACCTGCCCCCGTTGCTGCTGCTCCAAACTTTAACCCGGGAACCACGTCATGCTGACGATCCTTGGCCAGTCACCTGCTTCGCAAACTCGCCGAACCGGCTTCTGTGATGGCATCTCCCGCCGCAATTTTCTGACGATCGGCGGCATGGCTCTGGGCGGGGTTTCCCTCGCCGACGGGCTGCGGGCTGACGAACAGCAAAAATCCGGTCGCTCGCACAAAGCCATCATCAACATTTATCTGCCCGGCGGACCGCCGCATCTGGACATGTGGGACCCCAAGCCCGAAGCACCGGCAGAAATCCGCGGCGAATTTTCAGCCATCCCCACCAGTGTTCCCGGCATTTATGTCAGCGAGCTGTTTCCCCGCATGGCTCAGCTGATGGACAAATTCGTCCTCGTGCGCTCGCTGTCAGATTCTGACGGCGGGCACGACGCGTACCAGTGCATGACCGGTCGCCGCAAGGGCAGTCGCCAGCCACCGGGTGGCTGGCCCTCGGGCGGTGCCTGGGTGTCCAGGATGGCGGGCCAGGTGACGCCGGCAATCCCGGCCAATGTGGCGCTGATGTACAACACGGGCAACCGCACCTGGGGCGAACCGGGTGGCGGCGGATTTCTGGGTGTGGCCCATGCTCCGTTCAATCTGGTCGGCCGCGAAGCTCGCAGCAAACCCGAAAACATGACCCTGAACGGGATCACCCTGGAAAAGCTGCAGGATCGGACAGCGCTGATGAAGTCACTCGATCGCTTTCGCCGCGACGCCGATCAGCGGCGGCAGATGGAAAGTCTGGATGTGTATGCTCAGCAGGCCATGGGGATCCTGACCACATCGAAACTGGTGGATGCACTCGACCTGTCCAAAGAGGATCCTCGAGTGGTGGCCAGCTATGGTGCCAGCAGCGAAGCCTTCCAGCGCGACGGAGCACCGCCGATGGTCGAGAATTTCTGCGTGGCCCGGCGACTGGTGGAAGCCGGGGCCCGGTTTGTCTCTCTGAACTTCAGCCGCTGGGACTGGCACGGCGGGGACGGCATGAATTTCCCCAAGTGTCGTGAAGAATGTCCGCGACTGGATCAGGGACTGGCGGCCTTGGTGACCGATCTGCATCAGCGGGGACTGGATCGGGATGTCTCAGTCGTTGTCTGGGGGGAATTCGGTCGCACGCCGAAAATCAACGCCAGCAACAGTCGCGACCACTGGCCGCAGGCCAACACAGCCGTGATCTTTGGCGGCGGAATGCGAACCGGGCAGGCCATCGGCTCCACCAACCGCTACGGTGAAACTCCGCAGCTGCGACCGGTTACCTTCCAGGAAGTCTTTGCCACTCTGTACCACTGTGCTGGCATTGATGCCCAGAACACCCGCATTTTTGACCTCGCCGGAGTCCCGCAGTACCTTGTCGACCAGGGCAACAAACCGCTGCACGAAGTAATCTGAGCATTCCCTGAGAAAAGCACCTGAACTGTTCGGTCATTTGGCGATGTCACCGTGCTGAACGGCCGGACGCGACTACGGCAGTTGCCAGAGCCCATCCAGCAACAGGATCCTGTTGTGGCGTTTCAGGTGCTGCTGTGCAGATCGGACTGCGTGTTTCCACTTTTTCCCAAAACGCTTTCCTTCGATGATGCGGTCGACAGCATCGTCGCACAGGTCCGGGTGCAGTGCTGCAATTTGATCGTGCAGATCGTGAGTTGACAAGGGACCGTATTTTGTCAGCAGAAACATGATCGATGCAGCGAACACGGTATGCATCGCTCCGCCATTCAGCCTGAGCCGAATCAGGTCATCCGCTGCGTCCGTCAATGCCTGCTGAAGTTCCGGTGCCGCCAGCCGAGACTGAATCTGCTGCGACGAATACAAATCGCGCAGCTTCGCCCCCTTCTCACTGTATTCTTCGATTGCAACTTTGGACACATCCGCTCCGAGCGCGGTGTAATCATGTATGTCATCCTCAATTCCGCCGGCCAGTGTGCGGTCAGAGATCAGGATGCCATATTCATAATTTGACTCCAGACCGCCGGCGGTCAGGTTGCCCGAGGTGACGATTGCGGACTGAGAATCCTGCACAAACACTTTGGCGTGCACTCGAGGAAGATGCGTAATCCGCAAACTCGGTATTGACTCTGCCAGCTCACGGATGGCCCCAGGATCCGTGGCGCCCTGAGCAACATTCAGCGGAGACAGATCGGTCAGCAGAGTGAGCCGAACAGAGTCTTTGACAGTACTGGCGAGATGTGAGAGGAGAAACTGCACGCCGAAACTGGTGACGTACGGAGAACATACGCAAAGACTAACGCGAACGCTGGACAGCAGCGTTTCCAGGTCCCGACTCCACAGCCTTGCCAGCTTTTTAGGTGACGTCATATCAGTTGCCTGAGCAACGACTTGCAACATAAACCCCGGGTGAACGATCTATGGTCAGCCAACCGTGCCGTCATCCGTCTGCAGTAACCGCCACCAAGAACTGCTCGAATGAAATCCGGCCCCCACTGACACAGCACTCCGTCTGCACCGGCTTCCATCGCATCAAATCCGCCGCGGACTGCCTTATTAACGGTTGCGACCTTCGTCAGCCCAGTACAGAAAGTCGTGAAGGTACTCGGAGCCGCCTTGTGAACAGCAATCGCACTGACCGGACTCTTCGGATCAAACCGAAACTTCCTCGTATTAAAACCTGCCTCTTCAGCAACTGCTGCCTCGCTGATCGTGAACGGCATCGTCCTGTGCAGACCTCGCTTCTGCGCATCCCGTGGCCGCAACTGGTTGGCTGGAGTACCGTCTGGATACATATATCGTTCAGGCCATCTTTCGTGGACTTGCAAGAAGATGGCACAGCGAACGCTGGTCTTTTCTTGACTCGCGGTTCGCGGGGTCTGACGACTTATGAACAGCCTCTTTTCTGCAGCCTGAAGAACAGGAATCCGTTGATCTGGGTGCCGGTCACCAGGATGGTTCCGGGCAAGGGAAGGAGATAATCCTTCGGCAGCGTGACAGGTTGCGGGCACGTTCGGTGAGTCCGCCTTCGTGGTTCACCTGCATCCGCGACGCGATGCGTTTGATGAGTCTGCGAATGGCGGCGGCAAAGACTCGGGAGGGCGAGGCTCCTGCCGAGCCTTTGAACTGGTCTGCGTGGCACGCCGTTGCAAATACTCTTGTGGAGCAACAGGGATGTGGCTCAGCAGGAGCTTCGCCCTGGGATGGTGAAACGGTGATAAGGACACTGGCAGACAGGACGAGAACATTCCACTCTGCCGGCTCTCAGGCGTCTGCCGGTTCCAGCTTTTCACCTCACGCAAAGGCGCAAAGACGCCAAGATGAAGTGCTGGGAAAGTGAACATTTTGTCCTGACTTTGCGTCTTTGCGCCTTTGCGTGAGACCAACAGTGCTGGCAACGACCCGTCACGGAAGAGATGTCAAGTGGCTGGCAGAGCGAAAACATCCCGATTTCCCCATTCTCACACCGTTTCACCATCCCAGCTTCGCCCTCCCGCCACGGCTCCTCGCCAGAACAGAAATGCGATTTGGCTGACGGTTTGCTTTCGAATCGGTCTCCATAGTCGCTCTCCGGGTGCATGCTGCTGGCTGACAGGTGGCGGTTGTCGGGCAAAGTCAGTTCCTCTGCCCGGAGAGCGCACCAGTCGCGAGCAGCGTCCAAAACACCAATCCGCACGCGAAAACAAAACATCCATCTGCATGCACGCGTCCCTGCAGACGAAGGACGTGGGCTGCAATCCAGCCTCGCAGGCTGAACAGGATCCGGAACAGCAGATCGAATGCCAGTCGCAGCAGGAATTCCACACTGTCCTCCATGCCGCGGCGGGCTCACTGAGTCGACTCAGCGGCAGACGAGTCTCCGTGCAGCCTCGCTCGCAGAATCTGTGCCTCTGTCAACAAACGCGACTCCAACTCAAGCAGACGTGCAGGCAAGTCCATACTGGTGTGGATCACTGTGAGGACAATGACGGAGTTGTCTCGGTAATCGCACACAAGAACGTGTCTGCGAATACGGTAGAAACTTAACCCGGGAATGCCAACTCTGTTGTCCTGAAGCAATTGCGGGCTTTGGCTGATTCTGTCCAAAGCGGCTGTGACATCGTCGAGATACTTATCCGCAACTTTTCTTCCCTACTCTTTGACCGAATGGCGTTCAATCTGCCGCAGATCTTCGATCGCAC
>Ga0209990_10003790_pt1 | contig 10925 bp, 6 predicted proteins | sample NOAtaG_6_FD_187304 | JGI IMG/M metagenome (GOLD analysis project Ga0209990, IMG submission 187304) | Freshwater lake microbial communities from Lake Erie, under a cyanobacterial bloom - NOAA_Erie_Diel5S_2200h metaG (SPAdes) (version 2) | ecosystem: Environmental > Aquatic > Freshwater > Lake ...
AGCCTCCGGCGGCAGCCGGGGGACTCCGGGTAGTATGCGATCCCGCGTGCCATGCAACCTGGCGTTGCGTCGCGAGCGAGTGGAGCCACCCGTGTTTTCTGCTCATGAACTGATCGTCGCGCCGGCGACCGTGCCCGGACCTGGCACGCGGGCGATCGTGCGGCTCGCTGGCGACGGGCTCGACACGCTGCTCCCGCGATTGTTCACGGCCATCGCTCCCGGGTTCGCCGCCGCCGGGGATCCGGCACGGGTTGTCGGGGCACGACTGGCAAGCGGGGGCTTGGGCCGCGAGTGGGGCGCGGTGCCCGTCACGGTGCTGCATTGGCCGGGGCCCGGCGGGCCGATCGGCGGGCCGCTCGCGGAGGTGCAGTTGCCCTGCTCGCCGCCGCTCGTGGAAGCGGTCGTGGCCGAGGCCTGCCGGCACGGGGCGCGGCTGGCGCGGGGGGGCGAGTTCACGCTCCGGGCGTTTCTCGCGGGCCGGCTCGACCTGCTCCAGGCCGAGGCGGTGCTCGGCGTCATCGATGCCCGCACGCAGAACGAGCTCGCCGCCGCCCTCGACCGGATGGCGGGGGGGGCGGGCCTTGCCCTCGGCACGAGCCGCGCGGCCCTGCTCGACCTGCTCGCCGACATCGAGGCGGCGATCGACTTCGCCGACGAGACGACGCCCGATGCCGTGCCGGTCGCCGACGTCGCGGCCTGGCGGGCGATCGAATCCCGACTGGAGGCGGAGCAGAAGACGCTCGCGGAGGTCGAGGCGCGCCTGGCCAGCCGCGGTGCGGGGAGCGGCGACCTGCCGCGGGTCGTGCTCGTCGGCCGGCCGAACGTCGGCAAGAGCAGCCTCTTCAACACGCTCGTGGGCCGCGATGCGGCGCTCGTGGCCGACGAAGCGGGCACCACCCGCGACTGGATCGAGGCCCGGATCGCCGCCGACTCGGGGGCCGCCTGCGTGCTCGTCGATCTCGCCGGCGTGCCCGATGGCCCGATCGAGGATCCGCTCGAGGCGGCGGCGGTCGCGGTGGCTCGGGAGCAGGTCGCCCGCGCCGACGTGGTCGTCGTCTGCCGCGACGCGACGGCCGCGGCCGACTGTGCATGGGTGCTGCCGGAGGTGCCGCGGATCGACGTCATCACTCGCTGCGACCGGTCCGGCACCGGGATCGCCGCGGCCGCCGGCATCTGCACGAGCGCGCGCGACGGGACGGGCATCGGCGCGGTGCGGTTGGCCATCGCGGCCGCCGTTGCCGCCGTGCCGCCGCGGGAGTCGCCCGCCACGCTCCGCATGGCGGTCGGCGTGGCGGCCGCCCGCGCGGCCCTCGCCGCGGTGCTGCCCGGCGTGACCGCCGCGTCGGCGGGCGGACCTGCCGACGAGGCGCTCGTCGCGGCGCACATTCGCCGGGCGGTCGATGCCCTCGGGGAGGTCACGGGCGCCGAGATCGGCACCGACCTGCTCGATCGGATATTCTCGCGGCACTGCATCGGCAAGTAGGTGCCGATCCGGCCGCGGAGCCTCGCCCACGCATGGTGCCCGAACTGCAATCAGCCTGCGAGCGGCTCACGGCCGGGGCCCTCCGGCATCAAGCCCGCGATGCTACGGCCCGGGCCGCGGTCGCGCGGGCGACGGCCCTGACGGTTGCCGCCGCGGCCGACCGTTGGGTGGAAGCGGCGCTGGCGATCAAGGCCGCCGCGGGGAATCGGGCGGCCGTCGCCGAGGAGATCGCGACCGGGCCGATCGGCACGCTGCGGCTGTTGCTCGTCACCGCACGGCGGCTTGGCGAGATCGCCCGCTCCGGGCTGCCGCGGCCTGCCCGGCCACCGCGGATCCTGCATCCGGCCGCCGGAGCGGCGGGACCGGAATCGTTTGTCGGCATCGAGCTGCTCCCCGAGCCGGGGCTCTTGGATGGCGTCGTGTTTCGCAACCATCGGGCGACGGTGCGGTGCGGGAATCCCGGAGGTGAGGAGGCGTTTCTGCGGTCGTGGCGGGAGGAGGCCCGTGAGCGGCCGCGGCAGGGGGGCGTGGCCGCCGTCCTCGGCGCGGGCAACGTCACGGGGCTTGCGGCTGCCGACGCCATCGCGCAAATCTTCGAGCACGGGCGTGCCGTGCTGCTCAAGCTCCATCCGCAGCATGCTCCGCTGGAGCCCGTTCTGGCAGCGGCGCTCGGGCCGCTGGTCGCCGCCGACCTGCTGGCGATCGTCTCCGGCGGCGCCGACGTCGCTCGGGCGGCAGTCGCCATGCCGCAGGTCGCGCACGTCCACCTCACGGGCGGGCAGGGGGCCTTCGACGCGCTGGTCTGGGGCGGCACAGGGCCCCGCACTGCCGACGCCCGCCCCGTGCTCGACAAGCCGATTACCTGCGAACTGGGCAACGTCACGCCGTGGATCGTCGTGCCGGGCCGCTACACGCCGGCGCAGCTCCGCTACCAGGCCGACGCGGTGGCCGCGTCGATCGCCAACAACACGTCGTTCAACTGCATCGCCACGAAGTGCGTGGTCACCTGCCGGGCGTGGGATCAGCGGGACGAGTTTCTCCGGCTCGTGCAGCGGCGGCTCGCCGGGCTGCCGCCGCGGCGGGCCTGGTATCCGGGCTCGACCGCGGCCTGGGAGACGGTCACCGGTGCCGCGGCCCCGGCCGACGGCACGTTGCCGTGGACATTTCGCAGCGGCGTCGATCCGGCCCGCGAGCCGCGGTGGCTGGAGCGGGAGTGGTTCGGTCCCGTGGCGGTCGAGGTGCCGCTGGATGCCGATTCGCTCGATGCGTTCTGCGGCCGGGCCGCGGCCTTGGCCCGGACGCTGCCGGGGAGCCTGGCCGCGAGCGTCACCGCGCCCGCCGGCCTGGCGGCGCACGACGAGCGCCGCGTGACCACGCTGGTCGAGCATCTCGAATACGGCGTCGTGGCCCGCAACACCTGGTCGGCGCTGGCCTACTCGTTCGCCAGCGTGCCCTGGGGCGGGTATCCGGGCGCGACGCTCGCCGATCCGCGGAGTGGCATCGGTCGCGTGCACGACCCGTTGCTCCTGCCGCTGGTGCACAACACGATCGTCGAGGCGCCGCTCGCCGCCTGGCCCGCGCCCGCCTGGTTCCCGTGGCATTCCCGCGGCGATCGGCTGGCTCGTGGGCTGGTGGACATCTATGCCGCGATCGCGCGGGGCGGCAGCGGCGTCATGCGGCTCGCCGCGATGCTGCCCGATGTGCTGGCGGGATAGTTCTCCCGGTGAGCGAGGCGGCCGCCGGCGGTGGAGCGCGGCATGGATGGCCACTGGAGGTGCAGCGGACCGTTGGGACAGGGAATCGGTCTCGTCACCGTTCCAAAAAGCCCCGGGCGGGAGCCCGGGGACACCGGGCAGGACAACCACCCCGCCGTCCATGCCGCATGACTGTCCGTGATTTCCCTATTCAAACCCACATCGCATGGCACCCGGGAAGGTATGCAACCCGGAGTCCCCCGGCTTCCGCCGGGGGCTTTTTGTGGGGGCGTCAGGCCCGGAGGGCCGGGTTGTCTTCGAGCGGGCGGCGGCCGGCCAAGCGAACTGCGGCACGATGCCGCAGGTTCGCGTGCACCATTTCCCCCGGCTTCCGCCGGGGGCTTTTTGTGTCGGTCGCGTGTGTCAAGCCGAAACCAAAACGGGAGAACGCGCACCATCAACACGTGCGCTGCGGGCTTCCCGGCAGGCGAGCACGACGGTCAGCCCCCGTCGCTCCAGGGCCGTCAGCGGCCGCGGTTCGCCGGGCGGCCCCGTCCTGTCGGGCCGGGAGCGGGCTGCGCCGGTTCGGCGCTGAACTTCTCCGCCTGCCCCGTGAGCTCGTAGAGAAACCGGCTCGGCTTCGAGGGCTTGCTCCTGCCCCACTTCGACCGTGTGAGGCACAGCGAGAGCACGAGCCGACGCTTGGCCCGCGTCACGCCCACGTAGCACAGCCGTCGCTCCTCGTCGAGCGCCTGCAGGCCGTCGTCGATCGATCGGCGGTGCGGCAGCAGGCCTTCCTCCATGCCCACCATCCACACGCAGTCGAACTCCAGCCCCTTCGCGGCGTGGAGCGTCATCAGCCGCACCGCGCCCGCCTTGGGCTTGTCGTCCTGGAAGCGGTTGTCTTCCTCGACCTGGAGCACGAAGTCGTCGAGGAAGCCACGCATGACCGCGGCCAGTTCCTTGCCGGCACCGTGGGCCCGCTCGTGCTGGTCGAGCGCGTTGGCCACTTCCTCGCAGCAGTCCCACCGCTGCAGGGCCTCGTTCGGGTCGTCCTCGTATTCCTTGCCGAGGTGCTGCTGGTAGCCGGCGGCGGCGAGCAGGTCGCGGAGCACCGCGCCGGCCCGCGTCCGCCCCGGCTCGACCGGCGACGCCGCCTGCCGCAGGGCGACGAGCCGCTCGAGCGCCGCCACGCCCCCAGCCGCCGCCGCCGAGAGCTTGCCGGCGTCACGGGTGGCGCGGAGCTCGTGCCACAGGCTGTGGCCCTGCTCCTGGGCCCGGTTGCGGGCCCCCTGCACGGCCTGCGCGGAGAGCCCGCGGGGCGGCACGTTGGCGATCCGCGACAGGGCGAGGTCGTCGTCGGGGTCGACGAGCATCCGGAGGAAGGCCATCACGTCCTTGACCTCGCGGCGGTCGAAGAAGGAGCGGCTGCCGACGAGCTCGTAGGGAATCTGCCGCCGCCGCAATTCCTGCTCGAAGGCCCGCGTCTGCTCGCCGGTGCGAACGAGGATCACGGCCTCCGTCGGATCCACCCGCCCCTCCTTGAGGAGGCTCTCGAGGTCGCTCACGACCCGGCGCGACTCGTCGATCTCATCCTGGGCCTGGAGCACGGCCGGCGGCGCGCCCGGCGGGAGGTTGGCGACGAGCGTCTTGCCGTGCCGGCGCGCGTTCCGCTCGATGAGCAGGTTGGCCGCGCGGATGATCTCCGGCGTGGAGCGGTAGTTCTCCTCGAGCTTCACGATCCGCGCGCCGGGCCAGCGCCGGGCGAAGTCGAGGATGTGCGAGACCTCCGCGCCCCGCCAGGAATAGATCGACTGGTCGTCGTCCCCCACCACGCACAGGCTCTTGTGGTCGCGGGCCAGCGCCGTGAGGATCCGTTCCTGAATGGCGCTGGTGTCCTGGTACTCGTCGATCAGCAGGTGGTCGAACCGACCGGCCTCGTCGCGGCGGGCCTGCTCGTCGGTCGAGAACAGTTCGTCCACCAGCAGCAGCAGGTCGTCGAAGTCCACGGCCCCGGCGGTGCGCATCGCGTTTTGGTAGCGGCGGTAGCCGGCGGCGGCCAGCGTCCACGAGTCGTCGGCGTCGCCGGCGACGGTGTCGAGCGCGCCGTCGGGGCGGATCGCCCGGCTCTTCCAGCGACTGATGCGGTCGAGCAGGTCGCCGGGGCGGAGGACGGTGTCGGGCACCCGGAGTTCCTTGAGGGCCGTGCGGGCGGCCGCCTCCTGCTCGCCTCGGTCCACGATCGCGAACCGCTCCGGCAGGCCGAGCTTCGCGGCGTTCCGCCGCAGGATCCGCACGCACAGCGAATGGATCGTGGAGATCTCCGGCTTCTCGTCGAGCTTGCGGCCGAGCTGCGCCGCGGCCCGGGCCAGCATCTCCCGCGCGGCCTTGTTGGTGAACGTCACGGCCAGGATCCGCGACGGCCGCGCGCCTTTGCGCACCAGATGGGCGATCCGTGTGATCACCACCCGCGTCTTGCCCGTGCCCGCGCCGGCGAGCACGAGCAGGGGGCCGGGGGGGGCGAGCACGGCTTCGGCCTGGGCCGCATTGAGGCCCGGCACACCGGTGCGCACCGGGGGCCGCTGTGGGGCGGACGCGGGCGTTTCGGCGCTGGGCACGGTCATGGCGGGCGAATGTAGCACACGCCTCGGCGCGCGGGAGCCTGCGGGGCGTGAATCACCTTGACGCCCTGTGCCCGGAAGTCTCTATTTTCGCTTCGCCCACAGGAGATGGCAGGATGGAATCGGACCGGCGGCACGAACTCGAAGAGAATGATCTGGCCGGCAGCACGCTGCAGGTCGTGGACAGGATCCGCCCGCACCTGCGCACGATCGTGACCGCAATCGGGCTGCTGTTCGCCGGCCTCGCCGCCTGGACGCTGATTGGTTCGCAGCAGTCGGCCGCCAAGGCCCGCAGCTGGGAGACCTGCATCGCCGCCCTCTCCAGCGGCGACGCCGCCGGACTCGAGGCCGTCGTCCGGCAGCACGCCGACACGCCGGCGGCGGGCTGGGCCCAGCTCGTGCTCGCCGACTCCGCCCTCGCCCAGGGATGCGACCTGCTGTTCACCGATCGAACCCGCGGCCGGGAGCGTCTCGAGGATGCCGTCGGCCGCTATCGCCAGCTGCTCGCCGCCCGGCCGACCGGCATGCTCGCGGAGCGGACGGTGTTCGGCCTGGCCAAGGCGAACGAAGCGCTCGGCAATCTCGACGATGCCCGCAAGGGCTACGAGGCGGTGATCGCCGACCACCCGGGCAGTGCGGCGGCAAGCCTGGCGGCAAACCGCGTGGCGGCGGTTTCGCGCGACGCGACGCGGCAGTGGTACGATTGGTTCGCGGCCCAGAAGCCAGCCCCCCCCGCGGCTCCCGCGGAAGGTGGCAAGGCCGCGCCCCCCGATGCCCCGTCCGCCGATGCAGCCCCCGCCGCCAACGCCGCAGAGTCCGCCGCCCCCGCCGCCGGCAAGTGATCCGCCGGTTCCCGTCGCGGCGGTGGCGGACGCCCCCCCCGGCACGGAAGTCTGCCTGCCCGTCGATGCCGATGCGGCCGGTGCGCGGGTCGACGTGTTCCTGGCCCGAGCGTTCCCCGAGCGGAGCCGGTCGTTCCTCGCCCGAGCCATCGAGAAGGGGGCCGTCCGCGTGGATGGCCTCACCGCGCGGGCCGCAGTGAAATTGAAGGCGGGAAGCGTCGTGCGGTTCGTCGTGCCCGAGCCGCCGCGGGCCGGTCCGGAGGCCGAGGAGATTCCGCTGGAGTTTCTTCATCTCGACGAGTGGCTCGCGGCCGTCAACAAGCCGGCGGGCATGGTCGTGCATCCGGCCAAGGGCAACTGGAAGGGCACGCTCGCCGGCGCCCTCAAGTGGCACCTGGAGCGGTCGGGCGGCGGTCTCTCGCAGGCGGGCGGCCCCGTGCGGCCGGGGATCGTGCATCGGCTCGACCGCGATACCAGCGGCGTGATCGTGGTCGCCCGCACCGAGGAGGTGCATCACGCGCTGGCCCGGCAGTTCGAACGGCGCACGGTGGAGAAGACTTACCTGGCGATCACGCAGGGCCAGCCGCAGTTCGACCGCGACGAGATCAGTCTCCCGATCGGCATCCATCCCTACCAGCGCGAGAAGATGGCCGTCCGCCGTGATCACGCCACGAGCCGCGAGGCGGTGACGCGGTTCGAAGTGGTGGAGCGGTTTCGCGGGGCGGCGCTGGTGCGGGTGACGCCAAAGACGGGCCGCACGCACCAGATCCGCGTGCACCTGGCGGCGATCGGCTGCCCGGTGCTGTGCGACGGCCTGTACAGCGGCCGCACGGTGATCGAGCCGGGGTTTTTCCGCCTGTCGGCGGACCATCCGCTGGCCGGGAGCCCGCTGCTCGCGCGGCAGGCGCTGCACGCCGCCCGGCTCGTCCTCGACCATCCGGCGTCGGGCACGCGGACGGTGTTCGCCGCCGAGCTGCCTGCCGACATGGAGCGGACGCTCGCCGCCCTGCGGGCCGCGAGCCAGTAGCGGCGGTCTCTGACCACCGTGGCCCCGGCTTCCGCCGGGGGCTTTTTGTGGGTGTTCAAGAAGCCCCGGGTAGAAACCCGGGGACTCCGGCTCTGAAAACCATCCCGCCGTGCATGCCGGATGACGGCACGCAATGTCCCGGTTTAAACCCACATTGCATGGCACGCGGGCAGGCGTTCCGCCCCGAGCCCCCCGCCGATCAGGGCTCTTCCTCGAAGAGCAGCAGGGCCCGGGGCAGCGTCGAGTCGATCACGCGGGCCACCGCGATCACGAAGCCCGCGGCGCCGTCCCGCCAGCCCCCCGCGGTGACGTAGCTGCCGATGAAGGCCGCCATGCCGCGGAGGGGCAGCGACCAGATCGCGGGCCGCTGCCCCTTGCCCCGCATCACCTCCGCCTTGAGCGGCGCATAGCGCAGCGACCGGGCGATCACGTCCGGCAGGGTGGCGTAGCTGAAATGCAGGATCGACCCCGGCAGTAGGACGGGCGGTCGCGACGGCGTGACCTCTTCGTGCACCGCCAGCGGCTTGAAGGCCGCGGTCGTGCGGTTGAACAGCCGCAGCACGCGGTCCCGTCCCCAGGGGCCGTGGCGGATCTCGCGGCGGCCGATGAACGTCCGGCGGTGAAGCTGCCAGCAGGCGGCCGGGGCGGACAGATCCAGCCCCGCGATCGCCCGCCGCGCCTCGTCGTCGAGCACCTCGTCGGCGTCGAGCGCCAGGATCCAGTCGTACCGGGCGAGTTCCACCGCCCGGCGCTTCTGCGGTCCGTAGCCGAGAAACTCCTGCCGCTCGAACCGCGCGCCCGCCTGGTGTGCGATCGCTTCCGTGCCGTCGGTCGAGCCGGAATCGAGCACCAGCCGCTCGGCGCAGAAGTCGCAGGCGGCGAGCACCGCCGCGAGGTGCCGCTCCGCGTCGCGCGTGATGATCACCGCCGAGATCGGCAGCGGGGCCGGATGCGGAAGGGGGGCGGTCATGAGGACGCGCCGCTCGTGGGCCCGGCCGCCGCGGATACCGCCGTCGCGTGGGGCTCCGCCGTGGCGAACCGCGCCGGAAACTCCATCACGAACGTGCTTCCCGCGTCTGCGCGGCTCGTGGCCCGGATGTCGCCACCGTGCTCGCGGAGGATCTTGCGGCTCACGGCGAGGCCCAGGCCCGTGCCCCGGGCACCCTTCGTCGACACGAAGACGTTGAAGATCTGGCCCAGTGTTTCGGGAGACATGCCGGCGCCGTTGTCGGTGACGACGATCCGCACCATGCCGCTGCCGCGGTCGATGCCGGTCTCGATGGAGATCGTCGGGTCGGGCCGGCCCTCCACGGCGTCGAGGGCGTTGGTGACGACGTTCAGCACCGCGCGGGAGATTCCCTCGGGGTCGAAGAGCAGCGCCGGCATGCCGGCGGGGGGCTGCCAGCGGATCGTCGCCCCCAGTTCCTCGGCCCGCTGGTGTACCGTCTCGACGATCTCCGCGATCAAGGCCGCCAGATCGCTGGGCACGGGGTCGGGCTCGCGCTCCTTGCCGAAGGAGAGCATGTCCATCACCAGCGACGAGATCTTGTTCTGGTTGCGGTTTACGATGTCCCAGCCCTTGCGGACCATCGCCAGATCGTCCCCCTCCAGGCCCATGTCGACGAGGTAGCTGCCCCCGCGGATGCCCTGGAGGATGTTTTTGATGTGATGCGAGAGCGTGGCGATGGTCTGGCCGACGGCCGCCAGCCGCTCCGCCTGGACCATCGCCGAGTAGTAGGTCGTGTCCTCGACGGCCAGGGCCGCCTGGTGGGCGATCGCGATCATCAGCTTGAGATGATCGTCGCCGAACCGGCGGCCCGACTCCACCGCCTCGGCCAGCGGCGTCGTCGTGTCCACGTAGATCACGCCCACGATGTCGTAGCGGCCCTGCAGCGGCACGCAGATCGCCTCGCGGACGCCGGTGCGGACCACGCTGTTGCCAGAGGCGAAGCGGTCGTCGTCCTGGGCGTCGCTCGTCAGCACGCCCTCGCGATTGGAGAGCACGTAATCGAGGATCGTGCGGCTGATGGCCATCGACCCGGTGTCCCCCGCGCGGCGGTCGCGGCGGGCCTTGGTCGTGAGCTCCTTGGTCTCTGGATCGAGGAGCATGATGCAGCCCCGATCGGCCTCGACCCACTCGAAGACCAGCTGCAGCACCCGCCCCAGCAATTCGTCGATGTCGAGCGTGTGGCTCACCGCCAGCGACGTGCGGTACATCACCTGCACGTTGCTGCGGGCTCGGGCCAGCCAGCGGCTCTGGCCGTTCTCGGGGGCGGCGCGGGCGATCGAGTCATCCTCCCGCATCGTGCGGATGATCCGCGAGCCGTCGACGCCGGCTTCGCCCCCCACGATGTCCACCAGGCCGATCGCCTGTTCGTCGTCGTGGTCCTTCGCGTACACGAGCACCGTCCGCCCGATGCGGATCCGGTCGCCGCTGGCGAGTTCGGCCCGCTCCACCTTGCGGTCGTTGACGAACGTGCCGTTGGAACTCTTCAGGTCACCAAGCACCAGCGTCTCGCCGACGCGGCGAATTTCAGCGTGCCGCCGGGAGACCTCATGGTCCTCCAACTTGATGAAGTTGCCCGACTCCCGGCCGATCGTCACGGCCAGGGGCTGGCCCGCCAGGTCGAACCGCGCGCCCTTGTTGCGGCCTTGGATGACGAAGAGGGCGGCCACGATGCGGGGATTCCTGGGGTTCGCGGACGACAAATTGTCGCACAGACACCGGTCGACTGGAAGCCGGTGTCTCATTCGCCCAACCGCGGCTCGCGGGCGGCAAAAGTCGCCGCTGCGCGGTCTTGCAGATTCTCGCTGTGGCCGCGGCGGCCACACGCTCATCGAGCGTTCGCCGACCCGCTCGCCTTCCTCACCGACATCCGGCAGGGTGCTCCACAGTTTTGGCGACCACCATAGAATCAAAGGGTTGGAGCGTCCGGGCCTCGAAGTCGCGCGCAAGGAGTCCGCCATGTTTTCCTCTCGCATCTGCTCGTGGTCGGTGAGGCTGGTGGGGGGCGGTGTGGTGACCGCCCTCGTGGTGGGCTGGGCCGGGGCCGACGAGGGGGCGGTGGCCGGGCGACGCGAGCGGTTGCGGCAGGCGGTGGAGTGGCTCGCCGCTCCGGAGCGCGAGGGACGCGGGCCCGGCACCCAGGGCATCGATGCGGCCGCTGCCTGGGTCGCCGAGCAGTTCGCCGCGATCGGCGCGCAGCCGCCGGCGAACGAGGCCGCGGCGTTTCAGCAGTTTGCGATGACGCTCGACGC
>Ga0209990_10003793_pt1 | contig 10924 bp, 10 predicted proteins | sample NOAtaG_6_FD_187304 | JGI IMG/M metagenome (GOLD analysis project Ga0209990, IMG submission 187304) | Freshwater lake microbial communities from Lake Erie, under a cyanobacterial bloom - NOAA_Erie_Diel5S_2200h metaG (SPAdes) (version 2) | ecosystem: Environmental > Aquatic > Freshwater > Lake ...
TTCTTCCTGGCCATCTCTCTGATGGTCGGACTTACGGGCTACCTGGCCACGCCGGGAATCCTCGCCGCCATGGGCACGCCGGCGGACGCCCGGGCGGACGCCACGACCTACCTGCGGGTCATCTTCATGGCGATCCCCATCATGTACTTCTTCTCCTTCGTGCAGATGGCGCAGAGGGGGACGGGGGACTCGCGGACGCCCTTCTATTTCGCCCTCCTGGCCATCTCCATGGAGGTGGTTCTCAATCCGATGCTGATCACCGGCTTCGGACCCTTTCCCCGGATGGGCATCGCCGGCTCCGCCTCGGCCACCCTGATCTGCCAGGGCCTGACCCTTGCGGCGATCATCTTCTGGCTGCACCGCAGGGACTCGATCCTGATCCCCCGTCCCGGGGAGTTCGGCTACCTGATCCCGGACCTCTCCATCATCCGCACCCTGGTCATGAAGGGCCTGCCCATGGGCCTGCAGATGTTCATCATGTCCTTTGCGGCCCTGACCATGACGAGCTTCGTCAACAGCTACGGGTCGACCACGGCGGCGGCCTACGGCGTGGCCATGCAGATGTGGGCCTATGTGCAGATGCCGGCCATGGCGCTGGGCATGGCGGTCTCATCCATGGCGGCGCAGAACGTCGGGGCGGGGCGCATGGACCGGGTCGACCGGGTGGCCCGGACGGGTATCGGGTACTCCGTTCTCCTGAGCGCCCTGCCGATCCTGCTGATCTATATTGCCGGTCCCCTGGCGCCGCGCCTCTTCCTGCCGGAGGGCAGCCCATCCATTCCCATCGCCCAGCACATCAACTACTTCGTCCTCTGGGGCTTCATTCCCTTCGGCATGAGCTTCATCCTGTCGGGCATCGTGCGGGCCACCGGCTCGGTCTGGCCGCCGCTGATCTCGATGATCATCGCCATGTGGGGCATCCGCATCCCGGTGGCCAGCCTGCTCCAGCCCGCCCTGGGCGCCGACGCCGTCTGGATCAGCTTCCCTGTGGGCTCGATCGCCTCCTGCCTCCTCGCCTTCGCCTGGTATCGGTGGGGCAACTGGCGGAAGTCCAGCCTGCTCGCCGCCTTCGCCCCGCGAGGCGTGGAACCTGCGCCGGCCATGGCGCCTGCCCCGCCTCGGGTGGACACCCCCTGAGCCCCGATCAGGGCTCCATCAGCGCGGCGTAGACCAGGGTCCGGAGCTCCCGCCGGATGGGGTAGGTGGACGATCCCATGAGCTGGGTGAGGAAGACGACGGCGATGTCCTTGACCGGATCGATCCAGAAGGCGGTGGAGGCTGCGCCGCCCCAGTAGTACTCCCCCGGGCTCGAGGTCAGCATGGCCCGGACCGGGTCGAAGGTGACCGCGAAGCCCAGGCCGAACCCGACCCCGGCGTTGGTCGCCTCCGAGAACAGCGACCTCGACAGCATGGTCAGGTCCTGGCCGCCGGGCAGGTGGTTGGACGCCATCAGGCGAAGGGTCGCCGGCGCGATCAGCCTGTGGCCGTTTAGCTCCCCTTGGTTCACCAGCATCCGGCAGAACTTCATGTAGTCGTCCGCCGTGGAGACCAGACCGCCGCCGCCGGAGTGGAAACGCGGCGTCTGGTGGTAGGCGCTGGTCACCGGATCGTCCTGCAGGGTCAGGCCGCCTTCCGGCGTGGGCGCGTAACAGGCGCTGAACCTCTTGGCCTGGTCTGCGCGGACGCTGAAGCCGGTCTCTGTCATGCCGAGAGGCGCCAGAATGCGCTCGGCGAGGAAGTCCTGGAACCGCTGGCCGGAGATCCGCTCGACCAGGACGCCCAGCACATCGGTGGAGACCGAATAGTTCCAGGCCTCGCCGGGCGAGAACTCCAGCGGCAGGCGGGCCAGGGTGTCGACGAAGCCCGGCATGTCGAGGGGCCCATGGGCGTCGGCGATCTTCAGCTTGCGGTAGGCGGCGTCCACATTGGTCCGGGTCTGGAAGCCATAGGTCAGGCCGGAGGTGTGGCGCAGCAGATCGACCATCTGCATGGGCCGCGCCGGCGGGGTCGTCAGGTAGGGGCCGGTCCCGGCGGAGAAGACCGCCAGGTCCTTCCACTCGGGAATGAAGCGCGAGACCGGGTCGTCCAGGGCGACCTTGCCCTCCTCCACCAGCATCATGAAGGCGAGACTCGTGATCGGCTTGGTCATGGAATAGATGCGATGCACGCCTTCGCGCGTGGCGGCGCGGCCGCGCTCGCGGTCCGCCAGGCCCTGGACGGTCTCGTGGACCCGTTCGCCGCCTCTCGTGACCTGGAGATGGACGAACGGCAGTCGCCCGCTCGCCAGGTACTTTTCCTCCAGAAACCGGTCGATACGGGCCAGTCGGGCGGGGGAGAAGCCGAGGGCTTGCGGGCGGGTCATGGCGTTTCCTTGCCTTTGCAGTCTGCGCAGACCTTGCGGCGCCGGGCCCCTTTTCGCAAAGGCCGGCGTTGCGCATTCGGCCCGTCGGCCCGATAGTTGAACAAACAGTATGCCGCCGCGCGGCCGGGAGGAACGATATGGCTTGGGACTTCGAAACCGATCCTGAATTCCAGAAGAAGCTCGACTGGATCGAGGACTTCATGCGCGAGGAGGTCGAACCCCTCAGCCACCTGGGCATGGCCGCCCATGGCCCCCTGGGCCGCGAGAAGTTTATCAAGCCCCTGCAGGACAAGGTGAAGGCCCAGGGCCTTTGGGCCTGTCACCTCGGCCCCGAACTCGGCGGCCAGGGCTATGGCCAGCTGAAGCTGGGCCTGATGAACGAGAAGCTCGGCCGCAACGGCCTTGCCCCCACCATCTTCGGCTGCCAGGCGCCGGACACCGGCAACGCCGAGATCATCGCCCACTACGGCACCGACAAGCAGAAGGAGCAGTATCTCTGGCCGCTCCTGAACGGCGAGATCCGCTCGGCCTTCTCCATGTCCGAGCCGACCGGCGGCTCCGATCCCCTGACCTTCCGCACCCGCGCCGTCCTCGATGGTGATGAGTGGGTCATCAATGGCGAGAAGTGGTACTCGACCAACGCCCGCTGGGCGAAGGTCCTGGTCGTCTACGCCGTCACCGACCCGGATGCGAAGGACCCCTACCGCCGCACCTCCATCTTCCTGGTGCCCACCGACACCCCCGGTGTCCGGATCATCCGCAATGTCGCCGTTGGCGCAGGCGGCGAGATCGGCGGCGGCAACGAGGGCTATGTGGAGTACAAGGACGTCCGCGTCCCCTACGACGCCCTGCTGGGCGAGCGCGGCGCGGCCTTCGTCATCGCCCAGGTCCGCCTGGGAGGGGGGCGGGTGCACCACGCCATGCGCACCGTCGGCGCCTGCAAGCACGCCCTGGACCTGATGTGCCAGCGGGCGGTCTCGCGCACCACCCGGGACGGGCGTCTCGCCGACCTGCAGATGGTCCAGGAACAGATCGCCGACTCCTGGATCGCCCTGGAGAGCTTCCGCCTCCTGGTGCTGAGGACGGCCTGGCTGATCGACAAGCACAAGGACTACAACAGGGTCCGCAAGGACATCGCCGCCATCAAGGTGGCCATGCCCAAGGTCTACAACGACATCGCCACCAAGGCCGCCCACCTGCACGGCGCCCTGGGCGTCTCGAACGAAATGCCCTTCATGCACATGGTCACCAGCTCCCTGGTGATGGGCATCGCCGACGGCCCGACCGAGGTGCACAAGGTCACCCTGGCCAAGCAGGTCCTCAAGGACTACCGGCCCGACAACGACCTCTTCCCCAAGTACCACATCCCCCGCCTGCGCGAGGAGGCCCAGGAGAAGTTCTCCAAGGAGCTGGCGGAGATCAAGGAAGAGTACGCCCGCAGGGCCCGGGACGCCGCCTCTGCCTGAGCCGGCGGCGGGCTTCAATCCAGGGGGGCGTCCTGCGGGGCGCCCCCTTCCGTTTTGACTTGATCGCCGCGGCGTCAGGCCCTCAGGGTCCTCGCCAGTACGCTTTTCCCAGGGTTTCCAGATGACGTCAGACTCCCCCCCCGAATGGCCTGTCATGTCGATCGCCGAGGCGCATGCGCGTCTGACGGCGCCCGGCCAGCGCTTCGAGATGGAGGAGAAGATGATCCGCGGCGTGACCCAGCGGGTCTGGAGGAACGCCCCGCCGACCCTGCGCGACATCTTCCTGAACGCCCGGGCCTTCGGCGCGCGGGAGTTTCTGGTCTACGAGGACGACCGGGCGACCTATGAGGCCTTCGCCCGCGCCGCCATCACCCTGGCCCGCCAGCTGCAGGCCGACGGCGTGCGAAAGGGCGACCGGGTGGCGGTCATCATGCGCAACCTGCCGGAGTGGCCGGTGGCCTTCTACGCGGGCGTCCTGGCGGGGGCGATCGTCACGCCCCTGAATGGCTGGTGGACCGGGCCGGAGCTCGAGTACGGCCTGGCCGACTCCGGGACCCGGATCGCCATCGTCGACGACGAACGGCTGGAGCGCATCGCCCCCCACCTGGAGGGGTTGACGGACCTGGAGCGCGTCTACGTCGCCCGCCTGCCCGAAGGGGTCGAGACGTCGGGCCGCGTGCGCCGACTCGAGACGGTGATCGGGGTGGTCAACAGCTGGAAGGCCCTTCCCGACCTGCCGCTTCCGGACGTCGCCATTGATCCCGACGACGACGCCACCATCCTCTACACCTCCGGGACCACGGGCCGGCCCAAGGGCGCCCTGGGCACGCACCGCAACATGACCTGCAACGTCCTGACGAGCGGCATCGCCGCGGCGCGGAACTTCCTGCGGGCCGGACAGCCCCTGCCCGAGAGCGACCCGCACAAGCTGCCGCAGCGCAGCTCCCTCCTGGTGGTGCCCCTCTTCCATGCGACCGGTCTGTCGGCGACCCTCGGCCCGACCATGAACGCCGGCGGCAAGATCGTTCTCATGCGCCGCTGGGAGGCCGAGCAGGCCATGCAGCTCATCGAGCGCGAGCGCATCGACGCCACCGGCGGCGTGCCCACCATCGCCTGGCAGCTCATCGAGCACCCGGCCCGGGCGAAGTACGACCTGTCCTCCCTGGTTTCGGTCTCCTATGGCGGCGCGCCCTCGGCGCCGGAGCTGGTCCGGCGGATCGTCGAGGTCTTCCCGGGCTCGGCGCCCGGCAACGGCTGGGGCATGACCGAGACCACCGCAACCTTCACCAGCCACACCGGCACGGACTATGAGGCCCGGCCCGACAGCGCCGGCCCCGCCGCGCCCGTCGGCGACATGCAGATCCGGGACCCCGCCGACGGCGTCACCCTGCTGCCCGTCGGTCAGGTGGGGGAGCTCTGGGTCAAGGGCCCCCAGGTGGTGAAGCTCTACTGGAACAAGCCCGAAGCCACGGCCGAAACCTTCCGGGAAGGCTGGCTGCGCACCGGCGACCTGGCGCGGCTGGACGAGGAGGGTTTCCTCTTCATCGTCGACCGGGCCAAGGACATGCTGATCCGCGGCGGCGAGAACATCTACTGCGTCGAGGTCGAGAACGTGCTCTACGACCATCCGGATGTGATGGACGCCGCCCTGGTCGGAGTTCCCCACAAGACCCTTGGAGAGGAGCCCGCCGCCGTGGTGCATCTGAAGCCCGGCGGGACCGCCGGCGAAGCTGAATTGAAGCAATGGGTGCGCGAGCGTCTCGCCGCCTTCAAGGTCCCCGTGGAGATCCGGTTCTGGCCCGAGCCCCTGCCGCGTAACGCCAACGGCAAGATCCTGAAGACCGAGCTGAAGTCGGTGTTCGAGGCGCGTTCATGACTGACGCCTCCGCCCCCCTTATCGTCGGCCTGGGCGGCACCACCCGGGAGGGGTCCTCGACCGAGCGCGCGCTCTGCGCCGCCCTGGCGACGGCGGAGGCCCAGGGCGCCCGGACGCGCCTGATCGGCGGCGCCTTCCTGGCCGAACTTCCCATCTACGACCCCCGGCCCGGCGGCCCGACGGCCCGCCAGTCAGAACTGGCCGAGCTCGTCCGTAGCGCCGACGGGCTGATCCTGGCGACGCCGGGCTATCACGGCTCCCTGTCCGGGGTGATGAAGAACGCCCTGGATACGCTGGAGCTTCTCCGGGAGGATGCGCGTCCCTACTTCACCGACCGGGCGGTCGGCGTCATCGTAACGGCGGCGGGGTCGCAGGCGGCGGGCACCACCCTGACCGCCGTGCGCTCCATCGTCCACGCCATGCGCGGTTGGCCGACCCCCTTCGGCGCGGCGATGAGCGTCAGTTCGGCCTCCTTCGGGCCGGATGGACGGCCCCTGGAGGACCGTGACGCCTGGCAGCTCGACACCGTCGCCGGCCAGGTGGTCCAGTTTGCGAAAATGAGGTTGCAGTCATGAAGCGTCCCTACCTCGTCACCGACTCCCCCAAGCCTTCGGAGGGCGACGTGTCTGCGATCAGCCCGATCGAGGACATCATCGAAGACGCCCGGAACGGCCGTCCCTACATCCTGGTGGACGCCGAGGACCGGGAGAACGAGGGCGATGTCATCATCCCCGCCCAGTTCGCCACGCCCGAGCAGATCAACTTCATGGCCAAGCACGCCCGCGGCCTGATCTGTCTGTCGATCACCGGGGACCGGGCCCGCCAGCTGCGCCTGCCCCCCATGGCGGTGGACAACCAGTCCGGGCACGGCACCGCCTTTACGGTGTCCATCGAGGCCCGTGAGGGCGTCACCACGGGCATTTCCGCCCATGACCGGGCCCATACCATCGCCGTGGCGGTGGACCCCACCAAGGGCGCCGACGAGATTGTCTCCCCGGGGCATGTCTTCCCGCTGGTCGCGCGGGACGGTGGCGTTCTGGTCCGGGCGGGTCACACCGAGGCCGCGGTGGACATCTCCCGGCTGGCCGGCCTCAACCCGGCGGGGGTCATCTGCGAGATCATGAAGGACGACGGGTCCATGGCCCGCCTGCCGGACCTGATCGCCTTCGCCCAGACCCACGGCCTGAAGATCGGCACCATCGCCGACCTCATCGCCTACCGCCGACGGACCGAGCGGCAGGTGGAGCGCGTCCTTGAGACTCCGGTCGAGAGCGCCTTCGGCGGCCGGTTCCGGATGGTGATCTACCGCAACATCCTGGACCGCACCGAGCACATGGTGCTGACCCGGGGCCGGATCGAACCGGACCGGCCCACCCTGGTGCGGATGCACCGCCTGGACCTGGCGGCGGATGTCATCGGGGCCGGCGGCGCGCGGTCGGGCCATGTCCGAAAAGCCCTGGAGACCCTCGCCGCCAGTGACGCTCCCGGCGTCGCGGTCTTCATCAGCGACTCCAATCCGGCCTGGCTGTCCGAGCGCTACGGGGCGGACCCGGCGGTGGATCATGGAGCGAATGTGCTGAGGGATTACGGGGTCGGCGCCCAGATCCTGATTGACCTCGGCGTTCGCGACATGGTCCTGCTGACCAATTCCGCCACAGTGCTTCCCGGATCAGCCGGATACGGTCTGCGGATCCTGGAGCGCCGCCCCCTCGACTGATACCGGGATTCCGGCGTATAAGACCCGCGCTTTACGCAGCGCCCGGCCGAAAGGTCGGGCGCCGTCATTTCAGGAGACCGACATGGCCGACATTCTGATGCCGAAGGCGACCGCTGTCTGGCTGGTCGACAACACCTCCCTGACCTTCGAGCAGATCGCGGATTTCTGCGGCCTCCATCCCCTGGAGGTGAAGGGCATCGCCGACGGCGAGGTCGCGCGCGATATCCGCGGTGCAGACCCGATCGCCAACGGCCAGCTGTCCCGCGAGGAGATCGACGCCGCCCAGCAGGACCCCAAGCGCCGGATGACGGCGCTGAAGAGCCGTCACGCCGAACACCTGAAGCCGACGAAGAAGGCGCCGCGCTACACGCCGGTCTCCCGTCGCCAGGACCGCCCGGACGCCATCGCCTGGTTCGTGCGGAATCATCCCGAGGTCTCGGACGCGCAGATCTCGCGCCTCCTCGGCACCACCAAGGCCACCATCGACCAGGTCCGGAACCGCACGCACTGGAACTCGGCCAACATCAAGGCGGTGGACCCGGTGAGCCTGGGCCTGTCGACCCAACTCGAGCTGGACGACATCGTCCGCAAGGCCGCCGAAAAGCGCGCCCGGGACAACGCCCGCAAGGGCATCGTCGAGCCGGAAGGTCCGACCCTGGAGCCCGCCTCCGAAACTGCGGCCGAACCCTGGCCGCAAGCTGAAGACGAGGACTGATCAGCGATTCAAGCTGCGGGACGCGCCCGCGACTTGAGCAGCTCGATCTCTTCCTTGATGTGGAGCTTTCGTCGCTTGATGGCCTGAATGGCGCTGTCCGTCGAGCTCGGATGCGCCATGGCGTCACGGAGCTCGCTCTCAAGTGACCGGTGCCGGCGGTCAAGTTCGCGGATGCGGGCGTCAATGGACATGACTCAGGGTCTCCTTCCATGCGACTGGAAACAGTGAACACCCGCTGACGCCGCCTGTCAGATCACATAAGTTTGCTTTCGAAGCCCACCTGAACCTTGGGGTCGGAAAATGGTCAGCTCCCGGCAGGCGCAGATGGCGTCTTCGTCAGTGCCGCCACCCGCTGCCCGTGGCCTTCGGAGGTTGGCTTGAACCGGACTCCAGAACCCGCCGAGGAAGCCGAAATCCGTCGCCGGCTGGCGGAGCTCCAGCTGGATCACAACGACCTGGAGGTCGCCATCCAGGCCATTGGCCTGTCGCCACTACCCGACATGATGGTGATCGGCCGACTGAAACGGAAGAAGCTGGCGCTCAAGGATGAGATCCAGCAGCTGAAGGATCAGCTGACCCCCGACATCATTGCCTGAAGTGGCGACATGCGCCGACTCCTCAGGTGCGGCGCTTCTGGCGGCGGGCGTACATGTCCGCGTCGGCACGGGCCAGAATCTCCTCGCTCTCCAGGTCCGGCGTGATCTCGCTGACGCCATAGGAGACGTGGATCGGAGCTGACCATTCGCCGAACTGGATCGGGTTGGCCTCGAGGTTGCGGGCGAGGTTGCGGGCGCGGATTTCGGCGACCGGCAGGCTGGCCTGGGTCAGGACCACAGCGAACTCGTCCCCCCCGACCCGAGCCACGAGGTCGGTGTCAGCCGCCTGGGTCGTGAGCCGTTCCGCCACAGCCCTCAAGGCGAGGTCCCCCGCCGGGTGACCGAAGCTGTCGTTCACGCTCTTGAAGTCGTCCAGGTCAAAATAGATCAGGGCGGCGGGAGATCCATAACGATGGCTGAAGGTTCGGATCCGGTCGAGCTCCCTCATCAGGGCGCGGCGGTTGAGGACCGGGACCAAGGGATCCTGATCCGCCAGGGCCTCGATCCGGCTAAGCTGGGCCTTCAACCGTGCGACCTCCTGCCTGAGGTCATCGATCTCCGTAAGGAGCGTCCAGATGGCGCCCTGGACCGCCGGGGTGAGTTCCGCCTCGGAAAGGCCTAGGAAGGCGGTTTCATCCGGCCGCGCGGATCTGCCTCCCGCGACCCTGGCGCCGGCCTCGGCCAGCGCGCGTCTCCGGATGTCGGAGAACGGCTGGTTTCTCGTCCCTGTGACCTTGAGCGCCATGCGACAGAACCCGCGAATCTCCCATGACGTTAACATTTTACGCACGGTGTGTTGACCCAAGGAAGGAGGGGCCTATTCTCCCGCGCCTCGCCGCCAGGGGGCCTTTGAATGAGTGTTGCCGCCGCGCCCGTCGCCATCATCATGGGCAGCCGCTCGGATTGGCCGACCATGAAAGGCGCCGCCGATATGCTCGACGCCCTTGGCGTTCCCTGGGAGGCGCGGGTCATCTCGGCGCACCGGACGCCGCTTCGGATGGTCGAATTCGCCAGGGGCGCACGGGCCGCCGGGGTCAGGGTCATCATCGCCGGAGCCAGCGGCGCAGCCCACTTGCCGGGCATGACGGCGGCCCTGACAGACCTTCCGGTCCTCGGGGTTCCGGTCGAGTCCAAGGCCCTGAAGGGCATGGACAGCCTGCTGTCCATTGTGCAGATGCCCGCCGGGGTGCCGGTGGCGACCCTGGCCATTGGCGAGGCGGGCGCGCGCAACGCCGGCCTGCTGGCGGCCCAGATCCTGTCCCTTGGCGATGAGTCGCAGGCTCAGCGCCTGGCGGCCTGGCGGGACGCCCAGACCGCCTCCGTCGCCGTCACGGTCGCCGACGACTGAGGGTTCTGTGACGCCGCTTCCCCCCGGATCGACCATCGGCATTCTGGGCGGGGGACAGCTCGGCCGGATGCTGGCGGCCGCCGCCGCACGCCTGGGCTTCGACGTGGCGGTGCTCGATCCTGAACCGGACTGCCCGGCCTCCCGCGTCTGCGCCCGTCACCTTCTCGCCAACTACGATGACCCTGCCGCCCTTGAGGCGCTGGCGGGCGCCTGTAGCGTGGTGACCGTGGAGTTCGAGAACGTCCCCGCCAGCGCACTGGAGATCCTCCTCGCCCGCGGAGCCCGCGTGGCGCCGGGTCCGCGGGCCCTGTCCACGGCCCAGGACCGGGTGGAGGAAAAGACCTTCCTCAACGCGGCGGGGGCGCCCACCGTGGACTTCCGGCCGGCCTCTACGGAACAGGAAGCAGCTGAGGCCGCCACCGCCCTGGGGGGACGGGTGCTTATCAAGACCCGGCGCGATGGCTACGACGGCAAGGGCCAGGCCTGGGCGGCCTCGGCCGAAGACGCCGCTGGCGTGTTTAGGTCCCTTGGCTCGCGCCCGGTCATCGTCGAGGCGCCTGCGGCCTTTCGGCGGGAACTCTCCATCATCGCGGCGCGAAGCTGGGATGGCGCGATGGCGGCATTTCCCCTTGCGGAGAACATTCATCAGGATGGGATTCTGCGCCGGTCTTCAGCTCCGGCTCGGGTAGAGCCAGCCCGCGCCCTGGAGGCTGAGGAGATCTCTCGGAAGGTCCTCGCGGGTTTGGACTATGTAGGCGTCATCGGGATCGAGCTCTTTGAGCTGCAGGACGGCAGCCTCCTGGTCAACGAGATCGCACCCCGGGTGCACAACAGCGGTCACTGG
>Ga0209990_10003794_pt1 | contig 10923 bp, 6 predicted proteins | sample NOAtaG_6_FD_187304 | JGI IMG/M metagenome (GOLD analysis project Ga0209990, IMG submission 187304) | Freshwater lake microbial communities from Lake Erie, under a cyanobacterial bloom - NOAA_Erie_Diel5S_2200h metaG (SPAdes) (version 2) | ecosystem: Environmental > Aquatic > Freshwater > Lake ...
GTGTGAATCGTGGCGCGTGAGCCGCAACGGCACGGCGAAACCGCCATCCTCGCGCACGACATCACGGTCGATCACGACGCGTGCTGCGACACGAGCACGAATCCGGCTTTTCCTACAGCCTCAACGTCAAGGGTTCTGCTGCGGGGCGACCGGTGGGTGCCGAGCCCCGTGTCAATTCTGTGGTCGCCCCGTCAGCAGCAACCGTCGTTGGCAAGTGACGCGCTACCCGCGGACGACCACGTTGTAGGCCAGTGCGAGCGTCACGGCGCCAGCGAACAGCCCGTACCAGCGGCTGCGAAACGTCGGGCTGAAGGACGGACCGCAGCTGAGAAACAGGCTGAGGGCCAGAAGCAGCATGCCGCGGGACTCACTCGGCGAGGCGGCGGGATCGAACCGCAAACGCAGCGCCCACACCAAGACCGCGACCCCCAGGAGCGCGAAGAGGGGCCATGCCTTCTCTTGCCGCTTCGCGATTGACTCGCTGTGCATGAGTACTCCACCCTAAGTCAGCTTGCCTACGTGAATTATGCAGCACCAATCGCCGCGTCTGGCCGCTGATCCCTGCGAACCAACGCCGCTATGCACGAACGATGGCGATCCCTCACGAGCCGCGCAACTTGCGATCCCACGGCGACTTGAGTCGTCTCCCCTCGTGGTAGCGCGGCCGTGCTTGATTGTCCGGCGTGGTCTGCGAAAGGCCCTCGAATTGGTGAGCGTCCGGCAGGGGAGGGGTGCCCCCGCCGCCAAGACGGTCGATCGGGCTCGTCACGCCGCGACCTCCCCGTTGCAGGACATGGGTGTAGATCATCGTCGTGCTCACGTCCGCGTGCCCGAGCAGCTCCTGCACGGCCCGGATGTCGTGGCCGGCCTCCAGCAGGTGCGCGGCGAAGCTGTGCCGGAATGTGTGACACGTCACCCGTTTCGCGGCATCGGCGCGCCGGGCGGCATGGGTGACGGCTCGCTGGATCACGGTCTCGTGGACATGATGCCGCCGCCACGGTCGCGCGGCGTCACCCGTCACGCGGTAGGCCCGCGCGGCGGGGAAGAGCCAGAACCACAGCAGCTCCGTGCCGGCTGTCGGCAGCCTGCGGCCGAGTCGGGTCGGCAGCTCGACGGCTGCCGTCCCCTGCTGGCGCCACCGCGCATGCGCCGACCGCACCTGCGCGATGTGCGCCGTCAGGGGCAGCACCAGCGCGTCGGGGAGCATCGTCAGCCGATCCTTGGCTCCCGTCGCCGCGCGCACGAGGATCTCGCGTCGGGCAAAGTCGATGTCCTTGAGGCGAAGGGCCGTCGCCTCGCCCACCCGCATGCCGGTGCCGTAGAGCAGGGAGGCGACGAGCCACGGCACGCCGTCCATGTGTCCGAGGACGGCGCGCACCTCGTCCGCCGACAGCACGGTCGGGCGGACCGTCCGTCGCGTGGCGTGGACCGGGCGGATGTCGGCGAGCGGCTGCTCGAGCACCTCGCGATACAGGAACAGCAGGGCGGCCAACGCCTGGTTCTGCGTGCTCGCCGCCACACGACGCTCCACGGCCAGGTGCGTGAGGAACGCCTCGACGTCCCGCCGGTCCGTGTGCCGCGGATGCCGGCGACCTGACCATCGAATGAACTGGCGAATCCACCACACGTACGCCGAGACGGTGCGGGTGCTGTAGTGGCGGGTCAGCAGGGCGTCGCGCAGCACGTCCGTGACCGTCGGTCGCACCGGCATCAGCGCGGAACACATGCGCCAACGAAAGCGCCCTCGGCCGCGACGACCGAGGGCGTTCCGTTGCAGGCAGTGCCGATTCGCTACGCCGCGAACACTTCGAAGATCCCCGCCGCGCCCATCCCGCCGCCGACGCACATCGTCACCATCCCCACGCCGCCGCCGGACTTGCCCAGCCCGTGTACCAGTTGCGCCGTGAGCTTCGCCCCCGTGGCCCCGAGCGGATGGCCGAGCGCGATCGCCCCGCCGTTCACGTTCACCTTTGACTCGTCCATCCCCAGCTCGCGCATCACCGCCAGCGCCTGCGCCGCGAACGCCTCATTGAACTCGAACCGGTGGATGTCCGCGAGCGCCATCCCCGCCTTCGCCAGCGCCTTCGGCACCGCCTTGATCGGCCCGACGCCCATCACGTCGGGCTCGACCCCCGCCACGGCGAACGACACGAACCGCGCCAGCGGCCTGAGGCCCAACGCCGCCGCCTGCTCCGCGCTCATCACCAGCACCGCCGCCGCGCCGTCCGAGTAAGGCGACGCGTTCCCCGCCGTCACCGTCCCGTTCGCCTTGAACGCCGCGCGCAGCGAGCCGAGCTTCTCGACCGTGGTCTCGGCGCGGACCAGCTCGTCCGTGGCGAAGGGCCGAGTGGTCACCGTCTTCTTCGTACCGCTCCACGAGACCTGCTCGACCTCCACCGGCACGATCTCGCCCGCGAAGGCCCCCGCCGCCTGCGCTGCCGCCGCTTTGCGGTGGCTGTCGTAGGCGAAACGGTCCTGGTCCGCGCGCGTCACGCCCCACCGCTCGGCCACCCGCTCGGCCGTGAAGCCCATGCCGATGTAGCTCTCCACCAGTTCCGGATGCATCCGCAGGTGGTGCCCGCTCATCGGTACCTGCGACATCATCTCGCACCCGCCCGCGAGCGCCGCGTCCACCGTGCCCGAGAGCACCCCCTGCGCCGCCAGCGCCACCGAGTAGAGCCCAGATGAGCAGAACCGGTTGATCGTCGCCGCCGGCACGTCCACCGGGAAGCCCGCGGCCAGCACCGCCGTTCGCGCGAAGTTGAGCCCCTGCGTCCCCTCGGGATACGCGCAGCCCCACACGACGTCCTCGACGAGCCCGGGGGCCACACCGGCCCGTTCGACCGCCGCCCGCATCACCGTCGCCGACACGTCCACCGGCGACGTGTTCGCCAACGACCCGTCGGACTTGCCGCGACCCACGGCCGTCCGCACCGCCGACACAATGACTGCCTGCCGCATGTCTCAGTTCCCTCTGGAGTCCCTGTGGTGATCGCGGTCGCCCGTCAGTTCCGGAGCGGCTTGCCCGTCTTGAGCATGTGCGTGATCCGCTCCTGCGTCCCCTGCGTCCCCAGCAGCGTCAGGAACGCCTCTCGCTCGAGGTCCAGCAGGTCCTGTTCGGTCACCGTCCGGACCGGCCCGTCCCCGCCGCACAGCACGTACGCCACATGCCGCCCCACGACCAGATCGTGCGGCGTGGCCTGTCCGCCCTCCTTCGCCGCCCACAGCGCGTACATCAGGTTCCCGAATGCCTCGGCGCCGAGCGCGCGGATCCGCCGCGGCGGCGGCGCGACATAGTCGCCGGCGAGGTCGAGCACCCGCGCCTTCGCGTCGGCGGTGAGCCGGTCGCGGTTCATCGAGATGCGGTCCCCGCGCCGGAGGAGACCCATCGCCTGCGCCTCGAGGGCGCTCGTGGACGTCTGCGCCAGCGCGATCAGCTTGAACGCCCGCTTGATGCCTTCGAACGGATCGGCCTCCTCGTATGCGGCGAGCTCGTCGGTGAAACGCACGGCGAGTTCCTTCGTGCCGCCCCCGCCGGGAATCACGCCGACCCCCACCTCCACCAGCCCCATGTAGAGCTCGGCGTGGGCCTCGATCCGGTCGCAGTGCATCGAGTACTCGCACCCGCCGCCGAGCGTCAGCCCGAAGGGAGCCGAGACCGTCGGCACGGGCGAGTACCGCAGCCGCATCGCCGTCTGCTGGAACTGGTGGATGGCCTGGTCGAGCGTCTTCCAGTCCGCCGTCTGCACGAGCATCAGCACGCCCAGCAGGTCGGCACCGGCGGAGAACGTCCGCGGGTCGTCGTTCGCCAGCGTCACACCCGCGTACCGCCCCGCCTCCGCCAGGTCGAGCGCATGGTTGATCGCCTCGACCGGCCCCTGCCCGAGCGTGTTCATCTTCCCCTTGAACTCGACGTTCAGGACGCCGTCGCCCAAGTGGATCAGGTTCGCCCCGTCGAACGTGCGCACCAGCGTCGGCGCGCGCCGCAGCGGCTCGAGCCACAGCGCCCCGGACACCGGCTCGACCTGCCGATACGTGCCGTCCACGCCGAGCGCCGACGCGGCACCGCCAGTCGGTTGGTAGAACGAGCTCGTCGCCTGCGCGAGCAGCGGGGGCACCGCGAGCCCGCGCGCGGCGAACTCCCGGCGCAGCCACTCGAGCCCCAACCAGTCGAAGACCCGCACCGGGCCATGGTCCCACCCGTAGCCCCACTCGAGCGCGCGATCCACGCTCACCAGGTCGTGCGCCAGCTGCGGCGCGGTCGTCAGCACGTAGTGCGCCGTCTCCGCGAGCAGGTCGCGCACGAACGCCCCTTCGGCACCCGTCAACTCGTCGAGGCGCGCCAGCCGCTCGCGCAGCTTCGCCTTCGACAGCGCTTCGAACGATGGGTTCGCCAGCTTCCGCGTCGCGCGATACGCCCCGGACGGCCAATCGAAAACGGTGATCTCCTTTCCGTCCTTGCGGTAGAACCCGCGCCGGGCCTTGTCGCCCAGCGCCCCGTCGCGCACGAGCCCGTGCACCCACGCCGGCACGGTGAAGTCCTCGCCCGTCGCTTGCGCGAGGCCGGCGGCCACGTAGGTCAGCACGTCGAGCCCCGAGAGATCGCCGGTGCGGAACGTCGCCGTCTTGGGGCGGCCGAGGAACGGGCCGGTGAGCGCATCCACGTCGTCGATGCCGAGCCCGTGCCGCTCCATGAGCCGGATCGTGCGGACCATCCCCGCGACGCCGATGCGGTTCGCGATGAAGCCCGGCGCGTCCTTCGCGAGCACCACCCCCTTCCCGAGCGCCCGCTCGGCGAAGTCCCGCACCGTCTGCAGCACCGCCGGCGCCGTCCTCGGCGTCGGGATGATCTCCAGCAGGTGCATGTAGCGCGGCGGATTGAAGAAGTGCGTCCCCAGGAACCGCGCCGCGAACCCCTCGGAACGGTCCTGCAGCAGCACCGCCATCGGGATGCCGCTCGTGTTCGAGCTCACGATCGCGTCGGGGCGCAGGACGTCCTCGAGCCGCTCGTAGAGCGCCTGCTTGGGCCCTGGCTGCTCGATGATCGCCTCGATGACCCAGTCGCAGTCCGCCAGCAACGCGAGGTCGTCCTCGGTGTTGCCGGTCCGCACCAGCTGCGCCCGGTCCGCCAGCATGAAGGCCGCCGGCTTCGCCTTCACCGCCTTCTGCAGGCCGTCCTTCGCGGGCCCCCCGCGATCGGGCTGGCCGGGAATGTCGAGCAGCACCACCGGCACGCCGGCCGAGGCGGCGAGAGCCGCGATCCCGGCACCCATCGCGCCGGCCCCGACGACCCCGATCTTCCGAATGCGCATGCGATCCGTCTCCCGAGGATGGAGCGGCCCCGCGGTTCGTCACGGCCGTGGCACAGGCGCCACCTGCCGGAAACCGTCCGGGGCTGCAAGCGTTTCATAAAGAATGTCATGACGCTGCGGTGGGGAAGGGTACGCGCCCTAGCCCCGTCGCTTTCCACAACCCTTCCCGCCAACCCGAACATGTCCTTCCCCTTCCGCACCGCGCTGGTCCTGCTCGTCGCTGCCCCGGCCGCCCTCGCCGCGCAGGCCAAGCCCCACGACGTGGACGCCGCCCATTCGGAGATCAACTTCGTCGCCGAGGCGCGATTCATCTCCGCCCACGGCTTCTTCGGCAAGTGGACGGCGGACATCGCCTACGATCCCGCCAAGCCGGAGAACTCGACGGTGGCGCTCAAGATCGATCCCGCGAGCATCAACACCCGCAACGACCGCCGCGACGGGCACCTGCGGAGCCCCGACTTCTTCGACGTCGCCAAGTTCCCGGAGATCACCTTCGCCTCGAAGCGCGTGGTGGCCAAGGGCGGCGGCCAGTTCGATATCGTCGGCGACCTGACGATGCACGGCGTCACCAAGGAGGTCACCGCGCCAGCCCGCGCCGTCTTCTATGAGGGTGGCCGCGGCCGCTTCAAGGGTTCCTTCATGGTCAACCGCCGTGAGTACGGCATCAACTACGACTCCCGGATGAACCCGATCCAGGACGTCGTCGAGGTGCAGTTCGAACTCTCGATCGTCGAGAAGAAGCAGGGCTGACATCGAGCGGTCGGCGCCCCGCCCGTTCGGGTGGGGCCTGCCGGCCGCGGAACACGATCACGTCGCCTGGATTGCACCGGTCGTTCCTGACGCATGGTGCAAGCTGATGCGCCGGCGCGACATGCATGCGGCTTGTCAAGAGGGGGAACGCCCCGGTACGGGCGGTGGACTTGCCCGTTCCGTGACCCTTTGGTGATTGCGCCTTGACAGCCGCCGGTCCCCCGAAAAGGTTGGCCACGTGTAATTCCGCTCCCGTGGCACCGGTTTGGCCGGAGGCGCGTCCGTCGCCGGCCGCGGGGAGGGGATGCGTATCCTTGCATAGGAGCACCCGCATGTGGCGTAGGCTTCTGTTTGTTCTGGGTTTCCTCGGCTTGGGGGCGTCTGAGCTCCAGGCCCAGACGGGTCGCCTGAGCGGCACCGTCAAGTCCACCGACGGCAGCCCGGTCATCGGGGCGCGCGTGGTCGTGGTCGGCACGACGACCGGCGCGCTCACGGGCGACGACGGGCAGTACAGCATCGTGCTCCAGCCGGGCTCGTACACGGTGCGGGCGGCGCGCATCGGCTACGGGGCCGACACGTCCCGCAACGTCGTCGTCACGGCGAATCAGACGACCACGAAGAACTTCACCCTCGCGCCCGCGGCCGCCCAGATCGCGGGCGTCGTCGTGACGGGCTACGGCTCGCGCGACGTGCGCGACCGCACCGGCGTCGTCGAGACAGTCCGCGAGAAGAGCTTCAACACCGGCCGCGTCATCTCGGCCGAGGAGCTCATCCAGGCGAAGATCCCGGGCGTGCAGGTGCTCAACTCGAACGAGCCCGGCGCCGGCATGTCGATCCGCATCCGCGGTCCGTCGTCGATCAACGCCTCCAGCGAGCCCCTCGTCGTGCTCGACGGCATCCCGCTGCAGGTCGGCGGCGGCGTCACGGCCGGCCGCAACCCGCTCAACTTCATCAATCCGAACGACATCGAGTCGATCTCGGTCCTGAAGGACGCGGCGGCGACGGCGATCTACGGCTCGCGCGGCGCGAACGGCGTGCTCCTCATCACGACCAAGAACGGCGGCGACGGCTTCACCTACTCGGCGAACCTCTCCAACTCGATGCGCGCCGGCGACCTGCCGCTGCTCAACGGGCCCGAGATGCGCTCGGCGGTGCAGGCGAACTTCCCGAGCAACCTCGGCATCTTCGGCACCGCGAACACCGACTGGCGCGCCGCGATCATGCGCGAGGCGACCGGCCGTGAGCACAACCTCTCGTACGGCGGCGGCGCGCAGGAGATGAAGTACCGCCTGTCGCTCAACTACCTGAGCCAGGACGGCATCGTCTTCGGCACCAACAACCGGCGCGTCGGCGGCACGTTCAACCTCACCGACCGCGTGTACGGCGACCGCCTCCAGTACAAGGTCTCGCTGAAGGCCTCGCAGACGAACGACGCCTTCACCCCCGGTGGCGTGATCGGCGCCGCCACGGCGATGTCGCCGACGCAGCCGATCCTCAACCCGAACGGGTCGTTCTTCCAGTGGGCCAACCCGCTGGGCGTCAACAACCCGCTCGGCGACCTCGCCCTCATCCGCGACAACGGCACCACCAACCGCAGCGTCGGCAACCTCGAGGCGCGTTATCGCCTCCCCGTCGTCCAGAACTGGACGGCGACGGTCCGGGCCGGCTTCGACTACGCCTCCGGCAACCGGACGAGCTTCGTCCCGACCAACGCGCAGGGCGAGCTCGAGGGCAGCCGGAACGGCCGGTTCGACCGCAGCAACCCGAACCAGCTGACCCGCACGCTCGAGCTCTTCGCCAACTACGCCAAGCGCCTCGACAAGCAGGGCCTCGACGTCGACTTCACCGGCGGCTACACGTTCGAGAACACCCGCGGGGAGTTCGGCTCGTTCTTCGCCGAGTCGCTCTCGACGAACTTCCTCGGCCAGAACGGCCTGCCGCAGGCGAGCCGTGTCCAGCGCGGCTTCTTCGACGTGCAGGAGAACCGCCTGATCTCGTTCTTCGGCCGCACGAACCTCGGCTTCCAGGACAAGTACCTCGTCACCCTCGCCGTCCGTCGCGACGGCTCGTCGCGCTTCGGTGAGGCCAACCGCTGGGGCTACTTCCCCTCGGCCGCCGTCGCCTGGCGCCTCGTCGAGGAGCCGTTCCTCCGCAACATCAGCCAGATCAACGACCTGAAGCTGCGCCTCTCCTGGGGCGTCAACGGCAACCAGTCGTTCGGCAACTACCTGCAGTTCGCCACCTACCAGCTCGGCGGGCCGCAGGCCGCGGTGCAGTTCGGCAACCAGTTCGTGACGACCATCCGCCCCGGCGCGGTTGACCCCGACCTCAAGTGGGAGCAGACGACGTCCACGAACCTCGGCCTCGACTTCTCGCTCTTCTCGAACCGCGTCTCCGGTTCCTTCGACGTGTACAACAAGCGCACGGACGACCTCATCTTCACCGTGCCCGTGCCGGCCGGCACGAACCTGTCGAACTTCGTCACGACGAACGTCGGTTCGATGCAGAACCGCGGCTGGGAGCTCAACATCAACACCCAGATCCTCCGGGGCCAGCGCGCCGGCGGTCTGACGTGGGACGGCAACTTCGCCCTGTCGTCGAACCGCAACAAGATCCTCAAGGTCAACGCGTTCGGCTCGGGCGCGCAGCAGATCCTGATCGGCGGCATCGCCGGCGGCGTCGGTGCCAACATCCAGGTGCTCCAGCCCGGCTTCCCGATCAACTCGTTCTTCGTCTTCCAGCATCGCCGTGACGCCCAGGGCCGCCCGATCTACACCGACCGGGACAACTCCGGCAGCATCACCGACGACGACCTCTACGTGGACCTCAACGGCGACGGTACGATCAACCAGGCCGACCGCCGCCCGTTCAAGCAGCCCTTCCCCACGCTGATCGTCGGCCACACGTCGTCGTTCAGCTACAAGCAGTGGGACGCGAGCCTCACCGCCCGTGCCCAGCTCGGCAACTGGGTGTACAACAACAACGCCTCGAACCAGGGCAACTACCTCGCGGTGTCCACCACCGCGCCGGCGCGCCTGCACCGCTCGGTGCTCGACACGAGGTTCGTCGCCCCGCAGTACTTCAGCGACTACTATGTTCAGGATGGGTCCTTCCTCCGCCTCGACAACCTGACTCTCGGCTACACCTTCCGGGGCGGGCTCGCCGGCTTCCGCTCGGTGCGGATCTCCGGCACGGCGCAGAACCTCTTCACCCTGACCCCGTACGAGGGCCTCGACCCGGCCGCCGTCGGCTTCGGGATCGACAACAATCCCTTCCCCCTGGCGCGCACGTTCACGCTCGGCGCCTCCTTCCGCTTCTGAGACCCCACCCATGATTCGACTCTTCCGCAACGTCGCGATCGGCGCCCTCGGCGTGGTCGCCTCGGGCTGCACGGATCTGCTGCTGGAGCCCAAGAGCACCATCTCCGCCGGCAACGTCTTCGACGAGCCCAGCTCCTACCGGGCGTTCATCGCCAAGGTGTACGCTGGCCTCGCCGTCACCGGTCAGGAGGGCCCCGCCGGCAACGCCGACATCCAGGGCATCGACGAGGGCTTCTCGCAGTACGTCCGCGTGATCTGGAAGGCCAACGAGCTCCCCACCGACGAGGCCGTCCTCGGGTGGGGTGACACGGGCCTCCCGGAGCTCAACACGCAGCTCTGGTCGTCGAACAACCCGTTCGTCACCGCCGCCTACTACCGCATCTTCTTCCAGGTCGCGCTCGCCAACGAGTTCCTGCGCGAGACCACCGACGACAAGCTCGACCGCCGCGGCGTCTCCGGGGCGCTCCGCACCGAGGTCGAGGGCTACCGGGCGGAGGCGCGCTTCCTCCGCGCCCTGTCCTACTGGCACGCCATTGACCTCTTCGGCGGCGTCCCGCTCGTCACCGAGACGTCGTCGAAGGCCGAGGCGCCCGCCAAGGCGACGCGCAGCCAGGTGTTCGACTTCATCGTCGCCGAGCTCAACGCCATCCGGCCCCAGCTCCCCGCTGCCCCCCAGTATGGCCGGGCCGGCCAGGGCGCCGTCAACATGCTCCTCACCAAGCTCTACCTGAACGCCGAGGTCTATACGGGCACCGCCCGCTGGACCGAGGCGCGCACGGCGGCCGAGGCGGTCATCGCCACGCCGGGCTACTCGATCGACGCCAGTTACTCGCGCCTGTTCGGCGCCGACAACAACATCTCGCCCGAGATCATCTTCCCGGTCACCTCCGACGGCGCCAACACTCGCACGTGGGGCGGGATGACCTTCCTCATCCACGCCTCCTGCGGCGGCGACATGAACTCCGCCACCTACGGCCATGACGGCTGCTGGTGGGGGCTCCGCCTCAAGAGCGGCGTGACCGGCCTCTACGGCACGGGCGACGTTCGCGACGACTTCTTCGTCTCGGCCGGCCAGAACACCGACTCGGTCCGCTCCATCCCCGAGTTCCGCGACGGCCGCGCCGCCCCGAAGTTCCGCAACATCCGCTCGACCGGCGGCGCCGGCTCGAACTCGACCTTCCCCGACACCGACTACCCCATGTTCCGCCTCGCCGACGCGTACCTCATGTACGCCGAGGCGGTCGTCCGCGGGGGAGGCGGCTCGCGGGCCCAGGCGCTCACCTACGTCAACGCCCTGCGCACCCGCGCCGGCGCGGCCACGATCGGCGATGCGCAGATGACGCTCGACTTCATCCTCGACGAGCGCGCGCGTGAGCTCCTCTGGGAAGGCCATCGCCGCACGGACCTCGTCCGTTACGGCCTCTTCACCGGCGCCACGCGCCTCTGGGAGTGGAAGGGCGGCACCCGCGCCGGCACGTCCACCCAGGCGTTCCGCAACCTCTACCCGATCCCGGCCGCCGAGATCACCGCCAATCCGCGGC
>Ga0209990_10003808_pt1 | contig 10896 bp, 16 predicted proteins | sample NOAtaG_6_FD_187304 | JGI IMG/M metagenome (GOLD analysis project Ga0209990, IMG submission 187304) | Freshwater lake microbial communities from Lake Erie, under a cyanobacterial bloom - NOAA_Erie_Diel5S_2200h metaG (SPAdes) (version 2) | ecosystem: Environmental > Aquatic > Freshwater > Lake ...
CGCCGCCGCCTACGCCGCCTACGCCGCCGACGCCGCCGCCGCCGACACCGACGTCGCCTCAAAAACCAAAAATCAAAAAGAAACTGCAGATATTTGCCGGAAGTATCTGCCTATTGAAATATGGAAAATTTAGAAAAAAAACTTCGCTACACCATAGGCCAGCGACTCATGCGCCTGAGAAAAAAGAAAGGGCTGTCCCGAAAGGAATTAGGAGAGGCGATGGCTATCAACGAAAAGACGATCGGCAAGATTGAGACTGGCGCTTTTTCGATCACGCTGGACAATCTGGAGCGGTTTCAGAGGTATTATGGGTTTGAGGTAAAATTACTAATACCAAAGAAAAAAACGATATGATAGAAAAACTTTACTTCTTTTTGTTGCTTTGTGCGGTAGTTATACCAAGTTATTTTCTTGGTTATGAGAATGGTAGAAAAAGGCCAAGGTGAAACCCTACACAAAGGCATACATGAAGTACAAAGGCTATGACGTAACCTCGTTCATACCTTGCGAGAATTGCGGCAAAAAGGCCGTGGAGGTCCACCATCTGCAGCCCCGAAGTTTACGGCCGGACCTGCTAAACGAGCCCTCTAACCTGTTATTTTTGTGCCGTGAATGTCATACTAAAGCAGAAACGAGTAAGGAGTTTAATAACCAACTAAAACAATTGAAAAATGTCTAATATTTTAAAAGCGATTGGCGGTATTCTTATTGTGATATTGCCATTTTTGTTACTGTGGATGATATGGGCTAAGAGTTTATTTGCAACCCAATGCGCAGCAACAGTTCTTATAGTGATTGTTTGCGGATACTTTGTAGAAGGTTTTTTAAAGGATAAAAGCAAATAGGTGGCATTTTTTGCGGGGCTACTATGAGGGTAGTCCCCGCGCCACTTTTAAAGATTAAAAATGAAAGGAAATTTATACGTTTTATGCGTAATTTACGGCATGTTTGACGTTAAAAGCCTGTTTGCATACCGTAAGATTCAGCGCACTGGAGTGAAAATGGACATTAAAGCGAAACTAAATAACCAGAATTGATGATAGCCAAATTAATTATAGTTGTTTCATTGTGGCATTTGCCTACTTTTTTATCTATCTGAAATTGATAAACAAAACTCTCAACACTCAACACCGATTTGCCGATACAAAAGAAAAGCCAAAATCTGACATTGTTATTTTTAACAACAGCAAAGAAATTGACGTAAATTCAACATTTGGCGAGTTTTATTCAATAGAAATATGCCCAAAATGCCATAGGTTACTTGATGAAATAAAGGCTCGGTATGGAACTAAGTGTTGCTATAAATGTGGGCACACAAACGGAGATTTGTTTTATTGCCAGACAGCAATTGTAAGGGATAGATTTGTTGATGGTAAGTTTATTGAAACGGTTGTTGTTAAGATGTCAAATGATGAGTAAGGCATCTGAAATAGTCGAAGGTTATGCCAACCTAGTTTTAGGCAAAAATGACTATCTTTACAATCAAAGGATAGTCATCTGCAACGAATGCCCAATGATGAACAAAAACGGAACATGTGGTAAATGTGGGTGTCTCCTTCAAGCAAAATTGAGAACTGAAAACGGTAAATGCCCAGTTGGGAAATGGTGATGAATGAACCACAAATAGGCGATCTTTACTTGCTGCCAAATGGAGTGCAAGCCAAATTGACTGGGATTACAGCCAGCGGAAAGTTTTGGTTTGTTCAAAATCCAAAAGACGAAAAATGTGCTTTTGATCCAAATGAGGTAACCAAAGTAAGGGTAATCAAATCGTTTGACTTAACACATGTTTCAATTTCCCAAAATGGGATAGGTTTAAGAATGGCAAATGTAAAGTATGGCTCCGAAGGGTAACGCGTTCTGGAAACTCCGCTCAAAGCACGGGCGCGACCTTATATTTGGTACGCCTGATAGCCTATGGGAAGCAGCCTGTGAATACTTTGAGGCTACCGATAGACGTAAATGGGTTAAGGATGATTGGGTAGGAAAGGACGCAAAAAAGGTTACACGTGAAACAGAGACGCCCTACACAATAAGCGGTTTATGCCTTTATATGGATGTTTCCCGCGAATGGTGGAATAAGTTTAAGAACGAAAACCGAGAAGATTTTTTACAAGTCCTTGCGCGTATAGAAAATATTATCTACACGCAAAAGTTTGAAGGCGCGTCCGTAGGGGCTTTTAATGCTTCAATCATCGCCCGTGACCTTGGCCTCAAAGAACAAACCGACATCACCACTCAAGGCGAGAAGATTGCTCCAGTGATCACGGCAATGGTAGACGGTCACATTATAGATGGGGAGATGAAATGACATTTATACTAGGATTTATACTTGGTTATTGGGTTTGCTGCAAAGTTGACTCATATTGGCGCAAACACCATAATGAAAACTTCTGAACACATTATAATCCAATGATCTGGAAGCCTAACGGGCTATTCTTCAAGATGGCGCAACTGGTGGCCGCCAGAAAGCCTGAAACAAAGTTAATCATCGGTAATAATGGCGGCGGACGCAGCAGTAAAACTTACGACTTCTTTCACCTTCTTGTATGGATATGCGACCATAACAGACACAAAAAACTAGAAATATACATTTTTAGGGACACGCTTACGGCTTGCAAGGAGCACGCTTTAAAAGACTTTCGTGAATGCCTACAAATCATTGGCATCTGGAATGAGAACAATTTAAGAAGTGTTGATAATAAGCCGAATTACAACCTATTTGGGCAAACAATTAAATTCAGAGGGATCGAAGACGGATCAACCGAAACTAAGGAGGCAAGCCGCTCGGACATCATTTTTGTTAATGAGATTCTTTCAGGTGTATCCAAAGAAAATTTTGAAAACTGGCTAAGACGTTGCGAGGCCTTAGTAGTGGCTGACTGGAATCCAAAGTATAGTGATCACTGGTTTTTTGGTTATGAGAAAAGAGAAGATTGCGTATTCACATATACCACCTACAAAAACAATCGACACTTAAAGGATTCTATTAGAAGTGAATTTGAGGGGTACCAACCAGTCGCCTATTCAGAAATCGGGAGGGAGCTAAAAAAGCAGGATAGGAACATACATCTGTACGATTGCGATAAAAATCCAATCGGATTTACCGGTGAGCAAATTGTTGAGTACAAGCGCACATTAAAAAACGAGGCCGCAGGAACGGCTGACGTATACCAATGGAAGGTTTACGGATTAGGTGAAAGAGCTAACCGCGAAGGGTTAGTATTTCCAGAAGTTACCTACGTTGACGACTTTCCGGAAGACATAGAACAATTTGGCTACGGCCTAGACTTCGGATCGGCTCACCCGACCGTAATCGTTAAGGGAGGAATTAGGCGAAAGCTGCCAAAACCTGACCTGTTCCTAAAGAAATTGTACTACTCACCGTGTGATACCTCCACCCAGGTAATTGATGCGGTTCGATCGCTGGGCATTACGGGGCATATATGGTGCGATACCAACATGGACAATACAAACACCGGCATAGGTTGGGTTAGCGACATGCGGAGGTCAGGAATCAATGCTTTGCTTACAAAGAAGTTCCCCGGCTCTCGGGCTTATTGGATATCCATGCTCAAGAAGTACAACATTCACATAGTCCGTGACCCCGATTTTAAGCGAGAACAGGAAAACTTTTGTTATCGGGTTGTTGACGGGGTGCAGCTTTCGGAGACAATTGACAAGTACGATGATTGCTGGAGCGCATCCGGCTATCTGACCGTTGGAGATTTCAGGATTTAAAGCTATGTTTACCATGCAGTTTATTTTCATATGCGTTTAGGGGAAAGGGGGTTAAGCCAGACGGGTTTATACCCCTTTTTTATTTCAAAACATTGTGTAATTTTGCACTGCATCCCGCAATAAAGGGAATCTAAGGTAATGACGAATCACTTAGAAAGAGGCTGACCATGATCCGGTTGGCCTCTTTGATTTAAAAATATTCCTATCTCATTTTGGGAATATTAAAGCCTTTTTCTATTTTTGGGAAAACAATTCCAAATTGGTACTAAAGGACTGGCTTCCGCCCGTTATTTATGATAACCTTTTCACCGTGAAAAAGAACGGTGCCGGATACTTCTACGTCATTGGCGGCAATTCGGGAACATTCGATAAGGTTGACTGCCTAAAATCCTACCAAGAAATTCCAGAAGTAAACGCGATCATCAACATGAAGGCGCGCGCGTTTAGCAATATGCGTTTGCGTGAAGTTGACCAAGACGGTAAGGATAAGGCCACCCCAAAAGGTCAGGCATTAATCGCATTACTCCAGAATCCAAATTGGTTTCAGCAGTTCAAAGAGTTCGCTATTCAATCCAAAGTTTGCCGGGAGGTATTTGGTAACGAGTATATTTTTAAAACCGTGCCACTCGGATTCAACCCAGACATCGAACGCGTTAAGGCTTTATATTCGATTCCTGACACTATCGTCAACGTTAAGTACGACAATAGTATTCCGTTCTATTTACACGATACGCGCCCCAAAGTAACGTATGAGGTGAAGCAAGATGGTGGCAAGTATCTGCCTTATGATTCATCGGTAGTAATCCACTTCAACGACAATCGGATTAACATCGAACATGCCACGGATAAGAACCTGTTAAAAGGCGAAAGCAAATTGACGGCTCTTTCATCGGTCATCAACAACATCAGGATAGCCTACGAAAGCAGGGGTGTAATCCTAAAATACAGGGGTGCGAATGGTGCATGGGTGAATGACGGAAAAGATATTGTAGGTCAGGTACCTATCGACCCAAAAGAACGCGACCGAGTGCAAGACGAGTTTAAGAACTATGGAACACGCAAAGGCCAATACCAAAGCATTATTACCGACCTTCCGATTAAATGGCAGCAAGCCGGCACTAATAACCCAATGAATTTAGGACTGTTCCAAGAAATCGAACAGGGCTTTAATAAATGTTTAGATGAGTTCGGAGTTCCAGCTGAATTGTTCGTACGCGCTCAGGGTAGCACATACGAAAACCAACACCAAGCAGAAAAAGGTTTATACGTTCGCACGGTAATGCCAGAAGCAAATGAGTGGATGGGTGGTATATCTTCCGAGTTCTTGGAAGGTAACAACACATCGATAGTTGCCGAATACCTCCACCTTCCAATATTTCAGGAGGACTTAAAGGCGCGCGGTGAATCACTCACTACAATGGTAAACGCATTATCGAAAGCCTTGCAAGATCAGGCTATTACATTGGCTCAATACCAAGAAGAGCTAACAAAATTTGGAATAAAAATTTAACGATATGGGAAAGCACAAGAAAAACAAGCCGACACCGCCAGCGAGCCAATCGATCAAAGAGGAAAAGATTGGAGACAACGAATTCAAGGATGAAGAAAAGATCGTTGAGAATCTTGATCCGGTGGAGATGAGGACTGATCGCGAAGATAACGAAAGCTCGGAGGATTACATGCAAAAGTTAAAAGAGCAAGGCAAAACACTTGTTGAGGATGAAAAGCCAAAGGAACCAGTAAAATCCGGCCGCATCTCATATTCCGAAATGCTCCGTAACCGTAGAAAATCAACTAAAAGATAAAGTATGGCAAACTTAAAAAAAGGACAATCAGTAACGCTAGCCGACACCACAGCGGTAGAATATGTTTTAGTTCAAGCCACATCTGGAGCCGACTGCATTTTCAGAACCGCTGCCACAAATTCAGGCACTATTCAATTCGCTGTATCCGTCAAGGGAGTTGCCCCATCTTTTACGGGGGCTACCGCATACGCAGCTGATAAGCCCGTATTTCTTAGAGTAGGACGTAACGAATCGCTATGGGCAAAAGCAAGCGGAGCAAGTCAATCATTTTCATCCGAATACTAAAATGGAAAAGATCACTCCAGAAGCAATAAAAGACATTAAAGCGGTCAAAGAAAAGATCGTCAAAGAAAATCAAATCGTAAAGAAATGAAACCAGAATTGCCAGAGTTTGCGGACAAATCGCAGTTGATTGATTATCTGATTACCAACAAATCAAAGTTGATTCAGCAGAAGAAAAGCGTAATGAAACAGGCTGACGGCTTATCCTATGCGGTTGAATTGGTAATCGAAAAAGATAAGTCCGAGGTAACCGTTAAGGCTGGTATGCAATCAACTGAAATACCAGACACCGCTACACAAATAAAGGTTCGATCAATTATCAACACCACAAAGCTATTTGATTCGCACGGCGATGTTCATCTTGATCAGTTGTGGAATAAGTCATTAAAGGAGGGGCAAACCCCGACTAGGGGTTTTTCTTTGATTCAAGAGCATCAGTTCAATTTTAAAGGAACTATTTCTGACAACGTCAAAGCATTCACCAAGCAGATTAGCTGGCATGAACTCGGTATAAACTTCGAAGGCAAAACGCAAGCCCTTGTTTTTGATTCAGTCATTGACAAAAAGGAAAACGAGTTTATGTTTGACAAATACCGAACAGGAAAAGTAACTAACCATTCTGTCGGTATGCAATACGTCAAAATAGAGTTAGCGGTAAATGATGATCGTTATAAAGACGAATACGCTATTTGGGAAAAATACTTTGATGAAATCGCAAATAAAGAAGACGCGTTAAGTGCCGGATATTTTTGGGCAGTCACAGAGGCCAAAATAGTAGAAGGCAGCGCAGTTAAAAGAGGATCGAACTGGGCAACGCCCACTTTATCAATACAGCAAACGAAAGGCCAGCCGGAACCATCCACTGGTAAGCAGGAGCCGCCAAAAGGCACTCTAAAAGCTAGTGAGCTACTTAAATATTATCAACCAAAAAAACACATTTAACAATGGAAAAAGAAGAATTTGAATTATTGCTGAAAGGCGTTTCCGAGGAAAACGGAAAAGCCACCAAGGCAGCGATTGAGGCCGCGACAAAAGGACTCATCACCAGCGATCAACTGGCGGCAAAGCTAGAGGCGTGCGGAATTACCGAAAAGTCAATCAAAGAATTGACCACAGCCGTTGAAAAGCAAGGAATTGAACTTGGTAAGCTTGTATCTGGTAAAACAGAAAAGTTTGAATCGGTGAAAGACCTTGTACAAAAACAAATCACCGACAACGCACAAGCCATTAAGGCACTTGCGGAGGCAAACAACGGAACCGTAAAATTCAAAGTTGACAAAACTTTGGTGCAGCGTTCGTCCGTTACCGACAACCGCATGGGTTACCGTGAGGCCGGAATAGGCGTATTACCTCACAAGGGGTTGGTATTCGAAAACCTTTGGCCAACCATTACGCTTAGTGAGGCCGACATAAAGGAAAGTAATGGAGTAATCTACTACATGGATCAACTTGCGAAAACACGCAACGCGGCTCCGGTGGCAGAGGGTGTCACAAAGCCAGAGGCCGCAATCACGTTTATCGACAAAATTGCCAAATTGGAAGTGATCGCAAACCATATCCCTGTAACCAAACAGGCATATCGTCACCTTGGCTTTATGGCTGGAGAGGTTGACACGCTTTTGCGCGAGAATCTTGCACTGACACGTGACACTCAATTGTATCGCGGTAACGGAACTAGCCCTAATTTAAAAGGGGTTCTTACATCTGCCTCAGCTGTGGTATTGGCCAGCTTGCCAACATATCAGAAATTGATTGAGGCCAATTTGTACGATCTGATTGCAAACCTTGTTGTTTACATTAGCAACAACAAACAAAGCAAGTATCGCGCAAACGTGGTTACCATGAATCCAGCTGACGTGCTTAAATACAAATTGGCAAAGGCGGTTGATGGACACTACATCTTGCCTCCTTTTGTTTCGGCTGACGGCATGAGAATAGACAACGTTCAAGTAGTTGAAAGCTCAGAGGTTGACGCAAACAGCTTGGTAATTGGTGACTTCACCAAAGGTCGCATATATCGCAGTGAGAGCGTGAATATCACAATGGGACTCATCGCAAATCAGTTCATCGAAAACAAGTGGACTATTTTGGCCGAGGAGGAAATGATGTTATTGATCCGTGACGTAGACGCTGATGCTTATGTGAAAGTAACCGATGTTGATGCGGCAATCAACGCTTTGAACATTCCTTAATTTTTGAAAACATGAGAAAAACAACTCTTCTGATCGTTGGCTTGGTAGCCTTGCTTTCGATCACAAGTCAGGCTCAAGTAGCTGACTTTTTCAACGCGCTATCAACCGGTGGCGTATTCCCAAAGTCTGATACGGTAACCAATGCCGGAACCGGCACGGTCCAATGTCGCATCTTGAAGGATTTGCCAACGGTAAACACAACCATTCAAGTGAACGTAACCAAGATTTCCGGCACCGTAGGAGGCACAATCTCCTTACAAGGTAGTTTGGACGGTACGAACTGGAAAGCGTTGAATACAGCTGAAACACAGACCGCGCTTGCCACCGTTACCGCTACTGACGCAACTAACGTTTATCATTGGAGGCTTAACGGTTCGCCATTCCTATATTATAGGGTGAGCTGGACGGGTACAGGTACAATGTCGGCAAGTTTCTCAGCACAACTTTACCGGAACAAATACTAAGAGAATGTTTGTAGCTACCCAAGATTTCGATCAATTACCATTCAATTTGAGTGGGCTTTCAGATCTATCTGCAGGCGTATTCGATTCGTTTGTGACTTATAACGAGGAGGAGAAATTGCGCGATCTTTTGGGTAGCTTATTCTACGATGCTTTAGTTGCTGGGTTTAATGAGTTGCCAGCCTTATACCAACCAGGAACGTATCACATAGGAGATAAAGCTGTATACGTCACGGCCAATCAGGCAGACATTTATGAGTCGACCGAAAACGGAAACACATCCTTGCCAAGTGACGCAACCAAGTGGGAAAAGCAACCATTTAACAGGTGGGCGCGGTTGGTTTATGGCGATACGTATCTGTATGATGATCGCCTGAAAAAATGGTATGGCATGAATCGAATGGTAGTTCCTTTGATTTATTCGCTGTGGACAAAGTACACATTCGACAATCAGACGGGAAGCGGGATTGTAGTGGCTGCCAAAGAGAACGCCAGCGTTATAAGTCCAAACCGCAGGATCATTCGCGGTTGGAATAAGTACGCGGAATTGGCTGGAAGTCATTGCGAAGTGCAAAATACTCTGTATGGCTTTTTGTATTACTCTGAATACTTTAATGACGATGTAGCCGCAAGCTACCACGACATGAGTAGTTACCTATCGTATGAGTTTTGCTCACCTGGATACATGAACAACTTCGGGTTATGATCGTAATTGCTGACGAAATCGGTAAGGTAGTTCAATCCATGCGTAACGGCACGGGCGTTTATGAGGCTTACAACGAACAGGTCTTTGCGGTTGGAACAGATGGATCACCTTTCTACATGTACGGCCATCGGTTAGAAATAGCAGATCGGTTAACAAAGAAAGAACTAGATCCGATTAAGAAAAAGCAGCGTTATCCGTTGATTGCGCTAAAGCTAGACATAGCTGAGGTCAAACGAGATGGGATAAGCGATTTCAAATTGAATATTGTAATCGCTACTAAATCGGACGCCAACAGTAATGCGGAGCAGCGAATGACCAACACCTTTAAACCAATTCTTTACCCATTGTACGAAAAGTTTATTTTGAAATTCTGCAGCTCAGGATTATTTTTTTGGGAAGGTGATCAGACCGAACCCGATCACATCAAAATAGACCGCCCATATTGGGGAACCGAAGCGAAAGAAGGCAACCTAAAAAACATCTTCAACGACCCGGTAGACGCGATTGAAATCGTAGACTTAAAATTCTCAATGAGACAAAAAAATTGTTAAACAAAATAAAAAATTAAGATTATGGCAGATTGCGTAATTGACAAAAAAAACCTTGGCATATCCAAGTGTAACGCGCTCCCCGCGTTGATGAAAGGGATGATCACCACGCCAGCAAACTTTAGCATTACCACTACCAACGCGCTTGTGAAGGCTAACTGGCAGAATGCTCTATTGGCAACTGAATCGAGCCGCATTTACTTGTGGCCTAAATTCAGAATGTTTGAAAACGCATCGGAAGACGCGGTTTATGAGGAGACTGATTTAAGCTCCCAGAAAGTCCGTGACGGTCGCTATCGATTCAAGGTATCAGTACAGGAAAGTTTGTGTTTGCACAAAGCAATGTTCACACATTCCGGTAATGCAAGCCAAAAGGTTTTCTTTATCGACACTGAAAACCAAATCATCGGCACGCTGAATGCGGCTGGTAATTTCTGCGGTTTCGACATCGAACTTTTGAACGTTGAAAAATTGAAGTTCAACGATGGCAAGGTATCCACTAAAACACCTATTTACGTGGTTCTTTCCGACAATAAAGAGTTAGACGTAAACGGTGCAATCATTGGGGCTAGTGCCTTTGTGAACGACTTGTTTAGTATTGTTGATGTTGATATTGTGCAGACAGGCAGCGCAACTACTTCGCTCATCAAAGTAACCGTGAAGGCTACTTGTGATGGTACAAGCATTGACGGCTTGGTAGCGGCTGATTTTACCGTTAAATCGTCTTCCGGAACCTCTCGCACGATTTCGGGTGTGACGCAAGCAAGTGATGGCGTGTATTCAATTGCGTCATCTGCGGCCTTCACAGTGGGGGATATTGTTGATTTGGTGGCCGCCAGCGCGTTGTCAATTCCGGGCTACGAAAGCACTGGAGGGAAAGTAACTGTTTAGTGGGTTAGTTTACTAGGGGGTGGAGGTCATAGGCCACCCCCTTACCTTATGAGTAGATTGCGTGAGTATGTTGCACGATTAAAATCTATCAATCAAAAGACGATTGATGATGGCGTTTTAAAGATCGTGCAGGAAACAAAAAATCAAGCGATTGACTTAAACACAAAGCAGTTATTTGCGGGAAGGAACGCGAAAGGGGAAAGCACAGGAACCTATCGCAACGAAGAATACGCAAGGTTTAAGAGAAGTTTAAACCCAGCAGGGGTAAAG
>Ga0209990_10003809_pt1 | contig 10895 bp, 2 predicted proteins | sample NOAtaG_6_FD_187304 | JGI IMG/M metagenome (GOLD analysis project Ga0209990, IMG submission 187304) | Freshwater lake microbial communities from Lake Erie, under a cyanobacterial bloom - NOAA_Erie_Diel5S_2200h metaG (SPAdes) (version 2) | ecosystem: Environmental > Aquatic > Freshwater > Lake ...
TCATCATGAGCGCCAGTGCGGCCAATCAGAGTGCGTATGAGTTGCCTAGATATGGACATGGGTTGTTGACGTATTCGTTGCTCAAAACGTTGAAGACAAGCAGTAGCACACTAGATGAGGAGAAGTTTATCAATGTGCAGAAGTGGTTTTTGGAGACAGAGACAACGATGGACAATATGACCAGGGAGTTGGGGATTGAGCAAGAGGCACAGCCGTTTGGGAGGGGGAATATCCGGGTGGGAGAGTTGGATGAGGAGATCAGAGGTGGTATTGAAATACAACAAGAAAAGCCGATGGTGTTTTGTGCCATGGCGATGAATATGGATGAGAATGTGATGGGGGATGATCTGGAGATCAAAGAGTCCATGAATGCATTGTTTATGAATAATGCAGATGTGCGGTCAATTTCTCAAGAGTCATTGGATAGATTGGCCCAGTATAAGGTAAATATTCGTTACGAAATAAGCGGAAGTCACATCCGAATAAGGGCGGCACTTGTAGAGGGAAAGGAGAAATTAAATCAATGGGAAAAGGAAGGAGAAGTTGATCAGTTAAATCAGATTTTGCAACAATTGACCAATGAGATCAATCATTTTATTCACTAATTTCCTGTATATATTAATCGGAAAGGTTCATTCTCAAAGTAATGATCCACTCCGATTGATTGTGCCGGAGAAGTATAATTATTTAAATCAAGTTCGGTTTTCAGAGGATGGTCGATATCTCATGATGAGTACGGATGGAAAATTATACATCTATTCGGTTAAGGACAAAAAAAGCTTATATAGTTTTCCTGTAAATCCCGGTCATTCTTTTCAAGGTGATGGAAAAATTTATTACTACGAATATTCAAGAAGGGATATCCAAGTTTATGATTTTCAAAAGGGAATCCAAGTATCCAATGACCGGGATATAATTGCAGAACGTTTTTCCTTGCCTACCATAAAATTAAAAAATTGGGATGAATTTGGGAGAATAGCGCTAGTGTTGCCTGATATGAAATACACATCTTACCAGTTGAAGAATGGGAATCGTTTGTATTGGAAAATTCAGCAATTTGATGCCAAAACAGTGGAAAGTCAATTGCTACTACTTAATACTGAGGGTGAAGTTTTGAATGAAAATAGTGTGGAGTGGGATCGGTCATATTTTGATTTCATGGAGGATGAAAAGGGAAGTTTAAATCCACTACCTAGATTAATACCCCAAACGGAGTCTAGTTTTATTATTTTCAATCAACATAAGGTAGATAGGGTAAAACTGACAGTCAATCAATTGCAAATTGAGCATTTGTTGAGTCTGGAAAGTTCGGATACAATTCTGGGAAGAGTCGATGAAGTATTGATTATTTCACGGGGAGAGAATTTCCTGGCTTATGATACCCAAAAAGAAAAATATTTAGATCAGCTACCCTCCAATTTTCAAGAATTTAACTTCAAGAATTTGTCATCAAAGGGTTTGAATGATTATTATAAAAGTTCGTTTTTTCAGCAAGGCAATCTATTTTTTGAAGTTGTAAAGGAAGAACAAACTTGTGAAGTCAAGTCATTCAAGGATAATCGTAAAATTAACCTACCAAGAAGGCCAATTTCTTCGGTGACGAATTCCGACAACGAGAGCTATTTTTTAATAAAGGAAGATAATCAATACATGGTGTATAATTGGAACGGTGATGTAATATGGAAACCCTATCGCGATTCAAATGATTATCGAGCAATTAGTTTGAATAATGTGGGTGATGGTTTTATCGCAAAATGTTACAATGAATTTTCAGGACTAAATAAATATTATTTTGTTGATTTGCGCAACGGTAGGGCCAATGCAATATCTCTGCAGAGTAATCAGGAGCGGGATGGTCATTGTAAGGATGGAAAACATGTTTTGATTTTGGAAGATCAACATGCTTTTCAAATCAATCAAATAGATATTTTGAGTACACAATCAAGGCAAAAGAATCAGTCGAAACGACATATTGCTCAAGAGTTTTTCATCGGTGATGCCAATAGATTGATCCTTGTGGATACTTTACAGAACCAAATATTGGTTGAAAGTATATTTTTAGATAGCGAAAGAGAGATAAAAATTTCACCCGAAATGGCGAGGAAAATCTTCTCTGTTCATTTTTCAAATGGTCATGTTGTTGCATTGACTGAAGAAAATATCATGGTTTTTTCGGTGGAAAATGGAATGGAAGTATTTAATTTGAATCATCTTTTAGGAAAAGCTTTTACCTCCAATGTTAAGCCATTGATCAATCAATTTACTTCCTATGAAATTACCACTTCTGGAATTTTTTGTTTTACCCTTGGCAATCGACAATTTTATGCTTTCGATTTGAAAAATAGAGTGTGGATGACTGCACTTTCTAATTATACAAATGCAAATTATCTAGAATATTTTCATCGCAATTGGGAGACTTATAAGTTGGAGCCAACGGAATTTTATCCCTATCAACCTGACGGTATGCCCAAGAACGTGTATGATTTTCATATAGTCAATCAAGAAAATTCAGTCATTACCAACACCACGGATTCTTTGCTTTATCAGTATTCTTTGCGTTCTGGAAAGTTAGAAGGGGTGTACAAAGATCATCACCACTGGCCAAAGTTTTTGAAAACTTCCCAAGTCGGAAACTATGTAGCAGTAGGTAACGAGGAAGAGGATTTGCAGGTTTTTGAGGTGGGTAAGTTTGACCGACCTTTATTGGAAATTAAGGGCAAGGCACAAGGATTTATACATACAAATTCCAATCATGATTATGTATTGTTTTCTCGAAGAGATTCTCTTTTTTCTTGTCATTTAAAGAATAAAACTATACATCTCGTAGATGCTCTTTTTGGTTCTATTGAGATGATTACCAGTGATTTTTTAAAGAACCAATACGGACGAGAATGGGGAGTGGTTCAAAAATCAGAAATTACAATGATGATTTTTGATACACAGGATCCATCTCGAAAGTATCACTTCATCCATTTAGACTCCCTCAACTGGCTCGCCTACGACGATGACTATCATTATGACGGCACCCCTGGCGCTCGCGAGCAGTTGTATTTTACCTGCGGTCTGGAGATCATCGAACTCTCCCAGCTCAAAGACGCATTGTACGTGCCGGGTCTGGTAGAAAAAATCATGTCGGGTCAACCGATCCAGTATCCCAAATTGTCGGAACTAGAGATCTGCGGAACCCTTCCCCTCATTGAAAAAGTTAAGGACTCACTTTATCATTATATCATCATCCCAAGAAAATTGGGATTGAAACGGGTTGAACTATATATCAACGGAAAACGAGTGATGAGCAAGAAGCCAGAAGAGCTTAAAAAGGTGGAAGAGTATTATGAATGGAACATCGAAGAAAAGGAAATAGAAAAGTTCTTTGTCCCGGGAGAGGAGAACGAAGTAAAAGTCATCGGTATTGTCCAACAAGGCAATAACGAAATGCAATCCAGAGGTGTGGTGGAGGAGGTGGATATTCCGGAAACAAAAAAGGAACACCCTAATTTCTATGGACTCATGGTAGGAGTGAGCGATTATAAGGACGATCGCTTGGACTTGAAATATCCCACCAAGGACTCGAAAGATGTAGGAAAGGTAATGGAGGCAGCGGCGAAGAAATTGCTCAATACCAGTACAGAGAACCATGTGAAGATGTATTATGTTAACAGTGAGGTAAAGGGAGAGAATGGCTTTACGACACCGGAAAGAGCAGGAGTAAAGATGGCATTGGAATCGATTGCCAAAGAGGCCAAGGCAGAGGATGTGGTGATGATCTTTTTTGCAGGTCATGGGGTGATGGAAGGAGATAAGGACAAGCGGTTTACCTTTTTGACAGCTGAATCCACGAAAGAGAATTTGGTAGGGATCAGCACGAAGGATTTGGAGCAGTGGATGAGTGGAGAGAATGGTTACTTGCCCAATAAGACGATATTGATTTTTGATGCTTGTAACTCAGGTCAGGCGACGGAGGAGTTGATGGCGATGGCCAGGGATGATGATGAGACGCAGCGGATCAGACAGGTAGAGGACTTGAAGGACAAGTCGGGGATGTTCATCATGAGCGCCAGTGCGGCCAATCAGAGTGCGTATGAGTTGCCTAGATATGGACATGGGTTGTTGACGTATTCGTTGCTCAAAACGTTGAAGACAAGCAGTAGCACACTAGATGAGGAGAAGTTCATCAATGTGCAGAAGTGGTTTTTGGAGACAGAGACAACGATGGACAATATGACCAGGGAGTTGGGAATTGAGCAAGAGGCACAGCCTTTTGGGAGGGGGAATATCCGGGTGGGAGAGTTGGATGAGGAGATCAGAGGTGATATTGAAATACAACAAGAAAAGCCGATGGTGTTTTGTGCCAATGCTTTGAATTTGGATACGGACGATGATGATTTATTATTAAAACAATTGTTCAATGACTATTTGAAGAATTACCAAACTCGCGGTGAAGCAAAGGTGGCATTAGCAACGCAAGAGAAAGGGTCTATAAAAGTAAATTTTAAATATTCCTTAGGCAGTGATGGACAGTTGCAAGGGTTAGCTAGCATCTTTATTAATGGCAACAAGGAGCAAATTAGCTGGAAGGGAAAACCTAGCGATTTAGAATTGTTTTTTAAGCAGGTTTTGTGGGTGGTGGAGTGAGCATGAAGGTGTTATGGACAATTTTTTCCATACATCATTAAATTGAAATCTTCTTTGAATATTTCACTATTGTATCGATCTTGTTTTTTATTAAAACCAACGTCTATCGATTTTTTGGTGAATTCCAAATACTTCTCCTCATCACCTAGTTTTTTATAGAGTTCAGCGATTCTGTAGAAATAATCACCTCTGTCTGCTAGTTGCGCTGCCCTGTTTGTTGCTTTCTTTGCCCCAATCAGATTGCCTTCTTTTCCATAAATCATAGCATATTCGATGAAGTGCCTTGCATTAAGCGAGTCCAATAGAATCAATTTATCCAAATACCCCTTTGCTTTCTCATAATCGTCTTGATTTTTATATAGCAAAAATAATTCGTAAAGCGGATGTTTATCTTCAGGCGATAGACTATTAATTTGAAGTAAGGCAGCTTCCGCTTCCTTGTATTTCCCTGTTTTTTGATAAACCGAGTTCAAAATATAATAGAACTCAATTTTATTCGTATCACTGAGGTTGGAGAAGTAGAGTTTAAATCTTTCCTTATTAGAAGCGCTTGGATTGAGCTCCGCAATTAATTTTAGTCGCGCGGTAAAGCTTCCGACATTCTCAGAAGAATATCTAGGATTTGAGACCAATAAGTTTAACAGTTCTTCGGGGCAATTTTTATTGTTAACATAAAAGCAATCAATGAGATTAAATATGTCCCAATAACAATGATTAGATTCCTTGGAATGGATTTTAATAAGTTCTTGAAAAAAATAGTAGGCGCTATCGCAGTTTTGAAGATGAATGTGAGCAGAAAAGAGAGTTTCCAAATATTTCTTTTTGATTGTTATATCCGTTGAAGAATAGTATCCTGCAATAAGGTATTGGAATGCGCCCTTGTAATGATGGATGCTAGCGAGGAACTCAGCCATGGACAGAAGCTTCTCTGGATCTTTAGAATATTCCAAAGCATACTCGGCGTATTGAATACTTTGAGTGGTGTCTCCTTTGAGTAGAAATTCCGTGGAGAGAAATAGGTAGGGCCTCGACCAATTGGGAGCTAATCGGATACTTTGGGTCAAATATTTTTGAATGGAGTCGTTCAGATCATACAATCCCGTGACCGTTCTCCTCCCCTTTAGAATGAGCGCAGCCGATAAATATCCAACGGCGGAAGGATGAGAATTTTTGAGATTATAGAAAATACTGGAACACAGAAATTGGAATGCTGTATCAGGAGATGCTACGATTTGCAATCCATCCCATGAATAGTAAATGTTCTTTTTCCCGTCTTGATCAAGCACGGAGAGTTTTGATTTTCCGTCTTTGATTCGCAAGGCATGGATGAGGTTTTTTTTCATTTTTATTTCATCTGAAATAGCTTGCGAAGAGTGTAATGTGAAGTATTTTTTAAAGTATTCATCATGGACGTGGTAATATTCACATTGATTGAAATTTCCTAAAATTTTTGGTGTATTTTCCAATTGAATGTTCAACGCCCGCTGACATTCATCCAACAACTCCCCAGCATAAAATTCTGTCAAAAACTGAATGTCTTTGGGGTTGTATTTTAAAGCAACAATGTTGTACAAGGAGTCTGCAACCTCATATCCGATCTGGGAGTGCATCCCACAGTATTTTTTGATTTGAAAATAGGCTTTTTTTACTTCTTCATTTGGAAAGGAGAAAAGATCATTTCCTCCTCTGGCACGGGCAACCCGCTGGGCAAAATCATCTGCCCCTTGAGGAATCTGGTTTTGAATGGAGGCCAGCCAATCGGGGTTGGATTGTGAAAGAATGGTTTCAGTTTGGTGGCTGCAACACACCACTGGGTTTTGTAAACGACCTAGTTTTTTCGATGCAGCTCTTACTTTTGCTTTGACATAGGTTTCTATTTCAAACAAACTGATTTTTTGATCTCCATCTTCATCAGCGGCTCCACCCAATCCATTGATGAGCTCCCAGGTAAAAAGACCATGGCCTTGCCCCACACTTTTATCTTCCAAGGAAACCTCATTGGGCGAAGCCGAAAGCAGCATAATATCTCCTGAAGGATCTTCCATGATGCTTTGATAGTTTCCTTTTAGACCTTCCGCACCACCGGGAATATCCGCTGTTCGGCAAGCATCGACAATAAATACTACCTCTACTCCAGATTGAGTGAGTTTGCGGATTCTGTTTTTAAGGATTTGGATGTTGAGGGTACCAGATACGCTGTAGTTATTTTTATCTCCTTCGGGATTGGCATCATATGCGAGCAAGTAGGCCTCAGAGGCATCTACAGCATCTCCGTGTCCAGCGAAGTAGAGATAGACGCGGTCGCCAGGAGCGGGCTTGACAATGTTCTGTATCCAAGAAATACCTCTTGTCATGATTCCCCCTGCAGTGGCCTCTTCATTGAGCAGGAGTTTGATGTTTTGAGGGGGCAGTTCACCACCTGCCGGCGAACGTAGAAAATCATAAAAAAGAAGCGCGTCTTTGTCTGCAAATTGCAATGGCTGCAGATCGGGATAATCAGAAATTCCAATGACCACGGCATAGGTATTCCCCTTTGGGGAAGGAGCAACAGAAGCCTCTTCCACCACGCCACGGGTGGATTGGGAAAACACAGATGGGCTCAATAGGGCCATTCCAAGAAGGAGTGGATATATTTTTCGCATTTACCAAATTTAATGAAATGCCTAGAAAGCAATGACTATGAAAAACCATAGTAATCAACACATTATATCACAAAAAACTTATCTTTAGAACGGAAAATTTATGATGACTTTTCTGCGGCATTTTTTTCTCCATGTAATGTGCCTGTCGGCATTGTTGTGTGTTGCACCGTTGAGGGCGCAGAATGCCCAACTCATGCTTTCTTCAGATTTTCCACTTCCCACTGAGTTCGTCCAATTTTCTGAGGATGGACAATTCTTACTCATGAGATCGTATGGTCAATATAAGCTGGTAGATCTTATGGCCATGAAAGAAGTTCCACTGCCATTATTGAAAAGAGAAGTTTTTGATGATTTGTATTTGGGTCGCCAGCATCAACTCTGGCACATAGGTGAATTTAAGCGTGATGTTTATGATTTGCAAACTGGTGAAAGGATGCTTCATTTCGCTACATTGAATTTTTCTTTCTTCTCAAGTGAAATCAAATCTTTGATTGATCCGTTCACACTCTTAGAGTCAAGATATGAAACGGCTGATTCCTTGCCGGGAAGAAGTAGGAAACGAGTGGATATTGAGTTGATGGACACCCATCATCAAAAATGGATTTTTAAAAAAGAGAATTTACTGGACTATTTTATTTCTGCGGATAATGCTTATTTATTGACGGTTAATGATGATGCTATTCAAATGGAGACCTATGATTCACTCACGAATCTCGAGCTGCAATGGTTGGATACTGTACAGTATAAGATGCCTGATCTTCAAGTAGTAGGGAACGAAGTGTTTGTTTTGGAGAATAATGTTGTAGTATGTTACAATATTACTGATGGAGCTATTAAATGGAAAAGGGAAAATAAAGTCCAATTGCAATCGCTGGTTTGGGTGAATCAGCAGCCCTATTTAGCTGGTTTTTCTGCGGATTGTCTTCATTGGAAGATGTTTGATGTTCGGCAAGAAAAAGTGGTTCTCGAAAGGGATTTCCAAAAGCCAATTCAGCAATTTTCTATTGCTCCTGATAGGGGATGGATTGCATTTTTATTTTCAGATGGTTCATGTGCTATGTTGGATGTGAAAAGGAATATCCTAATCGATGAAGATGGAAAGGGCGCTGATAACGGGGCAAGGGAAGAGAAAAATATTTGGCAAAATCAATTGACATGGTCGCCAGATAGCAAGTGGTGTTTTGTTCAGTCTATTGGAATGAAATATCGAATCTGGAACTCGGAGAAAACAGACTTCAATTTTACAAGCTGGATACAGAGCAATCCGTTTTTGGAGAAGAGTAAATGGAACGACAATCAATTTGTTGTGCCCATTGATCAAGGTCGTGGTTTGATTCAATTCAATGTGAAATCGGGAGATTCCGAAAAGATTGCGTTTCAGAATTTTGATGAGGCTAAAGATAATTTGGCAAACACAATGGCCATTTCGGCGAGCACAAAGCCCGCTAGTTTCACCATCAGATTAAAAGATTCTCAAGATACCATTGCTTCAATTCAGGCTAATCATGCTGAACAATGGGTGGCAGACCCTATCAAAATGGCGCGTGATTGGGAAGGAAATTTCTCAGAGTCATTGTATTATTTTACCACAAAGTTTCTGGGTAAATACAATGATAAACAGGAGCGATTGGACACCTTGTTTCTTGCGCCTGTTGAAATGAGGGAGTGGTTTTTCGCAGAGGATGATTATTTTCTGGGAATAACGATGAGGGATGAAATTTTCACCTTTCATCCAAAAGAGAAAACATTCCGAAAGGCCATGGAGATCCCCTTGGGATTTGAAATGGGAAAGGTGGAATGGAATACACTCAATCAATCGTGGCATCTCATTTTGAACAAGGAGGGCGATGATCCTCATCTGTTTTTGAGGAAGTGGTGTTCGATTGATCGAAATGGGAACTGCATTCGAAATGTAGATCTACCCAGATTGGTAAAATCTTTGGGTTTGATTGAATTTGATTGGAAAAGGGAAAAATTGTTTTTAGGTGGCGATACGATTGTGGAATATTCAATTTCGAATCTTCATAAACCATTGAATCATTATATATGTCCAGTTGAGAATTGTAATGAAATCATTTGGGAATCTCCGAATCATCTGGTGCTCTGTTATCCATTTCAGTGTGATATTCTTGATTGGGATCGGAAAGTGGTATTGGATTCCCTGATTGACAGACTTGGAACCAAAAGCATTTCAGATTGGTATTTTCGTCGTTTCCCAATGGATAATCTTTGGTTGGGTATGACCCTTAAAGGAAGAGTAGAGATCTATGACAAGGACAATAAGAAAATGGACTACATCGATGATGGGGGTTATTGGCTAAGTCCGTCTGCTGATCACTCCTTGCTGATGGGAGTTCAAGCCCAGCAGCTAAATGTGATTGACGTTGCATCGAGACAAATTAAATACCATCTCCGCATTTTTGAAAATGGAGATTGGCTCGCCTACGACGATGACTATCATTATGACGGCACCCCTGGCGCTCGGGAGCAGTTGTATTTTACCTGCGGCCTGGAGATCATCGAACTGGCTCAGCTCAAAGACGCGTTGTATGTGCCCGGCCTGGTAGAGAAAATCATGTCGGGCCAACCGATCCAGTATCCCAAATTGTCGGAACTAGAGATCTGCGGAACCCTTCCCCTCATTGAAAAAGTTAAGGACTCACTTTATCATTATATCATCATCCCAAGAAAATTGGGATTGAAACGGGTTGAACTATATATCAACGGAAAACGAGTGATGAGCAAGAAGCCAGAAGAGCTTAAAAAGGTGGAAGAGTATTATGAATGGAACATCGAAGAAAAGGAAATAGAAAAGTTCTTTGTCCCGGGAGAGGAGAACGAAGTAAAAGTCATCGGTATTGTCCAACAAGGCAATAACGAAATGCAATCCAGAGGTGTGGTGGAGGAGGTGGATATTCCGGAAACAAAAAAGGAACACCCTAATTTCTATGGACTCATGGTAGGAGTGAGCGATTATAAGGACGATCGCTTGGACTTGAAATATCCCACCAAGGACTCGAAAGATGTAGGAAAGGTAATGGAGGCAGCGGCGAAGAAATTGCTCAATACCAGTACAGAGAACCATGTGAAGATGTATTATGTTAACAGTGAGGTAAAGGGAGAGAATGGCTTTACGACACCGGAAAGAGCAGGAGTAAAGATGGCATTGGAATCGATTGCCAAAGAGGCCAAGGCAGAGGATGTGGTGATGATCTTTTTTGCAGGTCATGGGGTGATGGAAGGAGATAAGGACAAGCGGTTTACCTTTTTGACAGCTGAATCCACGAAAGAGAATTTGGTAGGGATCAGCACGAAGGATTTGGAGCAGTGGATGAGTGGAGAGAATGGTTACTTGCCCAATAAGACGATATTGATTTTTGATGCTTGTAACTCAGGTCAGGCGACGGAGGAGTTGATGGCGATGGCCAGGGATGATGATGAGACGCAGCGGATCAGACAGGTAGAGGACTTGAAGGACAAGTCGGGGATGTTCATCATGAGCGCCAGTGCGGCCAATCAGAGTGCGTATGAGTTGCCTAGATATGGACATGGGTTGTTGACGTATTCGTTGCTCAAAACGTTGAAGACAAGCAGTAGCACACTAGATGAGGAGAAGTT